>Ga0265303_10002278_pt1 | contig 11851 bp, 10 predicted proteins | sample Helome_2_FD_192494 | JGI IMG/M metagenome (GOLD analysis project Ga0265303, IMG submission 192494) | Marine sediment microbial communities from subtidal zone of North Sea - Hel_20160317 (Illumina Assembly) | ecosystem: Environmental > Aquatic > Marine > Subtidal zone > Sediment ...
CCACCCATATGCGCGGTGACCGGGCGCGCTCAGGCGGCGTCGGTACCGGGCTGTCTGCAATCGGAATGTCGGGGTCTGCTGCCATCGGCGTGGTCCGCTCGGGTAGCCTCGCTGCGCGCTGGATGTGCGATCGGGAGGGATACCCGGATCCAGCGTCCACGGCACAGTTCGCTGCCACGGCCCAAGATCTGAACTCGCCCCCCGGCTTGGTCGGCAGCAGACCACACTGCCCCGACAGGGTCAACCTGACCCTATGGCAGCGCAACAATTTTTGTGCCTGACGCTCCCGGTACCGAGGTACAGCTTCAGGTATTCGAAGAAGACAGGGCCGGTTGAGCCGGCCCTGTCTCTCTCCCTCATTCAGACCCGGGCTCGGCGCCGGGCTCGACGCCTGAATCCTCGAGTCTTTGCTGCACCTGTTCTTCGCTCCGCGTCCGGATCTGCTCACCCTCTTCGGGATTGCCGATCTCCTTGCGATAGCGATTCTGCTCCTGGACCTCGACGGTCGCGCCCTGCCCCTTCGCCGGCGGCGGCAGATCGACGCCGAGCTGCTTCGCTCGTTTCTGCATCATGGCCTGATGTTCGGCCTTGAGCTGGGTCTTTTCAGCGTCGGTCGCGGCCAGCTGCAGGCGCTCCTGATAGCGATGTCGCTCCTGCTCCGTCATGATCCCCGACCCGTACATGGCATCTCTATCCGCCGTCCCGGCAGACTGATGGATGCGATCCTGATCACGTAGCTGGTCGCGTTCGCGGAGCTGGTCCTGGTCCTGGTCACCGCTACCCTCGTGCAGCGCGCCCTTCTCGCCTTGCCGGGCCTGAGGTTTCTCAGCCTGAGATCCCTTCTGGGCGCTGCGATCCATCTGCTGGCTGCGCTGGGCGATGCGATCCCGATCCATGGCGCGGTCGCGCTGGACCTGCTGTTGCCGCATCACCTGGCCGCCACGGTCGGGCTGGCCACCTTGTCGTTGGGCCATCACATCGGTGGAAATCACGGCCAGCAGGACTGCCATGATTACCGTCACGCTTGAACGCATCTTCATTTTGAGCCTCCTGCGAAATCCTTCGATTCCGCCGGTTAAATCCGGTCTGCCACGATCAGACGCGGCGAGACCCTGATTTGCCCCCCTGATTGCAGGACACGCGCTTACGCGTTTCCCTTGGTCCAACTATATGCCACGGGGCGGCGAGAAAAATGGGGTGGATTCCCCCCACCCACTCTTGCCGAGCGACACGTGGGCGTAGAATGCCGCGCATGAGCGAGTCGTGCTGTCATCACGCCCGGGACGACCAATCGGACCACGCGACGGCTCCGCGAGTCACCGCTATGACGGGCCCGTGGATTTGCCCGATGCATCCGGACGTTCAGGCTGGTGAGCCCGGTGATTGTCCTCAATGCGGCATGGTGCTGGAACCCGCGTTGCCGGTGCCGGGAACGACCTCCTGGACCTGCCCCATGCACCCGGAGATCATCCGCGATGCCCCAGGGGATTGCCCGGTGTGCGGCATGGCTCTGGAGCCATCCACGCCGACTGACCAGGAGCACGATTCGGCACTCGCCGGGATGAGCCGGCGGCTGTGGATCGCGGCGCTTTTCTCCGTGCCGCTGCTGGTGCTGGCGATGGGCAGGCCGCTACTCGCACCACATCTTCCGCCCGCACTGGCAGCCCGTTTGAATTGGGCGGAATTGCTGCTGGCCAGCCCCGTCGTGCTGTGGTGCGCGCTACCGTTTTTCCGACGCGCCTGGCGTTCGTTATTAAACAGAAAACCCAATATGTTCACCCTCATCGGTCTGGGTGTCGGCGTGGCCTATGGCTACAGCGTGGTGGCCACGTTATTCCCGGGGTATTTCCCGCCCTCGTTCCGCAGCGCCGACGGGGATGTCGCGGTCTATTTCGAGGCGGCAGCGGTCATCATCGCGCTGGTACTGCTTGGGCAGGTCCTGGAGCTGCGCGGCCGCGCCCGCACCGGCGCCGCCATCCGCGAATTGCTCGACCTGGCGCCGGCCATGGCACGCAGGATCAACGAGGATGGCCGTGAACAGGACATCCCGCTGGCTGCGGTGGTGCCGGGTGAACGCCTGCGCATCCGTCCCGGTGAAAGAATCCCTGTCGATGGCCGTGTCGATCAGGGCCACAGCGATGTCGACGAATCCATGCTCACCGGCGAAGCGTTGCCGGTGAGCAAGACCGTGGGTGCAGCGCTGATCGGCGGCACCGTCAATGGTCGCGGTTCGCTGGTGATGATCGCTGAGCGCGTCGGCGAGGCCACCATGTTGGCGCGGATCGTGGCCCTGGTTGCCGCAGCACAGCGCAGTCGGGCCAAAGTCCAGGCTCTCGCAGACCGGGTGGCCGCAGTATTCGTGCCGATCGTGATCCTGGTGGCCATCGCTGCGTTTGCGATCTGGGCCCTGTTTGGCCCGGAGCCGCGTCTGTCCTACGCCATCGTCAACGCGGTGGCGGTCCTGATAATCGCCTGTCCCTGTGCGCTGGGTCTGGCCACTCCGATGTCGGTGACCGTGGCGACCGGCCGCGGCGCCGGACACGGCATCCTGTTCCGCAATGCCGACGCTATCCAAAATCTGCAACGGGTAGATACCGTGGTCTTTGACAAGACCGGCACCCTGACCGCGGGCAAGCCCGAGCTGGTCGGTATGCAATCCCTGGCCGGGCTCACCGAAGATCGTGTGCTGGGACTGGTGGCGGCCCTGGAAGCCGCCAGCGAACATCCGCTGGCGGCGGCCATCGTGGCCGCCGCCGCCGAGCGCGGCTTGTCGCCAAGGCCGGCCAAATCGTTTCTGGCCCTGGAAGGCCTCGGTATCCAGGGTCAGGTCGATGAACACGCGATTTGCGTCGGATCGGCCACTCTAATGAAACGCCTCGGCATCGACGTCGGTCTGACGGAAGACCAGGCGGATCAATGGCGCGATCAGGGACATACCGTGAGCTGGGTGGCGATAGACGGCGAATTGCAGGCGATGCTGGCGGTGGGTGACCCGCTGAGAGATTCCGCGAGCAACGCGGTAAACGAGCTGCAGGCGGACGGGCTGAGCCTGGTCATATTGAGCGGCGACAACAGCCGCACCGCGGAGGCTGTAGCCAGGCGCCTGGGCATCGACAAGGTGATCGCCGAAGTCATGCCCGAGGGCAAGGGCGAGGCGATCGCGCAATTGCAGACCGAGGGACGTGTCGTGGCGATGGCCGGAGACGGCATCAACGACGCCCCGGCGCTGGCCCAGGCCGATGTCGGCATCGCCATGGGCAGCGGCACCGACGTCGCCATGGAAAGCGCGGATGTGACCCTGATCCAAAGCGATCTCCGAGCCCTGGTCATGGCCATTCGGCTGAGCCGGGCCACGATGCGCAATATCAAGCAAAACCTGTTCCTGGCCTTCGTCTACAACGCCATCGGTGTGCCAATAGCTGCCGGTGTGTTGTACCCGCTGACCGGATGGCTGCTCAACCCAATGATCGCCGCTGCGGCGATGAGCGCCAGCTCGGTGTCGGTGATTTTCAACGCCCTGCGTCTGAGCAATATCGATCTGCGGGTCGATCGATAGCCACACCCGTTCGCGTTACCCAAAAAAAGAGAGAGGGCGCCCCGTTGTCCACGGGGCGCCCTCTGATTCAGTCAGGCGATCAGTCTGGGCTATTTACCCAGGCGATCCACCCATGGTCGCTTCAGCTGCGCCGGCGACGCCAGGCGGCAACGCCGCCACCGAGTCCGACAAAGCCCATGCCGAGCAGGCCAAGCAGCGGCACCACGCTGGCCGTGGACGGCAGCATGGCCGGCGGCGGCTCAACCACCTCGACCACTTCGACCACTTCGACCTCTTCGACCACCGTGACGACTTCGGTCTCCTCGGGCGGACTCAACACGATCACCCGACCGGTCTCGGTCTCGCGATAGTAGATACGGATCTTCTGGCCCGGCTGCAGATCCTGCAGACGCGTCTGCACACCGGCAACAGAGATCGAGGCACCGCGCGGGATGCGATAGCTTGACCGGCCGCTGCCGTCATCGGCGCGCAAGGTCATCAGATTCGAACGCACCTCGACGACCTCGCCGGCGATACGCTTGATTTCGGTTTGCGTCACAGTGACCACTTCAGCCTGCTGAGCCGAGACTGCGCTCCATGCAAGGATAAAAATGCCGCCGATGACGGCGGCTACAGTATTTCTCAACATCATTCTCTCCCCAATAAGAGTATTAGCGAGGCCGAAGGCCACACGCGGAAAGGATAGCAAAAAACGGCAACGACGGCCGGCAAAATTTGCCCCGGCTTGTGCTCAGATCGGATCCGCGGCGGCTGTGGTGCCCGCCTTCCCGGAGAGCACCGCACGGACGATATACCGTTGTGGCGCATGCCCGACAAAGTAGAACGGGTAGCAGGTCACCAGAGTCAGACTGCTTGTATCGGTCGGTTGCAATACGCTGACATCGGCCGGATCCACGATCCAGATATTGCTGATCTCATAAGATCGGGTGCCGTCAAGCGTCACCAGCTCGATCAGATCGCCGGTGCCAACGTCCTTGAGGCCACGAAAGAACCCGTCGCGATGACCGGCGATGCCCAGATTGCCGCTATCCCGTATCCGCGCGGTGCCCGGGATCCGGCCAACGGCCCGATTCAGCGTCAGCTCGTCAGTCCCGGTGATGACCGGCACCTCAAGATCTATGCTCGGGATCCGCAGCAAAGCCTCGGGCAGACCCTCGTGTTGCTCGAGGCTGGCCTGATAGTGCTCGATGCGCGCCGCGGACCAGTCAGTGGTATCAGGCTGATCAGGCTCGGGCAGGATCCGGATCGGCCGGGTCTCCGGTTGCGCTGGCATCCCGTCCGTCGCAACGGGACTGGTTGCAGATGCGACATCCGTTTTCGGCGTGTCGACAACGACCGCGACAGATGCGGTCTTGAGCGCCGCATCGAACGCCGCTACGTCGCGGCTTCGATTCCATTCGCTATGGATCCATGCACCGGCCCAGACGGCAAGCAGAACTGCGCCCGTCCCAATGAGAATCCGCTGCAGGATCAATGTCCGGTCTATACTCACCTGCTCCCCCGTTACCCGCTCTATTGTATCCCGATCCTGTGTCGCGGCACCCAAACGTCGTAACCGGGAATGAAACGCTGGGAGAGTTTGGGCACCCTGGCTCAGCGCGGCTCGAGGCTGGCTTGTGCGGCGGCACGATAGGCGTCTTCATCCGGAAAGTCGTTTAGCGGGTCCTCGAAGCGCTTGTTCCAGTGCACGAAGGCGTCCATACAGATTGCGATGCGCCAGTCCTGGGCCGAAGGTGTCGGCATCGGCCGATGCATCAGATAGGACGGGAAGATCGTCATGCAGCCCTCTACCGGCCGCACCGCCGCCATGTTCTCGCAAAAGATACTGTTTGGCTCCGGCCGCTGGAACATCAACAGCCCTTCGGTCGGATCGCGGGTCACCGGGACCTGCAGGTAATAGCAGCCGCTGAGCGTGGCCGGATGATGATGATGCCAGGGCCCGTCGACCCAGCTCTCGTTGGTCTGGATCAGCACCCAGCCCTGGACGCAGTAGATATCGAAGGGCAGGCGTTTCGAGTGGCCATGCCGCTGGGCGAGGATCGCGGTACATGCCTCGACGAATTTATCCTTGAGCACCCGCACGTAGGGGATCGCCTCGAGGTTGGACGGGGTGAACAACTCCTCCCGGGTCTGGTAGCCGTAGCCGGACCCGTGGCGCTGAAAATATCCCCGCTCCCACAGATCGCGTAATTCGCCCCGGATCTGATCGTGGAACGGCGCCATCTCGGGCACCGGGTAACGCCAGGTCGGAGTGCCGAAGATGGGACTTGTCTGCAGTTGGGACTGGCTCACGATGTTGATCCATTGACGGGACGGGCTAGGCGTCGCACGCGTTCATTCTGGTCGGCCCCGCCGCTGCTGTCCACGCGCCGTATCTAGTCATCCGGCAGAAAGAAACCGGCGACGGAGCAGCGCGCCATTGGCGCCTGGTCTTTGACCAGACTGATCTTGTGCCAAAGACCGCGGCGCATGATGACGATGCGATTGGGTACCGGGAAGATGAACTCCGTCGACGTCGTGCGCGCGAACAGGAGTTCGGACAGGTCTTCTTTGTGGATCACATTCCAGTTCCGCCGGCGCTGGATCTCGCCATCTTCCATGATCTCCTTCTCCGGCAGCAGTTCATCCGGGATGTCGTCCTCGATCAGCATAAGCTCGCCGCCCCAACTGGCGTGCCAACGCGGATGGCAATAAAAAGCGTAGGCGCCGGCGAATCGACCGGCATCGTTGTGCCAGTCAAGAGATGAACCCTGGGGATGAAGATAGGAGCGCGCAGTCATCGACTTGCAGGTCGACTGGAATTTGCTGCGATAAAATTTGCAGCCGAGGATCCGATCGATCAACAGGTCGAGCGCGGTGCCGGTGGGATATTGTCGCCGTGGATCCCCGGGCGGCAGCTTCTTACAGGGATGATAGACCGTCTCGCCGGATTGCCACGGGGGTCGGTCAGCCAGATCCCATGGCTTGATCCACTTCGGGTTGCGAGCATATTCGTTGAGCTGGGCGTACTCCAGCATCAGAGCAAAATCCCGCGGCTCCAGAAAGTCGTCGAGGATGATGTAATCTTCGTGCTCGCGGACGACCTGCATCAGTGTATCGCTGCCTGTAAACGCGCCGACCGATCAGAGATCGAAGTCGATGACGTCGAAGCGCTTGGTCTTGTCCTGACGCGCCTGCATCCGGATCGCGTCTTCCAGGCTGCGGGAATTCCAGCCCACGGTCTGGGCCGCCTGGCTTTTTAGCGCATCCGGCGCCTCATTGGGGCCGAACGGTTCCACCAGCACGATGGGCCGACTGTGCGCCTGGGCCGCATCGATTTCGAAGTCGAGCCAGTCTTGGAACTCCTCATATTGCCCACTGATCACGATGAGCAGTTCGGTCTGCTTCATTGCGTCCAGCACCCGGGTGCGCCGCTGTGCGATCGTCTCGCCCTCTGGCGACGCCTGCGGCGGCAGCACGTTCTGATAGTAAAAATTGGTCGTACTCTCCAGGTATTCGAACAACCGGAGATAATCTTCGTCCGCCTGCCAGCCGTGGCTGGCCATAATGCGGATCGGGTCGCTTTCTGTCATTGATCCCACCTCCTCCCCATGCCTGGGAAAGTGTAACCGACCTGACATACTCAGGGGCAAGCTTCGGCCAATAATGGGACCCGGGCAGTTAACTTCCCGGCGACGGTGCTCTAAGATTCTCGCCAGGGCGGCGACAGACCGCATCCCTGACGAGCACCATGCGTTTTTTGCTATACAACATCCGCTATGCCGCCGGCGCCGGGCCCGGCTTCAACCTGCCGGTGCCGGGCGCGGGTTACCTGCGCAGCAATCGTGACAACCTGATCCAGATCCGGGAGTTCATCAAATCCCTGGATGCCGACGTGATCGGCCTGGTCGAAGTCGACACCGGTTCTATCCGCACCGGGATGCTCAATCAGGCCGAGATCATCGCCGGAGAGCTCGGCCACTACACGATCTACGAATCGAAATATGGCGAAAGTTCGCTCAACAACCGACTGCCGATCGTGCGCAAACAGGGCAACGCATTCCTGGCGGCGCCGCGGGTCCATGGTGAGCGATTCCACTATTTTGACACCGGCATCAAGCGCCTGATCATCGAACTGGAACTGGAGGAGGTGGCCATCTTCCTGGTCCACCTGTCGCTCAAGTATCGACATCGGCAGAGCCAGCTGCGCCATCTGCATGAGTTCGTCACCGCCTCTGACAAACCGGTGATCGTGGCCGGTGATTTCAACACGTTCTGGGGTGAGGACGAGCTGTATCTGTTTATGCAGGCCTGCGGTCTGACCAGCGCCAATGCCGGCCGGCTGCCGTCCTATCCCAGCCAGTCACCGCGCAAGGAGCTGGATTTCATCCTCTATGGCAGGGGCATCGAGCTGCTGGATTTCCAGATTCCCCGGGTGAAGTTCTCCGATCACCTGCCCCTGGTGTTCGATTTCAAGGTGTCCGGCGCCGCCGAAGCAGCCGCGTAAGCCGGTAAATGTTGCGCCGCACAGCTAAACTTCCTAGCATGCACTGATCGATCGACCGACGCGCCGCGCAGTCTCTGCCGGCGCCCGGCTCGCAGCTGGTCATCCGGCCAAAAATGCGGCATCTGCCGCGCCCCGGAACAGCCGCAGCTGGCGGTGACGCCCATGCAAAGGAGCCTCTGATGAGCAAGATCCACAGCAACTTTGGCAAGCAGGCTGTCTATGTCGTGGACGGCGCGCGTACGCCGTTTCTCAAGGCCCGCGGCGAGCCCGGAACCCTTTCCGCTTCGGATCTCGCGGTGGGCGCCGGCGCTCCGCTGCTCGCGCGTCAGCGCTTCACGCCGGACCAGCTTGACGAAGTGATCCTCGGCTGCGCCATGCCCAGCCCCGACGAGGCGAATATCGGTCGCATCGTCGCCCTGCGGCTGGGCTGCGGCGAAAAAGTCCCGGGGTGGACGGTGATGCGGAATTGCGCGTCCGCGATGCAGGCGCTCGACTCCGCTGCACGCAACATCGCGCTGGGGCGATCCGACCTGGTGCTGGCCGGCGGCACCGAATCCATGAGCCGGGCGCCGATCCTGTTCAACGACACGATGGTGCAATGGCTGGCCGACATGAGCCGAGCCAAATCAGCGCAGAACAAGCTCAAACAGATCCTCAAGCTGCGGCCCGGGCATTTCGCGCCGGTCATCAGCCTGCTCAAGGGCCTCACGGATCCCATCGTCGGCCTCAACATGGGCCAGACCTGCGAGGTGATCGCGCACCGTTTCGGCATCAGTCGAGAGGTCATGGACGCATTCGCCACGCGCAGTCACCACCGGCTCGCCGCGGCGATCGACGAGGGCCGCATGGACGAGGTGATGCCGGTATACGATACGCGCGGCAAAGCCCACGAGACCGATGACGGTCTGCGCCGCGACAGCGACCCCGCCAAGCTCGCCACCCTCAAACCCTTCTTCGACCGCCGGGTCGGACTGGTCACGCCGGGCAACAGCTCGCAGATCACCGATGGCGCCGCGCTGCTCGTGCTGGCAAGCGCGAAGGCGGTAGAAGAGCATTCGCTGCCGGTGCTCGGCCGCATCCTCGACAGCGAGTGGGCCGCTCTTGATCCGGCCGAGATGGGTCTGGGACCAGTCCATGCCGCGACGCCGATCCTGCAGCGCCAGGCGCTCGCGCTCGGCGACGTGGATTACTGGGAGATCAATGAAGCCTTCGCCGGCCAGGTCCTCGCCTGTATCGCCGCCTGGGAAGATGAAGAATATTGCCGCCAACAACTCGGACTGGATGGCGCGCTGGGTTCGCTGGATCAGACGCGGCTGAATGTGGATGGCGGCGCGATCAGCATCGGTCATCCGGTCGGCGCCAGCGGCGCCCGTATCGTGCTGCATGCACTCAGGACACTGGAGCAAACAGGCGCTGATCACGCTATCGCCACCTTGTGTATCGGCGGCGGCCAGGGCGGCGCCATGCTGCTGGCCCGGGGAGCGGAGTAACCATCATGAATAAAAAGACGCAGACCACACACTGGACACTCGACAGGGATGAGCACGGCGTCGCCTGGCTGGGGCTGGATAAGGCCGGTGCCAGCACCAACGTGCTTTCAGCCGAGGTGATGAGCCAGCTGAACGACCGCCTCGATGAGCTGGACAAGGAAAAAGCGAAAGCCGTAGTCGTTTACTCGGTGAAAAAATCCGGCTTCGTCGCCGGCGCCGACATCAAGGAGTTCACCAGCCTGACCTCGCCTGACCAGGCCTTCGAGCTGGTGCGTTCCGGGCAGCGCGTACTGGACCGGCTGGCGGCGTTGCCGTGTCCGACCATCGCGCTGATAAACGGTTTCGCCCTTGGTGGCGGTCTGGAGCTGGCCCTGGCCTGCCGCCACCGGATCATGACCGATAACCCGAAAGCGGTTCTCGGCTTGCCGGAAGTCAAACTCGGCATCCACCCGGGCTTTGGCGGTACCGTGCGCTCGGTGGCCCTGGTGGGCGTGTTCGCGGCGATGGACATCATGCTCACCGGCCGCAACATCCGGCCGAAACAGGCGCTGCGCATGGGGCTGGTGGATCAGATCGTGCCCGATCGTCACCTGCGCCGGGCCGCGCAGATGATGGCGCAACGGCCTCCGTCACCGCGCAAGATCGGACTGAAGGAACGCGCTCTGAACAGCGGCCCGGCACGACAGATCGTTGCGCGGCTGCTGGAGAAGCAGGTAGCGAAAAAAGCCCGCCGGGATCACTACCCCGCGCCCTACGCCATGATCGATCTATGGCGTCGTTTTGGCGATGACCCGGCACGCATGTACGAGGCCGAAGCGCGTTCGATTGCCGAGCTGATGTGTTCCCCGACCTCGCGTAACCTGGTCCGGGTCTTCCTGCTGCAGGATCGCCTGAAGTCCCTTGGCGGCAAGACCCGTCATCGCTTCGCTCATGTGCACGTGGTCGGTGCCGGCGTGATGGGTGGCGACATCGCCGCCTGGTGCGCATTGCGCGGTCTCAGCGTCACGCTACAAGACCGGGCCCCCGAGTACATCGCGCCCGCGATCAAACGGGCCTTCGCGCTGTTCAAGAAGCGGCTGCGTGAGCCACGGCTGGTGCAGGCGGCGATGGATCGACTGATGGCGGACGTGACCGGGCTGGGCGTGGCCAAGGCCGACGTGGTGATCGAGGCCATATTCGAAAACGCGGAGGCGAAACAGGCCTTGTATCGAGAGCTGGAACCGCGGATGAAACCCGACGCGATCCTGGCCACCAATACCTCGAGCATCCGCCTGGAGGATCTGCGCGATGCATTGTCCAAACCGCATCGATTGATCGGCCTGCATTTCTTCAACCCGGTGGCGATGATGCCGCTGATCGAAGTGATCCATACGCCGGATACCCCGGCCGCAGAGATCGATCGCGGGATCGCATTTGCGCGCCGCATCGATCGCTTGCCCCTGCCCTGCCTGAGCGCACCGGGTTTCGTCGTCAACCGCGTGCTGATGCCGTACATGATGGAGGCGCTGCTGGCCGGACAGGAAGGGGTGCCGCTGCCGGTCATCGACCGTGCCGCCAAGGCCTTCGGCATGCCCATGGGACCGGTCGAGCTGGCCGACACCGTGGGTCTGGATGTCGCGCTCCATGTGGCGAAGATCCTCGGCGATGCCCACGGCGTCCCGATCCCGGATGAACTGCAGAGGATGGTGGACAACAAGAGGCTCGGCAAGAAAACCGGTGCCGGCTTCTACCAGTGGAAGGGCGGCAAACCGGTCCAGGAAAAGGCGACCGAGACCGAACCGCCGGATCTCCGCGACCGGCTGATCCTGCCGATGGTCAACGAGGCGGTGGCGGTGTTCCATGAAGGCGTGGTCGACAACCTCGATCTGCTGGATGCCGGCGTCATCTTCGGCACCGGCTTCGCGCCATTCCGCGGTGGCCCTGTCAACTATGCCCGGCAGCGCGGCATTGACGACGTCGTAGCTGCACTGGAGCGCCTCGAGACGCGTTATGGCGACCGCTTCAAGCCGGACTCGTCCTGGTCCGGCGTGGCCGCTGGCGAAGCCGCGGAGAAGCCCGCCGCTTGAGCAGATCGATGGGCCCGCTGTGGTAGTATCTCGATCCATCGGGATGCCGGGCCAGGGACTCTGCGTGCCCGGTCCAGGCATAAGAACAACGGGGTAGCGGATGGCAAACAAGCCTATCGATCCGAACGTCCTCAAAGGGCTCTCGCCCATGGACGGACTGAAGAAAGACAATCTGCGCGCGCTGGCCAAGAAGACCTTCATCAAGGAGGCCGCCGGCGGCAGCTTCCTGTTCAAGCGCGGCGACGATACCAAG
>Ga0265303_10002279_pt1 | contig 11849 bp, 10 predicted proteins | sample Helome_2_FD_192494 | JGI IMG/M metagenome (GOLD analysis project Ga0265303, IMG submission 192494) | Marine sediment microbial communities from subtidal zone of North Sea - Hel_20160317 (Illumina Assembly) | ecosystem: Environmental > Aquatic > Marine > Subtidal zone > Sediment ...
ACGGCTATCGATAGAAAAACCCAGGGGTTTGATAAGATGCAGGCGGGCACCTGTGGCCAGGCAAGTGCGACCGATATTGCCTGTATTCCAGTGAATTTCCGGTGTCACTAGGACAATGTGGCGCTCCATCGGCCGCCCATCGTTATTTTGCAGCTGATAATTCAATTTCTTGTTCAACAATTCGATCTATAGTTTTTTTCCGCAGTATGGACAGTAGTAGAATCCTTTATCGATCGGGTTGCCGCAATTTTTACACAGCAAGCCGGTTTGCTTCTGATCGGGCGAAAATTCCTGATCGAATTCGCTCCTGGTCCGGTGGCAGCCTTCACACAGAACGAAAGGCGCACCTTTTTTGACCCGGGCCACCGGAATGAAAAAGATTTGAAAATAGTGATCGATGCGCTGGTTATATGCTTGGTGCAAACCGCACACCGGACAACGCCTGGGATTCTGGTCTATAATCTTTGTTTTTGGGGATACGCCGATTATAAGAAACATTGCGAACGGTTAAGTGGAACGCCCTTGGTTTGCCAATAATTTTTCAAGTCTGGCGATGATATCAGCAACATCATCGGCTTTTACAGCCGGAAACCAGGTTTTTTGCGGGTAAATCATCACATTGGGACCTTTGGCACACAGTCCCATGCAGCCGCATTGAGACACCCTCACACGGCCCTTCCAGCCCCGTTTGTTAATTTCCTCCTTTAACATGACTCTGGTTTGCTGGCTGTTGCCATCGGCACAGGACTTGCGGGCACCGCCGCGATCATTGGTGCATACAAAGACATGACTGTCATAGGGTGATTTTTGTTCGTCTTCCATAGTGAATTCCTTTCTATCTTGGTTTTGATTATCATGCCCTCAAATTAGATCTTAATAAAAATTATTCTGGATTGAGTTCAATTTATGGGAGCGGCTTTATTAAATTGCTTCCACCCTGCAGGGCACAAAGCGATGCAGGGGGGTGCCGGCCAGATAGTCGCGGTGAGTGTTTTTGGTCAGCCGGTTTACATTGGCACCATAAACCTCTCCCTCATAGTCCAGTCCGAAGCCGTGGGGAATCATAACCTGGCCCGGCCTGACGGCCCCGGTGACTTCCAATTCGATATCCACACTGCCGGCCCCGGTCGTAACTTTTACCACTTGCCTGTCTATAAAACCATACTTTTGAAGGTCTGTGGGATTCATGGCCAGGGTGCAGGCCCGCCGGTTTTTGTTCCAGGAGGGATCCCGCATCAGAGTGTTGGCGTTCATGTCCATGTGACGGCCTGCAACCAATATTAGCGGCCATTCTTTGTTTTCATCAAGTGCGGCTGCTTCTGACGCCGCATCGATGCCTTGAATCCATTCGGCCATTTCCGGATACTCAATGTTAATACGCCCGTCTTCCGTACGCAGGGTGTCCAGATTTTTTTCAGGATCACAGCGGCCGACCCAGAGGCCCTCCGGATGATCGAGCAGAGCCTGAAAAATTTCTTCGCCCAGAGTCAGTCCCGGTGTAAAGCCTACCCTGGATGCATTTTCCTGGGAATGCCGGGGAAGGGTATTCAGCAGTCCCCACAGGGCGGCCAGGTTGGCCGACCCCATTTTTTGGCCCAGGGTCTTGGCCAGGATAAACGGCATGGTTTTCATGGCAGTTGGTTCCGCCTGGATGTAATCGATCAGGGTCATTCCAAATTCCAATCGATCCTTTTTGGCGGCCACGTATAGCTCCTCGGGAATATCCGGCAAAAGTCCCAGTCCTTCGGCCAGTCGAACCATGATTTGGCTGACTTCCAACTGCTCTCCTTCGGGTTTGATGATGGGGGGCCGCATCTGGAAAAAGATTTCCGGATAGGTCCAGGCAAAAAAAGTTCCGTCCCAGGATTCATAGGCCGAGCAGGCCGGCAGAACATAATGTGAAAGGCGGGCGGTTTCGGTCATGGCCAGCTCGCAGGTTACCAGCAATTCCAATTGGGAAAAGGCCTTTTCATAGGCGGTGGTATCCGCATAGGAGCGCAACGGATTGGAGGCGCTGCACAGTATGGCCCGCAAACGCTCGGGATGGTCGTTTAATATCTCTTCGGGTACAACGTTGGGGGGGAATACACCCATTATTGCCGGGAAATCGGTTGCCACAGTGCGCCAGGTGCGTGTCTCGCGTTCATCGGAATGGGACCCGATGGGCATTAAATGCCCGGGGATGACATTGCCGCCGGGCACCCCGATGCGGCCGCAAATTGCCAGCAGAATAATTCCCAAACAGGAGGTGGCCGTACTGTGGCGACTCATAAATACACCCAGATCCGGATGCATGGAAGATTTACGTGTAGCGACCAGGTGGCAAACGTCTCGGACCATTTCATAATCAAGCTCACAACCTTTTACCGCAGCCGGGGCGTCAAATCCCTCAAACCAGGAACGGATGTTTTCGAATCCGTTCACATGTTGCGCGATGTAATCGGTGCTCTGCCAGCCTTCCTCGAGTATAATTGCTATGATGGCTTTTGATAACAGGGCGTCGGTGCCCGGGCGGATAGGTAGATGAATGTCGGCGATTTTGGCGGTTTCGGAGAGGCGGGGATCGATCACCACCAGAGCATTGTCTGGATCCTTGGCAAAATCTGTCAGAAAACGCCTTGCCTGGGGCATCTGGTGGCTCATCATGCCGTTCCAACCCCAGGCCAGCAGAACATCCGAGTTGTGATGATCGGGCCCACCGAAGAGATACTGGCGACCGGTGGCGCGACCCCAGGCCCAGAAATGCCCGGTGAGTTCCTGCGCCAGGGCGTTATAATGGTAGTGGGAACCCATGCCGCGCAGCAGTCGGACACCAAAGGCTGCTTCGAAGTGACAGCCTTGGCCGCCGCCGCCCATATAAGCAAAAGATTTGGGGCCGTGGGTCTTGACGATGGAAGAGAGCTTTGCGGCGATTTCAGCAATGGCCTGGTCCCAGGAAATTGGTTCAAAATCGTTTCCGACCCGTTTTAGTGGATGAGAAAGGCGCTGGGCATGGTGTTGGTGGTGGGCCACCTTCAGTCCCTTGCGGCATGCATAGCCCTGGCTGCGCGGGTTGTCCCTGTCCGGTCGAACTTTGACCATTTTATTGTTTTCCACCTTGACTTCAAGCCCGCAGTTCTGGGCGCACATTACACAGGATGTTTTATGCCACTGATCCATGATGCCCTCCTTGATTCTGAATCAAAATGGTGGGAATGGATATGAATGTCAATCGAAAAATTCAAGGCCCCTGTCAAAAGGCAACAACACCATCTCACCCAAAGTTCTCCCGGTGGAAAATTACTGTATTGATTTACAGCAGAAAATGTTTTATTAATAATATTTTAGACTACTTTTAAAGAAATAAGTTCCCAAATACAGAAGAGTGATATCAGTGGTTGTTAAAAAAGCACTCAAATAGCGGAACGGTTTTTTAAAAACCACTTTATGTGCAGAAAATAAAGGGATCTAATAAATTTACCAATCAGAGGAATCGTAAAATGGAAATTATTCAGAAAGAGGAAAACGGGATTGTCTCCATCGCTATTAAAGGACGACTGGATGCAGACTCTTCTGCAGAAGCAGAAAAAGTTGTTAAGGATGCCCTCGGGGGAGAGACGAACCGGCTGTTATTCAATTTGGGGGGGTTGGAATATCTAAGCAGCGCCGGCCTCAGGGTTTTGTTAAGTGCCGCTAAAGAAATGAGACGACGAGATGGTAAAATCGTTCTTTGTGCCCTGAATGAATTTGTGAAAGAAATTTTTGAGGTCAGCGGTTTCCAATCGTTGATTCCCATCACCGACTCCGTTGAATCAGGAATTGAAAGTCTTTCCTAACCTAAATATCAACAGGTTTATTTGCCAGCTTCCCAATTAGGTGGGCCAATAAACTCCGGGAGTTCATTGGATGGAAAATAATAATTCAGCTACCGAATCAATATTGCTGGTCGATGACAACCCGACAAACCTTCAGGTGCTGTTTCAAACCCTGGAAGGGGTCGGTTGCAAACTCCTGATCGCTAAAAACGGCGAAATCGCTCTTTCCATTGCCGGCAAGGCATTGCCGGATCTTATTTTACTGGATATCATGATGCCCGATATCGATGGCTACGAGGTCTGCCGCCAGTTAAAAGCCAACCCGGCGACTTCTGATATCCCTGTGATTTTTCTTTCCGCCCTGGGCGACACCGAGGACAAGGTCAAAGGGCTTCAACTGGGAGCCGTAGACTACATCACCAAACCCTTTCAACCCGACGAAGTGATTGCGCGGGTTAACACCCACCTGACCATTCATCGGCTAAAGCGGGAAGTCGAAAGCCAGAAAGATCAGCTCGAGCATGAATTGAAAGTGGTCTCTGAGGTCCAGCGCAAACTGCTTCCCAAGCAGCTGCCGATAATCGAAGGGTTCAGGCTGGCCGCACACTATGAAACCAGCCGTTACGCCGGCGGGGACTATTATGATATCATCGAATTGCCCGACAACTGCTGGGGTTTCCTCATCGCCGATGCCGAGGGGCACAGCGCCCCGGCAGCAGTCTTGATGGCCATGACCTGCGCCCTTTTCCGGTCCTATCCCGGGTCGGCCACCGACCCCGCTGAAGTGCTGCACTACCTCAACGAACACCTCTGCAAGGTGGCCGATCCCAGCTTCATGACGGCCTTGTATGCCCATTACGATGCCAAAACGCAAACCATGCAAATTGCCAGAGCCGGCCATCCGCTGCCGATGGTTTTCCGAAATTCTGACCAAAAGGCGATTGAGCTCCCCTGCCCGGGCGTATATCCTCTGGGGATAGAGCCCTATGAAATAGAGGTTCCGGTAACCAAAGCCAAACTGGAGCCGGGTGATCGGTTTCTAGTATACACCGACGGGCTCACCGAGCGGTTCGATATGGAGGAGAACACCTATGGTGAAGAGCGACTGCTCAAGCCGCTTGCCACCGAAAGTACCATTGACCCGCGGGGGGTTGTTGCTGCGATCATGGCGGATGTCGAACAGTTTGCCGGCAAGCGTCCTGCCGATGATGACCAGGCCCTTTTGCTGGGTATTGTCCAATCCTGATTGAATTCAGCCAGAAGCAGCATGTGCGATGAAACCCAAAGCACTATTAGTTATTGCCTGCCTTCAGAATCTTCCAACATAAATTTTCCATAATATTGGTAATAATTTGAAATAAATAGCAATTTTATGGCCGCCGCCTGCGACGTCGTATTTGTTTCATTTATCCTTGACAGAAAAATTGAAGTCGATTATACGTATGCACTTCGGCCTGCTCGTCTTTTTTTGTACCTTTATTATGGGCTCCGAGATCGAACTACCTTTCAGGCCGCCGGGAGTTTTAATGGGAAATGATTTGGAAAAAATATTAGCAAAAAATAAAGCTGCCATCGCCCGGCAGTGGTTTAATCTGGCAGCCCAAACCTATGCAGTTGATACCGCGCAGTTCCTCAAAAGCAAAACGGATCCATTTGCCAACCCGGTTGGCAGCGCAATGATGACCGGCCTTGACGGCATCCTCGATCAACTTATTCACACCATGGATTCCCAGACCCTCAAATCATACCTTGATTCAATTATCAGAATCCGGGCCATTCAAGATTTTAGCCCCTCCCAAGCAACCGCCTTCATTTTATCCTTGAAAAAGATCCTTAGAAAATATTTTGCAAAAGAATTACAAGACAGCCGCCTGGCGGCTGAATTTATAGAGTTTGAATCCAGAATCGACCAGATTTGTTTGATGGCGTTTGATATATATATGCAGTGCAGAGAAAAGGTTTTGCAAATCAGTGCCAATGAGACCCGCAACCGGACATTTAGAGCCTTCGAAAGAGCTGGTCTGATTGTAGAGTCTCCGGACTAAGGACTCAATTCCCCGGAATATGATTGTGTAGGGCCTTTCCCCCAATTGAAATTCGTTGGACAAAAATTTAGTTAAAACTGGTAGACACTATGTGAAGTCTCCAAGCGAGGTGCAGGTCAATGAATGCAAGGTACATGTTATCACTCATCGCTGTTATTGTACTGTTTTTAATTGCCTGGGCGGGCACAGCGATCGGGCTGCAGGTTGTTTTTGGGATCATCATTCCGTATCTGGCACTGCTCACGTTTTTTGTGGGCTTTGTCAACAAAATCGTCGATTGGTCGCGATCGGCAGTGCCCTTTCGTATCCCCACCACCGGTGGTCAGCAAAAATCGCTTCCCTGGATTGAACATTCCCAGTTGGACTGCCCTGCCACCAAGTGGCAAGTCGTTGCGCGTATGGCACTGGAAATATTGACCTTCCGGTCTTTGTTTCGTAATACGCGAATGCGGTTAAAGGAGGGCTCACGGATTTCCTACTCACTTGAGATCTTTTTATGGGTGGGCGCCTTGGCATTTCATTACGCTTTTCTGACGGTCCTTATCAGGCACCTGCGATTTTTTACAGAGCCGGTGCCCTTTTTCGTCACGTTGCTGGAAAATGTGGACAGCTTTTTCAGGGTTGAGGTCCTTTACCCGAACGTATATTTTGGTGTGCCGGGGGTGTATCTGTCAGGCCTTGTGCTGCTGGCGGCGGTGACTTACCTGTTTGCCCGTCGACTGTTTATCCGCCAGGTTCGATATATCTCGCTGGCCGCCGATTATTTTCCGTTGTTGCTGATTTGCGGCATTGCGCTGACCGGGATACTGATGCGCTATGTCATTAAGATCGACGTGACGGCTGCCAAGGAACTTAGCATGGGCCTGGTAACCTTTCAGCCGACTATTCCCGAAGGTCTCGGCGCCGTTTTTTATATCCATCTTTTTTTCGTTAGTGTTTTGCTGGCCTACTTTCCGTTCAGCAAATTAATGCACCTGGGCGGTGTCTTTCTGAGCCCCACCCGTAATCTGACCACGGACACACGGGCCAGAAGGCATATTAATCCCTGGAATTACCCGGTTCCGGTTCATACATACGAAGAATACGAAGATGAATTCAGAGAAAAAATGATTGAAGCCGGATTGCCGGTCGACAAAATGCCGAAACCAGTTCCGACCGAAAAACCGGCTGAAGAGCCGGCCGGGGAGCAAGTGGAAGAATAAGGAGAAAACTATGGCCGAAGAATTACCCAAACCTGAACAACTCATCCAGATCGATCACCGACCGCCCAATACGGATTGGATGGAAACCCCGATCAATATTCGCAAGGGTATGTACTGTTATGCGTCCAATCCTAAAAGTGTCGAATATGTCGGTCTGCCTCACGCCCGGGGATGGAATCCGGTGGAAGAGGACTGGGAGTTGCCTGAAAACTGGCAGGAGATTATCCACCAGGGTTTTAAGGAACGCCTCGAACGATTTCGGTCGTTTAAGGTGTTCATGGATATTTGTGTAAGGTGTGGCGCCTGTGCTGACAAATGCCACTATTTTATCGGCACCGGCGACCCCAAAAATATGCCGGTGGTCAGAGCCGAGCTTTTACGCTCTGTTTATCGCAATGATTTTACCCGGGTTGGTAAAATTCTGGGAAAACTCAACGGTGCCCGTCCCATGGGGCTGGATGTGTTAAAAGAGTGGTGGTACTATCTGTTTCAATGTTCGGAATGCCGGCGCTGCTCGGTATTTTGCCCTTACGGAATCGATACGGCCGAGATTACCATCATGGGCCGGGAACTACTGAATTTGATCGGTCTGAACATCGACTGGATTGCAACCCCGGTGGCCAATTGCTATCGCACCGGCAACCATCTGGGAATCCAGCCCCATGCATTTGTGGATATGCTCGACTTTTTTGTCGATGATGTCGAAGAAATTACCGGTGTACGAATGGAGCCGCAATTCAATAAAAAAGGTGCCGATATTTTGTTCATTACCCCGTCCGGGGATGTGTTCGCTGATCCGGGCACTTACACCTGTGCAGGGTATATGATACTGTTTCATTATCTAAAGGAAAAATACGGCCTTGACATCACCTGGAGCACCTATGCATCCGAGGGCGGCAACTTTGGGTTTTTTACCTCCCATGAAACCATGAAGAGGCTTAATTCCAAAATGTATGCCGAGGCCAAACGGCTGGGCGTCAAATGGATTCTGGGTGGTGAGTGCGGTCACATGTGGCGGGTGATCAACCAGTACATGGATACCATGAACGGCCCGGCTGATTTTATGGAAGAGCCGGTGAATCCCATCACCGGGACCAAATTTGAGAACGCTAAATCCACCAAAATGGTGCACATCGCCGAGTTTACCGCTGATCTGATCAAACACGGCAAACTGGATCTGGATCCCAGCCGCAACGATCATTTGAAGGTCACCTTCCATGACTCCTGCAACCCTGCCCGGGGAATGGGGCTATTGGATGAGCCGCGCTATGTGATCGAAAATGTGTGTAACCACTTTTACGATATGCCTGCCAACACCATTCGCGAGCAGACCTTTTGCTGCGGCAGTGGCGCGGGGCTAAACGCCGGGGAGGACATGGAACTGCGGTTGACCGGTGGGCTTCCCAGGGCTAATGCCGTCAACTACGTGCACGAAAAGCACGGTGTAAACATGCTGTCCTGTGTTTGCGCCATTGATCGGGCCGCTTTACCGGCCCTGATGGAGTACTGGGTTCCCGAGGTGGACGTCTGCGGCGTTCATGAACTGGTGGCCAATGCCTTGAATCTGGAGGGGCAAAACGATAGGAGCACCGATTTACGCGGTGAAGATATTCCCGGATTAGAGAGTGATTCGGAGGAAGAAACTGATGAAGGATAAAAAATTTATCATTAGCGGTGTAATTATTTTTCTTATTATCGCAGCCTTTCCTTTCTGGTATAACCGGGGAAAGGCCGCCCCGGCGCCCGAACTCGAACTGACGCCTACAGCCAAGGCGGCCAAAGAGTGTGTGCGGTCCACCGAATATATGAAGGCTGAGCATATGAAACTGCTGGATGTCTGGCGGGATTCGGTGGTGCGGCGAGGCGACAGGACTTACGTGAGTCCCAGCGGCAAAGAATACAATATGAGTCTGTCCAACACCTGTCTGGATTGTCACTCAAACAAGGCAGAATTTTGCGACCGCTGTCATAATTATGCCTCGGTCAGGCCCTATTGCTGGGATTGCCATATTGATAACCCGAAGGAGAACTCGTGATGGATAGCTGCAGACGACGCGTTTTGCAATTACTTGGACTATCGTCTCTGGCACTGACGGCCACGCCCGTTTTAAATGCGTTTGCCAAAGAAGCCGAGCACGCTGAAGAACCCAAGCCAGTCATCAAACCGAATAAAAAAGCCCTGACTGCCAAACAATGGGCCATGGTCATCGATACACGCAAATTCGAATCTGTTGATGATGTCGAGCCCCTGGTCGAGGCCTGTGACACCATTCACAATGTCCCGCACCTGAATAACAAAAACCATGAAATCAAATGGATCTGGGAAACCCATTACCACAACGCCTTTCCCGGAAAAGCCGGCCGGTTTTTAAGCGAAGAAGTCGAACACCGACCCTTTATTGTTTTGTGCAACCATTGTGAAAATCCGCCCTGCGTTCGTGCGTGCCCGACCAAGGCCACCTGGAAGCGGGAATCCGACGGAATCGTTCTGATGGATTTTCATCGCTGTATCGGCTGCCGCTTTTGCATGGCAGCCTGCCCCTTTGGGGCCCGCAGTTTTAATTATCGGGACCCGCGGCCCTTCATCAAAGAGACCAACAAAAAATTTCCGACCCGGATGAAGGGTGTGGTTGAAAAATGTAACTTCTGTGCGGAACGGTTGGCTGTGGGCCAGCCGCCGGCCTGTGTGGAGGTCTCAGAAGGAAAACTGGCTTTCGGCGATCTGTATGACCCGGAATCCGAGGTCCGTGAACTTATTCGGACCCACTACACCATTCGGCGCAAACAGGTACTGGGCACGGAGCCCTCTGTTTATTACATAGTGTGAGGTGATTATGCTTGAATTAGCGATTAAAGGTGGCAAAAAATATTATGGCTGGATGACCTTTCTGCTGCTCATTGTCGGCGTCGGTTTTCTTCATTATTTGTGGCAGCTCGATTTCGGTCTGGGTATCACCGGTTTGAGCCGGGATACCTCCTGGGGATTTTATATCGCCAATTTTACCTTTCTGGTCGGTGTGGCCGCCGGAGGGGTGATGGTGGTGCTGCCCCACTATTTGCACGATTATAAAGCTTTCGGTCGGGTAACCATTCTGGGCGAGTTTCTGGCGATTGCTTCGGTTATCATGTGCATAACGTTCATCCTGGTCGACCTTGGTCAACCCATGCGGATTTTTAACGTCTTTATTTATTTTTCACCCAGATCCGTTCTTTTCTGGGATACCCTCGTATTAAACGGGTATCTGTTTTTGAATATTATTATCGGCTGGAATGTGCTGGAGGCCGAGCGCAACCAGGTTCATTATCAGCCATGGTTAAAACCGTTGATTTACCTGTCCATCCCCTGGGCCGTCAGCATCCACACGGTCACGGCCTATCTTTACTGCGGCCTGCCGGGCAGGGGCTTCTGGATGACTGCCATCCTGGCCCCGCGCTTTTTGGCCTCGGCCTTTGCCGCCGGACCGGCCCTGCTGATTTTATGCTGCCTGATCATCCGCCGGGTGAGCAGCTTTGACCCGGGACGGGAACAGATTCAGGCCCTGGCCAAAATCGTGGCCTATGCCATCTGTATCAACGTGTTTTTCTTCCTGTGTGAGGTCTTCGTCGCCTTCTACAGCCAAATTCCAGAACACATGGATCACATCAAGTACCTGTTTATCGGGCTGCACGGACACGGGGCCTATGTGCCCTGGATGTGGACCTCCATGGCCTTGATGCTGCTCGGCATTATCCTGACGGTCAATCCCATAACCCGCCAAAACGAAGGGGTGCTGGCGGTAGCCTGTGTGGTGATCTTTTTGGGGACCTGGATTGATAAAGGGCTCGGCATGATCGCCGGCGGTTTCACACCGACACCGTTACACGAAGTCAATGAATATATTCCCTCGGTGCCCGAAATTTTAATTGCCCTGGGGGTATGGGCCATGGGACTCCTGATCCTGACAGCCCTGTTTAAGATTGCGGTGGGGGTTAAGGAAGAACTCCACGAATAAAAATAGGCATTCACGGTGAATTTTTATTGAGGCTGATCCAGATAGAGTTTTACCAGACTGCTGGTATCCAGGTATAGGATCACGGCTACCTTCTGTCTTCTACCACTGCTGCGGAGACGCTTTTTCCTTTAGACTTGATTCGGTCAGACATTCCGCGAGGTTTTTCCCCGGACCAGTCGGCAACGCCCTCTCGAACCAACTGGAGGATTTTTTCCTGTCCGTAATAACGACTTTTTTCCCGTCCTTAACACTTCTTAAATATGCACTAAGATTCCGTTTGAGTTCTCTGATACCAACAGTTTCCATAATGCTCATCTCCCAATTGGTTCAAAGCTAGTCTCATGCCAATCTATGTGACCCCATTTGTCAACTGGCTGGATATTGCACTAATTTCTATGCTATTGTTTGAATATCTGGTTTTATATCCCAGCAAAGAGCTTGCTAAAAAAATCAACAAAGGGCCAGATAAGCCCGCCTATGATCGACACATCGGTGACACGACCGATAATGATTAATCCAATCAGGATAAAAGGGCCATAGCGTTCCAGCACGGCAATAAATTTTCCAAAGCCGATTGGTAAAAGCCCCGCTAAAATTTTAGAGCCGTCCAGCGGCGCAATGGGCAGAATGTTGAAAATCGCCAGCGCCAGGTTTATTTGCAGGCTCATGACCACCATAAAAATAAACAGTCCCATGGCCGTACCGGTGTGATAATCCGGGGTACCGTTAATGGTGAAAAGAAATCTGAGCAGCAGACCGCTGGCCAACGCCAACACCATGTTGGCCAGGGGACCGGCCGCGCTGATCCAGAGCATA
>Ga0265303_10002280_pt1 | contig 11847 bp, 8 predicted proteins | sample Helome_2_FD_192494 | JGI IMG/M metagenome (GOLD analysis project Ga0265303, IMG submission 192494) | Marine sediment microbial communities from subtidal zone of North Sea - Hel_20160317 (Illumina Assembly) | ecosystem: Environmental > Aquatic > Marine > Subtidal zone > Sediment ...
CTATATAATTTAGCGCTAGGATCAATTTTTGTCAGAGAATTAACGAATTTATGGTTAATTTCTGGAGCCTCTAACATGGATAACATGTGCTCAGATCTTATTTCAGAAATTAAATTAAGATTTATAAGTTGATAATAGAACCGGCAAACCTGATTAGCGGTTGCGGCATGACTCAAATTTTTTAAAGGCTCTCTGTTCGTTAACCCGCCGGCAGCATATCTTTTACCAACCCATAACCCGCCTCCATTGTCCTCGTTGTAGAAATTAAATTCCTTTTTAGTCACTACATTTTCGATCTTTTCGAAACCTAAAAGGTCAATAATACGGGTAGTAGCCTGATTGTTGGATTTGCTAATCATCAAGCGCATATCTATTTCGAGCTGGTCTGTATGTTCTATCTCCCCCTTGTCCAAAGCATCTTCTGCAGCTAATAGTACGGCTATTTTAGGTAAACTTGCGGCATACATCATCTCATTACCATTCATACTTGCAAAACGTGGATTTAACTTGTCCGTTAAATCAACAATACCCAAGAGCATTCTTTTATCGGCAATAAGCTTTCTCCATAACGGATTTGCACCGATTTTTTTATTCATGTTATGCTGTAAGTTAGGATTCCAGAATGTGCTCAGAGGCCTAACACTGTCTTTTATTAAAGTGCTTAAAGAAGGGCTTTCCGGTACTAAGGCCAAAGCCATTTCATTATTTGAGTTGCTTTCTTTCTGAGAAACGCTGCTAGTGTTTGGATATATGAAATAAAAACAGCTGAAGAATATACTTCCCACAATCAGAATTAAGAATGTAATTTTCTTTAATTTATAAGATTTCACGTTAAAACAATTTTTTTTAAAATACATAAAGAAAGTGCAAAACTACTAATAAATCAATAGCACATTTGAAGATAAGGTTTTTTTTAACACTATATATAACGCATTTTGCGACCTAAAACGTATCGTGAATATTACTTTTTGCGAGTAAGATGTTTCAATTACTGTTTTTATTTGAAAAGCAACGATAACCTCCTAGTCTTTAATGCGCATTTCATGTTTAATCCAGTATGCATCATCTCTGAATTCATAAGCAGTGGGTTCAAAATCACCTACAATACTTACATCCGCTTTTGCAGGTACGGTCATGTTCATTCCCCAGTATACACCATTTATCAATAGTCTTCGTGTACCTTCGTTTAACAAATCACTTGCTGCCCCAATAGTAGATGTGAAGGCTTTACCCTCTCTGCCTCCTGGAATTTGGTAGCTTTTGGTCCAGGCAATTGGCATCTTTATTTCATTTACTAGTATCCCTTTATCATTCGTTGTAGCAGTAGCATTATCTGTTGGTCTCATCCCATAGAATAAATCATTCTCATCAAATGCTCCTTCACGGTCTATGACCTTTCCTACAATTATAGGTTGAGAATCTCCCGGAAGAGGTAATCGTACGCCGTAAACATCTGTAGATCCCCAAATATCTGTGTCTTCTATTCCATTTGTAATTGGGTGAGATTTGCCTACTTCAGATAAAATTCCCTTTGTACTTTGATGTTTGTGATGCCCGTGGTGGGAAATCCATTTTTCACCCAGAACAAGTCGCCCAAAACCGTCTACCCACTCTTTTTTGTCGCCCGCATACCCGTTACTGTAATGTTTGAAATTAGAATTGGATTCCGAATCAAAATTAAAGGCATGGGTAGCCGTTCTGATACCTATTACGGGCCTTCCACTCTTCAGATAATTATCTATGATTTCCATTTGAACATCTGGGAGTGCGCGAAACCGGGTGAAAATAATCATCAGATCTGCCGAATTCAACGCATCCAAACCCGGGATGTTTTCGACATAATTTGCATTTATAATACCTGGTTTAGAAGGATCCTGGGCAAAAAGTACTGTACAATCGAATCCATGTCTTCCTGCTAAGATTTTGGCCAGCTGTGGCAAGGCTTCTTCAGACCGATACTCCTCGTCACCGGAAATAAGTACCACATGTTTAGCTTTAGCATTCCCCGAATTAAAAGTGAGCCATTGTTTTGGAATTACTTCAGCTTTTTCAGAACTCTTTTTTTCTGTTTTTTGCCCGCAAGCCGCTATCAGGAGACAACCAATTAAGAGAATTAATGCTTTTTTCATGTGTTGTGTATACTAGTTTGTAGTAATCAGATTCCCATTCCCTCTTTAATAAAAGAATATCCTTTGGTGTATACTTCCTTCATTGGCGAATAATCGCGCCAGACATTAATTGCATTTGCAAACTCAGGAATAATGGTGCTAAAAGCCTCAATAGTAAGCCAGCCCTGATAATCAATTTCTTTTAGGGTATTGAATACTTCTTCCCAGTTTACCTGTCCGCTACCGGGGGTGCCTCGATCATTTTCACTAATATGCACATGCTTCAAATACGGAGCTATGGTCTTAATTGCTTCAGCCTGACTTTTCTCTTCAATGTTCCCGTGGTGTGTATCGTACATGGCTCCAAGACTCGGATGATTTACCTGCCTGGCCAGCGTTTTTAAATCGGCCATGGTGTTGTAGAGGTAACATTCAAATCGGTTTAATGCCTCTGGTGCAAGAATAATGTTGGCCTCCCTGGCAATTTCAGCCGCTTTTTGCAACATTTCAATACTCCATTGCCTTTCTTCCTCCTTAGGGGGCTGCCGGGTAAAATAGGCAAAACTCGAATGGAATGGGCCGCAAATTACCTCTGTTTTTAGCGCTGCTCCCATGTCAATCGACCATTTTAACTTATCTAAGCCTGCATCACGTGTTTTCTTATCGGGACTGGCAATATTTTCTTCAGGGGCCAGGGATGCAACGCAGGTAACTCCCATTGATATATCGGAGAAATGATTGCCTAAGCTGGAATAATGATGTTCATTACCTTCGCCTAAAAATAATTCAATCCCGTCGTATCCGGTTTGCTTTAAGTTGTCAATAATTCCATAATGCTGTTCTGTAACATGATTGGTCCAGAGTAGCATATTCATTCCAATTTTCATTTTAAAAATTTTATAGGTGTAAAACTGTAAAAAAACTGCTGTCAATTAAGTCGATAGCAGTTCCTTTTATTTTTAAACAACAATAAACAGACTAGGCGAAAGCAGGCTCCACCTTGCGACTTTTTATCCAGAACAAGAGGATAGTGAACAATATAATTAAGATGGCAGGAAATAAAGCCATGGTACCTAAAGTATCCTGCCCGGCCACTAATTCCAGCTCATCACCTGTAAGACCCATGGCAGCTGCCTCTGTTTTATCAGAATCTATCCATTTGCCAATGATAGGCTGAAAAATGGAAGTTGAAAACATCCCAACCGCACCAATAACAGACATTCCAAGTGCCCCGCTCTTCGGAATTTTATCAGCTGCGAAACCAATCATATTCGGCCAGAAATAAGCGATACCGAGGGCAAAAATTACTGCTGCTAAATAGGCCATACCGCCGGTTTGAGTACTAAAGAGATATAATCCAAGTGTTGCTAAAATCGAAGATCCAAGTAGGACTCCTGTCTGATCAAATCTACCTACAACAACGCCACCAAAATATCTGGCTACAGCCATTAAACCTGTTACGAGGGCTAAAATCAGCATGGGTTGTGCGCCACTCTTAGATAAGATAAGTCCTACCCATTGTTGTGGTCCAAATTCCGTAATTGCGGTTAGTGTCATACAAACCATCATAAAAATAAACAGGGGAGAGAACATGGATTTTAGATTACTCTTTATAGAAGAAGCTTCCTTCGTTTTTGCCCTTGGCCAGGGCTGTCCAAAGAATAAATAAGCGTATATCAGGGTAGGTATTAAAATAACCCAAATTTGAGATTCCCATCCGAAACCCGCATCAGTCATAAATTTGGAAACCAGACTCCCAATAACTATTCCTCCCGGAAACCACATATGAAACCGGTTCAACATTTTGCTCATCCTGTTGCCCTGATAAGCATCGGCGATCATTGGGTTACAAGCGGCCTCTGTACAACCGTTACCAAGCCCAATAAGTAAAGTAGAAATAAGGAGTCCAATATAACTTCCCGAATAAATGGTCATGATAATACCAACCGCATGGGCAAAAAATGCAAATTGCATAATTCTTTTCCCTCCAACGGTATGATAAATCAATCCACCAATTACCATAGATATTGGAAACCCTAAAAACCACATAGAGTTAATAAAGCCTAATTGTTCAGCCGATAAGCTAAGTTCTTCTCCAAGCTGCGGAAGAATACCTGCCCTAATGCTAAATGATAAAGCCGTTGTGATTAAAGCTAAACAACTTCCATAAAAAAGTCGTTGAGAATTAATTTTGCGGGCTCTTGTTACGTTTTCCATTGTTTGGTTTTGGTAGATTTACAAACTCATATCAGTGAAAAAGAGATAGTTTGAATTCATAAGTTTAATGTCTTTTTTGTTAAAATCATAATTAATTTACAAATGTCTTATCTCATCTCTAAAAAATCTATTAGATTTTTGCCCTATTGATAAATTTTATTGATAATTGATTTTTAGCTAATTTAGGACAAAATACTATCGCCCGCTGTTAAGAATGCGGATATCACAAAAAGAATAAATTAAGCAAAAGCATGCAACAAAACAATTATCCTAAACTACACAACGCCTCCTGGCCAGGTGTTGTAGGAAAAGGACCGGATTCTGAACCACCTATCTCTCTCGATACCATGATAGAACTTACAGCCAACGCTGAGGTTGAAGGCATTAAATTTGACGGGTTTGACCTTTTTCTGTTTGATCCCCATATGAATATTGATGCATCTGAAGATGAAATCAGGGCCATGGCTGACAAAGCCTTTGCCAAAAATCTCGAAATAGGAAGCCTTGTTGCACCCGTTTGGACTCCTACCGGCGGCGGTTCCGCTATGGGTACTAAAGAAGAACGAAAGCAATTCGTAACTCAGGTTCGAAAGTCATGTATTATTGGGCAAAAACTACGGGAGATTGGGGTGAGGCCTAATGGTATTATCCGTATAGATTCATCTATTGACCCGGAAACATGGGCTTCAGATCCTTTGGGCAATACGAAACTAATTGCCCAGACATTTCGTGAGGCCTGTGATGTGGCAGCAGACTACGGGGAATCCCTTGCGGCTGAGGGCGAGATTTGCTGGGGAGGTATGCACGGGTGGAAATCCATGATTAATACCCTTGAGGCTGTGAACAGGCCTAATATTGGATTTCAGGCCGATATGGCGCATACCCTTTTATATCTTTTGGGGTATAATAAACCGGACGAAAGAATTTTACCAGAGGACTTTAATTGGGAAGACAGGGCAACTTTAACAGAAGGGCTTAAAACACTGACTTCAGCATTGAGGCCCTGGACCATAGATTTTCATGTTGCCCAGAATGACGGTACTGTTTTTGGCGCTGGATCTCACGATAAAACCGGAAGGCACTGTCAGGCTTCTGATCCAAATGGGAAATTGGATATACCTGTTGATGCAGGACATTGGCTAAGAAATGAGGACGGTAGTTTAACTAAAAAAATAAGGCATATATGCTGGGATGGATGTATGTTTCCCAATGAAGTAATGATGCAACAAAAAACATGGAATGATGTATTGGATGCGATGATAAAAGTTCGTGAAATGCATGGCTGGCATGAAGCAATTTAATTTATACATAAAATCATATGACTATTAATGGGAAACAAAAAAGAAATTAGAATAGGATTAGTGGGCTACGGATTTATGGGGAGAACCCATACCAATGCGTACAAAAGAATGGGGGATTTCTTTCCTGAATTGGAATACAGGCCTGTACTTAAAGCGGTGTGTGCCCGCAACAAGGAGCGTGTAAAAGCATTTGCGGAACAATGGGGCTACGAATCTTTCGAAACAGATTGGGAGACGCTAATTGGGAGGAATGATATTGATGCTGTCGATATCTGCACGCCAAACAATATGCATGCCAAGATAGCCATAGCCGCTGCAGAGGCTGGAAAGATGGTGCTCTGTGAGAAGCCTCTGGCAAGAACAGTTGCAGAAGCACAGCCCATGGTAGACGCAGTTGAAAAAGCAGGTGTAAGCAACACAGTCTGGTACAATTACCGAAGGATTCCGGCCGTAACTCTGGCTAAGCAACTGATAGATTCAGGTAAACTGGGTAAAATATTTCATTATCGCGCTAACTTTTTGCAGGATTGGACCATTAGCCCCGAACTTCCTCAAGGGGGCGAAGGTCTTTGGCGATTAGACAATGACGTAGCAGGTTCCGGGGTAACCGGTGATCTTTTGGCTCATTGTATAGATACGGCAATGTGGTTGAATGGAGGAATAAAAGATGTATCTGCGGTGACTGAAACTTTTATTAAGGAAAGAGTACATACGGCATCCGGGGAGGTTCAAAAAGTGGATATTGACGATGCCTGTATCTTCCATTGTCATTTTGACAATGGTTCATTGGGTCTTTTTGAATCTACACGTTATGCCCGAGGCCATAAAGCATTATACACCTTCGAAATTAATGGAGAAAATGCTTCTATAAAGTGGGACTTACACGACCTTAATCGTCTGGAGTATTTTGATCACCGAGACGAATCAATAGAACGTGGATGGCGCTCCATACATGTAACGGATGGAGATCAGCCTTATATGGATAAATGGTGGGTACCCGGTCTGTCTATTGGGTATGAACACAGCTTTGTACATCAGGTGGCAGATTTCTTTAAAAGTATTGAAACTGGGAAACCCTGCTCCCCGACTTTCCGGGAAGCTCAGGAAACCCAAAAGGTATGTGAAGCTGTCTTAGAATCATCTAAAACCAGAAGTTGGCAAGATACTGGTGTCTCCTGGTGAGCAATGAGTAATCGGAAATAATACAGAATAATGAGTGAACCAATTAGAGGATTCTGCCTTCATGGAAAAGAAAAAATTATACCTGGCTCAGGTACTAAGGTGACTGGCAATACCGCTGTTATAGATATGGAAATACCTGAATTGCAGAAAGGAGAAATCAGAGCCAGGACATTATATACGGGTATTTGTGGTTCTGATAATAGTGCCAGCCTGGGTAAACCAAACTTTGATTGGGTGGAACGGCCCAGAATAATTGGTCATGAATTTAGCGCAGAGGTACTGGAATTAGGTCCCGGAGATCATGGCGATGTGATGGTAGGAGATGTATTTATTCCGCTGGCAATGCTCGGTTGTCAGGATGAGGATTGTCCTGCTTGTAATGTAGCTAAATGGAATTTATGTCCATCCAAACAGATCATCGGATTTCATAGAAATGGAGGCTTTGGACAACAGGTGGTTTTGGAGTCAGATCGGGTTGTACAATTAATGAAGGGTTTAACACCGGAACAAGGTGCTTTGGTTGAGCCTTTATCGGTTATTGTAAATGCGTTGCACAATAAGTGTAATATAAAACCCGGACAGGATGTAATAGTTACCGGCTGCGGGATAATTGGTTTAATGTCTGCCGAGTTGGCCAGAGCCGCAGGTGCAAGGGTTGCAGTTACGGGGATTGAACATGATGTGAATGTACGTTTAAAGAAAGCCGTGGAACGCGGATTTATTACCATAGTTGTTTCTCCGGAGAATTCATTGAGTACTCAATTAGCAAATGGGATAACAGATAACAATGGTATTCCTTTTGGAGCTAATGGGATAGTAGATTTACTGATTGAGTGCTCAGGGGTACCGCAAGTACTTACAGAAGCGATTTCAGTGGTTAGGCCGGAAGGCGATATCTGTGTAATTGCCACCTATCCGAAGGATGTGGAGATCAATGCTACACATCTCACCCGTACATCCTTGAATATGAGGGGCTCTATGGGATCTTGCAGAGAGGATTATATGGTGGCTCAAAAGCTAATGGTAACAGGAATATTCCCATCGGAACATTATATCAACCGGTATGAGTTTAATGATATCAGTCAGGCTTTTGAAGATTCAATCCTTGCCAATAACGTAAAAGCTGTTATTAAAATGAATTAATTGTGAGTGAATTAAGGTCTTATATCAACAAATTGGATAATAATATATGCATACAATTTTCATAACCGGGGGTACGGGTTGCATTGGTTCGGTGACTGTATATAAGCTATTACAATCGGATCAAGTAGGAAAAATTGTAGTTGCTACCAGATCTGGTAATCATGAGACTTTAAAATTATGGCTTGGCGAGGAGATGGATCCCAGACTAGAATTCGTTACCCTTGATGTTGCAGATTACAAGGCCATATCAGATATACTTCTACAAATAAACCCTACACATATTATACATTTGGGTGCTTACCAGAGTCCGGACTGTTCCAATGCTCATATTAAAGGAATGGAGATAAATACAGGTGGCACTATGGCCCTTTTTGACGCCGCAGAAAAGTTGACTGATCTGAAGAGATTTGTATTTGCAAGTTCTGCAGCAGTGTATGGGATTAGAGCTATGTATACGGAATCAACCATTAAGGAAGATGCCCGGCTGGCCCCACCAAATCACTATGGGATCTGGAAACTGGCAGGGGAACACCTTGCCCGCTTGTTTTATGACAATACACAGATACCTACGGTATGTCTAAGAATTAATACAACCTATGGAAAAGGAAGGGATAAAGGAAAAACTTCAGCACCGACCAATGCGTTAAAGGCCATTGCCATGGGATCTGTTACCGGTGAAAAAATCCCTTTTGAAATGCCTTATAGCGGAAAGGAGAATTATCATTTTGTAGATGATGTAGGAACTCATTTTGCGGAATGTACCTTACAGGATTTTGACGGTTTCGGGGCATTCAATATTAAAGGGAAAACTATCCCTATAGAATCGTTTTTAAGTATTGTAATAGAACAGGCTAATAATCTTGGAATAGGTGAGTTTACAGAACTTTCCGTTGTGGAAGGAGCACCTCCTAATTTATTTGTTTCTGATTTGAGCCATGAGAAAATAGAAGTAACATTTAATAACTTACCCTTGACTTCAATTGCTGAAGGAGTTCGGATTTCCCTTCAGGAATTCGTGAAAATGGCAAATACGGGAGTTTTAAAATATTCAGTAGAAAGCACATGAATACAATAAGAATTGGATTAATTGGAGCAGGAGATATAGCCAACTTGCATGCGGAAGCAGTTAACGGGCTTCCGGGTGCCGAGCTGGTAGGACTATGGAACAGAACTGCTGAAAAAGGCAAGATGAAAGCACAGCAATTTGGGTGTTCTGTTTATTTAACGGTAGATGAAATGTTGCTTGATCCTAATATAGATGCCGTTTTCATCCTCACTAATATGGAAACGCATTGCGAATATACCATTAAGGCAGCCCGGGCTGGAAAACACATATTGGTTGAAAAACCGGCCGCATCTGACATTCAGGAGTTGGAAAGAATGCAAAAAGCAGTAAAAGAGGCAGGTGTAAAATGCATGCCCGTGCATAATTATATTTATGAACCGGGTATCTTAAGAACAAAATCGATGATTCAGAATGGTAGCCTGGGAGATATTACGCAATTTTATATGATGTATAACATACATCATGCAGATGATATCAGAGTTCGTTATCCTGGGGTTATAAGACAGATTTTAACACATCATTGTTATACAATGCTCTACCTTGCCGGGAAACCCAAAACTATATCTTGTCTGAAGCATACCGTAGACAGTACACTTGCCCCGCAGGAAAACGTGGCTATGGCCAATATTCAAATGGAGAATGGCGTACTGAGCCATTTATCGGCAAGTTTTGCAAATGACGACCATGCAGGGGATCCATGGACTTGCATAATTAAAGTAATTGGAACAAAAGGAAGTACCCGCTATAGCTATCGGGATTGGGTTATAAATGAACGAAAAGGTGCGCATTCTCAAACCTATTACAGCTACCCGGAATCCATTAAAAATACGGCTACACATTTTATTAATAAGGTATTGCGATCAGGGGAAGAACCTCTTTCAACATTAGAAGACGCTATGAGTTGTCAGCGAATAATAGAAGCTTGCGAACGATCTGAAAAAGAAGGGATTCATCTGGAGTTTAAATAAAAGAACATATGAATCTTTTATCTAGAATTATTATGAGTACAAAGAGTAAAATGGATATTTCAAAATTATGTTTGGCGCTCATTTTTGTTCTGGTGCTGATCTCATGCAGTAAAAAGAACAATAACCTTAAGCTCAAAAAGGGGGATCATATAGTACTTATTGGCAATAATCTGGGTTCCCGGATGATGAATTTTGGTCATTTTGAAACGGAAATGCAGTTGCGTTACCCGGATAGTCTGCTTTTCATAAGAAATATGTGCGATGGGGGTAATACACCAGGGTTCAGGCCGCACTCTTCCAGAAATTCTCCATGGGCTTTTCCAGGAGCCGAGAAGTTTCAGAGCGAATTGGCTGAACCATCAGGCAGTATTGGGCATTTTGATACAGAAGATGAATGGCTGAACAAACTGAAAGCAGATATTATAATCGCATTTTTTGGGTATAACGAATCCTTTCAAGGGAAAGAAGGTCTGGAGAATTACAAAGCTGAATTACATGCTTTTATTCAGCATACTTTAAATCAGAAGTACAATGGTGAAACAACCCCGCAATTAGCTTTGGTATCTCCTATTGCTTTTGAGGACCTGACCACTAAAATGGACCTGCCCAATGGCGTAAAAGAGAATAAAAACCTGGCTATGTATACTCAGGCCATGAGAGAAGTAGCTGCGGCAGATAGCGTATTATTTGTTGATGCATTCGAATCCTCTAAGAAATGGTTTACTGCTGAGAAAAAGGATTTGACAGCAGACGGATTTCAACTAAACGATTTTGGCTATCAAAAGCTATCAAAGCTTTTGGCTGACCAGATATTTGGAAATGAGAAGAGCAAAGCAGAAGAGAATCGAACTTTGGTTCAGGAAGCCGTCATAGATAAAAACTGGTTTTGGCATTACGATTATAAGATACCAAATGGCGTTCATGCTAACGGCAGGCGTTTCAATCCTTTTGGACCCGACAACTATCCTTATGAAATAGAAAAAATACGCCAGATGACGGCCATTCGAGATACCGCCATATGGGCTGCTCTTAAGGGTTATAAGATAGATGTGGTGGCGGCAGACACCAAAACTCTAAAACTTCCGCCTGTAAAAACCAATTATGACCCAGGCCAAGGGGATGTTGAAGCAGGTTATTTGTATGGAAAAGATGCATTAAAAAAGATCAAAGTTGCCAAAGGTTATAAATTGGAATTGTTTGCTTCTGAAAAGGAATTCCCGGACCTGGCTAATCCTGTTCAGCTATCCTTTGACAACAAGGGTAGACTTTGGGTAGGTGTAATGCCCAGCTATCCCCATTACAGACCGGGTGACAGTAAGCCCAATGATAAGTTGCTTATTCTGGAGGATACCGATAATGATGGCAAGGCCGATAAACAAACTACCTTTGCTGATGGTCTGCACCTGACTATTGGTTTTGAATTTGCTCCTGAAGGGGTGTATGTGGCACAGGGAACAAACCTTATCTTACTCACGGATACAAATGGTGATGATAAGGTCGATATGAAAGAAATAATACTAAGTGGATTTGACGACCATGATACACATCATGCTATAAGTGCCTTTTCAGCAGACCCTTCCGGGGCTCTTTACATGGCGGAAGGGGTTTTTTTACATACCAATGTAGAGACGGCCTATGGCCCGGTTAGGGCTACAAATGGAGGATTTTACCGTTATAGCCCGCAAAGGCATCATTTGGAACGTACCGCGCAACTTCCTATTCCCAACCCCTGGGGAATTGCTTTTGATGAATGGGGACAGAATTTCTTTGCTCATACATCGGGCCCTGATGTTACCTGGATGATGCCCGGAACTATTAAACCAAGATATGGACAGGCCTCCCCATTGCCCAAAAATCTGATA
>Ga0265303_10002281_pt1 | contig 11847 bp, 10 predicted proteins | sample Helome_2_FD_192494 | JGI IMG/M metagenome (GOLD analysis project Ga0265303, IMG submission 192494) | Marine sediment microbial communities from subtidal zone of North Sea - Hel_20160317 (Illumina Assembly) | ecosystem: Environmental > Aquatic > Marine > Subtidal zone > Sediment ...
GCCCGAACATGTCGTCGAGTTGAGTCGAGCGGTCGAGTCCTATTACGAAAGCGGAGAGAATCTGCGGCGGCGGGTTCTCTAGTTGGCCGCCGGTCCTGCGAGCGAATCGGCGCAGTCGGAGGCGCCTCATTTGCCCTCGACTCCGGCCGTCCCCCTGCCGCGGCTCGAGCTGCGCGTCGAGCGGCTCAACCTCCGATTCCGCTTCACCTTTGCGTTCCATGCGCGCGAGGTTCGCTTCGAGGCGGCCGATGGAGACGCTCCCTTCGAGCGCCTCTTCCCGGAGACGTTCTCCTTCCACGCCAATCGTCACGACCCGACGGAGCTCTTCCTCCAGCTGGATGACCTCTTTGGGAAGACGCGCCTGATCGGCGTGCATGCAAATGCGCGCGACTCGCGAAACTTGATCACGCGGATGCTCTCCCAGGCACCGCGCTACCTGGACGGTCTGTGTCGGCATCTCGATGAAGGCGGCCGACTGGGTCCCGAGGCGCGTTTGCGATTTCATCAGGATATCGCGCTCCTGTGCCAGATCCTGCTGCGCTTCGTCGAGACGCATGACCTCGAAGGTGGACGCCAGCTCCGCGTTGCGTCCTTTTCGCTTCGGCGTCGGATCTACCAATCCCTTCGCATATTGGTGGCGGAGCGTGTCGATCCGGAATATCTCGAGGCGTACATGGCGGGCAACGTCCAGCTCGTCGATCCGAACGACGATCCGACTGAGTCAGGATTCTTCCAGGTCCTCGAGACGGGAGACCCGGAGACCGCCGATCGGATCCTGTTGCGGATGGCGGAGCGCTCCTTCTATCTCTGGCTCGAAGGCGTGTGCCTGGATGAGGAGAACCAGGCCTTCGAGAAGGATGATTCCCCCTTTGAGAGTCGGGAAGACGAAGTCCTTGCGGCGATCTCGAACGACGGCAGTGATCACATCGAACGCAGTCGGGATCTCGTGCCCTTCCTGCGCCGTTCAGATCTCAATGGTCGCCGGATCCTCGGTAAGCTCGAGCGCTGGTTCCTGCGGATCTACGACATCCGCCATTCGTCGGCGATGATTCATCACGCGGCGTCCCTCGACGCGGGCAACGGCCAATCCGATCGGGTCCTGACCTGGCATACGCCGAAGATCCACGCAGGCGTCCTCGCAGCCCTGGTCTTCCCATTCGCCGCCTCAGCCACCGCCTATCGCTCGGCTCCCCATTTCTTCGATCTCCTCTGCTCGGCCGAAGTCCTGGCGGTCAACGCTGCGGCAATCTGGTTCCTGCTCTACCGGTTCTGTTGGAAGCGCGATCTGTCCTTCTTTCATGCCTCCGTCCCCCGCATCGGCGCCGGCATCATCGTTGGTTACCTGCCGGTGTTCTTGATCGACGAGGTCTGGGACCTCGCGAGTCGGCCGAACGTGGCGCTCGGCGCGGTCGCCATCGTTCTGGGGCTCGTGACGCTGCTCTATGTCTACGTCGAGATCGCTCGCCGGATTCCGGATACCACGGTGGCCTTCGCGCGTGCCCGCGCGCTCGTCTTGCTCGGGATCGTCCAGGCCTTTGGTGTAGGCGTCCTGATGACGAGTCTGATTGGGCGTTACATGGTCGTGCGCAACTGGTCTCCACCGACCGGCGAGCTCTCCCTGAGTGCTCTGCGCGAGAGTCTCCCGCCGATGGTCGGCCAGCTTCCCCATGTCGTCGGAACGGAGCCCTTTTTCGCTTTTCCGTCGGCGCTGCTCCTGATGACCTTCCTTTCGTTCTTCATCGGAGTCTTTCTGCAATTGATGTGGGAAGAGTTGCCGATCACCGAACCGCTCTGATCGAGGCTTGCCGATCCGGGATCGTGTCGGATTCGAGTCTTCCGAGGCGGCCGCGGGTAGCGAGCCCCGATCGCGATCCGTAGACTCCCGTCCGGATGGTCCAGCGGAAGTCTGTATCGATGACGCGCATAGAGGGAGCAGAGTATGGAGATTGAGCACCGTCGAGTGCTCATCGTCGGCAGCGGGCCGGCGGGATATACGGCGGCGATCTATAGCGCCCGCGCCGGACTCGAACCCTTGATGTTGGCGGGTCTCAATTTCGGCGGTCAGTTGATGATCACGACCGACGTCGAGAACTACCCCGGATACCCGGATGGCGTGAGCGGCCCGCTCATGATGGAAGAACTGCAGAAGCAGGCCGAACGATTCGGGACGGAGATCCTCTTCGAGGACGCGACCCGCGTCGATTTCTCGAGCCGCCCCTTCAAGGTCGCGACCGACAGCAAGGAATACTCGGCGGATTCGGTCATCGTGGCGACGGGCGCATCGGCCCGCTGGCTCGGACTCGAGTCAGAACAGCGTCTGCAGAACATGGGCGTTTCGGCTTGTGCGACGTGCGACGGCGCGCTCTTCCGAGGCAAACCGATGGCTGTCGTCGGCGGTGGCGATACCGCGATGGAGGAGGCGCTCTTCTTGACGCGCTTCGCGACGAAGGTCACGCTGATTCATCGCCGCGGTGAACTGCGCGCGTCGAAGATCATGCAGCAACGTGCCCTCGAGAACGAAAAGATCGAGATGGCCTGGCATTCCGAGGTCGAAGAAGTGTTGGGCGACGAGTTCGTGACCGGCGTTCGGCTGAAGGATGTTCGCGACGGCTCGACTCGGGACATCGAGGTCGAAGCGCTCTTCATCGCGATCGGTCACCAGCCCAACACGTCACTTTTCAAGGGTGTGTTGGCGATGGACGAAGCGGAATACCTCGAGGTCGAGCCAGGGACGACGCGAACCTCGATGGAAGGCGTTTTCGCATGTGGGGACGTCGCCGATCCGACCTATCGCCAGGCGGTGACGGCCGCTGGCACCGGTTGCATGGCGGCGATCGACGCGGAGCGCTGGATGGCGGAACATGGGATCGGCTGAGGCGAATCGAAATCGCCGCTCTTGCCGATCGTGAGTTAGGAGCCGGAACGATGGGTCTCACTCGAGAACAACTCGTGCAGCTCACGAATCGATCGCCTGACATGATCATCGCGACCGACGCCAAAGGTCGCGTGATCTACTACAACGACGGCGCCGAGAAGAATCTCGGCTATTCCAGCGACGAGATCATCGACGAGTTCGTAGGTGGATTCTATCCATCGGTCGACGAGGCGCGTCGCGTCGGCGATGCCATGCGAAGTTCCGAACATGGTGGCGTCGGGGTGGTCGACACGCTCGAGACCGTGTTCCTGGCCAGCGACGGTGAGGAGATTCCTGTCGCGATTTCCGGCACGATGCTCTACGACGACGAAGGCAGAGAAGACGGCACGATCGGATTCGCCAAGGATCTCCGAGAGATCCTGCACAAGGATCAGCTCGCCACCCTCGGTGAAGTCGCGATCGGACTATCGCACGAAATCAACAATCCCCTCGCGGTCATCGTCAACCAGACGGAGCTGCTCGAGAACGACATCGCACAGCTCCCGGATGAACTCGACTGTTCGGTCGAGAACGAGCGCCTCGACGCGATTCGGCGGGAGGTCGGGCGGATTTCGGAAATCGTCGAGCGCCTCGGAGAGATGGTGAAATCCGATACCTACGAGACGATCAACTACGTTGGCCCCTCGAGGATGGTGGATCTCCGCAGTGAGCACCGCAAGAGCCACGAGCCGGATCCACGACTTCGGGGGCTTCGCATCCTCGTCGCGGACGACGATCAGGGCATCGCGAAGTCTCTCGAAGAAATGCTCGAAGCCGATGGTTGCGTGGTCGAGACCGCGGACGACGGCGAAAAGGCGCTGGCCATGCTCGCCGAACGAGAGTTCGATCTGGTGCTCTCCGACGTCGTAATGCCGAAGATGGATGGCTACGACCTCTATCTCCAGGTCAAGGAGTTGTATCCGAAGTTGCCCGTGCTGATGATGACGGCCTTTCATTACGACAAGGACCACATCATCAAACGAAGCCGCATGGAAGGGCTCGAGGGCGTCATCTTCAAGAAGCCCGTCGACCCGGATCGCCTGCGTCGCACGATCGCCGAATCCGTCGACAAAGCCTGAATCCACCGGATTCCGAGCCGTGCCCCGCGGATACGGGGGAGGGTTGAAGGGACTCGGCCCTATGGCCCACCTTCGTCGTCCGGCGGCAGCTCTCTCAAGAAGCTTCGAAAGGCGTCGAGCGCTTCGGTGCACCGCTGGCTGGAAGCTTCGCCCGTCCGCTTGCCATGGATGCGCCCAGGTCGCATCCCCTGTGCCATGTGTACGTCGAGCTCACCCCCTACGGCGTTCGAAAAGAACTGGAGCTTCACGATCTCGATACGTAGATCGCTCGCGTTGAGGATTTCGATCGGTGTGATGACGCCATCCGGCTGGAGACGCGCCTCGAAGACGCGAACAACGCCTGGGTCATCTCCGCCGCTGGTTTGCGGGGATGAACTGTGGGCGAGAATGAAACAAGAATTGGCTGACAGCGCGTCTCCGCCAAACCAATTGGAATCGATCGATTCGTCTTCCTCAGCGAGCGAGGGTATGTCGAGTGGCTGCGTCGAAAGAATCAAGGTCCCACGAAGTGGTCGCGTGGCGCCTGCAATTTCGAGTTCGACTTCATAGGTCCCTTTGATTTCGCCGCCGCCGCAGCCGAGGCCGAATGCCACGGCGGCGATCAAGAGGTATTCGAACTGCTTCAACCCTTCCTCCGATTTCCCGTTCTGGACTTCATGATTCCCACGTTCGGAACGGAGCAGAAGTCCGTTCGTCGCGATCGGTCGCGCCCGACGTAGTCTAGTCGGGATCGGATGCATTCGCGCTGCGCTACGCTCGATCGCGAACTGAGGGGGAAGCGCGGAAGGCAGGAGGCGCCATTGGTACCCGAAGATCCGGCCCTCGATTGCGAGTCTCGTTCGCGGACCGAAGTTGCGGTCGATGCTCGATCCAATCAGCAGACCGCTCGCGGCGCAGACGACACTGCGATCCCCGTTCGCCAGCCGGCGAAGCCTCTCTCGCGTGAGATTCCGAGACACTGGTACGGCGGCGAGGCCTTCGCCAGTCATTTCATGGACGCACTGTCGTCGACGTTTCCGGCCGGCGAGGCCTTCTTTGTTCGTTCCGTGCTGCACTATCGAGACCAGATCGATGATCCCCAGCTCCTCGCGGACATTCGCGGATTCGCGGGTCAAGAAGGACAACACAGCCGGGTGCATGCTGACCATCTTCAATTGCTTCTCGATCAGGGATACGGACTGATCGAGAACCGCAATCGTCTGGCTGATCGAATCATGCACTGGTTCAACCGAAGACAACCCGAGGCTTCGATTGCCCTGACGGCGGCGCTCGAACATCTCACCGCGATCCTCGCCCGGCAACTGCTCATGCATCCGGACCGTTTCACCGAAACGATGCACCCCGAGATGCGTGCGCTCTGGCGATGGCATGCGCTCGAAGAGGCAGAACACAAATCCGTTGCGTTCGACGTGATGCAGAGAGCGGCGAAGAGTCATCGACGCCGGGTTCTGTCCCAGATATCGAATACCCTCGGCCTTGCGCTCGAAGTCTTCGATCGCCTCGTCTACATGCTCTACAAGGACGGACTCCTCTTCCGACGGGAGGGCTGGAAGGGCGGTTGGCGCTTCTTGTTCGGCGATCGAGGTCTCCTGCGAGATGTCGGTGCAGACTATTGGGCATGGTATCGGAGAGACTTCCATCCCGACCAGATCGATGATCGAGCGATGATCGAAGACAACACGGAAGCGATCGTCGCGAGATTCGTCCGCCCCTAGCCTTGCTCTCGACCCACCCTTCGTTATCGGTACCCCAACCTGCAAAGAACCGTTTAGGAGAATCGATTGTTCGAGACGCTGACCGTCAACGCAAATGGTGCGCTGGGTGAACTCTGCCTGAATCGCCCCGAGAAACTCAACCCGCTCTCTGCTACGGCACTCGAAGAACTGGCGGCTGCCGCGCGCCATTTCGACACCCTGAAGGATGTGAAAGTCGTGGTCGTACGCGGTGCGGGCCGAGCCTTCTCCGCAGGGGCTGACCTCGGGAGCTTCGGGCAGCTTCCCGAGGGTCTCTCGACGCGCGATATCGCCGAGCTCGGGCGCGAGATGGCCGATGCTCTCGAATCGATGCGTGCCCTTTCCGTCGCCGCGATCCAGGGTTGGTGTGTCGGTGGCGGGCTGGTCCTCGCGGCGGCTTGCGACCTGCGAATCGCGGCCGAGGGCACCCGGTTCTCGATTCCAGAGGTCGATCTCGGCATTCCGCTTGCGTGGGGCGGAATTCCTCGACTGGTGCGTGAGATCGGACCGACACGCACGAAGGAACTCGTGCTGACCTGCCGCGTCTTCGACGCCGAGGAAGCGCATGGGATCGGATTCCTGAACGAGGTCGTACCCGCGGAGGAACTCGATTCGCGCGCCCAGGCGCTTGCGGAGACCCTCGCGAAGAAGGCGTCCCATGCGATCTTTTCGACCAAGCGCCATGTGAACGCGGTGACGGAGCAGATGGTGGGAACGATGCGGAGCTGGGCCGACGCCGACGGTCTCGTTACGGCGTTTGGCGATTCGGAATCGGCCGAGGCGAGACGCGAGTATCTGAACTCACGGCGTTAGGCGATCGCCAAGACGCTTCAGCTGGCCGGAATCTCGATCCACATTGCGCGAGCCACGCCCTGGCATTCCCCGGCCTCGTCGTAGATCGCGGTGCCGGTCGAATGCTTGCGGCCGGAATGCTCGATCTGCCAGGAGAGCAGGACGGTCGGCGCGCCGACCTCGACGCTGCTGCGAAGCGCAACCGTCATCTCGCCGAGCAAGACGATTGCGCCTTCGGGCTGCGGAAACGAGAAGCATCCGGGGCAATCGAGCGCGGCCCAGACGAAGGCAGGATCGACGAGTCCGGGGCGGCCTTCGAGCGACCGATCGGGCCGCCACGGTGCGGCGAATACGTCCTCGAAGGACGTGACCGAATCCGAAAGTCGCCCAGGGAAGATACGGAGTCCGTCGCCCTTTGGCCTTTCGGGTCCGCACACGAAGCAACCCGGAAAGACGTGTTCGTCGTGTCCGCGGAACGTGAGCGCGGCTTCCGTCGCGACCTCGAAGGTCACCGGAGCCGGTACGTCGAGTTCGAGTTGGCTGGGCCACGCCTGAGCGATCAGCGTGTCCCGGTCGAAGAGGCCACATCCGTCATCGTCGAGCGAGGCAATTTCGAGTTCGCGGTCGAGGCCCGGCGGCTGACGAAGCCGGACGCGAACACCGGATTCGAGCGCTCCCGCCGAATCCTCGTCGAGAGCCTTCGCGATCTCTCCGCAGACATAGCCACCATTGCCCGAGTCCGGCGGTCCATTGAACCGTCGACGGATCGTCAGTTGGCCCAACTTGCGTCTGTCTTCGAGGTTCACGGCGTGACGATGATCCCGGCGGCGCGCATCTGTTCGTCGACCTTCTGCTGAAAAGCCGGGACCTGCTCGTAACTCGCTTGCTGCAAGGCCATGGCTCCACTCTGTCCGATGAGTGGCAATGCCGCCAACGTCTTCTGGCCAACTGGGGACTGATAGAACTCGAGCAGCGCCCCGAGATCCTTCTCGGTCAGGTGTTCCGAATAGAGCGGCGCATAGAGCTCCGTCAGATACTGGATATCACCAAACTTCGGTGGGAACTGACTGAGCGCTTCGTCGACCACGATCTTCTGGATCTGCTCCGTGATCTCGGTCCCGGTAGCGGCGATCGCTCCCAGGGTTTCCTGGGCGATGGCGTACGCGACTTGTTCGCCGGCCATCTGGGCTCCGGTGACTTCGAGGAGAGTCGAGAGCTTCTTCTTGTAGTCGTCGCCGATCGGTGCGTCTTCTGCGAAGACCGCGAAAGGAGACAGCGCGAATGCGACGAGGGTCAAGAGAATCAGCAGGTGCGAGGGCATGAAGACTCCGGGAGCGGACGGTGAGCAACGTATCCATCGGGTCTCGATGGGGTCAGGGCTGCTCGAAGGGCCCGCATGATACGTGGGTCTGGGGGCTGGCGCCCGTGTTCGAACGACCTCCATTGGCTCCTGAGAGGCTTCGGGACGCCTTCTTCGATGATGCTCGAGCGTCCCGACCCCGGACACGCGGGGGTGTCGCCGCGAGTGTCAGCGCGTGGACTTCCTCGGCTCCCGCCTCGAGACAGGCTTCAGCGGCGGCCTCGAGCGTCGCTCCCGTCGTCAGCACGTCGTCCACGAGCCAGATCCGCCCGAAGGCTCCCAGAGGGCGCCGCGCACCAAAGGCGCGTCGTACGTTCTGCCGCCGCTGGTCGTAGCGAAGACCGGCCTGAGGCGAAGTATCACGAAGGCGGACCAGGGCATCCGTCGACAGGGGAACAGAGAGAGCCCTTGCCATTCGTCGCGCAATGAGGTCGCTGTGATTGAATCCGCGACGCCGGCGACGACGCGGATGGAGTGCGACGGGCACGACGAGATCCGGTCGCGCAGTGCCGCGAGCCGCAAGACTGCTCGACAGTTCTCGAGCGAGGAACTCGATCGCGAGGCGACTCTCGAGAGGGGGTCCGAAGGGCGAGTTCCGATGTTTGAAGCGCGGAATCCATTCCGTTGCGCGGCCTTCGTAGCGAAGGAGCGCGTGGCATCGATGCAGCGGCGACCCATCGGAATAACACCCGGGACACGTACTGGCCTCGCCGGGCATCGTGCCACAGCGCGGGCAGCCATCGGCCCTGCGCCACCAGGCGAGTCGCGTCATGCAGTGCCGGCAGAGCGGTGCGGCTGGCGTCGCGTCCGCTGATCGGCAGCCGATGCAGGCGAGCGGCGCCAACAGATCGGCCATCATCGGCCAGAACGCGCTCTTCATCGCCGTCCTTTTCATTCGCACTCGTCTCGTTTCGTCCTAGCCACGGCATCGGCCTCATTCGGGCCAGCGGAGCAGTCGAAGGAAGTCGTCAGGCGGCGGGGTCCGCCGCGTCGGCGTCTTCTTCGATCGCTCCGCTTTCCACGAGATCCGGCTGAGCATCGACGCCGGATTCCGGATTGGGGTCGACGCCGGGTATCCCGAGATCGATTCGGGGTGCGTCTCGCCACAGACGTTCGAGATCGTATTGCGTCCGGGTCTCCGGGTCGAAGACGTGAACGATCGCATCGTTGCAATCGATCAACACCCAGTTGCCGTCATCGAGCCCCTCGACGCCGAGCGGCGCATCGCCGTGCGCCTTCAGGGCCTGGATGATCGATTCGGAGATCGCGCGGACCTGCCGGTCGGAACGGCCCGTGAGGATCACGAAAGTATCGGCGTACGAGGTGAGCTGTCTCATGTCGAGTGTTATCGGGAGCTCCGCTTTTCGTTCGAGAGCGGCTTCGACGATCCATCTCGATTTGGTCAGCGGATCGGTCTCGTCCATGTTGCTTTCCTTCTTTCTTCACGTTTCGTGAATCCTGCCGTGCCGTCCGGGTGATTCAAGTGTTCGAGGTCTCCGAGTCTCGCTTCCTGGCCGCGAGGATCAACCGTACGATTCAGACGCTCCCGGAATCGGTCGGCGAAGGTCCATAGACTCCGCTCTGTTCGATCTCTTCCCGAATCGACTCTGGTACGACATAACGAATCGAACGACCCGAGCGAAGCGCTCTTCGTATCTGGCGAGACGAAATGTCGAGGGCTGTGATCGGCACGATCTGAATTCGTGTGCCGGCTTCACGATGAATCGCCGCCCTTCCCTCTTCTGTGAACTCGAATGCGTCGCGCACGACTTTCGGAATGCATTCCTCGAGATTGCGAATCTGTCCCGGCGGTCGGGTCATGACCGCGAAATCAGTCAAGGTGAAGAGTCGCTCAGGGGCTCGCCAATCTCCCATTTCCGAAAAGGCGTCTTCGCCGACGATGAATACGAGTCTCGTTCCTTCTTCCCGCTTGCGAAGCGACTCGAGGGTGTCGACCAGGTACGAGGGTCCCGGCCGGTCGACCTCGATCCGGTCTACGAGAAAACTCTTCTGGTCCGCAGTCGCGCGCAAGACCCAATCGAATCGACTTTCGGCGTCGGCAATCGGGTCCATGCTGTCCGCTTGCTTGTGAGGGGGAACAGCGCTCGGAATGAAGAGCACTCGATCGAGTCCGAGCGCTTCGCGCACTTCCTCGGCCGCTCGTAGATGACCGAGGTGGATCGGATTGAAAGTCCCGCCGAGGAGTCCGATTCGATCTCCGGTAGGAGATGGAGTTCCTCCATCGATCATCCTCGAAGTTGCCCCTCCCCGGTCAAGACGAACTTCTTCGTCGTCAGCCCTTCGAGGCCCATTGGCCCGTAGGCATGGAGTCGGGAGGTCGAGATGCCGATCTCGGCGCCGAGTCCGAGCTGGAAACCATCCGAGAAGCCGGTCGAGCAATTAACGCCGACGACCGATGAGTTCACCCGCCGCAGCCATTCCTGGCTGTGGGCGTAGTCGTTCGTGACGATGATCTCCGTATGGTCGGAACCGTACTCGCGGATATGGTCGATCGCAGCGTCCATGTCGTCGACGATCTTCACGGCGACGATCGGGGCGAGGAACTCCGCGCTCCAGTCGGCTTCTTGCGCCGGGACCGCGTCGCCAAAGACCTCGCAGGTCCGTTCGCAACCGCGAAGCTCCACGCCGGCCTCATGCAGATCCTTCAGCACCGCGGGCAACACCGTCTGTGCGGCGTCGCGATGGCAGAGCAGCGTTTCGAGTGCATTGCAGACCGGCATTTGCCGAATCTTCGACTCACGCACGATCTCGACAGCCATTTTCTCGTCCGCACTTGCGTCGAGATAGACGTGACAGACCCCCGCATCGTGCGAGATGACCGGAATCGTCGACTCTGCGATGACCTTGCGAATCAATCCCGGCCCACCGCGGGGAATCACCAGATCGATCGAATCATTCAGCTTGAGCATCACATCGATCGCCGCGCGATCGGTCGTCGGAATCAGCGTCACTGCGTTCTCGGGAAGGCCGACGTCGACCGCCGCCGCTCGGAGCTCGTTGCCAAGGGCGAGGTTCGAATGGATTGCTTCCGATCCGCCACGCAGTATCACCGCGTTGCCAGCCTTCACGCATAGCGCCGCGGCATCGACCGTCACGTTGGGCCGAGACTCGTAGATCATGGCGATCACGCCAAGGGGGATCGCCATCTGACCCACTTGCAGGCCGTTCGGTCGCACGCTGTGATTCGTTATGCGACCGACCGGATCAGGGAGGGCTGCTACGTCACGCAGCCCCTGCAGCATGTCTCTCCATTTTCCGTCGGAGATTCCCAATCGATTCCGAAGAGGTTCGGGGACGCCCTTCTCGGCGGCGGCCGAGATGTCCCTGGCGTTGGCTGCGAGGATCGATTCGCGTGCTGCTTCCAGTCGCTCGGCGACCCGCAGGAGCCAGGCATTCTTGCGATCGGTCGACATTTCGCCCATCGCGGCCGATGCGACCCGCGCAGCGCTCGCGAGATCTCGAATCTGCGTTTGCAGCTCGAATGACGAAGACTCTGTGTTGGGCATCGAGGAACTCATCGGGGGTCTCGTTCTGATCGTCGCGTTTCTCTGATCTGGCGGGTCTCGCTCAAGAATGGGTCAGCACGAGATCATCGCGATGAATCACCTCGTCGCCGTTCGAGTATCCTAGCACTCGCGTGATTTCACGGGTTGCGAGGCCTGCCAGCTGGCCGATCTCGTCCGAAGAATAGCCGACCAGCCCACGTGCGATCTCTTCGCCCGCTTCGTTCACGCACGCGACGGGATCCCCGATCTTGAACTTGCCTTCGACATGCAGGACACCGGCAGGCAAGAGGCTGCGGCCACGGTTGGTCAGCGCCTTCACGGCACCGGCATCGATCTGGATGCGACCACGCGACTTCGCGGTGAAGGCGAGCCAGTGCTTGCGACTCTGGAGACGCTCGCCGGGCGAGAAGAGTGTTCCGTGTTCTTCCCCCGAGATCAGTTT
>Ga0265303_10002282_pt1 | contig 11846 bp, 10 predicted proteins | sample Helome_2_FD_192494 | JGI IMG/M metagenome (GOLD analysis project Ga0265303, IMG submission 192494) | Marine sediment microbial communities from subtidal zone of North Sea - Hel_20160317 (Illumina Assembly) | ecosystem: Environmental > Aquatic > Marine > Subtidal zone > Sediment ...
TGTCACCGCAATTCCGTTCAGGTGGTTCTGCGTCTCAGCCACCCCAGCAGGCCGAGAGCAGAACTACCTGAACTGACTGCACTGAGAATGAAGACCCGGCCTGGTGCCGGGTTTTTCGTATCTGACTGACGCCAAAGGCGCGGTGCCAGCACTGCAGCGCAATGCTATGACTCATGATCAAGGCTCGAGATCGCCAAGCGCTTTACGCACCAAATAATCTTTCGCAGGACCGGCATTTAGGTCCGGATCCAGGGCGGTTACGGTTACGTAGCCTTGATCGAGCAGGTAGGCATCTTCCGCTTGCTCACGCTCAGTGGGCGGCCGTTGATTAAAATCGAAAATGGGAACCCCGCCGGCAGTCGGGTTGTTCGGATCGAACGCCCGGATGGTGAAATCGATGGGGGTCCATTTGCTGATCTGTGTATAGATAACGCCAGCCGTGTCGGCGGCCTCCAACGCCGGATAGTTAATGTTGAGGCCCACGTCGGGCGGCAGGTTCAGCTTCCGCTCGGGAACGTTACACAAATGAGAATCGGGCACCCATTTACAGAAGAACGGCTTGCGATAGGGTCGCTGCGAAATCTTCTCGATGATTCGTGACGTGAATCTTGCAGCGTCGTCCATCGCCGCAATCGTCTCATCCTCTTCCGCTCGAAAGACGCTAACAGCAATAGACGGAATGCCGCGCAGCAAACCTTTCTGTGCGCCGCCCACTGTGCCGGACTGCGGTGTTAGCAGCCCCGCGTTCTGACCAAAGTTCGCGCCTGACACCACCAAGTCTGGCAGGTTACCCTCGCCTCTTGGATCGAAAAACACATCAATACCTGCCTGAACACAGTCAACCGGTGTGCCGTCGACGAACCATTTGTTGGGACCCGCCGAGCCGATCTCGACAAACGAGAACAAGTCCGTATTCCACGCCATGCCTTGGCCCGACTGCTCCGTCTTTGGCGCCACCATAACGACGTTGTGGCCGGCGGCGGTCAGTACATCGAACATGATGTTGATACCCGGCGCCTGATAGCCATCATCATTGGTCAGCAGGATATCCAGGGCCTGCGCCGGATGGCTGGTGAGTACCGCGAGCACCGCGGTCAAGGCAAAGCTTCTTTTTATCGACATTGGGCTCTCCTGCTACGTGCATTGAAAGCCTACCAGACTGATTTGCCTGTAGATGTACGAATCGCCGGTGGCGCCTCGCGGTTACGTTGCGTTGCACACCTGAATCTCCCCCTCCTCCCCGGAAACGCTTGGCGCTCAGCTGTCAGCAGCGGATGTCAGGCAGACCCGCCCGTCAGCCGGGCTCGCCCGGCGTGATCTATGCGGTCATCAGAATGGCAACTCGCCCGGCGGCGGCCCACGGCTCGGATGCGCGAGGTCGAGCGGTTCGCTGGCTCGTCCCAGGTGATTGAGAATCCGATCGATGGTTTCTTGCCCCTCGATGCTCGCCATCACCTTGAGCCGCCCGCCTCAGCGCCGGCAGGTCTCTATGGACTGCAGTGAGAGTGATGACCAGGCCGCGTGCCGAGTTTTTCTTGGCTCGCAGCCGTAGGGTTATTTCGCATCTGGGGGCATCTCCGGGAAGCTGGGGGCATGATTCGGCGCGATGCCCCCAAATGCCCCCAGAATCTACCGGCAGACCTTGGAAGTACGGAGAAGCTTCAGACGTGAAAAAGCCCGCAGTCATGCGGGCTTCGGGGGGTTCTGGGAAGTTCTAGGAACCTGGAATGGAGGCTAGGACCGGAATCGAACCGGTGTACACGGCTTTGCAGGCCGCTGCATAACCACTCTGCCACCTAGCCCCTGCAGCGGGCGGGAACTTAGCACATCGGGGCCCTGAAAGCGGCCCATTCAGTCCTTGCCGCGATTCAGGAACTTGCCGAGTTCCCTGGTCGCTGCCTCTTTACCGTCTTTCAGCGCATCGTCCATCTTCTCGCGGCCCATCTTCTTGAGATCTTCCGTGGAAATCCCGGTCATGGCCGTGAGCGAGCGCCGGACGATGGGGTCCAGGATCTGCTTGGCCACCTCGCCCGCCGTCGCGCCGTTGGTCTTGCGGCCGATGCCGGTCAGCTGCATGTTCGGAATCTTCGCGGTGCGCTCACCAATGGCCGGCAGGCTCAGCTTGACTTCGCCGTCCTGAAAACGAAAGTCATCGATGATCAGTTTGGTGCCGGGCCCCTCGTCCGCCGTGGACTCCTCCGCTGCGCCAGACTCCAGGTTGTTGAGGATTGCTTTCAGGTTGTTGCCGTCTGGGCCCTGGATTGCATTGACTCGAGCCCCGTCCACCAGCACGGACTTGATCGTAACCAGTTCTGCGCTCAGATTCTTGACGTCGAGCTGTAGCGCAATCTTGCCGAGCTCGAAGGCTTTGCCTCTTGGGAATCCGGCCGGATTGCCGAGACTCAGACCGTTGATCTCCCCTTTGCCCTCTTGCAGAGAGATGCGCACGCTGCCCACATCGACCGGTACACCGGCCACATCGCTGCCCACGGTTTCGATGGCGCGTTCCACGATTGAATCGAGATTAGTGATCACGAACGCCAGCACGATGCCGACCACGATGATCAGTGTGACGATAGCGCCGACAATGAGTTTGCCTGCTTTGCCCATTAGTCTTTTCCTCGCGAAGCGTTTGGCTATGATGTTTACGCTAACACGATTATCTGCCGGAATCTGCCAGGGGAAATACGCAAAAAAAAGGGGACGTGTTGCGTCCCCTTTGCAGCCGTAACTGGAGCGGGCAACCAGATTCGAACTGGCGACCTATACCTTGGCAAGGTATCGCTCTACCAACTGAGCTATGCCCGCTTGAAGGCCGGTTATCTTAGCGCTGCCGCCCCACCTGTCAAGGAAGCTCCTCGTGCCCTGCCAGGTATGGCCAGGCCGCCCTGAGGTACACCACCATGGTCCAAAGTGTCAGCCCGGCGGCGATGATCATCAACCCGGTGCCGATCGCATAGACCGGGATGCCGAACAGGTCCCGGGTGAACAGCATCAGCGACAGCCCGAACATCTGCGCGATGGTCTTGAACTTGGCCACCCCGGTGACGGCCACCTGCTCGCGATTGCCCACCTCTGCCATCCACTCGCGCAGGGCCGAGACCATGACTTCGCGGCCAATGATGATCGCGGTGATCGCAGCGATGGAAATACGCGGATCGTTCTGCAGGATCACGATCAGGACGATGACCACCATCAGCTTGTCGGCCACGGGGTCGAGAAACGCACCGAATTCCGAGGTCAGGTCGAGCCGTCGCGCCAGGTACCCGTCCAGGCCGTCGGTGATGGCAGCCACGATGAAAATGACGGCGGCTGCTGGATGTGCCCAGGGCACGGGCAGGTAGAAAACGATGACAACCAGCGGGATGGCCGCGACGCGCAGCCATGTCAGCATCGTGGCGATGTTGGTGACTGGAGACATGGGCGGACGTTCTGCAGGGCGACAACAACTCGTTAATGATAACGCGCTAATCGGTGCCGCCGTGAAAAAAATCGAAAATGCGTTGCGCCAGATCGCGGCTGATGCCGCGCACGCTGGCCAGGTCTTCTACGTTGGCGCGCTTCAGGCCCTGCAGGCCGCCGAAGCGTTGCAACAGCGCCCGGCGCCGTTGCGGGCCGACCCCGGCAACCTGATCCAGGGCGGAGCCGTGTCGGGCCCGGCCGCGCTGCTGGCGGTGGCCGGTAATGGCAAAGCGGTGCGCCTCGTCACGCACCTGTTGGACCAGGTGCAGGGCCGGTGAGTCCGCCGCCAGGCGCAGCGGCACCGCCTGGTCCAGCCGATGCAGCTGTTCCCGGCCCGGCTTGCGACCGGCGCCTTTGGCCACGCCCACCAACGGCAGTTCGGGGAACTGCAGCTCTTCCAGGGCCGCATGGGCGGCCCGCAGCTGGCCCGGACCGCCGTCGATCAGCACCAGGTCCGGCACCGGTGCCTCGCCGCGCTGCACGCGCAGGTAGCGCCGGCGCACCACCTCGGTCATGGCCCCATAGTCGTCGCCCTCGCCCGCTTCGCGAATGTTGTAACGCCGGTAGTCCGATTTCACTGGCCCCTGGCTATTCCACACCACGCAGCTCGCCACGGTGCTCTCACCGCCCGTGTGGCTGATGTCGAAACACTCGATACGTTCCGGCGGCGTCTCCAGGCCCAGTACTTCGCCCAGTGCGGCAAACTGCTTGCCCAGGCCCGCGTTGGCGGCCAGCCGCAGCCGGGCACTCTCGCGCGCGTTCTCGGTGGCCATCTCCAGCCAGCGGCGCCGCGTGCCGCGCACACGGTGGCGAATCTCCACCCGGTGTCCGGCGCGGCTCGTCAACACCTCGCTCAGCAGCTCAGCGCTTTCTACCGGAGTCGTCACCAGCAATTCCGACGGCGCAGGCAGCTCGAAGTAGTGCTGCGTGATAAAGGCCTCGAGCAGTTCGCCGGGTTCCGGCGCTCCGGCCACCTTGGGGAACAGGGCCCGGCTGCCCAGCACCCGCCCGCCCCGGATCATCAGCAGCGTCACGCAGTGCACCCCCGCTTCGCTATGCGCCGAGATCACGTCCAGGTCCCGCGCCTGCTTCCCGGCAACGATCTGGGTGGCCTGCACCTGGCGAACGGCGGCAATCTGGTCGCGGATACGCGCGGCTGCTTCGAAGTCCAGGGCCTCGGCCGCAGCGTTCATGCGTTGCACCAGGTCATCGGCCACCTGCTCGTTGCGCCCGGACAGAAAGCGCATCGCGTTGGCAACATCGCGCGCGTAGTCGTCGCGACTCACCAGGTCGACACACGGTGCCGTGCAGCGGTTGATCTGGTGCTGCAGGCACGGCCGCGTGCGGTTGGCAAAAAAGGAATCGCGGCACTGCCGCACGCGGAACAGTTTCTGCAACTGGCCGAGCACTTCGCGCACATTGCCCGCGCCGGGATAGGGCCCGAAGTACCGCCCCGGCGCCTTGCGGGAACCGCGGTGAAATTCGAACCTGGGAAAGTCCTGGTGCGTGGTCACGCGAATATAGGGGTAGCTCTTGTCGTCCCGGTAGAGCACGTTGTAACGAGGCGCGTGCGCCTTGATCTGGGTGTACTCGAGCAGCAGCGCCTCCTGTTCGCTGGCTGTCACCGTCACCTCTACCCGGTCGACCACGCGCATCAGCGCCTGGGTCTTGGGGTGATGCGCCTTCGCACCGAAGTAACTCGCCACCCTCTTCTTAAGGTCGCGGGCTTTGCCGACATAGACCACCCGCCCCCGGGCGTCGAGCATGCGGTATACGCCCGGCCGGTTCGTCAGCGTGGCGAGAAAGCGTTTGGGGTCGAAAGTCCCGTCGTCAATCATGGCCGGGCTCACGTAGCGAGGCGATCGCGAATGTCGCCGAAGACACTTCTAAACATGGCTTCCGTCAGCCGGCGGGTCTGCGTGTTGTAGCGGCTGCAGTGATACGAATCTACGAGCACCGCGCCGGCCGGCTCGTGCCAGGCCCCGTGGCCGAAGGGATGGGCCGACAACCGGCAACCCAGCGCGCGCAGCACGGCCCGATGCGCCACCCCGCCCAGGGCCAGGACGACCTTCGGCGCGCGGCCCGCCGACAATTCGGCCTTCAGGTAGTTGTTGCAGGTATTCACCTCGACCGTGGTGGGCTTGTTCTGCGGCGGCAGGCAGCGCACGGCGTTGGTGATACGGCAGTCCAGCAGCTGCAGGCCATCGTCGGCGGCACGGCTTTCCGGCGCGGACGCAAAACCGAATTCATGCAGCGTCCGGTACAGCAGTAGCCCGGCGTAGTCGCCCGTGAACGGCCGACCGGTGGCATTGGCGCCGTGCATGCCCGGGGCCAGGCCGACAATCAGCAGGCGGGCTGCCGGGTCACCAAAGGACGGCACCGGCCGGGCGAAGTAGTCCGGATGCCGGTCGCGAACCTCGGCCAGAAATTCGGCAAGCCGGCTGCAGCGCCGGCAGTCCACGGAGAACGCCGCGCTCACGCCGGCGGCAGGTCTGCCGGGCCGTGGCCGGCAATCAGCATCGCGATTTCCATGGCCTGATCGTAGTTCAGACGGGGATCCACGGTGCTGCGGTAGTCGCGGCGCAAATCCGTGTCTGTCAGCCCCCGCGGGCCGCCGGTGCATTCCGTCACGTGCTCGCCGGTCAACTCCAGGTGCACGCCACCCAGCGTGCTGCCTTCGGCACGATGAATCGAGATGGCCATCTCGAGTTCGCTGGCGATATCTGCAAAACGCCGCGTCTTTACCCCGTCTTCCGTGGCCACGGTATTGCCGTGCATCGGGTCGCAGATCCAGACTACGCCCAGGCCCGTGTCGCGCACCGCACGGACCAACCGCGGCAGTTCTTTCTGCACCTGCGCGGCACCCAGACGGTGAATCAGGGCCAGCCGTCCTGGCTGGTCGTCCGGGTTCAGCCGGCACACCAGCGCCTGCAGGGTCGCGGTATCCATGCTGCCGCCGATCTTCACGCCCACGGGGTTGGCCACACCGCGGAAGAATTCCACGTGCGCGCCCTCCGGATCCCCCGTGCGTGCGCCGATCCACGGGAAATGCGTAGTCAGGTCATACCAGGTGCCGCGCTTTTCCAGGAAGCGCGTCTGCGCCTCTTCGTACAGCAGGTGCAGGCCCTCGTGGGAGCAGTAGAAGTCGACGCGCCGGGCTTCGTGAATTTTCTCACCAGAAATAGACTCGAAAAAATCCAGCCCGTCGGCCACGCGCTGCACGATGCGGTGATACCGCTCGGCAGAGGATGACTGCCCGACAAACCCGAGATCCCAGTTCTCAGGGTGATGCAGGTCTGCGAAGCCGCCGTCCATGAGTGAACGGACAAAATTGAGCGTCATTGCCGCGTGCTCATACCCGCGCAGCAACAAATCCGGATCGGGTTCACGTTCCTCCTGGGTAAACCCCGGCCGGTTCACCAAATCACCCCGAAAACTCGGTAGCGACACGCCGTCGCGGGTCTCGGTATCAGCCGACCGTGGCTTCACGTACTGGCCCGCCATGCGACCCACGCGCACCACGGGCAATTTCAGCCCCGCCGTGAGCACAACGCTCATCTGCAGCAACACTTTCAGCTGGTCGACGATGCGCGGCGACGTGCACTCGATGAAGCTCTCGGCACAGTCGCCGCCCTGCAGGACAAAGGCTTTGCCCTGCTGGGCGCGGGCCAGCTGTGCTTTCAGCGCTTCCACTTCCCAGCTGGTGACCAGCGGCGGCAGGGCGGCCAGCGAGTCACTCACCTGCGCGAGCCGCTCCGCATCGCGGTACGCAGGCTGTTGCAACGCTGCCCGGCCGCGCCACCCGTCCGGGCGCCAGTCTGCCTGTGATGTCGACTTCACTGGGCCACCATGCCGCGATAGACCAGCCGCACAAAATCGTCCGGCTTGATAAAGCCATTGCCCCAGTCGGCGTCGAAAGCCGCCGTTGGCTTCGCCGCAACGATGGCGTCGACGTCTTTGCCTTCAGCTATCAAAGCGTCCATGCGTTCGGTCACGGCCTTCAGCATGCGCTGGTAGTTTCGCAACTCCGCTGCATTCGACAGTGGGCCATGGCCCGGAATCACGCGCGTGTCCGCATCCATGGTTTCCAAGGCTTGTTCCACCGCAGTCACCATGCCGCGAATATTGCCGCCACTGCTGAAATCGATGAACGGATAAAAACCGTTGAAATAAGTGTCTCCCATGTGCACCGCGTTCAGCTCCTGAAACCAGACGATCGCATCGCCGTCCGTGTGCGCTGCCGGGACATGCTTCAGCTCGATGGTCTGGCCGTTCAGGTGCAGCGTGACGTCACGCGTGAAGGTGACCACGGGCAGCGCGCCCGCCGGCGAGGGCGGCGTGTCGGACTGAAAGAATTCGTTGAAGTGACGGACACTCATGCGCTTGCGCACATTTTCGTGGGCGATCACGACCGCGCCCCCGCCCGCCAGCAATTCATTACCGCCAGTGTGATCGAAATGCCAGTGCGTGTTCAGCACCATCAGAATCGGCTCGTCGCTGAGCTTTGCGACGGCGGCACGAATCTTTTCTACCAATGGCGCGTACTGGTCGTCGATCAGCACCACGCCGTCTGCACCCACAGACACGCCGATATTGCCGCCCGATCCGGTCAGCATGTACAGCCCGTCGGCCACCAGCTCCGTGCCGATCTGCACCTGGCTGAAGTCCTGCTGCTGCGCCACGGCAGGCGCGGCATGCATTAGCAGCATCGTGACCAAGCCGACAAGGAATTTCCGAACTGAGCCCATACTGGTCCCCAAGGGTGAAAACTCCCCAATTATTGCACTACCGCCCTCGGCAGGGCCCGACTGGTATTATCGGCAGACAATCTAGAAGGCCCTTTCACGACGCAATGCCCCGAAGTCGACTCAGAACCCCTGCCTTGCTGGCTGCCGCCGCCGGCGCGCTGCTTGCTGCGCTCGGCGGGCTCGCCCAGGAAGAACCCGCCGGCGGCGCGCTGCTCCGGATGGAGATCCGCGGCGCCATCGGCCCGGCCACCAGCGCCTACGTGCTCGAAGGCCTGGAACAGGCGCGGGCCAGCAATGCGGCCCTGGTGCTGATCGAAATGGATACGCCCGGCGGCCTCGACTCGGCCATGCGGGAGATCATCAAGGGCATCCTCAGCTCGGCAGTCCCCGTGGTGACCTGGGTCTACCCCAGCGGTTCCCGGGCGGCCAGCGCTGGTACTTACATCCTGTACGCCAGTCACGTGGCGGCCATGGCACCAGCAACCAACCTGGGCGCGGCAACGCCGGTCTCAATCGGCGGCGGCGGGCCGCCGTTGCCTGGCCCGGCCGGGACGCCGAAAGATGACGCCAAAGACCCCCAGTCCGGCGACCAGGACGGGCCGTCAACGGACGACGACGCCGATACAAAATCCGCCCCGGCCGCCGGCACCGCGATGGAAAAGAAGTCGGTGAACGACGCGGTTGCTTATATTCGCGGCCTGGCCGAATTGCGGGGCCGGAACGAAGACTGGGCCGAGCAAGCGGTTCGCCAGGCCGAGAGCCTGAGTGCGGAGGCTGCGCTGGAGCTGAACGTGATCGACCTGGTGGCTGCCAGCCGGGAAGATCTCCTCGCCGCCATCGACGGTCGCGTCGTCAAAGTCGGGAATGAAGAACTGACGCTGGCGACCGAAGGGCTGGTAGTCGAGGAATTCGAAGCCGACTGGCGCACGAAGCTGCTGGCCACGATCACCGATCCGAACGTCGCCTACATGCTGTTACTGGCGGGCGTCTACGGGCTCATCCTCGAGGGCTACAACCCCGGCGCGCTGGTGCCGGGTATAGTCGGCGCGATCTGCCTGCTGATCGCGCTGTTCGCGTTCCAGGTCCTGCCGGTGAACTACGCCGGCCTCGGCCTGATCCTGCTGGGGGTGATCCTGATGATCGCGGAAGCCTTTGCGCCCAGTTTCGGCGCGCTCGGGCTCGGCGGTATCGTCGCCTTCGTCATCGGGTCCATCATTCTGCTGGATTCCGACGTGCCTGGCTTTGAGATCAGTCGCATCTTGATCGGCAGTGTTGCCGCCGTAGCGGGCAGCCTGTTGCTGGGACTGATGTATTTCCTCGTCCGCAGCTTCCGGCGACCGGTGGTCAGCGGCGCGGAACAAATGGTGGGCAGCACCGGCGAAGTCCTGGAAGATTTCCTGGGCGCGGGGCAGGTCTTCGTCCACGGTGAACGCTGGCAGGCTCATGCACAGGGCGAATTGAAACGCGGCGACCAGGTTCGGGTCACGGGCATGCGCGGGCTCGAACTGGAAGTCGAACGGCAAGACTAAAGACTCCGCGGAGTCACAGGAGAATGACATGGGATTGGGTGCGCTAATCGTCGTCGGTGTAATCGCGCTATTTCTGCTCAGTGCAATCAAGGTACTGAAGGAGTACGAGCGTGGTGTGATTTTTACCCTGGGCCGGTTTACCGGCGTGAAGGGCCCTGGCCTGATCATCGTGATCCCGATCATCCAGCAAATGGTGAAAACGGACCTGCGCGTGATCGTGATGGACGTGCCCACCCAGGACGTGATCTCCCAGGACAACGTGTCGGTGAAGGTGAACGCAGTCGTCTACTTCCGGATTGTCGATCCGGAGCGGGCCGTGATCCAGGTTGCTAACGTGTTCGAGGCCACGAGTCAGCTGGCGCAGACTACCCTGCGCTCGGTGCTCGGCCAGCACGAACTGGACGAGATGCTGTCGGAACGTGACAAGCTGAACGACGACATTCAGATCATCCTGGACCAGCACACCGATGCCTGGGGCATCAAGGTCTCCAACGTGGAGATCAAGCACGTGGACCTGGACGAGAGAATGGTCCGTGCGATCGCGGCGCAGGCAGAAGCAGAGCGCTCAAGACGCGCGAAGGTGATTCACGCCGAGGGCGAGCAACAGGCTTCGGCCATGCTGGCATCGGCAGCCGACACGCTGGGCTCCAAGGGTGGGGCACTGCAGCTGCGCTACCTGCAGACCCTGACGGAAATTGCCAAGGACCGGACCAACACCATCGTCTTTCCGCTACCGATGGACCTGATCGAACCCTTGCTCGGGAAGATCGGCCACCGCGGCAGTCCGGACTCGCGGCCGCCCGCGGTTACGGGGTCGAGCTAGCGCCCCGACGTTTCGCCAGCGCCCAGAATTCGTCGAGGGTGTCGAGGTCAAAAGCGGACCAGTCGCCGCCCCGCGCGCGCACTTCACCCTCGACCGTCGCAAAGCGGCCCTCGAACTTGTGGTTGGCGCGGCGCAAGGCCTCTTCCGGGTTCACACCCAGCTTCCGGGCCAGGTTCGCGGTGGCAAACAACAGGTCGCCGATTTCCTCCTCGATGGCCGCCGAATCCGCTGATTGTTCTGCATCGGCCAGCTCTGCGAGCTCTTCGACGACCTTCAGGCGCGCCCCCGCCGCGTCGGGCCAGTCGAATCCCACCCGGGATGCCCGCTTGCAGAGTTTGTGAGCCCGCAGCAAGGCCGGCAGCGCCAGGCCCACCCCGGCCAGCACCGTCGTGTCGCCGGCGGTCTGCCGCTCCTGTTCCTTGTGGGCTTCCCAGGCGACGGTCTGCGCCGCCGCACTGGCGACTTCCGCCCCGCCGAATACGTGGGGATGCCGGCGGACCAGCTTGTCGACTATCCCTGCGGCAACCGCCTCGAAGTCGAAACACCCGGCCTCCTCAGCCATCCGGGCATGAAAGACCACCTGCAGCAGCAGGTCACCGAGTTCGTCGCGCAACTGCCCCAGGTCTTGCCGGTCGATGGCCTCCGCCACCTCGTAGGCCTCTTCAATGGTGTACGGCGCAATGCTGCGAAAATCCTGCTGGATATCCCAGGGGCACCCCGTCTCCGGGTTGCGCAAGCTGGCCATAATGTCCAGTAGTTTCTCTAAATGGCTCATAATATTTTGTATTTTAAGCTATTAATTTTGCCAACTCATCGACAATCTGGGCCGTGGCGCCCCAGATGCGGTGGCTGTCGTAGTGATACTCGCAAACCGGAAATTCGACGCCACCCCAGCTGCGCGTGGCTGCAATGCGATTGGCCGGGTCGAGGAGCCAGGTCAACGGCACTTCGAAGATATGCGCGACCTCCCGGGTATCGGCAACATAGGCCAGGTCCGGCGCGACGATGCCGACCACCGGCGTAACGGCAAAGCCGGTCACGACGGCGCGGGCCGGCAGATACCCGGCCACCTGCACCTGGTCGCCGGGCAATCCAACTTCTTCTGCGGATTCGCGCAGAGCCGTGTGCAGCGGCCCGGCATCGTCAGGCTCTACCCGACCACCGGGGAAACTGATCTGGCCGGCATGATCCCGCAGCTGCTCGGTGCGCCGTGTGAACAGCAAACTCAGCGTCGACTGCCGGTCGATTACCGGCACCAGGACCGCTGCCGGAGTGAGGGTCAGC
>Ga0265303_10002283_pt1 | contig 11842 bp, 9 predicted proteins | sample Helome_2_FD_192494 | JGI IMG/M metagenome (GOLD analysis project Ga0265303, IMG submission 192494) | Marine sediment microbial communities from subtidal zone of North Sea - Hel_20160317 (Illumina Assembly) | ecosystem: Environmental > Aquatic > Marine > Subtidal zone > Sediment ...
ATGAACCTTGCCTACGGTATGTTGATGAAGGCCCATCGGACAAACTTGAAAACACCCGGATACTTTCCCTCAGAATCGGTCCGGCAGATGGCAACACAAGCAGAGGAATTCTTCGAAAGCGGCGTCGAATGCCTGAATTTAAGCCAGGTTCCGAAGAGCCTCAAGAAAAATGCCGGTTACGAGAGTGCCATCATGCTCAAGGAGGTTTTCGATCGGATCGACCTTCCGCCGTTTGAGGAGATCCCCGACGCCGAGGCCATCGAAGCTGAGGAAGAAAAGGAGAAAATAGCGGAATTGAGTCGCTGGCGAATCCCCAATACAGATATTATCATTGACCGGGTTGAAGAAGGTCCCCGCGAAGGGGAATTTCTATTTACCCCTGAAACGGTTGCCCGGGTCGAAGAGTTCTACGGTAAAGTAAAAGACTATCCCTATAAGCCCAATGCGCTCATCAGTCATGCTTTTTTTGATTTTTATGTAACCAATCCCGGCCGCCTGCTGCCACCCAAATGGAGCCAATGGTTGCCGGGCTGGTCTGATGCGACGTACCTTGATCAGACCCTGTGGCAGTGGTGCGCACTGGTTGTTCTGCCCCTTGGTGTCTTGCTGGTTGTTTGGATGCTTGTCCGGTGGTGGTATCGAAGAACTGCCGAGCTTTCTTCAGGGAAAAAAACTGTTGGATGGCTTTTGGTTGTTCTGGTTACCGTGATAATGGTCAGCCTGATCAAGTATGTCCTCGACGAGCATATCAATATTACCGGATCAGTGCTCATATTTGTTGAGAATACCCTGCAACGGATTTTTATACTCTTGTTGATCGGCTTAATTTTATGGCAGTTTATGAAATCCTATATTCAAAAAAATATAGAGGAAGACGTACCGGAACAAGATAGTCAGGGGGAAGAAGGGGGTGCCGGCGGCTCCCGGAGTGAGACCTTGCTCCTTTTGCTGCGCAAAACGATCGTGGTCGTGATGTTCACCATCGTATTCCTGCTTTTTCTCTCCTCGATGGGGATAAACATCGGCCCGCTGCTGGCAGGTGCCGGTGTGATCGGCTTGGCCATTGGCTTCGGTGCCCAGACCCTGGTAAAAGATATCATCGCAGGCGTCTTCTTCCTCATTGATGATGCTTTTCGGGTCGGCGATTACATCGAAATCGGCGGCCTAAAAGGCACGGTGGAACACATCTCCCTGCGCTCCTTGCGACTGCGAAACCCCCGGGGACCGGTGCACACGATCCCTTTCGGTGATATGGGCACGGTGACCAATATGAGCCGTGATTATATCATTACCAAACTTGATTTTCGTGTTCGCTATGACACCGATGTGGAAAAGGTAAGAAAAATTATTAAAAAGAAAGTATATAATCCGATTACGCAAAATGAGGACCTGGCCCCGAAACTTCTCGATAAAATAAAATCCCAGGGCGTTAGAGAAATGGATGACTCTGCTATGATCATGCGGGTCAAGTACAAAACAGCCCCGGGAGATCAGTTTGAAATCCGAAAAGAAGTGTATCGACTGATACAAGAAGCCTTTGCAGAAGAAGGCATCGAGTTTGCCCATCGCAATGTTACCGTTTACATCCCCTCAGACACTGATGAGACAGAGTCAAGTGGGCAACCGGATAAAGGAGCAATGACACCCGGCACATCTGATAAAAAGTTTTTAGAGAAGGCCGGCGCAGCGGCTGTGATCGCTACGGCTCAGGATGATGAAGATGCAAAAACCACACAAAAACAATAGGATAATGAGAGGTTAGATAGAATATTGAAAGCCAAGATCATCTTCATATTGGTGCTCTTAAGCGGTGGGATTATCGCTGCCATGGCCCAGGATGAGCCCCAAGCGGTGACGCAACCTGCGAAAAAGGAAGTTCCCAGGATTACCTTCAAGAACCTTTCCCCACCCTTTAAAGATTATGACTATTTTCAAAATCATCGCGAATATCCTTTTCAGGTGCGGGCGACCGCATTCAACCTGATCAATGCCTGGTGGCTGGCAGAGATTTCCACCCTTGTGTATGCGGATGAAGACTTTGTCAGAACCAGATTCAGCCAGGCTGGTCTGCCGGAAGTCCGATTTTTCGATAAACAAAGCACGCAGTGTTATGTGGCCCATAACGATCAATTGGCCATTGTGGCTTTCCGGGGCAGCGAGATCTGGAAAAAACAAGAAACGTTTGACCTGAGCAAGGTGGTTGCCGATTTTAAGGCCGATGTGGATATCCGGTTAGCGGATTGGCCTCCGGGCGGCAAAGTCCATCGCGGATTTAAGGATGCCCTGGAGGAAGTGTGGTCTGATCTTTTTCCTTATATAACGCAACTCGATCGCAAGGGGTGTAAAATATGGATAACCGGGCACAGCCTGGGAGCCGCCCTTGCAACGCTTTGTGCCAGCCGCTATGACAATGTCCTGGGCGTTTATACCTTCGGTTCTCCCAGGGTGGGCAATGACGTTTTTAAGGAAAAACTGGATGTCAACATCTACCGGATTGTCAACAATGACGACATCGTGGCCCGGGTTCCACCACCTGGCACCTATGTTCATGTTGGCAAACTGACGTTTATTGACAGTGACGGCATCATTCAAGATCATATGATCGCAAGGGAGCGTCCCGCCAATGAACCACGCGATGGGACCTACGATCAGGAAAGCACGAACCCGCAAGATAGGAATTCTTTTGCGGGATTTGTACCGGCAGCGTTCAGAGATCATGTGCCGTTGCTTTATGCCGTTTACCTCTGGAATAATATCATCGAAAAGCAGCACTAAGATCAAAGCTTTTACCGAAACGACGCCTGGCAAAATTGGCCCCTGGGGGCAGCGCAGAGTGTTGATTTAACGCCACAAATTGTTGGTTTCAGGTGTCTGGTTTTGGGTGTCAGGAAGGCGAGTCGCGAAATCCTGAAAACTTGCATAAAGATAGGCGATAATGGCGCGCTTTCTGGATGATTAGACTGGCCGCTTTTCAGGCCAGCAGCGCCACTTATATAAAGCTTCATGGAATGAGGAATGATGATGGACGAATTGAAGATAGCGCTTCGCTCTGCTCTTTTTAACAAATAAAAAGGAGGAGTTTTATCTAAAATGAAACTATCAAGATATGCATTTGCCCTGATCCTCATGGCATTGGTAAGTTCCTGTACCATTACCTCCGCACCGAAGGAGTTGTCGGAACCTGAACCCAGTTATGCCCTTGAGCCGGGAAAAGATGGCCCCTTTGCCGATCTCGAGGCGGCATTTGCAGAAGAGCACGGTCAAGCGCAATCCGGTTTTTTGCTGCTGGACAACAACGCCGAGTCTCTTCATCAGCGGTTAATGATGATCGATGAGGCCCGTTACTCATTGGATATCCAGTATTATCTCTGGTATGGGGACGACAGCGGCGAATTGGTCTTTAAACGTGTCATGGATGCCGCCAGGCGCGGCGTGCGGGTGCGTCTGATCACCGATGATGTGCTACTGGCATCCGAGGATGAAACAATTGCTGTGATTGATGCCCATGCCAATGTTGAGGTCCGTCTATTTAATCCCTGGAGACAGTATTCAACGCGACGAAATGTGAAAGTTGCTCAGACCGTCGAGCGGTTTAACTATCGCATGCACAATAAACTCATTGTTGCTGATAATCACATCGCCATCCTGGGAGGGCGCAATCTCGGCGATGAATATTTCGGATTGAATCGCGCCTTTAACTTCCTGGATATCGATGTCCTGGGTGTCGGCCCGGTGGCGCGCGAGTCTTCCGAGCTTTTCGATCATTTCTGGAACAGCCCGCTGGTGGTATCGGCATCTGCTTTTGGCCACGATCAGCCTGAGGCTTCACCGCAAGAAATCGAGTATGCAGATCTATCGCGATTAAAAAAATCCGAGCGGTTACAACATTTCCCGATCGAAAGGCAAAACTGGGATGAAACCCTGCAGTCTTTGGTCCAGCGCCTTCATCCCGGCACCAGCAAAGTGGTTTACGATACCCTTGAAGAGGATGCGATTTCGCAGAAGATGGCCACCATAATTCCAGCGTTCAGCAAAACCGCAAAAAATGAATTACTGATAGTCAATGCTTATTTGATTCCGAATGAAGATATGTTGAAGGGGGCCCGTGATCTTGTTCAGAAGGGAGTCAAAATCAAAATCCTGACCAATTCGCTGGCCTCCCAGGATGTGCCGGCCGTCAACAGCCATTACGGCCCCTGGCGCAAAGAAATTTTAGCTACCGGAATCGAGCTCTACGAACTTCGCCCGGATGCCGCCATCAAAGCGCAGACCGATACCCCGCCGATAGTGTCGGGGTTTATCGGCCTGCATTCAAAAGCATCGGTGGTCGATCGTACAAGTGTTTACATCGGATCGTTCAATTTAGATCCGCGCGCCAGGGATTTTAACACAGAAATGGGCGTACTCATCGACAGTCCTGAACTTGCAGAGGAACTGGCGCGATTAGCGGAAGAACTGATGCAACCGGAAAACAGCTGGCAGGTCAAACTCAGTGGAGAGGGCAAGCTCATATGGCAGTCAGGTGATGATATCCGGACCAGACAACCGGCACAGAGTTTCTGGCAACGGGTTATGGATTTGTTTTTCAAGCTATTTCCCAGCAAATATTTCTAAAGGCGAAGGTTTTAAAACTGGTGAATGGAAAAATAGTAAAGGAGCTATTTTTATGCAGGAAAATAGAAAAAATTTTCGTTTATCTACTGCTTTGTTGAGCATTTGGGCGTTTCTTTTTATCGGCATAGTGATTGGTATCCTGTTTGGGTGCTCGGGAAAATCGAAGCAAGCAAAGGTTTCTAATGAAAGAGTGGGTGAGAAAGGAATTATAGCTGAACTGCCGAAGATTGGTGAAGTTGTCACCACTGAGAGAGCCTTGGAACTTTGTGAGCACTACGGTTTCAGTCACCTTGTACAACGAATTGAAGGCAATCCGGATCTTTTCAAAGAATGGGAATTTGATGGATGCTCAATGACTCCTGACGCAGTCTTAAGCGAGCTCATCAAGGTCCCCTCTTTAATAGAAATCTGTCTCAGACATGATCTTGGATACGCCTACGGTGACCCTGGCAATAAGGAGGAGCGTTTAATAGTTGATGAAAAATTTCAAAATGACCTGTTAGGTGGCGGTGCCAGTGAGTTCGCCGCAAAAGCTATGTTTGACGCAGTCCGGATAGGCGGTAAAGAAGAACTCTGTCTTCCATTTTCATGGAGTTTTGCGAGAGTGGCGTCTTGCAAGCCGGGTGTTGGAATTGAAATTAAATAAATAGATCTTCGACGTCCATATCCGGTAAGGCTAAGCTACTAAAAAAGACACCTGTGGGAGCGGCTTTCAGCCGCGAATTAAAATGATCGCGGCTGGAAGCCGCTCCCACAAAATCCAATACCCCTTGTTCTTTAAAGTTAACCGGGTATTATTTTTTAACCTTCTCATTCAATTTCATGGAAGATTCAGGCAGTAACGCTCAAGGAGGCAGCAATTTATGAAAACAATCTCCAGGAACGAAAAATATGATGGTCCTGAAACATTTACGATTATACTTTTTCTGATTCTGATCATTGCGTCGATTCTCTTCGCAACGCGTTCACCGGTAATGGCCCAATCCGCTTCGGCCAATCAAACCAGCTCAAAGGAAGGTTCGGCTTCTGAACAACCGGGGCCTAAAATCGTTCAACCCCTTGGACCCGTTGATGAATTCAACCGGGGTGTGCCACGCAGCAGCCTGAAAGGCTACCTGAAGGCAGCACGCGACGGAGATTTTGAGCGGGCAGCCAAATACCTGGATTTGCGCTATTTACCCGATTCAATCGACCCTGGCCAGGGCCCCCAGCTGGCGCGTCAGCTAAAGATAGCCCTCGATAAAGTTATCTGGTTCGACCTGGCAATAATCAGCGCCGACCCCGATGGAATTCCCGACGATGGGCTGTCGGCCGACCGCGACAATATCGGCCGGATCAAAACGCCGAAAAAAACCGTCGACATTTTGATGCAGCAGGTAGCGCGCAGTGATGGTGTATTAATCTGGAAAATCTCCAACCAAACGGTGGCTGAAATTCCGCATCTATATGAATATTATGGTTACGGACCTTTCGAGGAATCCCTGTCAAAGATTTTTCCGGATACCCAGTTTCTCGGTTGGCAGGTTTGGCAGTGGGTTTTGTGGCTCCTCAACATGGTCCTCACATTTGTCCTGGCATTTATCATAACCTGGATTGTAAATTTGCTGGTGGGTCGCAAAGACACGGCCATGAGGCAGCAGATTAAACGGTTTGTCGCCTGGCCGGTCCGCTTTCTGCTGTGGTTGTTATTGGAACAGGTGGGCCTGTCTTTTATCGGCTTGTCCATGACCATGCGTACCGCCTTTCGATTTGATCCGGTGCTGCCATTCCTACTGACATGGACGGCCGTCCGGCTGGTGGATCTTCTCGTTTTCTGGTGGGGGGAGCGGCTGAGACGCAACGGGCGGGAAGACGCCATCGTCCTGCTGCGACCGGCCCGAACAGCGATCCGGGTTACAATAATAATCGCCGCCCTGCTTTTCTGGCTGGACAATATGGGCCTTAAGGTCAGCACCCTTCTGGCAGGACTCGGTGTCGGGGGACTGGCCGTCGCGCTGGCCGCCCAGGACACCTTAAAAAACCTGCTGGGCAGTGTCATGATTCTGCTGGATAAACCCTATAAGGTTGGCCAACGGATCGTGGCCAAAGGGCATGACGGAATCGTGGAAGAAATCGGACTGCGATCGACCCGGATCAGGCTGCTGACGGGGCACCAGACCACGATACCCAACGATGAAATGGCTAAAATCGATATTGAAAACATTGGCCAGCGGCCCCACATCAGACGGCTGGCCAATATTGGCATTACCTACGACACACCACCGGAAAAAATCGAAAAGGCGGTGGATATTATCCTGAAGATTCTGGATAACCATGAAGGCATGGATCCGGAACTTCCGCCCCGGGCCTACTTTAATGAATACGATCCGTACTCTTTGAATATTCTGGTACTTTACTGGTATCACCCGGCGGACTACTGGGGCTATATGAAATTCAGTCAGTGGGTCAATCTGGAAATAGCACGGGAATTTCAGAAAGAAGACATCAAGTTCGCTTTTCCGACCACGACCACTTATCTGAGCCAGGAGGATGGCCAGCCGCTGAACGTTGATATTGGCGGAAACCAGTCTTTTGATCGAGGGAAAGCTCCAACAGGAGTTAAACTTTGAAACTCTTTAAAAAAAATCAAGACCAGCCGGAGGATAAAATCAGGCTCAGGCGCGAGTCCTTACAACTGCAAAGACTGGCAAGGATGGTCGATGTTGTTTATGCTATTTTAATCTGGCGTTTCTTCACGCTGCTCCCGCAACCAACTGCTGAGCAATTGAGCTGGGAGCATATCGGCTCTTTTCTGAGCGCTAACATTGGCGGCTTTCTATCGATAGTCATTGGTATCGTCGTCGCGATTATCTATTGGATACAGAACAATGTTCTGTTCGGCAATCTGCAATCCACCGACAGTCGCCATACGATCCTGTCTATCCTGCAACTCTTCTTCCTGCTGATATTTCTCTTGTCCCTGCGCCTTGGCATTGAATTAGGCGCATCCAACGGCACCCGGGCGTTGGAAAGCATGGCGGCTGCGCTGGTCGGTATTTCGGGTGGCTGGGGTTGGGCGTACGCCATAAAAAATCATCGTTTGTTATCACCCGAAGTTACCGAGCAGTATGCCCTTCGATTGAGAGATCGTATTCTGGCGGAGCCGATCACGGCCTGTATTACCGTTCCATTTGCCTTTGTCGGACCGATCCTCTGGGAAATCTCCTGGCTGAGCTATCCGGTGGTGGTTTGGTTGGTGAGACGGCGCAGGCGGGCAAAAAGGGTGTAGGTCATATACCGGCGAAACTGTCTGTGAGATATTCTGGGTCCTAGCCTGATACACAGGTCAGAACTTTGGATACTATTTTGCGTCCAGGCGGCTACCAGAACTGCGGGAAGGTTATGGAGACTTTAAAATTATTGGCTTATCGATAAGGCTCACACCCAATACGTCAAGTCATCCTTTTCTTGAGCAATTTTGCATCTAACAGATCCTTTTCTCGTCCTGTTGCCATTTTGTTTTTTATCAATTTAGCAATAGAGAGGACGGGGATTTTGAGATCATCAATATCGACGAAAATTTTATCTGAATCCGCTTCGCCAAATTCAACAGCGTCGATTTTTGTTATTATGTCAATTCTTCGCGGAACGACCCCTATTTGAAAAATGAGTCCGGGTTGACTAAATTCGTCCTCCCGGATTTCATTGATTGGTGCGCCAAACTGGGCTAAAGCCTTATAGACTTTCTTTGAATTTTTCTCATTGGGCTTTATCCAAATATCCATATCACCTGTAGCCCTTGGAAATCCATGGGTCGCCAGAGCATAGGCGCCTACTACAATGAATTCAACTTTTTGGTCTAATAAGCTTTGCAACATTTCTTTGTAATCTTCGTTCAACATTTGATCCCCGCACAAACACATATACATCTTTTGTTATATCCCACACCATTGCAAATAGATCTGCGCTGGCGGCTTCGATATAGCCGTCATCAAACTCTTCATTACTATGCAGGCGATTAATGATTGATCGGTCCATTTGCATATTTTAATCCTTTTCAGCAGAAGATTTTTTCAAGACCATAACGGCGTTATCATCTAAAAATCAAATGAACTCGATAGGTTTCAAGATTACTACTCCCGATTTTCTTCTCTGTAACCCAATACTTCGCGGCAATATTTGATACTGCCTTGGATGGTGTTCTACTCCTCTGTTACCTCAGCTTCCAGTCCGGTATCCGTTTTTCGAAAAAGGCGTTTACGCCTTCCTTGGCATCTTCGGTGGTGCAAAGCCGCGCAAAGGCTTCATTCATATATTCGAAGGCCTTCAGGTAATCCAGATCCGCGGCCGCATAAAAGGCCTTTTTGCTGATTTGCACCGCGATCGGACTTTTGTTGGCCAGAGTTGCAGCCCAGTCGCGGGCCTCTTTTGCCAGATCGCCCTTCGGCACCACCCGGTTGATCAGCCCCATTTCCAGGGCAACCGGGGCCTTTATCAAATCACCGTAAAGCAATAATTCGAGCGCTCGTTTTCGGCCCACCGAGCGGGTAACCGGAACCACCGGGCCGATGCAGTTAAGCCCCACGTTGATGGCTGTCAAACCAAAACGGGTGTTGTCGGCGGCAATTGCCAGATCGGCAGCGGCGACCAGACCGGCTCCGTTGGCTGCGGCCACACCCTGAACCTGGGCGATGACGGGTTTGCTCATGCGACTGATAGTCACCAGCGGTTTTTCCATGTGTTCAATCCAGGCCTTGTATTCCATGGCGGTTTTGCCTTCAAGCTCGTTGACGTCGATACCGGCACAAAATGCCTTGCCCGCCCCCTTGACGATGATGACCCGCACATTTGTGTCAGCATCTAATTCTTCGAGAGCCTGCACGAGTTCGCCCGCCAGAGGGGTGTTGAAGGTATTGAGTTGTTCGGGACGGTTGAGGGTTATCTCAGCCACAAAGTCATCACCAATTTCAGTTAAAAGGTTTTCATAACTCATGGTTTGCTCCTATCTGGTTGTATAAGTTGAATAACCCGAGCAGATCTTTGAAGTCTGGTTGTATTTCCTTGATACTGTCTTCTTAGATACGCCACTGCCGAAATGCGTTCCTCATAGGATGTGCTTAGCCAGTAGGCCAAATCTTCCCTGATCGATGACAAATCTTCAATTCTATATTTTTTTACTACTTTTTTAATCATATTTTTGCTCGTGTAGCATTTGAGAGTACAACCCATTATTGTTTATAAATATAATAAAGTCAATGAGTTTTGGGACCTTAGCGTCGGGACCAACCTAGGGGCCCTTTAGTTTTTTAGTTTCACCCGACTGGATCAAAAAAACTGAAAATCTAAAGGGCCCCTAACTTTCATGGTAAAAAAGTTCTCCCTAATTTAAATCCTGTTCTTCTCTCTGGACACCAAGCACGTCACGACAATAGCGGATGCTGCGCTTAATGGTGTCTTTTTCCATTTGCAGGGCTTCTTGCATATTATCAAGGGGGATTTCCATCTCCGTTTCGATGTTGATGCGGCGCATGCTGGAGCGATTCTTTATGATTTCGTAGGCGCGTTTCATGTCGATGTCGCCTTCGCCGACGGCTGTTCCCGTGAGCTTGAATCCGTAACGCTGAAATTCGATACGGTCGTCCCTGAAATGATTTGTAATCGCTCGTGGTGCCAGATTTTCAATGGCCTGCATCGGATCCTCCATGACCATCAGGGCATTGACGGTATCAATACAGGCACCGACTGCCGGATGATCAACTTGATCCAGCAGCCAGAGGATTTCTTCAGAAAAACTGTCGCAGTGGTTCTCCACGGCGATTCTGATCCCGGCATCTTCCGCTGCCGGGGCCGCGGTCTTCAAGCGGTTGGCAAAGGATTTCATCTGCTCGATGATATCGGGATGAAAACGGCTGGCAGACACCGGGCGCGGGCGCTTTAAATCCATGCTGACTTTGACTATGTCCGCTCCCAAGGCTGTGGCCGTTGCAATGGCCTCATCGAGATCATGCTGAATCCCGATGCCCATACCGCCCATGTCCATGGAAAAATTGTACTCCAGGAAAAGATTGCGTTCTCCGGCCGCGGCGTTTACCTCTTTCAGGTAAGCTGGGTCCAGATTCTCCAGGACACCGTCATCCATATGCAGTCCGTCGAGACCCAGTCGCACCGCTTCGTCAAAGAGTTCGAAGGTCGTCAACTGCCGGGACCAGGGTAGCTTAAAATCGGCCCAGGCCTGGCCGATGCCGTGAATATATAAGCTGTATGTATGCAGGCCAAGTAGCATTCTGTCGTCCCCAATTAGTTGGGTCTAATTAAAAAATAAAATCAAGACATCATCCGCTTTTCATACCCATCTTTCCACCATTCCATTATTCCATTGATTTCTTTAAGGCAAACACAGGTCTCTGAGCTGAAATCAATCCTTGCCCCTCCATGCCGCAACTCTATCCTCCTACCAATTCCCTTTCACCTTTCTTTTTAATTTCGCTCAAAGCCGCCAGGGTTTTGTCTGAAAGTGGCGGTGTCTGATGATTTTTGATAATGTCTTCAAGTTTTTCCTGAATCCGGGCGGCCATATCTTTAGCACCTTGATTTTGCCATTCATCATAGGCCGATCGTGTCAGTAATCCGGGCCTCCAGAGCTCGGTTCTGAAATGATCATAGGTGTGATCCTGGTCCAGGTAATGTCCTCCCGGCCCGACTTTTTCGATCACTTCTACGGCCAGGCTCTCACGGTTAATCTCTATTCCACGAATAAAACGCTTGGCCATGCCGATACTTTCGTTTCCCAGCACCAGCTGGGCGGTGGAGCAGGCCATACCGTTGTCTATATAGCCGACGTCATGGATTAAATTGAGGCCGGCCAGCCCCTGGGCCAGAATGGAAAATGTCGATTCGATACCGGCCTGGGCGTCTATGACTTTTGAATCGGTGGATCCGGCCAACCCCCAGGTCGGAAGGCCGAAAGATTGGGCGACTTCGGCTTGAGCAGCCAGGGCGAGACTCATTTCCGGCGATGCCATTGACAGCAGTCCGGCCGCCATATCAAATATGCTGAAGTTGCAACCCAGGCCGAAGGGACATCCCGGCTTGCGCAGCTGGGCCATTACCAGGCACATCAGTGCTTCGGCAGTGCCCTGCACAACGGCCCCGGCCAGGGTTACAGGGCCGGTAGCACCGAATTGAACCGTTGGCCCCTGAATTTGAGGCAGGGACAAATCGGCGGCCACAAACAGGCGATCGACCACAT
>Ga0265303_10002284_pt1 | contig 11838 bp, 11 predicted proteins | sample Helome_2_FD_192494 | JGI IMG/M metagenome (GOLD analysis project Ga0265303, IMG submission 192494) | Marine sediment microbial communities from subtidal zone of North Sea - Hel_20160317 (Illumina Assembly) | ecosystem: Environmental > Aquatic > Marine > Subtidal zone > Sediment ...
CAGCGCATTGCGGCAGAGCGGCTCGGTATGGCTGCTGCATTTCGTGTCATCACCTCAACGCGCCAGGAGCGCTACGATCAGTACAGCCATCCGCTTTACCGGGGCGCCATCGACGTCGAGGACGATGCCCGGTTTGCCGTGATACCGCCCGGCGTGAACGGCCAGGTTTTCACAACGCAGGCCGGCCCGCTGGATGCCGCGACCCACGCCGCCCTGCAGCAGCAGGTCGGCGATGGTGATGAACCGTACATCATCGCCTCCAGCCGGCTGGACGAGAAAAAGAACATCCTTGGCATTACGCGCGCCTATGCCGAATCGAAGGCGCTGCAGGACGCCGCCAGGCTGGCGATCTTCATCCGCGGGGTCAGGGATCCGTTTGCCGACATTTCCACCCTGTCGGCCGGTGAACAGGCCGTGCTGCAGCCGATCCTGGACAGCATCAGCGCGGCCGGCCTGCGTGAGCGCGTTGCTTTCATCGACATTCGTTCACAACAGGCACTGGCATCCGCCTATCGCTTTTTTGCCGCTCGCGGCTCGGTGTTCACCCTGACGGCGTTTTACGAGCCGTTCGGTCTGGCACCGATCGAGGCGGCGGCCTGTGGACTGGCCGTGACGGCGACCCGCAATGGCGGCCCGTCGGAAATTTTCGAGGATGGTTCAGGCATCCTGGTCGATCCGTTCGATGCCGTCGATATCGCGCGCGGCCTGCAGGCATGCCTGGCCCGGCAGGCGGAACTGGCGCAACGCGGGATCGAGCGCGTGCGCTCGACCTATACCTGGGACAAGACCGCGGCCCGTTATCTGGAGACGATCGGGCAGGGCACCGCGGCCGGGGATTCGAAGGTGTCGCTCGAGATCCCGCAGCTGGACAGCCGTGAGCGGATCAGGCAGTACCTGGAACGTGACGCCGCACAGGCATGATCATATCAGCGAGTGGTCTATTTCGCCTGTCGGTATGTATCTGTGTTCCTGCCCGAGCATGTCGCGATTGACCACGACCACGCCACCGGGCGTGCGATGAAAGCGCCGGGCGTCTTCTTCCGGATCCTCGCCAATCACCGTGCCGGCCGGTATATGGCAGCCGTTATCCAGCAATACACGCTTGAGCCTGACATTGTCCTCGATGCGACTGTCGGGCAGGGCCAGCACGTCTTTCAGCACGCAGTTTGCACCCACGTGGACATTGGAAAACAGCATTGAGTTTTCCAGGCGAGACTGGTTGATCACGCAACCGCCACTCACCATCGAGGTACCCATATCCGAGCTGCCGGTCGCCGAGGCGATGAATTTTGCAGGCGGTAACTGCTCCTGGTAAGTGCGAATACGCCAGTCCATACCGTACAGGTCAAGGGCCGGCTCTGGCTGCAGTACCTCCATGTTTGCCTGGAAATAGGCATCCAGGGTACCGACATCCCGCCAGTAGGCCTTGCACTCGAGTACCTGCTGGTCGAACGGGTAGGCGACCAGGCGATGACCCTTGGCGAGCGCGGTGGGGATGATGTCCTTGCCGAAGTCGTGGCTGGAATCCTGTCTGGCTGCATCCTGATTGAGCGCGTTCTCCAGGTAGTCGTAGGAAAAGATATAGATGCCCATGCTGACCAGGGCATTGTCCGGGTCATCGGGACGAGGCCCCGGCACCGCCGGTTTTTCATGAAATTCGCAGACGCGGTGACTTTCATCGACGGTCATCACGCCAAAGGCGCTGGCATCGGCCAGCGGCACGTTAAAGCAGGCAATGGTAATGTCGGCTTCCTGGTGGACATGCGCAGCAAGCATCTCACCGTAGTCCATCTGGTAGACGTGGTCGCCCGCCAGCACCAGGACATATTCGGGCTGATGGCTGGCGACGATATCGAGACTCTGGTAAACCGCGTCCGCCGTGCCGGAGAACCAGGAATTTTCCGTAACCCATTGTTGTGCAGGAATGATTTCGACAAACTCGCCCATGTCCTCGCGGAAGGTATCCCAGCCGCGCTGGATATGACGAATCAGGGCATGCGACTTGTACTGCGTGAGCACGCTGATCTGGTTGATGCCTGAGTTCAGGCAGTTAGAGAGGGCAAAGTCGATGATCCGGAACTTGCCGCCGAATGGCACCGACGGCTTGGCGCGCCAGTCGGTCAGCATTTTCAACCGCGAACCGCGGCCGCCGGCCAGTACCAGAGCAATTGTGTTGCCGGTCAACCGGCTGACAAAACGTCGTGATTGCATATTCATCATTAACCCGAACAAGGGGCGTCCATGGTATTGCAGTTTTTGCGGGGGTTCAAATAGACGGTTGACAGCAATATTTCATGCCGCGGACATACCGTTGCAGATTTCATCTTGTACAATGAGCCAATGACCGCTATTTCCTTCAGGTCCACCTGTGCCACGGGTGACGACTGGGAAGCCATCGCCGATCGCTGTCTCGCCGAACTGTGCAGTGAGCCGGTGAAGGCGAATCTCGGTTTTCTGTATGTCACCGATGCCCTCGCTCGCCACCTGGACAGCCTGCTGCAGCGTCTGCGTGAAAAGACCGGCGTACAGGGCTGGGTGGGTACGGTCGGTGCGGGTATCTGCCATACCGGCAGGGAAATCTACGATGAACCGGCAGCCGCCGTGATGCTGGCCACGTTGCCGCCGGACAGCTACCGCCTGCTGCCGTCCGGTATCGAGCCCCTGTCAGACATGCTGGCAGCCAATGGCGACTGGCTGGCCGAAAAGCATGCCCACTTCGCTATCGTGCATGGCGACCCGCGTAACAGCTATCTCCCGCAAATCATCGAGTCGCTGTCTGCCCAGCTTGATCCCGGTTTCCTCGTCGGGGGCCTGACTTCGTCCAATGATGAACACTTTCAGCAGCAGATTGCGGGCGAGATCACCGAGGGCGGCCTGTCCGGCGTACTGTTCTCGGGCGAGATCCCGGTCATAAGCAGCCTGACACAGGGCTGTACGCCGCTCGGCAGCAAGCATGTCATCACGGCCTGCAGCGGGAATGTCATTTCCGAACTGGATGGCAAGGCGGCCCTGGATGTGTTCAAACAGGACATCGGCGAAGTCCTGTCGCACGACCTGTCACGCGTTGCCGGCTACATCTTCGCCGGCTTTCCGGTGCCCGGCTCCGACACCGGTGACTACCTGGTGCGCAACCTGATCGGTATCGATCCGGAGGAGAAACTGCTCGCTGTCGGGGACAATCTGGAAAATGACGCCCGTATCATGTTCTGTCGCCGTGACGGCGATGCTGCACGCGAGGACATGATGCGTATGCTATCGGACCTGGCCAGGCGGGCGAACGGACAGATACGCGGCGGTGTGTACTACAGTTGCCTGGGGCGTGGACGCTACCAGTTCGGTGAAAACTCCGAGGAGCTGAACATGATCCGCGAGCAGCTGGGCGACTTCCCGCTGGTCGGCTTTTTCGCCAACGGCGAGATTTCACACAGCCGGCTGTACGGTTATACCGGTGTGCTGACTTTGTTTGTATGAACGGTTAAATCTCGCCTGCATCGTCTACGCGCATCCATGCAAGCAAAGGCACTTCTACGGGAACATTGATTGACGTAGGAGCGCAGGAATGCGCGAAGGACAATGGATGATTTGTTCGCGGACAACGTCCGCTCCTACATATACATAAAACGATGTAGGAGCGCCTTTGCTTGCATGGATGTAGGTACATCGCGTAGCGCAGGGATGCGCGTGAGCGATGCAGGCACGATCATCACGACTTCCAGTACTGCTCCGTCGTGATCTGCCCCGGTTCGCGGCGGCGATTCTTCTGCATACCGCGCGCAACCAGCACGGTCTGCGTGTCGCTGACCATGGCAGGGTTGCCGCAGATCATTACCTGCGAGTCGGCGACATCCAGCCGCAGACCGGCACGCGCCTCGAGCGAGCCATCCTCGATGGCAGCCGGCACCCGCCCGGGCAGCGCATAGTCCGTCTGTTCGCGACTGACGAACGGGATGAATTCGAGCTGTTCCGGGTGTTGCTCCAGCAGGGCGTGGATCGTGTCGCTGTAGGTCAGTTCTTCCACGGTGCGGACCGCGTGGACCAGCACAATGTTTGCAAACCGTTCCCACGCATCGTCCGTCGAGAGGATCGACAGGAACGGTCCGATGGCCGTGCCGGTGGACAGCATCCACAGGTTCGCGGCATCGGGAATCTCCTTCAGCACGAAAAATCCGGCGGCGCGCGGGGCGATAAAGACGGTATCCCCCGGCTGCAGTTTGATCAGGCGTTGAGTCAGCGGTCCACCCGGCACGATGATGAAATAGAATTCATGCAGGGGATTGTGCGGCCCGTTCACGAACGAGTAGGGGCGGGCGACTATCTCACCGTCGATCTCCAGCGCCAGACGCGTGAACTGACCGGCGGTGAAGGGGGGGAGATCGGCCTCGACCTGCAGTGAAAAGTGCTCATCTGTCCACTGACGAAGAGCGTGCACCCGGCCTTCGACCCAGCTGGCCATCAGTCTTCCACCCGGGGCTGCAGGGTATTGCCCCTGTCCGGCAGGGCCGGGCGGGAATGCATTGCCGCGTGCCGGGTTTGCCCGGGTCTGAGCGCCAGCCGGCCAGTGTGGACATCAAACATCTTTTCCATATTGCCACTTCACCCGCTTGCGACTGATGACTTATCATATCAGTAAATACCGCGAGCACTATCTGCGCATGGTATCCCATTGATAAGGTAAACCCGGACTTCCCTGATGGATCAAATGTCAACCTGGGAAATGCTCCTGCTCGGGGCACTCGTCATACTCGTCCTGTTCTGGATGGGTCCCGGCGTGAAGGTCATGCTGGAGCGCAGCCGACAGGCCGAGAACCGCGACTGGGCAGGCTTCCTGTGGCCGATCGCACTGGTCGTGCTGTTCGTGCTGCTGCTGATCAAACTGGTCTAGCCGATGCCCGCCGCACTGAAACTCCGCGATCTGCGCAAAACCTACAAGGGCGGCCACGAGGCGCTCAAGGGCATCAGCCTGGAGGTCGCCGAGGGGGACTTCTTTGCACTGCTCGGGCCGAACGGCGCGGGCAAGACCACCGCCATCGGTATCATCACCTCGCTGGTCAACAAGAGCAGTGGCAGCGTCGAGGTCTTCGGGCACGACCTCGACCGCGAACACTCCGCGGCCAAGGCCTGCCTCGGTCTGGTGCCGCAGGAATTCAATTTCAACATGTTCGAGCCGGTCGTCGAGGTGGTCGCCAACCAGGCCGGGTACTACGGTATCCCGCGCGCGGAGGCCTACCGGCGCGCCGAGGAATATCTGCGGCACCTCGACCTGTGGGACAAGCGCCGCATGATGTCGCGCAACCTGTCAGGCGGCATGAAACGGCGCCTGATGATCGCCCGTGCCCTGGTACACCGGCCCCGTCTCCTGATTCTCGACGAGCCGACCGCCGGCGTGGATATCGAGATCAGGCGATCGATGTGGTCCTACCTGCGCGAGATCAACGCGGCCGGCACCACTATCATCCTGACGACCCATTACCTGGAGGAGGCCGAAAGCCTGTGCCGCAACATCGCCATCATCGACGAGGGTGAACTGATCGAGAATACGAGCACACGCAACCTGCTCAACACCCTCAGCATGGAAACCTTCGTGCTGGACCTGGACACGCCCCTGGCGGAGCTGCCGGAACTGGAACAGCACCGGCTGGTGCGGGTGGATGAAAACACCCTGGAGGCGGAGATCCGTCGTGATGAATCGATCAATTCGCTGTTTGCCGAACTGACCCGTCAGGGCATCAAGGTCAGCAGCATGCGCAACAAGACCAACCGCCTGGAGGAACTGTTCATGAACCTGGTGGAAAACAGCCAGGACGGTATTTCACCATGAATACACGCAGCAAGCTGATCGCCCTGCAGGCCATCTCGACCAAGGAAGTGCGCCGCTTTACGCGCATCTGGGTGCAGACGGTGCTGCCGCCGGTCATTACCACGGCACTGTATTTCATTATTTTCGGCAATCTCATCGGGCCGCGGATTGGCAAGATGAACGGCTTCGACTACATGGAGTTCATTATCCCCGGCCTGATCATGATGTCCGTGATTACCAATTCCTATGCCAACGTGGTGTCGTCATTTTACGGTTCGAAATTCCAGCGCCACATCGAGGAAATGCTGATTTCGCCGGTCCCCAACTACATCATCCTGCTCGGTTACGTGAGCGGTGGCGTGACGCGCGGCCTGCTGGTTGGCATCGCAGTCACCGGCGTGTCGCTGGTGTTCAACCCGCTCAACATCCACAGCATTGCGGTCATGCTCAGCATGATTGTGCTGACGTCCATCCTGTTCTCGCTGGCGGGCCTGATCAACGGCGTGTTTGCCAACAGCTTCGACGACATCTCCATCATACCCACGTTCGTCCTGACGCCATTGACCTACCTGGGCGGCATCTTCTACAGCATCAGCATGCTGCCCGAATTCTGGCAGGACGTATCACTTGTAAATCCGATCCTGTACATGGTGAACGCATTCCGCTTCGGTTTTCTCGGTGTCTCGGATATCAGCCTGTGGGTTTCCTACCTGATCAGCATCGGCTTCATTGTCGTGCTGTACCTGTTCTGTCTGCACCTGCTGCGTACCGGTTACGGCATTAGAACGTAATAACACCATGCCATTCGCGCGTTCCCGCGCTCCTACGCCACATTAAAATCTTGTAGGAGCGGACGCTGTCCGCGATGCTGTTAAGCTTCGAGAGTTGCAGGCTGTTCCACGACCACCTGACCGTTGTGTATGCCAAGCGTCAGCTTGCCATCCAGCAGGTCCGTCAGGCGGTCACCGACCAGCGGCTTGCGCCAGCCCTGCATGATGCTGCTGTCCGGGCTGCCCACGACCAGTTGTTCCAGCTGTTTGCGTGATGCGAGCACCGCCGGGTTCAGGTCATTCTCGGCCGCGCTGATACGGACCACCGCCATGAGCATGTCCACCATGGCATCCTGTGCGGCGGACAGCGGTTTGCGCGACACCTGATCGGGAAGGGGCTGTGGCCGGGTGCCGGCAGCATCCTGCACCAGGTCGATCAGGCTTTCCCCGGAACGCGCCAGCAGGCGCTCATTGAGCCCGCGGATTTGCTTGAGTGCATCCAGCGTGGCGGGCCGGTGCCGGGCGATGTCGATCATGGCATCATCGCGCAGCAGCCAGCCCTTCGGACGGTCGCGCTCACGCGACTGCTCCTCGCGCCACTGCGCCAGCGCCTGCAGCACGGCCAGGCTGGCGCCGCGCAGCCGGTTGGCGCCCTTGACCCTGAGCCAGGCCTGCTCCGGGGGATTTTCATAGAGGGCCGGGTCGGCCAGCTTTCGGAAGTCCTCCTCCAGCCAGCCCAGGCGGCCAAGCGCCGCCAGCCGCTCGTGCAGCGCCCGGTAGACCTCGACCAGGAAGATGACGTCGTCGGCGGCGTAGCGCACCTGCTCCGGGGTGAGCGGGCGTCGCGACCAGTCAGCCCGGGTGTGCAGCTTGTCGAGCGTGACATGCAGGACGGACTTGACCAGGTTGCCGTAGCCGACCTGGTCGGGATAGCCGAGCAACGGCGCCGCAATCTGCGTGTCGAACACGGGGGCGGGGACCCGCCCGGTCAGGTGATAGATGATCTCCATGTCCTGCCGGCCGGCATGCATGACCTTGACGATATGCTCTTTGAACAGCAGGTCCGTGAGCGGTGCGAGATCATCCAGCGCCAGCGGGTCGATGCACGCGGCCGTGCCGGGGACCGCGAGCTGTAACAGGCACAGTTTCGGGTAGTAGGTTTTCTCGCGGAGAAATTCCGTATCGATGGCAATCCACGGGGCATCGGCGAGCCGGTCACACAGACGTGACAACGCGTCGACCGTGTCAATATAGTCGAAGGATACAGTGCTGCTCATGCCGCCGGCGCACGCAAACAGTTATTCAGATATCACCTTCCACTTCGTCGACGTCGATCTGACCGGTCATGCGCCGGCGAATGTGCGACCAGGAGATGCCGATGGCGAGGACGCCGCACAGAATGACCTCGAAGATCCACGTCATGGCCTCGACGCTGTCCGCGCTGATCCAGCCCCAGTCGATCGTCATCCACACCAGTACGGCAAAGAAGGCGGCCGCAAGGAACAGTCCGAAGGCGCCCAGCGAACGGCCGGTGGCACGCAGGTAAATGGTCCAGCCGATCAGCAGCAGGATGCCGGCCAGCGCCAGCAGTGGCGTGGGCGAGGAAATATTATCGCTCAGCCAATGGTAATAGGAATTGCCGGACGGGTTATAGGTCGCAAACACCAGTATGGCTGCCGCGATGAGGCGCAGCAGAAAGCCGAACCCGGTAATTCCCCTGGATGCTGCCATGGTCACTTCTCCCGCATAGGCAACCGCGGACGCCGCGGTAATTCAGTGCGTGTGCATACTACCTGCAAACCGGTCGTAACGACAGTTACAGCCGGGCGCGGCAAACGCGCTAGAATGCACCCCACTGTGGCCACCGCCAAACGATGTATTAGCCGTCGGGAGTCATTAAGAAAGGATCATAAACATACCTTGCAACCATCTGTATTAAATGAAATAACAGACATGAAAATAACGCTCATCAACCCCTACGAACTAGGCCGGCAACCCTTCGGCCTGGCTGAGCCGGCGGCCCTGCTGGCGCGGGAAGGGTGTCGCGTCAGCTGTTGCGATCTGTCGATCCAGAAACTCGACGAATGCCTGGACGCGGGCACCGAACTGGTGGGAATTTATGTCCCGATGCATACGGCCACGCGCATCGCCGTCGAAGCCCTGCCGAGGATCAGGCAGCTGTCGCCGCGCGCGCGCCTGTGCATCTACGGTTTGTATGCAACCATGAATGCCGATCTGTTCCGCGGACTGGGCGTGGATGCGGTCATCGGCGGCGAGTTCGAGTGCGGGTTGCTCGAGCTGGTCAGGCAGTTGCGCGACAGCCATCAGCCACCCCCATTCATGGCCGCGACGCGACTCGACAAGGTGCCGTTCATCGTTCCGGACCGCAGCACGCTGCCGGCGCTCGACAAATTCGCCCACCTGGTCCTGCCGGACGGCACGACCCGCACCGTCGGCTTTGCCGAAACCACGCGCGGCTGCAAGTATCATTGCAAACACTGCCCGGTGGTGCCGGTCTACGCGGGAAAGTTTTTCGTGATACCGGTGGATGTGGTACTTAAGGATATCGATAACCAGGTCGCCGCCGGTGCGCGCCATATCTCCTTCGGTGACCCGGACTTCTTCAATGGCCCCGGCCATGCGCTGCGCATCGTGCGTGCCCTGCACGCGCGTTACCCCGACCTGACCTGGGACGCCACCATCAAGATCGAGCTTATTCTTAGCTACCCGGATGAGATCCGCGAGCTGGGCAGTCTCGGCTGCCTGTTCATCCTGTCGGCGGTTGAATCCGTTGATGACGCGCTGCTCGCCTTGCTCGACAAGGGCCACAGCCGTGCGGATTTCATCGCTGCGCTCGCGCTCATGCGCGAGGCCGGTATCGCACACGTGCCGACCTTCGTCGCCTTCACGCCGTGGACAAGGCTGGAACACTATATCGACTTGCTCACCGACATCGTCACGCTGCAGCTGGTCGAGGCCGTGGCACCGGTGCAGCTCTCGATCCGCCTGCTGGTGCCGGCCGGTTCACATGTCCTCGGCATCGAGGGCAGTGATCGTTTTATCGGTGCCTTTGATCCGAACACCCTTGGACATCCCTGGCAGCACCCGGATTCGCGCATGGATCGCCTGCAGCAGGACGTACAGGCCTGGGTGCAGCAGGCCGAGGCCGACGGCCAGTCCCGTGCCGATATCTTCACCGGCATCTGGCGCCTGGCGCATACGGCGGCCGACCTGCCGGCCCCGCCGATTGATCTGCACGCGGCCGGCGCACCCGTGCCGCGCCTGTCCGAGAACTGGTATTGCTGTGCCGAACCGACCTGCGAGCAACTGGCCTCATTCTGATTTCCCGCCGCCTTGAAACGCATCATCTTCACCCACGGCAAGAATCCCAAGCCGCCGGCCGCGGCCCATCGGCAGCAGCTGTTGCGCTGCCTGCTGCACGGCGTCGCCAGGGTGGACCGGGAAATCGCGGCGGAAATCGAATCCAGCGACTGCTTCACGCTGGTCTCTTGGAGTCACCTGGCGCATGCACAGAGCCCCGATATCGTGGAGGTACTGCCGTGGATCGACCGCCTGCTGGCCGAGGCCGATCCGCCTGCCGATGTAAAGGCCGCGCGTCCGCTGAAGTACCGGGTTGCCCGCACCCTGTATACCATCGGCGACTACATGCCGTGGCTGATCCCGCTGATACCGGACCCGCGCGTGAAGCGTTCGATCCAGGAGACCAACCACTATTTCTGTAACCATGACAACACCGCCTGCCAGATTCGCCAGCTGCAAAAGGCGCCCCTGCGCAAGGCGGCCGAACAGGGCGAAAGCGTGCTGCTGATCGGGCACAGTATGGGTTCGATCATCGCCTGGGATTCCCTGTGGGAACTCCAGCACCTCGAAGGCGTGCGCGCCTGCGTCGACCGCCTGCTCACGCTGGGTAGCCCGCTGGGCATGAATTACGTCCAGCGCCGGCTGGCCGGGCGTGATGCACGCCACCTCGGCCACTATCCGTGCAACATCAACGACTGGGTCAACATCTCCTCACGCGGTGACCTGGTGGCGCTGGACCCGTTGCTGGCAAATGATTTTCGCGCAATGATCGATAACGGGTGTGTAAACTCGATCCGGGACATGCGTAACGACATCCTCAACCACTATCGCGACGGCAATGGACTCAACGTGCACAAATCCTATGGTTACCTCGTCAACCCGCATGTCGCGCAGGTGATCGCCGACTGGTGGCGCCACACATGATTGACATCCTGATCGCACATCGCGGTGAGCCGGAGAGCTGGCCGGAAAACTCCCTGGCCGGCTACCGCGAGGTCCTGCAGGCCGGCGCACGCTATATCGAAACCGACGTGCAGATCACGGCCGATGGCATACCGATCCTCAGTCACGATCCGTCCCTGCTGAAAATGACCGACCGGGACCAGGTCATCACCGACACGCCGTACCTGGAAGTCCGGTCACTGTCCGCCGGCCATCCCGACCGTTTCGGTGACCGATTCAGGGACTTGCGCATCGCCACCCTCGCGGAGTTTGCCGAGCTGCTGGCCGCGTGGCCCGATGCACGCGCGTTTGTGGAGATCAAGCACGCCAGCATCACCGCCTTCGGCATTAAACGCGTCATCGATCTCATGCTGGAAACACTGGCCGACGTACTGGCCCAGTGCATCCTGATATCCTTCGAGTATGCAGCGCTGGAGGATGTGCGCAAACGGTCATCATTACCGGTCGGCTGGGTCCTGCCGCACTGGGACGACGACAACCGCCAGCGGGCCACCGACCTTGCACCGGATTACCTGTTCGTCAATCGCAAGCGGCTGCCGCCGCTGCCCGCACCGCTCTGGGAAGGTCCCTGGCAATGGGTGGTCTATACCGTGAACCGGCCGGATGAAATCGGGCCGTTTCTCGCGCGGGGCTTCGACATGATCGAGACCAATGTCATCCGCAGCCTGATCGCCGGGGAGGGTGGGCATGGCTGAGCATTTCGACGTGGTCATCGTCGGCGGCGGTATCCACGGTGTCGGCGTGGCCCAGGCCGCGGCCTGCGCCGGCTACAGTGTGCTGTTGCTGGAGCAGGTCGCACTGGCCAGCGGTACCTCCAGCCGCTCCAGCAAACTGGCCCACGGCGGCCTGCGCTACCTCGAGGGCTACGATTTCCACCTGGTCCGCGAGAGCCTGGTCGAACGCGATATCCTGCTGCGCAATGCCCCGGAGCTGGTGCGCCTGCAGCCGTTTCATATCCCGGTCTATCCGGATACCACGCGGCGCCCG
>Ga0265303_10002285_pt1 | contig 11837 bp, 11 predicted proteins | sample Helome_2_FD_192494 | JGI IMG/M metagenome (GOLD analysis project Ga0265303, IMG submission 192494) | Marine sediment microbial communities from subtidal zone of North Sea - Hel_20160317 (Illumina Assembly) | ecosystem: Environmental > Aquatic > Marine > Subtidal zone > Sediment ...
GAAGGGTTTATCATGCGCTGGAGAAAGGGCCGGAGAAGCTCGAACATTGAAGACCGTCGCGGGCAGCGTCTGCGTGGCGGTGCGTTCAAGGGCGGCATCGGCACAATCGTGGTGGCCCTGGCGCTTGGCTATTTTCTCGGTATCGATCCCTCCGTACTGCTGCAGTTGCAGCAGGGACTGGGTTCGGCGACAACGACGGAGACGGATTACCAGCCGACACCCGAAGAAGCGGAGCTGGCGGAATTCGTCTCCGTGGTGCTGGCGGATACCGAGGATACCTGGCGCGAAATATTCAGCAACGCCGGCCGTACCTACGAAGAACCGAAGCTGGTGCTGTTTTCCGGCTCGGTCCGCTCGGCCTGTGGCATGGCCAGTGCGGCCATGGGCCCGTTCTATTGCCCTGCCGACCGGAAGGTGTATATCGATCTGTCATTTTTTAGTGACCTCAGGCGGCGCCACGGCGCCCCCGGCGATTTTGCCCAGGCCTACGTGATTGCCCATGAAGTCGGCCACCATGTACAGACCCTGCTGGGGACCAGCAAGCAGGTGCGCCAGGCGCAACAGGGGCTGGGCAAGTCTGCTGCCAATGCGCTGACCGTGAAACAGGAATTGCAGGCCGATTGTTACGCGGGCCTGTGGGGCAACCATGCCGACCGCAGCCGCCAGGTGCTGGAGCGCGGTGATATCGAAGAGGCGCTGAATGCCGCCACGGCGATCGGCGATGACCGCTTGCAGAAACAGTCCCAGGGGTATGTAGTCCCGGAGTCCTTTACCCATGGCACCTCCGAGCAGCGCGTGCGCTGGTTCAAACGGGGTATCGAACACGGCGATGCCGGGAAGTGCGATACTTTCAGTTGATGCCGGCACCGGTATTTTACACTGGCAGGTCATCAAATAATCAAACGCCAGGACGCAAAGATATGCACGCCTTTCCTGCACCAAAAATCTTGTTGTACCCGGTGCCTTTGCGTTAAGCAGCGACGTTGCACGTACTGATCAGCGTTTGCATTGATAATGCGAAAATCAATAATCGACCGGATGCCATGAAATTCCTGACACTTGAAAACGGCCAGCTGGGTGCGCTGGTCAATGACACCGTGGTCGACCTGCCGGCGGCTGCCGCGACACTCCCGGCGACCGCGCCGGCCGACACGCTGGACAGGCTGATCGAGGCCGGTGACGAGGCCGCAACGCGTGTCTGGGAACTGGCCAACAGGGCGGTCGTTCAGGGTGATGCGTGCCGTCCGTATAACGAGGTCCGGCCATGCGCACCGATTCCCGTGCCGCGCCGGAATATCCTGTGTCTCGGCAAGAACTACCTGGACCATGCCCGTGAAGTGGCGGCGAAGATGAAGGTGTCTGACAAGGCGCCGACCAGCCCGATTATCTTCACCAAGGCGACCACGGCCGTCATTGGCCCAGAGGCGCCGGTGCCGGCCTATCCGGAACTGACCCGCAAGCTCGACTACGAGGCGGAGCTTGCGCTGATCATCGGCACCGGTGGCCGCGATATCCCCGCGGATCGGGCCTGGCGGCATGTGTTCGGCTATACCGCCTGCAACGACATCTCCGCGCGCGATCTGCAGAAAAACCACCTGCAATGGTTTCGGGCCAAAAGCCTGGACGGTTTCGCACCCATGGGGCCGGTAGTGGTGCATCGCAGTGCGATGCCGGCGCCGGCAGACATCGAGATACGCTGCACGGTGAATGGCGAATTGCGACAGTGTGCAACGTTTGACCAGTTGATCTTTGACGTGCCGACGATTATTGAAGTGCTGTCTGCCGGCATGACACTGCTGCCGGGCGACATCATCGCAACCGGTACGCCGGCTGGTGTCGGCATGGGATTTTCACCGCCGAAATACCTGCATGCCGGTGACGAGATGGTGGTTGAAGTCACCGGGGTGGGCGAACTGCGCAATACGGTTGTTTGAGACAGCCCGGTTGGTGGAGTGGGTATGCAAATACGACAGGTCTCGTCCTGTCATTCGTTCAGGCAGCGATTACTCCTCGTCCTGTAGAGCCGGTAGCCATCCTCGCTGAACAGCACGGCCTGCTTGCTGTCTATCGAAACAACACGATCTTTAAACAACTCGCCCTCGTCGAAAACATCGGGACGATCGCTCGTTTCCACCTGTGTGTACAGGTAGCCATTCTCGATCCACCATCTGGATTGCGTGGTGGCCACCCTGTTTTCGCATTTGTTCGTTACGTAAAATACCGTCTGCTTGGTCCCGTCGGCCCTGTATTCACCGATTACACCCCCGTATTCATGGTCGGGGTCGTCTGGTGAAATGACCCAGCTGCCTGGCATCATTTCTTCAATCCCGGCATCATCCAGCGGGGACATGCATGCACTGTCCATGATTTCGGCAACCAGTGATTTATCTCCTGCCAGGGTGCTGATGCGTTCGCTCGTGGCTGGATGGCTGCCCAGATAGTCACCAAACGGATTTCCGGGAGTGTCACCCGAAATTGCACAATGCATGTCCGCCTGCATGCGTTGCAGGATCCGCGCAAGTGCCACCGGCGGGATATTATTCAGTTCCAGCATCTGCATGGCGAAACGGTCTGCCTCGCGCTCGAATTCTCGCGAATAACGTGCCTGCAAAATTGCACTCGGCAGGCCAGCCGCGACGCTGCTGACATCGCCCAGGTACCAGCCCACCACGAACCCGACAATTGAACCCTGTATCAGCATGCGCAGGCTGTGACGACGCTCGAGGTGCCCGGCCTCGTGGGCCAGCACGCTGAGTATCTCCTCATCGTCCCCGGCAATCTCCGCCAGCTGGTCGGTAACGATGATGGTGCCGTCGGGCAGGGCAAATGCATTGGCGCCGATCCGGCCGCCGTCGCGGAATTCGATACTGTAGGCAGGCAGGCTGCCCGTCGGCACCCGAAGTCGGGCGAATGAATGTACGATTCCTTCCTGCCGTTTCGAGGAGAGCTGGCTGGGCCCGAACACGTGTTCGTCGAGTATCTCCAGTGTTGTCTCGCCCATGCCCGCCAGCAGGCTGTCCGGCAAGCGTCCGGCAATCCAGTCGGCTGCGGCCGGCAGGCCCCAGCGGTAACCCGCGGCTGCGGTGATGACGGTCAGCAAGACAGCGATCACTGCCCACTGCCAGCGCGCCTGCATGCGCACCACCAGGCCGTCGCTGATACCGGCATCGCGCAGGAGCCGGGTAAATGCAGTGTGATCAATTACCTCGCAATGGGCGCCGTCGGTAAACCGGACGATGCGCGGTGCATCTCCCATGGGTTCGGAAATCTCCAGGGAAGAAAGTGGTTCATGGCGGGTCAGGAAATCACCGCTGACAGTCAGCAGCTTGCCGTTTAACGACAGCCTGACAGGCTGTGAGCGCGCAGTCAGTCCGTCGTAATAACTGGCCTGGACCTCGTCCACCTAGAAAGAGATGTCGAAATCGAAAAGGTCGGCCGCTTCCTCGCCGGTGGCAGTGGGTGACTGTTGCTGGTCGGCCATGAATGCGTCCATGTCGCCAACCGGCGCAAATGCCATGTGCTCCAGTCGGTAGCGCGCTACCCGGATATCCGCAAACGGTTTGTACAGCCCCAGAGTCAGCAGGATGCCGATGAAATTGGAAAGGTAGATCCACAGCAGACCGCGCGCGTGTACATTACTGGCGAAGGAGTGCCGCTCTAGCGTGGTGTTGTTCCATACGAGATTCTGCATGCGAGCAGCAAACCACGGGCCCAGCAGCACGAACAGCAGCAGGTAAACGACGAGCATGAAGCCGAGTATGGACGACACCAGCTGTGCCATGGCTTCCTCGCTCTGCCCGGCACCTATTGCTGTAAAGGCGGCCGGTTGCATCAGGACGGCGCCTCCTGCTGCGAGTGCGATAAGGACTATTGCCATCAGCAGCATTTTTCCATAGATAGCGAAGAATGCACCACTGCCTGCATTAAAGGCAAACTGACTGCTTCCGTACCAGCTGTTAGTGTGCTGGAACCGCTTGATGCGCTGGTGGGCCAGGGGGGTCAGCAGATAGAGGGTAACCAGGGCCAATAACGGAAACAGAAGAAAAGTCACATAACCATTACGGTTGGTGCCGCGGAATGAAAAACGCAGGCCTCGATAACTGCTGTTATGCAGCTTGAAGCGCAGCGAGCGCACGATTAGCCAGGGGAATACGAGCACCAGCAGCGCAAAGGTCACCAGTGCAGCCTGGGGCGAAATCATCCCGGAGAAATTGTAGGCCAGTAGCAGGATGACTGCGATGACCCGGCCTTTCAGAATAGCGATGGGGTCGCCATGGAAATCAAAGCTGCTGTCGGCAAGCCGTGTGTTCTGATAGAAATACTTGAGCCGTCTGACCTTGGCCCAGGCAGAATAGATACCGAGTGTCAGGATGCTCAGCGCGAGGTTGACGATCCATATACGGAAATATTCGCCCCCCTTGCCGCTGAAGGTGAGTTTTTCAGTGTGACCGACTGGATTGTTCGATGACATGGTGAATTCCCTGCGCTGGTGATATTTCGGCGCCGTGATTCTGCTGAACAGGCGGCATATGAGCCTGTGGCTGTGGACGGATCAGTACGTTCGTACCGTCCCCGATTTATCGGACAGGAATGGACCAGCTTGAATTTACCTGCAGGCGGGGCGCTTGCCTGCGTTCTGTGCCTGTTGATAGATGCGCATGTTTGCACTCATGTTTCGCCTGAGGTCACTGATGCGCGTGCTGTGTGACGGGTGCGTGGACAGGAATTCCGGCGGTTGTCCCTTGTTGGTCTTGCCCATATTGATCCAGAGATTGACGCTCTCGCGTGGATCGAATCCGGCGCGTGCCATCAGTTTCAGGCCATACGTGTCGGCCTCGCTCTCCTGCACGCGGGAAAACGGCATGAGAATACCGAACTGTGCTCCCACGCCCAGCATGCCCATCACAGCCTGACCGGTACCGGATTGCGGGCTTGCCAGGGCATTGACAAGACCCAGGCCCTGCTCGACGGCGAATTTCTGCGAAACGCGTTCATTCGAGTGATGGGAGAGTACGTGCGCAACTTCATGCCCGATAACGGCCGCAAGCTGATGCTGGTTTTTCGCGACCTGCAGCATTCCGGTGTGCACGCCGATCTTGTTGCCCGGCAGTGCGAATGCGTTGGCCGAGTCGTCCTTGAAGACTGCGACCTCCCAGTTGCCGCCGACTTCGCGCGTGATGGCGTTTGCAACACATTGAACATAGGCGTTGGACTCGCGGCTCGTGTCGACCGGCGTCTCCTTCTTGATGGTGGTGAACGCCTGCAGTCCCATCTGGTTCATCTGGCTGTCCGGCATCAGCACCAGTTGCGAGCGTCCCGTGGGCGAGGTCGAGCAGCCAGCCAGCATTACGAAGACTGCCAGCAGGGCTGTGAGTCGTAGCATCATGTCATGCTCCTGTCATCAAGGTCTGCTTATTATAATCAATTCATCCTGTCTGCGGCAGTGCTTGGGCATCCATGCGCATATGTTACTGAGGAAGCATGGTTAACGATTGTTTCCTGTACCGGAGTGCGGGAGCAGCCTGCCCGGGGACAGCCACAGCCCGGACAGGATGGTGACCGTAGTGGCCCCGGTTCCTGGCAGCTAGCGGACAGGCGGCAGCGTAATGACGGGGATAATCAGTGTGTTCAGTGCCTGCATGAACAGCGGGCAGCCGGTGAGCGAGGTGTGTGAAAAAAAGGTTTGATTGTGTAATCGGGCGCTGCGGAAGGCCCGCAGGGTGTCAGGCAGGGTGGTACGACGTGTCAGTAGGGTTCCTTGGTTAGCACGCGTATTTTCTCGATGTCCCGCTTGTGGAAGGCGAAGGAGAATGAGCCGCTGCGGTTTTTCTGCGCAAACTTCAGCGAGTCGCCCGTGATACCGGTAAGGCGGTACTCTTTCTCCAGGACATTCCTGCGTGTCACCTTGACCGTTGCACCAATATATTTATGTGCATCGGCAACCCTGATATTTTTATAGTTGAGGCGGTAACGCTCTTTCTTTTTCGGCGTCCTTCGGTAGAGGTCCTCAAGCGTATATACCTTCTCTTCTTCCAGTGCATCCAGTGCTTCCTGTTCTTCCATGGCCCGTACATGTGCATCGATCTGCGCATGTTCAGCCTTGCGGTCAAATTCACGTTGCATGCGTTTCAACAGGCTCTCGTCCTGGTACGGAATACCGGACTTTTTCGCGAAGGACAGGCTCGCTTTCCTGAATGCGTCGGCATCGGTGCGGGTCAGTGTCTGGTTTTGCAGGGCCAGCTTTGCATTGCGGGTGGCATCGATCAGTTCCCAGCCACCCCAGGTACTGAACAGGGACAGCAGCAGGCCGGCCGTGACGGCGAATGTCGTGATATAGCCGAGAAAGGGCAGTTTTTCGCGGTGCCAGTGGCGGATGCCAAAGGCGGCAGCACCAATCGGCGACAGCAGCAGGACGCCGAAACCCCATGCCAGGTTTTTCCTGAAAGCGCGTGCCGCCAGCCAAAGCAGGGCAAGCACGCTAACGCATGACATGATCTGGGTGAGAAAGATGAGTGCTTCGAAGGGCACGATAAGATCCTGCAGAGGGCTCCATTTCAATCAGTACACAGGAACATCGGCCCGGCTGGCGCCGGTCTTTAGGGCTTTCTCTGTCTGCCGTGGCAGCGGGGGGCTCAGTAGTGCGGTGGCGGGGGTTCCTTGCCCGGGTCGCTTGTGCCGGCCTCTGCGAGGCCCTTGACCAGTGTCTCAAGTTGCCGGATCGTGTCTGCCTGCTGCCTGAGCTGTGTCTCCTGGCTGAGCAGGGTACGTGTCATCTCGTCCAGGGCGGCATCCAGATGCATCAGGCGGACTTCCAGCGCATCGATGCGATCATTCAAGTCATTGTTTACCATAAATAATATTGTTTATCCTGAGTCGGTCGCGCGGGAGGGCCGCTACAGCTCGACGGTCACCGCCGCTGCGCAGCGGTCCGCCTTGTCGACGGCGTCCTCGATGCTGGCACCGCGGGCAAGCGCCACGCCCATGCGTCGCTGGCCGCTGACGCCGGGTTTGCCGAACAGCCGCAGCTGTGTGTCGGGTTCGCGCAGTGCCCTGTCCAACCCGCCGAAGACGACCTGGCGGGATTCACCGTTTGCCAGTATTACGCTGGATGCGGCCGGACCATGCCGGGTGATCCCCGGAATCGGCAGTCCCAGGATGGCGCGCGCGTGCAGTGCAAACTGGGACAGGTCCTGTGAGATCATGGTGACCATGCCGGTATCATGCGGGCGGGGCGATACCTCGCTGAAGATCACCTCCTCACCGCGGATAAACAGTTCCACACCGAAAATACCGCGACCGCCCAGTGCGGCAGTGACGCGTCCCGCAATGTCGCGTGCCTGTTTCAGCGCCTGCGGACGCATGGCCTGCGGTTGCCAGGACTGGCGGTAGTCCCCGTCGACCTGGCGGTGGCCGATCGGTTCGCAGAAGCTGGTGCCACCCGCATGGCGTACCGTCAGTTGCGTGATTTCGTAGTCGAACGTCACGAAACCCTCGACGATGACCTTGCCGGCACCGCTGCGCCCGCCGCCCTGCGCATACTGCCACGCACGCTCGATATCGGCTGCTTCCCTGACAGTGCTCTGGCCCTTGCCGGAAGAACTCATGATCGGTTTTACCACGCACGGCAGGCCGATGTCGCCGACGGCCTGCTCGAATGCGTCACGGTCAGCGGCGAACCGGTAGGGTGATGTCCTGATGCCCAGTTCTTCAGCCGCAAGCCGGCGGATACCTTCCCGATTCATGGTCAGGTGGGCGGCCCGTGCCGTGGGGATGACGGTAAATCCCTGCGACTCCAGTTCGACCAGTGTATCCGTTGCGATGGCCTCGATTTCGGGAACGATGTAGTGCGGTCGTTCCTGCTCGATGACGGCGCGCAGGGCGTTGCCGTCGAGCATGGACAGCACATGGCTGCGATGGGCGACCTGCATGGCCGGTGCATCGGCATAGCGGTCGACCACGATGACCTCCACGCCGAGGCGTTGCAGTTCGATTGCCACTTCCTTGCCGAGTTCACCGCCGCCGCACAACAGGACACGGGTGGCGGTGGGGGACAACGGGGTCCCGATAGGGGTCATAAATATCCCTGCAGGTTGCCGGTCTGGTTGGAAAAACAGGTGTCATTGTACTTTGAACCCGCGCGCTCATGAAGTTGTATACTCGATTTTATGCAACAGGATCCCGGGTAGTCTGGAGGCGTCCATGCCGATAACGGCCCGACTGGCTGTGCTGCTGTCGTCGTACCTGCTTGCGCCGGTCTTGCCGGCGGCGGTGACGCACAGCGTGAACGAGGACAATGGCCTGCGTGGCTGGCGCTTGCTCGAGGGTGACATCGAGATCGAATTGATCCAGCGACTGCCCGACCAGACCCGTGCATTGTTCATGAATCACGGCTTCTCGCGGGAGGTCATCGAACAGCTCGCGCTCAGCTGCATGTTCCAGACGATTATCCGCAACACCGGTGTGTCCGGCACGGAGCAGATCGTTGCCATCGATCTGACAAGCTGGCGCATGCGACATGATGGCCGGGCGCAAGGTATTCTGCTCAAAGAGCCGCTGCTCGAATCCTGGTCCGATGCGGATGCCGACAAGGCCGCGAAACTGGTGGTGCAATGGGGCATGTTTCCGACCCGGCAGGAGTACCTGCCGAGTGATTACAACTGGGGCCTGACGGCCTATGGAATTCCACCTGGCGCAATATTCGATCTCGACGTCACCTGGCAGGAGGGCGGCAGACAGCGCACGGGCCGCATTCCGGGAATTGTCTGTGCGCCGGACGTGGACAAGCTGAAATGAGATTCACCGTATTTACCTGTGCACTGTTGTTCGCCGGATCGGTGTTCGCGGCACAGGTGTTGTCTCCGGTCGGGCAGCAGGTGATGGCGCCCGATTTCGAGTTGCCGGATACCGAGGGCAGGATGCACCGCCTGTCCGATTACCGGGGCAAGACGGTCATCATCAATTTCTGGACGACGTGGTGCCCGCCATGTCGCGAGGAAATTCCGTCGATGAACCGGGCGTGGAACACCCTGCAGCAGGAGGATGTCGTCATTCTCGCCATCAACATGGGCGAGGACGAAGACACCATCTTCATATTTACCGCCGATTACCCGGCTGATTTTCCGCTACTGCTCGACCGTGAGGGGGAGGTGATTGCAAGCTGGCCGGTCAAGGGTTTGCCGACCACCTACGTGGTGGCGCCCGATGGTCGCATTGCCTACCGTGCGATCGGTGGACGCGAATGGGATGATCCTGAATTTATTCGTAAGATACGCGACCTGCGTGCGCAATGAGAGATGTAAATCAACAACTTGTATATTGCAGCCAGTGTGGTTTGCGGGAGCGGCCGGGTCGTTGTGTCACGTTGTCAGGGGATGCGTGCAATGTAAGTGACAGTCCGGACCCGACCACTCACGACATCCTCAGTATCCCCCTGCCGGTCCGGCCAAACTGAGACGGCGGTCACACTTTTCCGGACCCGGGATTTCAGGCTGCGTGGATAGTCTCGCCCGGGCCGGTCACATCGGGATGCAATTTATCCAGCGGCACCGACAGGCCGTTGTTGCCCACGATGCGCGCGTGGAAGCGCTTTAGTTCGCGCGGTTCGCGAACACCGCAGGAATGGGCGATGATGCCCACTTCATAGACAACATTTTTCGCATAGCTCGCGACCCGCACGGCCTTGTTCCGGGGGTTGAGTCCGCGCTGCAGCCGTTTGTTGTGCGTTGTAATACCGGTCGGGCAGGTGTTCCTGTTGCATTGCAGTGCCTGGATGCAGCCCAGGGCAAACATGAAGCCGCGCGCTGATACGACGAAATCGGCGCCCACACACAGCGCCCAGGCAACGTCTGTGGGTGTCACCAGCTTGCCTGATGCGATCACGCAGGTTCGCTCGTGCAGGCCGTATTCATTCAGCTTGTCGACCAGCAGCGGCAGGCTTTCCCTGAGCGGCAGCCCCACATCGTCGATCAGCGGCATCGGCGCGGCGCCGGTACCACCGTCCGCACCGTCCACGGTAATGAAATCAGGCGCGCTCTCGATGCCGCGCTCCCTGATCCCGGCAAACAGGTTGTCCAGCCAGCCATAGGCCCCGATCACGCACTTGAAGCCCACCGGCTTGCCGCTTACCTCGCGCACCCGCTGCAGCATGTCGAGCAGCTCGCTGTTCGAGTTGATATCGAGATGGCGGTTCGGACTGATGGCATCGGCGCCGACCTCGATGCCGCGGATCCCTGCGATTTCCCCGGTCACCTTGCCGCCGGGCAGGATGCCGCCCTTGCCGGGTTTTGCGCCCTGGCTCATCTTGATTTCGAACATACGCACGGCCTCGTGGGCGGCCACCTCGCGCAGTTTGTCGTCGCTGAGATTGCCTTCCAGGTCACGCACACCGTTCTTGGCGGTGCCGATCTGGAACACGATGTCGGCACCACCCTCCAGGTGGTAGGGCGACAGTCCGCCTTCACCGGTATTCATCCAGATGCCGGCCGCCTTTGCCCCGAACGACAGTGCACGCACGGCAGGCCTGGAGATGGCGCCATAGCTCATGCCGGAGATGTTGAACAATGCATTGGTGGTGTAGGGGGTCCGGCTGTAGGGGCCGATCGTGATGTTGCGCGTGGGTACCGCATCCTGCCCCAGAGTGGGGAAGGGACAGTTGACAAACATGACGGTGCCGGGCGGACGCAGGTCGCGGGTGGAGCCGAAGCCGACGGTATTGTCGATGTTCTTCGCGGCGCGGTAGACCCAGCCGCGCTGGGCGCGGTTGAAGGGCATTTCCTCGCGGTCCATGGAAAAAAAATACTGGCGGAAGAACTCGCCGAGGTGTTCGAAGAAATAGCGAAAGCGGCCGACGACCGGGTAATTGCGGCGGATGGCACTTTTCGTCTGGGTGATATCGATAATGAACAGTACGATGACAACCAGTACGCCGATGCCAATGGCGATGACGAACAGGGTCGCCATGACGTTCATGACGGTGGCGACAATGGAAAATGTTTCGTCCGTCATCATGTTCATGGCAAGTCCCCGGTCAATGCACCACCGATATAGCTGTCAATTTACGTGTTGCCGGTGTTTCTCCATCGGCGCGCAATCCAGTAGTCGAGGCTGAAGTATTTCCCGGCGCCGATGAAAAACAGCGCCAGCAGCATGACGAAGTAGGTGACTGCGAATTCAATGCCGTTGTTCAGGATGACCAGACTGCCGTTTTCTGTTATCCATGAATAATTGGCCTGCTCCTCAAGGATTGACTTGGCACGGTCAAGACGCTCGATTGCACCCTGCGTGCGCTCGGTGGCAAAAAAACCGGTGCCTTCCGCGATGGCAAGCCAGCCGTTTTGCCAGTGTACGCTGACCGCTGCGACCACCATCGTTACCATTAGCGGAATGGCGATCCAGCGCACCGCGAAGCCGACCAGGAGGAACAGGGCGCCGAAAATCTCGGTGAAGGTTGCGAGGTAGGCCATCAATGCAGGGAACGGCATGCCAAGCCCCCAGTCCGGGTTGCCGAACCATTCGATGGTGCTTTCCATGCTGCCCCATTTCTTGCTGCCGGCCATCCAGAAGATCGGGACGAGGTAAAGTCTCAGTGCCAGTGGTCCGAGAAAATCGAGGGCGCGAAAACGGTCAAGCAGATTCTGCAGACAATTCAGGAAACCGGTCATGTTCCACCTCCCCCGGTGGCTGGTTGTTTTGCGTATGTCCCTTAAGACGGAACTGGCGCCTTGTTCGTTCCGGTGATGATGTCTTTTTCGCGCAGATTTTTCATGATCTCGAGACCGCCGTTGATCACCACCTCCGGATCGGGGTGCGCCATCTCGGCGGCGATGTGTGCCAGCAAC
>Ga0265303_10002287_pt1 | contig 11837 bp, 7 predicted proteins | sample Helome_2_FD_192494 | JGI IMG/M metagenome (GOLD analysis project Ga0265303, IMG submission 192494) | Marine sediment microbial communities from subtidal zone of North Sea - Hel_20160317 (Illumina Assembly) | ecosystem: Environmental > Aquatic > Marine > Subtidal zone > Sediment ...
CCGAGTGCCAGAATGCGCGACTGGGCCAGGCAATTGGCGAGTGTTAGCGTGTGTTGCTGTTGTAATTCAGGGTTGCCGTTATCCTGGTAGCGCCGCGCCGGCACGACGAAATCGCACATCACCGACTCGGTGCCCTGGTGCAGTAACTGGTAAAACGCGTGCTGTGCATTGGGCCCGATTTCGCCCCAGATGATCGGGCAGGTGTTGTAATCGATGGCGTTGCCGTCACGCGCGACATTCTTGCCGTTGCTTTCCATCTCGAGCTGCTCGAGGTAGGCCGGAAGATGGCTGAGGCGTCCATCATACGGCAGGATGGCGTGCGCACGGATATTCAGAAAGTTGATGTTCCACACGCTGATCATGGCGAGCAGTACCGGCAGATTATTCTCGAATTCAGTAGTGCGAAAGTGGCTATCCATGGCATGCGCGCCGGCGAGCATCTCGCGAAAACCATCCATGCCGATTTCGAGCCCTATGGGCAGACCGATCGCCGACCACATCGAGTAGCGTCCACCGATCCAGTCCCATAGATGCAGGCGACTGTTGGGCGGGATGCCCCAATCGGCCATTTTATCTTCATCGGCCGATATACCGATAAAATGCCGTCGAAACAGGACTTCATCATTGGCGCCGCTCGCCTGGCGCAGCCATTGCAGCGCGGTATTGGCGTTGGAAAGCGTGTCGATGGTGGTGAATGACTTCGATGAGATGATAAATAGCGTGGTGGCCGGGTCGAGGTCTCCGAGGTGATCATCCAGCTGGCTGCCATCCATTGTCGAGGCGAAGAAAATATCAAGCTTGTGCGTTGTGGCCTGTTGCCAGTCTGAAAGCGCCTTGCTTGCCATGAATGGACCGAGATCCGAACCGCCCACGCCTATGTTGACAATCGTCGTTACCGGCAGTCCCGAGTAACCCCGCCATTGCCCGGCATGGATACGGTTTACGATCTGCTCCATGCGCGCCAGTGTTTCATGGATGCCGCCGACTATGTTGTTACCGTCCAGGTTGAGTTCGCTGTCAGGCGGTAAGCGCAGCGCGGTATGCAACGCCGGACGATTTTCGGAAGTGTTTATTGCGTCACCGGAAAACAGCTTTTCAATCCATGCATTGAGATCGCATTCGCGTGCCAGGCTGCACAGCAGCTCGATGGTTTCGGGGGTGACGCGCTGCTTGGAATAATCAAGCAGCAGGTTGCCGCTGCGGCGGCTGAAGGCCTTAAAGCGTTTACCTTCGTCGTCAAACAATTCGCTCAGGTGCAGATTGCCGGTCTTGATCGCGTGCTTGCGCAAGTCTTTCCAGGCTTTTTTGTCGGTGAGCGCCATGTAATCAGAAATCCTGTTGTTTGAGCCAGGTCCTGAACCCGGCCCCGATTTCAGCGTGATTTAAGCCGAACTCGATGTTGGCCTGCAGGTAGCCCAGCTTGTTACCGCAATCGCAGGTTTGCCCCTGCATGCTATTGGCCTGTACCGGCATTTCGGCGATCAGCGCGTTAATCGCGTCGGTGAGCTGAATTTCACCGCCGGCACCGGGCGGGGTTTGCTTCAATAGTTCCATCGTGCGGGCGGGCAGCACGTAGCGTCCGATGATCGACTGGTTCGAGGGTGCGGCCCCGATTTGTGGTTTCTCCACCATTGCGGATATGTTATGACTTTCCCCGGGTTTAAAATCGACATCACCGCAATCGACGATGCCGTATTGATTAACCTTATCGTCAGGTACCCACTCGACCATGATCTGGGCGGCGTGGTTTTGCTTGAACGCGGCGACGATGGCTTTCAGGTCGGTGCTGTGATCGCCATCGGCATAAAATATCAGCACATCGGGCAGGCTGACTGCGAAATCGTCATCGCCGATCAACTCTGCGGCACAAAGTACGGCATGCCCTAGACCGAGCGGTTCATCCTGAAACACCGTTGAAATGGTAACGTCTGCCGGCAGGATCTCGCGCACTGACGCGAGCAGCTCGGTTTTGCCTTTCCGTTCGAGCGCCTCCTCAAGCTCTGCGTGCGGCTCGAAATGCGCTTCGATGGATTTTTTGCTCGCGCGTGTGACCAGGATGATCTCCTTGAACCCGGCCGCAACCGCTTCCTCGATCACGTACTGGATCACCGGTTTATCGACCACGGTCAGCATTTCCTTCGGAATAACCTTGCTCGCGGGTAAAACCCGGGTACCAAGGCCAGCCACTGGAATGACAATTTTTGTCAGTTCAGCCATATGTTAGATAATATTCTTCAAGTTGATTCTAGAATAGATCGCTATTTTAAGGGGAATTTTGGCGAACCACTAGCATAAATACAGTTTAGTGAATTTGACACAAAAAACGGGGTATTCGAACACAATATTAAATGAATTTACCGCGCTTAGAGCAAGTCAGTCGCGAGTGAGCCTGTTGAACTCTGACAACATTTGTATTTCCAGGTAAGCATTATATTTTAAGCTATTCATTCAGGTCGAAAGTTTTCTATACCCTTTCAGTTCCGAGCTTTCATTTGGGGCTTGCCAAACCGTTCAAAGAAATCGTCCAGTCTGATGATAAAGTCGTCGGCTGCATAAAATTCGAGATCGCTCATGTCGGGTTGTTCGCGTGCCTTGTACCAGTCCGCGTAATTGTCGACTTCGCCAGAAAACTTGTCGTAAAAGCTGGAGAAGGTTTTCACTTTGATAACGGCGGGTTCGACCGCAAAATCAAAGGTCATCAAACGCACCCAGCCATCACCGATACCGACATGTCTCTTCGATCGGCCTGCGTCGATAGCAGCCTGTCCGCGGGCCTGGTAATCGGCCAACACCTGGTAAACAAGTCTGCCGTTTAGGTTGGCATCGACGCGCAAACTTTGCCCTTTATGGTGACCGCAAAGCACCAGAAAGATCTGGTCATGCCGGCTGAACAAAGCATCCCAGACTTGCTCGGCACTGTTGTGATAATCCGGATCCACGCGGGCCAAATCAACCATTGGTTGTGGTCGCCTTTCTCCGGAGGCATCCAGATAGTCATGCGTGGTAATAATGGTGGGCAGGCCCGGGTTAGCCGACAATACCGATTCAGCCCAGGATATCACTTTGTCTCCCGGCTGCATTTCCAGGGCAATGTGCAAAAAACTGAAGCCACCCGCAGAAAACCGCTGCGCGCTATTCGCACCACCGTTATGACTATCTATATACCAGGGTTTATTTCTGAAAAAATCGCTGTTTTCGCCAAAGGCTGAACGAAAATTATCCAGGCCGCCAACATGCAACAGGCCCATATCCTCCACGGTTCGATCCAGTTCGCGAAATTTCTTATCGCGATTCGGCGGATATCCCGCGACGCTCCACATCGCATCGTAATCGTGATTTCCCGGCGCCACTGCAAACGGTAAACCTGCCCGGCTTATGATCTGGTAGCCCTCGATTGCCCTGGGTATTTCTACGTTCAGTACCTGTTCTTTGCGTACTGCATTTCGGGCCAGTATCGGGTTAGGCTCAATACCGATACCGCGTTGTAAATGCTCTGCATCGATAGTCCTGGTCTGATGTTGCCAGATGTCGCCAACCGCGGTGGCAAACGCGATATCTCCACCATTGCTAACACTATGATCCGCAATATACTGCATTTGCTGCAGAAACAGCATGCTGCTGTCGATCTCAAAGTCTTCAGCCTTCTGATGCCGGAAATCGATATAGTTCTGGGTATCTGGAATGACGGCCAGGGTAAACGACGAGCCTGATGTATTTTTTACGGTTTGGTATCCACTTGCGAAAACTACCGCGGTGCCCAGGATTAATAATAAAAATAGCCAGGTTCCAGCTGAAGAAGATAATCGTTTTGTACATGCAAATATCATTTTGTTATTTCTTTATGTGATCTGATGCTCTGAGGAAACATTCTATGATATGCGACGATACTGGCCGACGAGAAATATAATTCGAAAATCCTGACGGGAACAGGTTAAATGACAAGTCAGAATTATAATCGGATCGACTCGACAGGAGAACCAGTCTGGTGTTAGACACCGCTCCCAAAGAACCCGAATGGCTATCCTGGTGCTACGTGGCAATCGGAGTGCTGGTGATATACAGCACGATTCCTGTCGCCCGCGCTTTACGGAAACTTATTGCCGATCAAGTTGGCCTGGATTTATTTCTTTACGTTACAGTCTCGTTGGTACTGATCGCGGGTATCATGGCGGTCGTTAATCTTCGCAGGCGAAAACTCCCTGCAAACGCTTATCTATTTTTGTTCATCATTATCGGCGCATTCATGGTGTACATATATCAGCTTCGAGATATCCCCGAGGAGGCTATTCATGTGGCGGAATATGGGGCGATCGGTATCCTGGTTTACCGGGCGCTTGTTCACCGCACCCGGGACTTCAGCATTTTTGTTATGGCGACCTTGATCGTGGGGACGATAGGTGTGCTGGATGAGTACATCCAGTGGATCGTACCATCTCGCGTGTTCGATTTGAGGGACATCAGAACCAATTTCATCGCTGGCGCATTGGGACAACTTGCTATCGTCACCGGTTTAAGACCCCGCCTTATAGCTGGTTGGCCAAACTCAAGGAGTTGGAGTCGGCTTTGTTACACCCTGGCTGTTGGACTTATGCTTCTCGTTCTGGGGTTTTTGAATACTCCACAGCGAATATTATGGTACACCTCCGAAATTCCGGCGTTATCATTCCTGCTGGATAATAAAAACATGATGGTTGAATATGGTTATCAATACGAAGACGAAAACATCGGTTTTTTCAGGTCCCGGTTTTCGGCAGACGAATTGGACAAGTTAAATGTACAGCGCGGTGCGGAAGTAGCAGGATTCCTGGATGAGTACATTCGCGGCAAGGGTTACAGAAAATTCCTGTCACGCTTTACCGTACCCCGGGACGCTTACGCGCATGAGGCGGGGGTGCATCTCTTCAGACGCAACAGGTACTTCGATCGGGCTCAGAAATTGAGCGCAAATCAGGGGCTACAGTTTAATGTCGCTTACAGAGAAAACCAGATATTGAGCCGATACTTTCCTGAGGCGATAAACAAATCCGCGCACCAGTGGAGCGAGGAACTGACCCGAGAAGTTGAGAACCAGGCTCGTGAAACGAAAACATACGTAAGTCCGGTAAGTGCAGGCATTATCACCCGCTTTAGCGAGAAGCAGGTCAACTCTTTCTTTACGATCGCGGTTTTTGTATTACTGTTTCTGGGCTTCTTCATGGGTAGAACAGGCAAACTGCGATAGATGGTCGGGATCATGAGCAATAATATTCAATTACTTGTTAAATGCGTTTTGATTATCGGTTGCCTGCTAACCAGTTCCAACGCGATAGCGGGTTCTTCTGGCAGCAATCAACCCTGGAACGTGTTGTTGATTACGGTGGATAATTTACGCCCCGATCGCATGTCGCTCTATGGCCACTATCGGGATACGACTCCTTACCTGGATGAATTCGCCAAAGAATCGGCTGTATTTAACAACGCGTTTTCCACCTCCGCCTGGACGGCACCCGGCATGGTTTCCATCTTTACCGGATATTACCCGCCGGTACACGCTCAGCACGGTCGATTCAGTTTTTACGACGAGGAAATGACAGCCGCTTTTCGAACCCTTGCCGCACAGGGGTACGAGATACTGGGCCAGGCAATTCGTGGACCGAGTCATGGGGGATTCGGTTTTCAGAAGCGTTTGGGGAAGGGAAAAAAACGACACCTGGAAGACTTTATTGAACAGCGGATCGACAACACCAGGCCTTTCTTTGCCTGGGCACACATAAAAGATGTTCATTTACCCTATAACCCCTCGGCTGAAAATGCCAGGCGCTTTGGCGCAAGTAGTCACGACAGCAGCGCAATCGAAGCCGTCAGGCAACACAGAATGATCCTGCGACACCCGGAGCGGGTGGATATTGAATTTACCCATGCCGGCAAGATTAAGTTTAATCAAGACGATATCTCAACAGTGCGAGCGCTTTACGACGCGGAAGTAGCCGATGTAGATGAGAGGTTGCGCTCGAATCTCGAGAAAATGAGAGAAACCGGCCTTCTCGATCGTACCATTGTGATCATCAGTGCCGATCACGGCGAGGAACTGTTTGACCACGGGTGGTTGGGACATGCGTCGACGGGTTACGACGCGAAGCTTTATGACGAACTCATTCGAATTCCTCTCATCATCCGCTTGCCTGATCAGTCACTGACAGGTCGTTACCAGGCCCTGGTTCAGGGGGTCGACCTGATGCCCACAATTTTCGATATCCTTGGTGTGAACACTGCCGGCCTGCGACCACAAATGCAGGGTTACTCTCTATTGCCGGTGATGCAGGAAAAGTCTCCCGGGGTTCGTGACTACGTGTACAGCCAGACCACTATGAAGGGGTGGACCACACCGGAAGCTGAAATGTCGAAACGGATCGTGTCCGTGCGTAGCCCAGGCCGGAAACTGATCCGGATACCGGACGGGGAAGGTATTCGCATAGAAGGTTATGATTTGCTGCAGGATCCCGATGAGTTAAACGATATTTATGCCGCCAGAAGCGGAGAGTTCGCAGTGCTCAACAGGGCTCTGCAAGACTGGATACTCGAAAATCGAATCAGGGCTGCGGAGCTGGTAGAAGCTGCTGCCGAAAAGCGTATGGAAAATATTGCTACTGCCGCACTTGGTGCTGACGGCGTCGACCAGGCTGTGCTCGAATGGCAGGCGATCCGGACCATGGAATCGACCTGGGGCATGGAGCCTGAACCTTTTTATCGATTCGAACCTTATGCTGACAGCTGGCAGCAAATACAGCGTGAGGCGGCCCACATGATCGGGCACGCCATGGAATGCAGATCAAAAGGCGGCAGGCTCCGCTCAAAAAATTCAGCGCAACCACGGGAAACCGAATCATGGTACTGCGAACTATGAGGCTGAATTGAACTCGACATGAATACGCCAATTGAAAATGGCTCTCGTGCCGGCGGCATCGTTTCCGGATTGTCCCTGTACCTACAGCCACGGCTCCTGATTATATTCGTCATGGGCTTTGCCAGTGGGTTACCGCTTGCTCTGTCCAGTGCGACGCTTTTTTTCTGGCTGGCCGAAGCGGGGATTACCCTGACGGCGATTGGATTGTTCGCGCTCGTCGGTACGCCCTATAATCTCAAGTTCCTGTGGGCGCCATTTATCGATCGGGTTCCGTTGCCCGTGCTTACCCGGATGTTAGGCAGGCGACGGTCCTGGATGCTGGTAATACAGGTCGGATTGATGGTTTCGATTGCCTACCTCGGTTTCAGTAACCCCGAGTCCACACCGGTGCTCACCGCAGCATGTGCGCTGGCAGTGGCTTTCTTTTCCGCTAGCCAGGATATCGTAATCGATGCCTATCGAATTGAAATTCTCGATATTGATGAGCAAGGAGCCGGCGCCGCCATGACCCAGGCAGGTTACCGACTGGGGGCAATCGTCGCCGGTGCGGGCGCTCTATTCCTCGCCGATCAATTGGACTGGTCGGTCGTCTATTCGGTCATGGCGGTGCTTGTCGTGATCGGTATGATGACAGCAATACTCGCTCCCGATCCAGATAAAAGAAACCCGGCAGTGGATGCGACATTCGTCTCCAGCGGGTTCAAATCCATTGTCGTCGAGCCCTTCATCGAGTTTTTCCAGCGCAATACCCCAGCCACCGCAGTTACCATTCTGGCCTTTATTCTTTTATACAAATTTGGTGATGCTTTCGCCGGCGTAATGGCCTACCCATTCTATTACGAGATGGGTTTCAGCAAGTCAGAAGTGGCCACGGTCAGCAAGATATTCGGTGTGATCGCGACCGTACTGGGCATTTTCATCGGTGGTTTAATCGTTAAACGTTACGGCATCATGAAAAGCCTGCTCGGATGCGGCATATTACAAATGCTATCGAACCTGATGTACGCGGCGCAGGCCATCGCCGGTCATGACGTGCAGTTCCTGTATTTTACCATCGGCATCGAAAACCTGTCCGGGGGCATGGGATCCTCCGCCTTCGTGGCTTACCTGTCCGCACTGTGCAATACCGCTTATACGGGGACCCAGTTTGCCTTGTTCACATCGTTCATGGCTTTCGGTAGAACGCTGTTATCGGCATCGAGCGGCTGGGTGGTCGAGATGACCGGGTGGTTCGATTTTTTCCTGATTTCGACTGTCGTCGCCCTGCCTGGGTTGTTGCTGCTCGTCTGGATGATAAAGAACCTGCCGCTATCGGCAGAGATAAGAAGATAGCAAAAAACGAAATGGCTCACCGATGACAGTTATTTTTTAAATTGGGTCAGATCCCAATTTTCTCTAATATACGATCTGTTGGATCGCTATAAAATCCAGGGTAAAAGATTATTAATCTGTTCATTTTCCAGAAATAGAGTTAAATCCTGATTTCTGGTAAAACAGATTAATGGTTTTTTGAGAGGTGAATGCAGTGTGTTCTTACCAACAATTACAGGGAATCTTGTATTGTTGTTTCTTCGCTTTCCTTTTCTCAGGTAACGCAGTAGCAGCCGAGTCCTTACCGGAGCAGTTTCTACCGCTTGACGGAGAGATTGCGACAGATGGCTCCTCCGTCGAGATCAGCTGGCCTAAAGCTTCGGGTTCGAAGATCGCTCGGATAAGTATTCAACGACGAGTTTTAGGTCAAACGCAGAAAGCATCATGGCAAGACATTGGGTCAGTCAAAGGATTCGCCAGGCTCTATCTGGACGAAGGAATTGAGCCAGGTATCCCATATGAGTATCGAATCTCGCGCGCGGGCAAAAAGAAGATTGAAACGGGTTACTGGGCAACGGGACTGAATTTGCCGGCCGAGGAGAAGCGGGGGATAGCGCTTGTCATCGTGGATGAAACCCTGGCTAGAGAACTGGCCCTGCGCCTGGATCGTTTCGTGCTTGATTTGATTGGGGATGGCTGGACGGTTGTTCGTCACGATGTGCCGAGAGGTAACAACAAGGATGCGGTGGCAAATCTTAAGGCCGCCCAAAAAATACGGACCTGGATTCAAGATCGTTACAACTCCAACTGGTTGACCCCTCATTCTTTGATCCTGATTGGCTATATCCCGGTCGTCAAAAGCGGTCGATTCAATCCCGACGGGCACAAGCGTCGCGCATTGGAAACAGATCTGTTCTACGCCGAAACGAACGGGATTTGGCTTGACGATGGTCAGGGAAAATTGCTGCACGACGCTATCCCGAGCGATCATATTGAAATTCAGGTTGGGCGAATCGATTTTTCCAATTTAGATACTGCGCTCGGAGATGAAATTTCTTTGTTAGAAAAGTATTTCGACAAGAATCACCACTGGCGGCACGGGCGCCTGGGTGATTTGCGGCAAGCATACGGGGGCAACAAAAAAAATCTGTCCGGTGAAATCAATGCGCTGCGAAATATTGTGGGACCCAAAGATCTCATTAAAGGTGGCCACCACGACGTGGGCACTCATCAACCGTGGTTGTTTGGCGTGGATTTCGGAAGCCATAAGTATTCAGAATACACAACAACGACGCCTATCAAGACTGTTTTCTCCATGAACTTCGGTAGTCACAAACTTAATTTTTCGCGAAAGAACAATACCATGACTGTCATGCTGGCTCAGCAATGGTATTCCCTCGCAACGGGATGGGGAGGGCGGCCTGCCTGGCAGTTGCATCACATGGCACTGGGCAAATCAATTGGCTACAGTCATTTACGCACAGTAAATAATGGGGCTGATTCAAAAGGGGGCGTAGAGACTTTGGAATATACCCCAACCGGGAAATACCCGTGGGTGAACCCGATCTGGGTCAACCTGCTGGGTGATCCAACGTTGCGCCCCTTTCCGTTGGATGCTGTCAGAAATCTGCAGGCTGAAATGGTTGAGGGCAGCGTCCAGCTTAGTTGGGACGAGGCAGATAGCGATGCAGGGGTGCAATACCGCGTCTATCGTGCGGCAGATCGATTTGGACCTTATGAGGTCTTGAACCCATCGGAGCTGCATGCCGGGCATCGGTATGTTGACCCGAATCCGGTCCCCGGCGCATGGTATATGGTTCGTGCTCATTCCTTGAAAGAAGTCTATGCAGGCTCTTTCTATACCTTCTCGCAAGGGGCATTTGCGTTGGTGGAGAACGAGCCACCCGAGGCCACAGATCAATTGCTTTCAACGCCGATGGACCAGAAAGTAAGAATCAACTTAACCGGAATGGATCCTGATTCAGAGGATGAACTGACTACAGCATTTGTTAAAGATCCAACAGGAGGCCGCCTGGCTCAATCGAAAGGAGGCGGCTGGTTTTTTATCCCTGACGCCGGATTTACAGGCCGTGTGAGTATTCCCTTTACTGTCTTCGACGGAATCGCTTCAGATGATGGATGGCTCACTATTGATGTCACTAAGCCATGAACAGGAATTGCCGTCAGATCCTTATTTTCTCTACAAAGGCGGTAATGAAAAACCTCTCATCACAGGCAACCTTGGGCCAATAGCGATCATTCGCGGGGTAACACCTCAATGACTCTGAAGTGCTCAAAGCTGATGCCTGGGAACTTCCTGTCAATGCGTCCTTCGGACAACTGCGGACTCTCAGTACGCCAAAAAAACCCCGCACTGTGGCGGGGCTTCATCTTCAACTTTGGTTTACTGTCAGGCTGCCTTTCTGCGCTTATTAAATCCAACTAGCCCAATGAATGCAGTACCAAATAACCAGATAGCGGCGGGGACAGGCACTGCCGAAACGGCCATACCACTGACATAAAATTCCTCGTTATTGTAAGCTACTTTCAATATATCGCCGGCCGAAAGGGGAAAGGGGCCAATGCCGTTTGCTCCATCTGCATAGCCCGTCATTACCGAGTATTCCATCAATCCGATAGTAACCTTGTCGGATGCGTCAAAACCGCCATCATGATTATTGTTAAACCAGATATTTTCGACAATAACGTCCTGGGTAAAACTGAATTCCAGGTACTCATCGGCGGTCACGTTATCGTCGCTACTGGGTTGGCAACTGTTTGAGCCACTACCCGGGTTTGCGCCAGACGGCGCGCCAACCGCGTCCTTGCACACACCAAGGCCGGCATTTCCCCAGTCCAGGTAAGCAAATTGCTCGTTATCCGGGGTGCCAGTTACATTTGGCAAATCATTTGTGGCGTGTCCGGTGATTTTGAGGCCGAATACATCGAGATCGGGGTGATCTGTTGCCGATAGTGTCGACCACGAACTCTCACCGAGTCCACCGGCCTTTTCGGTTAAATCAATAAAATTGATAGTTACGGCACTCGCCGGCGAGGAGAACAGCATAGCCAGTAGAGCGGCAAACGGAGAAATTTTAAATAGTTTATTCATTAACGTGTACTCTTCAAACAATAATCAGAATAACGCTAGGATACTGACCGCTAATTTTTTCTGCATCACTCAAATAGGTGAAAACTTCACTGCGAAGCAGCTTAAACTGTGAACCGCGTAGCAAACTTTATACTTACTTCACAACCGGGCCTGGTTTCGGACACTCGCAAACATCAAAAAAGTCCCCACACTGTGGCGGGAACTCATACTCAATTAGTGTTTAAATTGAATTTACTTTCCTTCGCTTACTGAATCTGACTCATCTTCTTGGTGCAACGGCGTAAACAGGAAGGGAAAGATAATCATCAGAATCAGCCCGATGATGTTGAGCGACCATTCCGCTGTTTCAGAACCCACAAAAAAGGCCGCTATCATCAAAACTGTGCCGGGAAACATGGCTGTTAACCACGATGGATAACGCAAACCAGATAAGCCACCGCATGAGTTGCAGGTCGCTGTAAATCCAGGGCTAAGTATCACCTTACGCAAAGCCGGAATACCTGGCTTTTCACAATGAGGGCAATGGAACAT
>Ga0265303_10002288_pt1 | contig 11837 bp, 11 predicted proteins | sample Helome_2_FD_192494 | JGI IMG/M metagenome (GOLD analysis project Ga0265303, IMG submission 192494) | Marine sediment microbial communities from subtidal zone of North Sea - Hel_20160317 (Illumina Assembly) | ecosystem: Environmental > Aquatic > Marine > Subtidal zone > Sediment ...
GACCGTTCAGGTGGTCCGACGGTTTGGCCGCTGTCAGGCCGGTTCGAGAGCCTTGTCAAGCACTTCGTCGATGGTGTCCACCAGGTGAAACGTCATCTCGTCCCGACAGCTCTCGGGCACATCGTCGAGATCTGCTTCATTCCGTCCAGGCAGAATCACCTCGGTAAGTCCTGCCCTCTGCGCTGCCAGAACCTTCTGCTTGACACCGCCAATGGGCAGCACTCGTCCCTGGAGCGTGACCTCACCGGTCATGCCGAGAGTGTGCTTCACATTCCGGCCGGTCATGAGCGATACGAGAGCAGTCGTCATCGTGACGCCTGCCGAAGGACCGTCCTTGGGAACCGCACCAGCAGGAACGTGGACGTGGAACTTCCTCGCCACAGCCTTGCGATCAACGCCAAGTTGATCTTCGTGCGACTCGATGTATGACAGCGCGATTTGCGCCGACTCCTTCATCACGTCGCCAAGTTGACCGGTAAGCGTGAGGCCGGGTTCACCATCCATGGCGGATGCCTCAACGAAGAGGACGTCGCCGCCAGCACCAGTCACGGCAAGGCCAGTTGCAACGCCAGGCACGGCGGTGCGATCCTTCGCCTCGTCGCGCCAGACCTTGGGCTTGCCGAGGAAGTCTTTGATATCGGCCTCGTCAACCTCAACGACCTCGGGGGCGTCGTCGCCGCTGGCGATCCTCGTTGCCACCTTGCGAGCCAACCGACCGAGCTCGCGCTCAAGGGACCGCACACCGGCTTCTCTCGTATATCGGTCCACGACCTCGGCGAGAGCCTCCTCGGTGACGAGGATTTCTTCGGGTTCGAGGCCCGCGCCGCGTATCTGCCTTGGCAGGAGGTGATCACGGGCGATGTCGACCTTCTCGAGGTCGGTGTAGCCATCCAGCCGAATCACCTCCGTGCGATCCAGCAAGGGCGCTGGGATGGTCTCGAGCACGTTGGCAGTGGCGATGAACAGCACGTCGGAGAGGTCGACGTCGAGTTCCAGGTAGTGATCTCGGAACGTGTGGTTCTGCGCCGGATCGAGGACTTCGAGCAGAGCCGACGATGCGTCACCTCGCCAGTCCGAGCCAACCTTGTCCATCTCGTCAAGGAGGAACACAGGATTCATCGTGCCCGACTCGATCAAAGCCCTCACGACCCTGCCGGGACGAGCACCCACATAGGTGCGTCGATGACCGCGGATCTCGGCCTCGTCCCTGATGCCGCCCAGGGCGACCCGGACGAACTCGCGCCCCAGCGCTTTGGCTACGGACTCGCCCAGCGAGGTCTTGCCTACGCCAGGGGGGCCGACCAACAACAAGATCGCACCTTCCCGAAGGTTGCCTGCATTCTCGAGGCCGCGGTCTTTTCGCAGCTTCCGAACAGCCAGGTGTTCGACAATCCGTTCTTTCACGTCGGCAAGTCCGGTGTGATCGGCGTCGAGCACCGCCCACGCCTCCTTGAGGTCGAGCCGGTCCTCGGAGCTACCTCCCCACGGGATATCGAACATCGTGTCGAGCCAGGTGCGGATCCAGGAGTGCTCAGGCGACTGCTCGGACATCCGCTCCAACCGGTCGATCTCGCGCTCGACTGCTTCACGGGCGTTCTCTGGAAGATCGATCTCCTCGAGTTTCTGGCGGTACTCGGAGACGGCGCCTTCCTCCTCTCCGAGCTCCTTCTTGATGGCTTCGAGCTGTTGCCGGAGGAGGTAGTCACGTTGGGACTTGTCGATGCGTTCCGTGGCGCTTTCCCGCACCTTCTGACGCAGCGTGAGGTCGGCGAGCACCTCGCTCATCCACGTCATCAGCTTCCCGAGCCGTTCACGGACATCCACCGTCTCGAGCAACTCGACCTTCTGCTCGAGAGACAGGTCTGGCGAATAGACCGCGAGATCAGCGAGTTGGCTCGGGTCCTCAATACCAAGAAGGCGTTCCGCGACGGCGCCCATGCCTCGCTGGTCGAGGACCTCTCGAACGACCGCTCGGTATTCGCCCGCAAGTTCCTCGAGTGCTTCGTCGAGCACGTCCGCCTCTGGATACTGCTCAGCATCCACCCACAGCGCGCCGTTGTCCCCGGTTCTACCTGCGCCAACAAGAGCGCGGGCGATGCCTTCGACGACGATGGCATCATCGTCGTCGCTCTGTATGCGCGCGACGGTGCCGACGTCGGCGTATTTCCCATTCACCCTGGGCACGAGAAGGACCAGACCTTCAGATTCCCTTGCGGCTGCAGCCGCCTTCGTGCCCTCTTCGCTCTCGATGCGAAGTGTGACGACCATGTGGGGGAACACCACGCCATTGCGGAGCGGAAGAACGGGGAGTGTGAGTTCTCGAGTATCAGCCATTGGAGTCAATGCCTTTCGCGGTTGAAATGACTCCAACCGAAGTCCGATCGTGGGTATTCCTCCTTTGTCGCAAACCTGAGGCGATCGTGCTTAGATTTCTCCACAGTGCATGACTCACTTCAACAGCGACTACGGCCGGGATTCTCCACGAAGGCACCAGAAACTGCGCCTCGCGGGACTCACCCGGGACTCACCGTCCCGATCGGAAGGTCGCGGGCCGGGGGGAAGCGCACGACCCGACTGAAGCCGACAAGCCCGAAGCACAGGCCTCCCGTGCAGTCAGCGCTGTCCGCGCTCAAGAACGCGTCGACATGCCACACGCTCCGTTCGCTCGTGGCTCCGCCGCCATCACTCGCCGTCGTAGGTGCAGTCCAATCCGGCCGAGATGATCACGATTTGCGCATCGTCGATCGGTTCCGTTGTCATCCCGGAGTTGAAACAGAGGAAGCCGAACTCCGCGTTTCCTGCTTCCAACACCCAGTTTCCGGCAAGGGACGACTGCACCCACTGGTACTGATCGAGCCCAACCTCCGGCCGATAGCTACTCACTGCAGCAATCGTTTCTCCGACCGTGCTTCCAATGGTGATGCCGTCCATCACTGTGTAGATGCCGTTCGGGAAGCCTGGATACTCGTACGACACGAAGTGCCGAACTGTCCCTTCTCCCGGAATCTCCGAGTCATCAAACGACAGGGCCAAGCCGTTGTCCCATTGAACGAATCGGTACTCGCCCGCTGCTATTGGGTTCGGCCCCCAACCCGAATCCGTGGTCGGTTCGCCTAGCTCGACCGTGACCGCGGCGATGACGGGTTCGGGATCAGACCCGTTCTGCCCCACAAAGAACTCCCCACCTCCAACGACCAGTCCCGAGTGGGCAAGGGTCACGTCCACAACGTCAGTCGGTGTGGTGGTGGTCGTAGAACTCGTCGTTGCCGCAGCGGTGGTGGTGGTCGTCGTATCCGCCGGTTCACTCGACGCCGTTGTATCGGTGGATGCTGTGGTGCTGGCCGATTGATCGTCGCTGCACGCGGCGGCGAGCAGCATCACGACCAGCACTGACAGGACAAGTGATCGATGTCTTTTCATGAGGCTCCTTCGGGCTCAGACTCGGCTGGATGGGTCTCCACCCAAGTCCACATGGCGCGTCGGGTGTTCCGATGTCGACGTTGACCAATCGTCAGGTCAGACATGCCGGCTCGGAACCGTACAGGCAGAAGGCGGCGGTCGCGCACCAGGGAGCGCGTGGCGTGCTCAAGGCTGGCAGCAGAGGTTCCGATCGCTCCTTCTTTGACATGTCGTGGCCACATAACCACAACATGGGCTGCCGATGCGGTACGTTGGGGTAAGCGGGTTGGGCTCCGCACAGCACAGATTCGTGGTTCTCGGGCTGAGCACTCACGAATCGGGGTCAACACGGCCGATGGGGCGGCCGACAGGAAGGACTTGTCTTGAAGCGCATTCTCGCCCTCCTCGCGGCAGGTGCCGCATTCTTCGTCATCGGCATCCCCCCAGCTCTGGCAGTGGAAATCGAGATCTCGATCGACACCGTTGTCAGGGCAGACGAAGGATCTATCACCCTGCTCGCCACGACCGAAGTTCCGCCAGACCTCATCGGGTCGAGCTGCGTTGGCATCGCGAAAGCGGTCAACCAGCCTTCAGTGCACCCAGGGAACGATCTCATCATCGCCTCCGGCGATGGCTCAATCGTCCTCGCCGACGTCGAACGGGAGGCCGGTATCACAACCACGACCGAGGGTGTGCTGACCCTGGGTCCCACAGTCACCGTCTCACTTCGCATGGGGTCCGATGGGGTATTCAGTGCGGGCCTCATCGTCAGCATCGGCGACGAGTGCATCACTCCGACCACGACGACCACCGAGCCCCCCACCACGACAACGATGGCACCGAGTCCAGCCATCATCATCGAGAAGCTCGCAGAGCCACTGGAGTATGGCCCAGATGGCATCGGCCACTTCACCATCGCCGTCACGAACCCCGGACCGGTGGACCTGACGAATGTCCATGTCACCGATGACATCGCACTTGCCATTGACCCCGGTTCCAACTGCCCGCGTCCCGACCTACCGGACCTCGCAGTTGGCGAATCCCATGACTACGCATGCACGGTGGCAAACCTCGACGGAGTGTCGCCGTTCACCAACGAGGCAACAGCCATCGGAACGGGTCCCGATGGCACCCAAGCCACCGACACCGATGACGCCGTCGTCGTTCCCCCGGTGCTCGCCACGACGATCACGCAACCACCGCCGACCACGGCGCCGCCACCAACGCTGCCAGAGACCGGTGTCCCATTCGAGCGAGTGAGGGGAGTGAGCATCGCCGGATTCCTCATCCTCCTCGGCGGCATCGCCCTGCTCGGGACCTCCGCCCTGATGGGGCAGGTGCGAGGCGAACCGTTCGGCGCGAATGCAGCCTTTGGGCAGGACGAGTTCTGGATACATCTCGAACCGGAGCCGCGCAGCCACACGTTCTACATCCCGCTTCGGCCCTCGAGTCGGAACGTCGACCCGGACTGAGTCGCTACCCACGTCGAGAACCGTGGCGGTTGCGAAGCGTTCACCCTCGATCTGCTGGTCGATGGTGAGCCGGCTCAGCCTGGCCGACTGATTGCGCGCCAGGTCGATTCGACGAGTGTGTGGAGTTCGTCCTCCGTGAGGGTTGAACCCGCAGCAACCAACCTGACCACGACGCCGAGCGACATCGAATAGATCACCTGGGGCGGGAGCTCGACCAGCGTCTCGAGAAGATCTGGCCGCATCGCCTCCTCGGCGAGGCGATCCCCCTGTTCAAGGAGCCTCTCGTGCGCTGCGTCGTGGAACGGGGACTCCTCCATCTGGGTGAGAAACCTGGCTCGCTCGGGCTCCGCGGCCAAGTGCGCGTAGGCGCCGTGGACCAGATGCCGATAGCGATCGGCAGACGTCGCGTCCGGGTCATAGCCAACGAGTACTGCCTCACCGAGCTCCGTCTTGATCTCCAAATAGGTCGCAAGCACAAGGTCGTCCTTCGATTCATAGTGCACATAAGCCGTTCCGGTCGCGACACCTGCCTCCGTGGCGACGGCACTCATCGATGCACCGTGGAACCCTCGCTCTGCGACCAGGGTGCGCAGGGCCCTGCGGATCGCAGCTGGACGATCGACAGTGGTCGAGGAACTCACGATGGCGCTTGTGCGGGATCGAAGTCGAGAGCAACACCAGTCTCACGCTCCGAAACCGCCCACAGCGTCTCGATGGCCTCGTCGTTTCCGCGACGCAGAATGGGCCGGCGCTCCGGGGGTCCGTTGGTCGCGAACCTCGGGGCGTACATCTCGCCTCCCTTTGCGGCGGGGTCGGTGGCCGCACGAAGCTGCGGAAGCGCGCCCTTCGATGCCGGCATGCCCGTCCACGCTGCGGCCTTCACCCAGAAGGGTCCCATGACGCCGGCCCCTCCCTGTTGCGCGGTGTGGGACTGCAGATTGGTGCTCGAGAGGCCTGGGTGGGCGACGAGGCTCTGGGCTGCGAGCCCACGCTGTTCGAACTCACGCTGGAGCCCCAGGGCGAAGTGGTAGTTCGCCAGCTTGGCCCGACCATACGAACCCCACGCGCTGTAGGAACCCTCCATCGTGACGTTGTCAGGGTCAACGGGCTTTCCGGAGTGATGAGCGGTCGAGGTGACCGTGACGACGCGAGCACGCTCTGCGGCCAGCAATGACGGCATGAGCCCGGACGTGAACGTCCAGTGGCCCAGATGGTTGACACCAAACTGCATCTCGTATCCGTCCTCGGTGCGCCGCTCCGGAAGCGCCATGAGACCTGCGTTGTTGATCAGGATGTCGATCTGGGGATGTGCGGCAGCGATACTCGCCGCCGCAGCCTTGGTGGATTCTTGCGAGGCGAGATCGAGCTCAACGATTTCGAGTGAAGCATCAGGGTATTCGGACACGATCTCGTCATAGGCAGCCTGTGCCTTGTCCTGGTTGCGGGCAGCCATGACAACGTGGGCACCCGCACCTGCAAGTGCTTTGGCTGACTCGAGACCCAAGCCGCCGTTCCCACCCGTCACGACTGCTGTCTTGCCTGAAAGGTCTGGGATGTTCGATGTGTTCCACGACATGTGGGGCTCCTCAGTATGGATGAATGTTCGTTCAGTATGAATGAACATTCACTCCTTGTCAAGCCCTCATTCTGCGCTCAACGACTCGCTGCCTCATCGCTGAGCACGCTGCACCGGCATCGCGTAGGGTCTGCGCATGGAACAAGTTGCTGACAACGTCTACCGCCTCGGCACCAAGGGCCACAACTTCTATTTGCTTCGTGACGGGGACGAGGTCACCATGATCGATGCAGGATGCTCGAAGGAGTGGTCGCGACTCACGAACGCGCTCGATGCGCTCGGGTTGAACGCTGATTCAGTGTCGGGTGTGGTGGCCACGCACTCGCACGCCGATCACTTCGGCCTTGCCAGACAGGCCTCCGACGCCGGGATCCCCGTCAGTGTCCACACGGACGAGGAAGCGAGAGCCCTCGGCACATATGCCGGCCGATATGCCGCCTCGGCGACAGACCTTCCGGTGTTCAGCATCCGAACACTGCGGAACTTCCTTCCCATGATCCGTGCCGGACTGATGAGCCTTGACCACCTCGACGAAGTCGGCACGTTCACCGATGGCGAACAGCTGGATCTGCCAGGCGCACTCACTGCAATCCACACGCCAGGGCACACCGAGGGCCACGCCATGTTCCACTCCCCCGAGCTCGGCATCCTCTTCTCTGGAGACGGCCTCATCACGATGAACCTGACCGGCGGCGACAACGGACCCCAGATGATCGGCGGCGTGTTCAACAACGACGTCGACCAGGCCTGGGCGTCGCTTGACCGGGTCGAGAACATCGATGCAACGACGCTGCTTCCCGGTCATGGAAGCCCGTGGAAGGGCACCCCCGCTGATGCGGTCGGTCTCGCCAGGGAACGTGCCTCGACCCAAACCTGAGGAGGCGGACTTTCGCCAGGCTCGACGAGCTGAGGGTGGCGAGCCTGCAAGGTCCCGTTGTAGTGATCCCCATGGTGATGGGAGTAGAAGACGGCCTTGATCGGCTTGTCCGATATCTTGCGGATTTCGTCTGCGATGTGCCTGCCGGCCTCGGCGTTTACGCCGGTGTCGTAGACGATCAGGCCGTCATCACCCTCAATGACGGTCGAGTTCCCCAGAAAGCCGAGGGGGCAATGGATGGTCCACTCCGGCAGATCGCCGCACCGGTAGGTCCCCGCCTTCTCCACCGTGAGACGGCGATGCTCCAAGAAGTACTCCGGCCAAGAACGCTCAACGTCGTACGGATTCGCCACCATCATCAATCCTCCTCGTCGGATACCAGGGGTGGCTGTCGACAATTCTAGATTCAGAGTCCGTGCATGAACCTGCTGCGACATCAAGGAGGGATCAGACGCACAAGTCTTCGCTCACTGCTCGCAGGCACATTGTGGTGGCCTCGACTGCAACCAGCGAGAAACTTCCGTCACCTTCGGTCGGTTGGCCGAAGATGTGCAAACGATAACCGCCCACTGAGTCGTCCTCTAAACCGACGACATCGTAGGTGACCTCACCAAGGTTTCCCAGCGTTGGCGAGACCGAGACGACCACGTCCGAGCGGTTGTCGACATCAGCGATGGTGTTGGCAACGATGAGGCCCAGATCCAGCATGGTCTGGGCGACGGGGATCTTCCCCAGGTTTCCGACCACATACGAAGTCAGATCATCCACTCCCCCCAATCGGGAGAGGAACTGGTGGTTCGCCCAGCCAACAACACCATCTGCGTTGACCTTCCACCACACCGAGCCAGTTGGCAACTGCCATCCCTCACCCGTCCCCGCAATCCCCGCCAAAGTTGGCTCAAGTGTTGCGACGACATCGAAGGTGACGTCGGGTCCGGACCGGAGGTTCAACATGTCGTCGTACCGAACGCCGACCACACCAACAATCGCCCCCTCCACGGGTGTTGGCACATAGAAGTCGTAGGACTCACCGATCGGCCGGGCAACGGGTGGCACCGTGATCGAGGTGGTTGCCGGTGAGGTGATTGTCGTGGTGGAGACGGTTGAAGGGGAAGGGGAAGGGCCAGTGGTGGTCGGCTCGATCGACGGTGGTGCACCGGTGGTCGACGATTCCGGAACCAGTGGTGTCGTCGAGGTCACTGATTGCGACGGTGCACAACCGGCAATAGCGGCAACGAGGAATGACGCAACTACCACAGACATGCATCTGGCCACCGTGCACCTCAACCACATCGTCTCACGAAACACGCAACCCTCCAACCCTTGCCAGAAGCTGCTCTGTGTCTGGTGGATTGTCCGGCGTAGCGGAGCGTCCGGTGCAGGCGTGGGTCGGCGATGACATCGGACCCCAGATGATCGGCAGTGTGTTCAACAACGACGATGACCAGGCCTGGGCGTCGCTTGACCGGGTCGAGAACATCGATGCAACGACGCTGCTTCCCGGTCAAGGAAGCCCGTGGAAGGGCACCCCCGCTGATGCGGTCGGTCTCGCCAGGGAACGTGCCTCGACCCAAACCTGAGAAGGCGGACTTTCGCCAGGCTCGACGAGCTGAGGGTGGCGAACCTACAAATCCTTCAAGGCAGCGAGGACCGGCGCAAGTCCCTCGATCGTCTCTTGCTGGTTGCCTGCAGCCATGATCTCGACCCTCGTGACTCCGAGGTCGCCGAACCGCGCAACCGTGTCGACGATCTGATCCACCGACCCCCGAATCGGGTCATCGTTGGCCAGCATCCCAGTCGGATCCGTGCCAGGGGCGGCTACGGCAACGCCGATCGATCGTCCAATGGTCGCAGGGTCTCTTCCAGCCTCGGCGCACACCGCATCAAGGCGCTGAAGCATCTCCACGAACGCAGCTGGCTGACTGCTCGTCGTTGCGTATGCGCTCCAGATGTCGGCATGATCCACGGCCAGCCTCATCGTACGCGGACCGTGACCACCGAGGAGTAGCGGGATGGATGGGGTGCCGCATGGCCGGGGGGCCATCACGAGATTCTTGACCTGGTGGTATGAACCGTCAAAGGTCACCGGATCATCGCCCCTCAATGCCGTGATGATGGCGAGGGCTTCCTCATACCGAGACACGGTGTAATTCGGCGGAAAGCCGAATGCCTCTGCCTGCCGCCCTGCGTGACCTGCGCCAAGTCCGAAGAGAAAGCGCCCGCCGCTGATCTCATCAAGGGTCTCCACCGACCTGGCGGTGAGTCCAGGATTGCGATGCAACGCGGACAACACCCAAGTTCCGATATCAATCGATGTCGTTGATGCCGCGACGGCGCTTGTCAGGGCAACGCACTCCCACCACCCCATTGGCCCAGTCCACGCATCGCTTTCCCACTGCAGCTCGTCCGCGACCCATACCGTGTCGAAGCCGACCGCTTCGGCCATCTGAGCATGCCCGCGGAGGTCGGTCCATCGCCTCGTCGAGCCGTCAACAACGTCCTCGAAGGTCGCAAGCACGAGCCCAACTTCGAGTGATCCCATACGAACCAGCCTTCAATAGTGGTCGACCGACGTTACACAGACATGCACGAGGCCACACGCCGTCCTCCATGGTCTTGTGTAGCTGACCTTCCGACCAGGCCAAGGCCAGCTACACAAGCAACGATCACAGGGAGAAGGTCAAGCCGCCACCGGGTAGTCGATGTCGCCCGAAACAGCGACAATGGCTTTCCAGGTCGCCTCCTGGCTCGCGCGGTCGCTCACGTGCGGGTGATCCATCCGGTGCAAGTCGCCCGTCATCTTCTTCGGCGCCGAGGCGAAGAATTCGCCGCTGACGTCGTCTGGGTATTCCGACACCTCGATGTATCTCGAAGCCGCAACCGGTACCGGAGCGGACATGCCCGGCACAACCTTGAATACCTTCATCAACAGCGTCATCGGGAAGGTCGCATTGCGACCAGCGTCCGTATCAGGGGCGCTTCCGGGGGAAACCGCGTTCACCGACATCCCTTCGGGAAGCTTCCGAGCAAGCTCGGCTGCCCAATACGCCACAAACAACTTGGCATTCGAATATGCAGTTGCCGAGCTGAACTTGAGAGGCACGTCAAAGCGCATCAACGCCTCCACCGCAGCTTCGAGATCACCGTCGAAGTTCTCGGCGGCGAACTCTGGCAGGTCCACAGGATTGAATCCCATCACATCTCCCCTGGCTGCCTCCGACCCTGCGATCACGATCGATGCGCTGTCGCTGAGCAGGTCGTCGCTCAGCATCTGCATCGTCAGCTGGTGGTGCCCTACGAGCGACGAGGCAGTGGTGATCTCAATGCCCTCGTCGGTGCGCACCAGGTCGTTGCCAGAAACCATCCCCGCGTTCAGCAGGAGGAAGTCGATGGGCTCTCCTCGCCTGGCGAGTTCCGCGGCAGCGGCGGAGACACTGGCCGGCGCATTGAGATCGACAGAGAGCGTCTCAAAGACGTCACGACCGGTGCGCGTCGCAAGGGCTGCCCTGGCCTCCTCGGCGCGGGATTCGCTCCGTCCCGTGATCGTGACCCTGTCGTATCCGGCGTCAGCCAGCTGGGCAGCAGCCTCAAATCCGAGACCCGATGTTGCGCCTGTTACGAGCGCGCTCTTGTGTGTGGTGTCCTCAGTCATCTGCTGACCCTTCCCTTCGTGTGTGCCGGTTCGACCGGTGTTGATTCGATGTGCTCGTTGAGGCCAACAAGGCCAGCCTCGAGCATGTTCCCCATGCTTCGCTTGATGACGATGCGGTCGACGACGGATCCGAGCGAACCGTACGCAAGGTGGTGGTTGTCACCCGATGCCCTTGCGGGTGGGGTATCCCTCACCTGAGGCAATAGGCTCGGCGGAGTCCAACGAAGGAGCTTTGCATGCCGGTCCCGAGGTGGATGGCACACGTGAACAAGAGAGTCTTCAACCCGCGCGAAATCCGGAAGGGCGAACGGCCGGTGCTCACCCATGTGGGTAGATCGTCGGGCACGACCTACCAGACGCCGCTCGATGCCCATGCCGTGGACGGCGGCTACATCTTCATCGTCAACTACGGACCGAACAGCGATTGGGTGCAGAACATCCTCGCTGCCGGTACAGCATCGCTGAAGGTCGAGGGACAACAGCTCGAACTCACCAATCCTCGCCTCATCGCCAAGGATGAGGCCTGGGGCCAGCTCGCGTCCACGTCGGCAAAGGAACCTGCTGGCTTCCTCAAGGTGACGGACTTCCTCCGGATGGACACGGCCTAGCCCAGCGACACGGCATCGCAGCAACACGCGCGGGAGAGTGATCTATCGTGGGGGCATGCCTGCCAACCTGACGCCGGCGTACAAGACCGCCGAGGGCCACTACCGAAACGCCAGGGAACCTGCTGATCGACTCGATGCGCTCAAAGAGATGCTTCGAGCCATCCCGAAACACAAGGGAACCGAGCATCTCCAGGCCGACATCAAGGCCAAGATCAAGGAACTCAGCGACGAACTCGCCGGCCCGAGGAAGGGC
>Ga0265303_10002289_pt1 | contig 11831 bp, 8 predicted proteins | sample Helome_2_FD_192494 | JGI IMG/M metagenome (GOLD analysis project Ga0265303, IMG submission 192494) | Marine sediment microbial communities from subtidal zone of North Sea - Hel_20160317 (Illumina Assembly) | ecosystem: Environmental > Aquatic > Marine > Subtidal zone > Sediment ...
CAGCGACATTGAGTTCAGCCTCGGCGTCGATGATTCCGATTTGTACGGCGACGTGACATTTCTCTCAGTGTTCGTGTATTTCTACGGCGGTTCCTGAGTCTTCTTTGTAGCGCGCAATTGCGTTTTTACGAGCTTTGCGAATCGCTGCCGGGATCTTCCTGTCTTCGGTTTCCCTGGCAATGGCAGCAGCGTCGACCGTCATTGCGGCTGCGAGCGCACCGCGAAAGTACCCGGCTTGCAGGTATCGCCGATTCTCAAGTCCGGCACGGCCGCGTGCGTCCGCCTCGCAGGCAAACAGGAACTGCTCGAAGCGGCCAGGTCTGCGAAACGCGTCCGTCCGTTCCAGGACCTTAAGAATCGTCTTGGGCCGTAGTTCGAGGGCGCGATGGCAATGTGTATGGTACTCGGCAACCAGCAGAGCCAGGTCGCGGGATGCCTTCGGAACGGGCAAACGATCAGCAATACGCTGTATCAGCTTGCAACCACGGGCTTCATGTCCGGGGTGGCTCGGCAGCTTATGCCCGGGTGTGTTTCCCTTGCCCAGATCGTGAGTCAGCGCGGCAAAGCGGACCTCCAGGTCATCGCTGAGTTGTTCGGCCTGGTCGAGGACCATCATCACGTGCAGTCCTGTATCGACCTCCGGATGCCAGCGCTCGGGCTGGGGAACTCCGAAGAGCGCGTCGACTTCCGGGAACAGGACACGTAGTGCGCCGCAGTTACGCAACACCTCGAAATACACGCGAGCGTTTGAACCTGCCAGCGCGAGTTCTGTTTCCTTCCACACTCGGTCCGGTACCAGCGCGTCCACCTCGCCATCGTCGACCATACGACGCATGAGACTCATGGTCTCACCGGCAATCGTGAACCCGAGCGGCCGGAAGCGCGCGGCAAATCTGGCCACACGCAGGATGCGCACAGGATCTTCAAGGAACGCGTCGGACACGTGTCGCAGGACCCTGTTCTTAATGTCGGCAAGCCCACCCCAAGGGTCGATGAGATGGCCATCGCTGTCCTTCGCGATCGCATTGATCGTCAGGTCGCGGCGCTCAAGGTCCTCCTCGATGGTGACATCCGGTGAGCAGTCAAATTCGAAACCGTGGTAACCCGGCGCCGTTTTGCGCTCAGTACGTGCGAGCGCATATTCTTCTTTCGTTTCGGGATGCAGAAACACGGGAAAGTCCTTTCCGACTTTCTGGTAACCGAGCGCGGCGAGTTCGCCGGGATCTGCGCCCACGACGCACCAGTCCCGCTCCCGATGCGGGATGCCGAGCTGTTCGTCACGAACAGCGCCACCTACGAGATAGACCTGCATCGTGTCATAGTACCCGAATGCTGCGCATTGTCCTGCTTGTACTGCTCACGCTTCCGCTTGGCGGATGCTATTACCTGCAAGCGGCAAAAGGTCAGCTGGAGCTGACGCGTAAGCGCGAGGCAATCGCAGATGTCCTGCAAGATGAGGACACCTCGCCCGAACTTGCCGCCCGCCTTCGCCTGATTCAACAAGCCCGACAGTTCTCGATCGATACGCTCGGCTTGCCCGACAATGACAGCTACCGCAGCTACGCCGACATCGAACGTGACTACGTTGTCTGGAACGTATTCGCGGCACCTGAGTTTTCCTTACAGCCAAAGACCTGGTGTTTTCCGGTGGCGGGCTGCGTGGGGTATCGAGGGTACTTTGCCGAGGAAGCGGCAAACAGGGAAGCGGGGCGTCTGGAAAACGACGGCTTCGACGTCGTTGTCGGCGGCGTCGCTGCCTATTCGACGCTGGGTAAGCTCAAAGACCCGGTCGTGAGTTCAATGATGCGATGGGACGATCTGCAACTCGTCGCGGTGCTTTTTCATGAACTTGCTCACCAGGTGCTGTACGTAAAAGGCGATTCTGGCTTCAACGAGTCGTTCGCCACAGCCGTCGAAGAGTTTGGCGTACACCGGTGGCTAAGAGCGCAAGGTGCCGACAGTGATATCGAACGATACGAGTCATCCCGGCAGCTTCGGCAAAATCTGATGGTCATGGTTGCGGCCGCGCGCACCGATCTGCAAGGACTCTACGCGAGCGCAATACCGGCCGAGGAAATGCGGCTCCGGAAGCAGGCGCGACTGGACGCCCTCGCGGACGATGTGGTCCGTCTGCTCGAGAGCGAAGGGCGCGAGACGAGCGGCTGGCAGGCTGGGAAACTGAACAATGCGCGTCTCGCGTCGATGGCTCTTTACGAGGGCCGAGTCCCTGAGTTCCGGGCAATACTGGAACGCTGTGACCAGCAAATCGAGTGTTTCTATGCCGAGGCAAGAATGCTAGCGCGACGCTAGTTGCGCATCCGCCGTCCGTTTCACACGAGGGAGTTCGTCGGACAACCGTCGCACCTGGCCGGTCATGCGCCAGTGGAAAATAGCCTGCGCCGATAAGACGCGTTTGACGTACTTGCGAGTTTCATTGAATGGGATGTTCTCGATCCAGACGCGGGCATCTTCACTGCCTTTCTCAGGCAGCCAACGGTCAACGCGGTGTGGCCCGGCGTTGTAGGCGGCCGTGGCGAGAACCGGGTTGCCGCCAAAGCGTTTCGCCATCTGCCCGAGATAGGACGTGCCAAGCCGGATGTTGCTCTCCGGGTCCGTGAGCGTTGCGAGCCCGGCGTAGGGCAATTGAATATTTCGGGCAACCTCCTGACCTGTCGCGGGCATAAGCTGCATCAACCCGATCGCACCGGCGCTCGAGCGCACGTCCCGCATGAACAGGCTCTCGCTGCGTGCGATGCCATAGGCCCATGTCGATGAGATATTCGCAGCGTTCGAATAAGCCTGGAATTGCTGCTTCCAGGGCAATGGGTACCGAATGGCGAGATCGTCGTAATGGCCCACGCTTGCCGCCGTCGCAATGGCTCGCGAATGCCAGCCCCAGCGATCCGCAAGAATCGCCGCCTGCTGCTTTTCTGCCGTATCGAGATGCCGCACGGCCGCATCCCACTCCGATCGGCCTCGCCCGTCGAGGCCGACGAGGAACAACTCCCGGGCACGCACGATGCCTGGTTTCTTTGCTACCGCTTCAAGGGCGGCTTCATCTGCCGCTATTTCGCTATTGTCCAGTGCGTAGGGTTCGCCGAGTTCGTCAGCGGCGAGAAAGCCGTAGTAGCTGCGTTCCCGTCGCAGGTTGCCGTATGCGACTTTGGCGTCCGCCACGCTCCCGGTTCGGTGCAGGGCAACAGCGCGCCAGTATTGCCATTCCTCAGCGTTCTTCTCAGTGGGAGCCATCGCGGCAATATCGTTGAGCAGCCGATGCCATTCTGTATCACGCAGGCTGATGCGCGCGCGCCAGCGCAACACTTCGCCGTTCTGTGCCGCCGTTGGCAGCTTCGCGAGCAGCGCATAGCCGCCAGGCAGATTGTCCCGGGCGGTCCATAACGCAATGTGACGCCGCACGCGCAGTTTTTGCTCTTGCGAGAATCCGTAGCGGGTCGCGACGGTTTGCCAAAGTCGCAGGGCTTCCTCAGGATCCCGATAGGTCAGGCGCTCGGCCGCGTAGACAAGTTGCTTGCGATACGTTGGGCTGTTAAGTGCTGTGTTGTGGCGGTTCAGGAATTGATCGGGTGCGGACTGCGCCTGAATCCAACGGGTTGCCGTATCGATGTGCTGCTGATCGATGCGCTTGGCGAGCCAGCGAGCCAGCTGGAACTCCCGGCTGTCGACGGCCAGTTCAAATCTGTGCCGGAACTCGTAGGATCCGAGTAGCTGATTGTTGTTGAGGTATTCGAATACCGGGTCGCATTCGCTGACCTGGCTTGTGCCGACCAACCACAAATCGATAGCACGCTGGTGTACACGCGCATGCCGTCGCGCGGCAATCTCTGCCTGCAATGACAGGCAATCGAGGCGCGCAATATCCTGGCCCTGGTAGAACTGCTGGTAGATCTTTTGGAAGTCAGCCAGGTTGCCGTTCCTGGCAAGCATCAATGCCTGCTTGTAGAGCAGTTCGCGTGCCGGGCGCAGGGTGCCGTACTGCTGGACGAATGCTTCAACCTCCGCGGCTGGCACTGTCTTCAGGTTGGCGCGCAGCCAGGTGGCCCGCAAATCCGGCCAGAGCACGTATTGCTGCAGAAGGTTATGGTCGGCGGAAGAAAGGCTGGCAACCGGATTCCAGTTGCCTCGTTCGACCGTGTTGTAGACGTCCTTGAAAAGCTCGCGCTGCTTCTCAAGGTCGGTCGCAGCGGCGGGCAGGGCGAACAATGCGAAAGCGAGGACGGCGCCGACAAGTCGTTTGGTGGTTGGCCGGGCGCTGTCCTCATCATGCATTCACAGAGCTTACCTTATCTGCAGCATTAGCGAACGCTCACCGCGTTTGACCAGCAGGAACAGGATACGGTTGTTCTCTGCGACCGATTGAAGGTCGCGCAGGTTGGTTACAAGCGAGCGATTTACGGCGGTGATGACATCTCCCGCTCGCAAGTCTCGCTGAGCCGCCGGGCTGCCTTCTTCGACAGCGGTAACCTCGACGCCGTCATCACTTGACGTGCTGGCTGATGCAAAACTCGCGCCCGCAAGCCCGGGGTGGATGTCTGCTCCCGACAGCAGCTGGTCTTCGATGCGACCGAGTTGGGCCGACGCCGAGAACGATTCGTTATCACGCAGGTATTGCAGACCGACAACGTCACCTGATCGCAACAGACCGATTGTGTTGCGTAATTCCAGGCCGTTCTTGATGGTCTTTTCGTTGATGGCCACGATGATGTCGCCGACCTGCAGGCCGGCTTTCTCTGCCGCTGACTCCGGCAGGACGCGGGTGATCAGGGCGCCGCCTTCGATATCGAGATCCAGTGCCTTGGCTGCTGCCCGGTCAATATTGCCGAAATTGACACCGAGCAAACCGCGGCGAATTTCACCGAAATCGAGGATCTGCCCCATGATCGAGCTGGCTATCTCGGTGGGTACGGCGAAGCCGATGCCGACATTGCCGCCGGTACGACTGAAAATCATCGAATTGATGCCGATGAGTTCGCCGTCCATGTTGACGAGCGCACCGCCAGAGTTACCCGGATTGATCGACGCGTCGGTCTGGATAAAGTTCTCAAAGCCACCGGGATTAATATTGGTGCGACCCAGCGCGCTGACGATGCCAGAGGTGACGGTATTGTCCAATCCGTAGGGATTGCCGATTGCGATTACAAAATCGCCGACCCGAACACTGCTCGAGTCGCCGATTGGCATTTCGATGAGGTTGTCGGGCTCCACCTTGATGAGGGCGATGTCGGTTCCGTCATCAGAGCCGACGATCTCCGCATCCAGTGTGCGCCCGTCACTCAGGGCTACCTGGATCTCATCGGCGTCGGCAACCACATGGTGGTTCGTCAGGATGTAACCATTCGATGCGTCGACGATCACGCCCGAGCCGGCACCGCCGACCTGACCCGCGCGTCCGAAGCGGTCACGGCGCACCTGGGTGACCTGGATGTTAACGACAGCGGGTGATGCGGATTCGACTAGCGGTGCCAGGCTGGTGACGGGTTTTCCGCCAATGCTGGCAGGTAGCGCGGCCTGCGCGCCCAGGGAGACAAGGGTTAGCAGCAGACTGGCCCAGAGTAGTCGCGTTTTGGTGATCATATGTAGCCTCATTGGTCCATCGTCTAATAATGAGATTCGTATTCGGAGATTAGGTTCACCGAGCTGAATCACTCGTGAACCAAACGGCAGGTGCGAATTATAGGCCCAAATTCAAAAGATGCCCGGGCGCGAGGCTTGGTCGCGCCCGGGCATGGCCTTTACCGGGGCTCAGGCCGCTTCGACAGTGATGCGACGCGCCTGGATTTCGGGGGTCTTGGGAATCGACACTTCGAGGATCCCATCGGCGTACTTCGCCACGACACCTTCACCGTCAGCCGTCTCCGGGAGTGTGAAGCGACGCAGGAAACGCCCTGTCTCGCGTTCAATGCGCTGTACGCCGGTGTCCTCGTCCGCGGCAATCGCGAGGCGTTCTCCGGACAGGGTCAACACGCCCTTGTCCATCGAGACATCGATATCTTCCGGGCTGACGCCGGGGACGTCGGCTCGCAGCAAAAACCGGCCTTTTTCTTCAATGATATCAACGGCCGGGACCCAGTCAGCCACCGGGCTGCCTGTGGTTCCGGATACACCGCCGGGCGTGGCGATTCGCCGCGGATCGCGGTTTAAAAGGTCTACAAATGTCCAGGGTTCAAATCGGGCAATATTCATGGCGTCCTCCGCACAAAATTCGTTGTCGAAACCTTAGATAAGGGCATCGGGAGGCATTTCAAGAGCGACTATATGTGACAATAATCGCTACTACATGTAGTGGTTGGGGTATTTTTGGAAAGTGCCATTTATTTTCCTCTATTTTTAAAGTACTTACTCGTGAAGAAATCATAAGTTATTGTTTTTTATTGACAAAGACCTATCAAAAAAATTCGAGCAAATGCTTGACAGGGGGGCTCTACGGGCATAATCTTGTTTCCACTTAGACACAACATCTTGTGTCTGATCAGTTGGGAAATGAGGCCAGAAATGGTACTCGTCGCGCGCACTCTGGCCGTCGGCGAGCGGGGCTCTTTTCTCCGCAAAAAAGCAAGATAAAACAGCGTATTTGGGGTCTCCGAAGGGAGTCAGGGGAGTAACAAGACCAATGAAGTCTGCCGTGAATTTGGATACACATACGGTTTCCGACATCGAATTTCAGCCCGCATCACTGGATATATGGGATGCGAAATATCGACTGACGGCCAAAGATGGTTCGAAGATCGATGAGTCTATGGACGACACGTACCGACGCGTCGCCCGGGCGCTGGCGAATGTCGAAGTTGAATCCAGGCGAGAACACTTTTTTAAAGAATTTGTATGGGCGCTGCGCTCCGGTGCGATACCGGCCGGCCGCATCATGTCAAACGCTGGGGCTCAGGAGCACAAACCAGCAACGTCGACGATTAACTGTACTGTCTCAGGGACGGTCGGTGACTCGATGGACAATATTCTCAACAAGGTGCACGAGGCGGGTCTGACACTTAAGGCCGGTTGCGGTATTGGCTATGAGTTTTCGACGCTGCGCCCGAAAGGTGCCTACGTAACAGGTGCCGGTGCGTATACATCAGGTCCGCTGTCCTTCATGGATATTTACGACAAGATGTGTTTCACGGTGTCGTCCGCTGGGGGCCGTCGCGGCGCACAGATGGGTACGTTCGATGTGGGTCATCCGGACGTCATGGAGTTCATTCGCGCCAAGCGTGAGGACGGACGCCTGCGGCAGTTCAATCTGTCACTGCTTGTGACCGACGAGTTCATGCAGGCCGTTATCAACGAAGATGACTGGAAGCTCGCGTTTCCAGTTACGTACAAGGAAGTTGAAGAAGACGGCCTGGATATCAGCGACAACGGTCAGTTCGTCTGGCGAGATTGGCCGGAGGCCGGCAACTACGTGACGAATACCGAAGGTCTCGTTGCTTGCAAGATATACAAGACTCTGCCAGCACGCCGGGTGTGGGACATCATCATGGCGTCGACCTACGATTTCGCGGAGCCGGGATTCGTGTTGATCGACAAGGTCAACGAGATGAACAACAACTGGTTCTGCGAGAATATTCGTGCAACCAACCCTTGCGGTGAGCAGCCACTGCCCCCGTATGGTTCGTGTCTGCTGGGCTCGATCAACCTGACCCGATTCGTCGTCAAACCGTTTACCGGGGAAGCGGCATTCGATTGGGACAACTTCCGCAAGGTGGTCAAGGTCTTCACGCGTATGCTCGACAATGTCGTTGAGATCAACGGTCTCCCGTTGCCGCAACAGCGGAACGAAATTCAGCGTAAACGCCGCCACGGTATGGGTTTCCTCGGTCTGGGCTCCACGATTACGATGATGCGTATGCGCTACGGTGAGCCGAAAGCCGTCGAGTTCACGGAAGAAGTGGCGCGCCAGCTGGCGCTGGCTGGCTGGGAAGAGGGTCTCGAACTCGCGCAGGAGAAGGGTCCGGCCCCGATCATGAATGAGAACTTCGAAGTCACCGAAGAAATGTTGAGCAGGCGTCCGGAGATGCGCGTTGACGGTTACCAGGTGGGTGACAAGGTGCCGGGCCGTATTTTGCATGCCCGGTATAGCCGCTATATGCAGCGTGTCGCAGCAGAGGTGCCCGAACTGGTGGAACAACTCGCAGAGTCCGGGGCACGATTCACGCATCACAGCTCGATTGCGCCGACCGGTACGATCTCTCTGTCACTGGCCAACAATGCGTCAAACGGTATTGAGCCGAGCTTCGCGCATCACTATTTCCGTAATGTCATTCGCCAGGGCAAGAAGACGAAAGAAAAAGTGGATGTATTCTCGTTCGAGTTGCTGGCTTATCGCGATATTGTGGATGTTGATGCTATGCCGGCCGGTCCCGCCGAAGACGCGCTCAGCAGTCTGCCCGGGTACTTCATCACGGCAGACGAAGTAACGCCCAAGGAGCACGTCGATATTCAGGCAGCGGCCCAGAAATGGATCGATTCATCGATTTCGAAGACCGCCAATGTGCCGACCGATTATCCGTACGATGATTTCAAGGACATTTACCTGTACGCCTACAAGCAGGGCCTGAAGGGCTGCACGACGTTCCGCTTCAACCCCGAAGCGTTCCAGGGTGTGCTGGTCAAAGAGAAAGACCTCAAGAACACGAACTACACCTTCACGCTGGACGACGGCTCGACCGTCGATCTGAAGGGCGATGAAGAGATCGAGTACGACGGCGAGATTCACACAGCCGCGAATCTCTTTGACGCACTGAAAGAAGGCTACTACGGAAAGTTTTAGATGATCAAAATTAACAAGAAAATAGTGGGCTACGCGGTAAATCAGCCCGTCGAGGAAAAAGAAGAGAAGCGCGAGTTCAAACGTGAAGGCGGAGGTGATCGCGCCGAAGTCATCCGCATGCACGAGAAGCTCGAACGGCCGGAGATGCTGATCGGCTCGACCTATAAGGTTAAGACGCCTGTGTCGGATCACGCCATGTATGTCACGGTCAACGACATCATTCTCAACGAGGGGACTGAGCATGAGAAGCGCCGTCCCTTCGAGATCTTTATCAACTCCAAGAATCTCGATCACTATCAGTGGATCGTAGCGCTGACGCGAATTATCTCGGCCGTCTTCCGCAAGGGCGGCGACGTGACGTTCCTCGTCGAGGAGCTCAAAGCGGTATTTGATCCGCGCGGTGGCTACTGGCAGCCTGGCGGCAAGTTCATGCCGTCGATCATCGCTGAGCTTGGCCATATCGTCGAAAAGCACCTGATTATGATTGGCATGATTGCGTCGCCGGAACTCGATGAGGGCCAGAAGAAGCTGATCGCTGAGAAGCGAGCTCAGTACGAGGAATCCCAGAAGCAGACCGATGCATTTTCGAGCAGCGATTATCCGGAAGGCGCGCAGCTGTGCACAAAGTGCAATACGACGGCGGTCATCATGATGGATGGTTGTATGACGTGTCTGAGTTGCGGTGACAGTAAGTGCGGCTAATCTGACTCACTCTCGGGACGACACCACCCCGGTCGTGGTAGATTTCGGGCCGTGACTATTTCGATTCCTGATTTTTCCTCGACTCGCGTCGTCGTCGCTGGCGACGTGATGCTCGACCGCTACCTGTTTGGATCCACGGGGCGTATCTCCCCCGAAGCACCTGTACCGGTCGTCCACGTTCAAGAGACAGATGATCGTCCCGGTGGGGCGGCCAACGTCGCGGTGAACCTGGCGGCTCTTGGGGTTTCGACGAGCCTTGTCGGGGTCGTCGGCAAAGACGCCGCTGCCGACTCACTCGAATCGATCATGGGAGCGCACGGGATCGCCTGCAGTTTTGCTCGTGCCGATGACAGGCCCACGATTACCAAGACTCGGGTGCAAAGCCGTGGTCAGCAACTCATTCGACTGGATGAAGAAAACGTGTCGGCAATGCCCGGCGACGATGTCGCCGCCTCACTGCGAGGTGTCCTGGGCAACGCCGGTGCGGTGATCTTGTCTGACTACGGCAAAGGAGCGCTTGCCGACGTGTCCGCTATGATCGCTGCGTGCCGGGACAACGGCGTGCCTGTGCTCGTCGATCCCAAGGGAACCGATTTTAAGAAATACAGCGGCGCATCCCTGATCACGCCGAATCAGTCCGAATTTGAAGCCGTGGCTGGAAAAAGCGAGTCCGATGACGATTTGGTGGAGCGTGCACGGGTCATGATGGATGAGCTTGAGCTCGACGCATTGCTCATAACTCGCAGCGAAAAGGGCATGCTGCTTATTGAGGCGGGTGCCGAGCCACTGTTCTTGTCTACCCAGGCCCGAGAGGTATTTGATGTAACGGGCGCGGGCGATACGGTTATTGCGACGCTTGCGGCCGCGCTGGCCAGCGGCCAGAACCTTGCATCAGCGGCCGCGCTGGCCAATGTTGCGGCCGGGCTCGTCGTACGCAAGATCGGCGTCGCAACGGTCACGCCGGGCGAAATTTCTGCTGCCCTGCATCAGCGGGGGCAAGGGGGCAGGGGACTCGTTGGTCTGGATACGTTGCTCGCACTGGTCGACGAAGCACGTGGACGAAACGAACGCGTCATCATGACGAATGGTTGCTTCGACGTCTTGCATGCGGGACACGTCGCGTATCTCGAGGAGGCAAAAAGCCTCGGTGATCGCCTGATTGTCGCTGTGAACGACGACGATTCAGTCCGGCGACTAAAGGGTGAATCGCGACCTATCAATGCGCTGGAAGATCGCTTGCTCGTGCTTGCGGGACTGGCCGCTGTGGATTGGGTCGTACCATTTTCCGAGGACACACCTGCAAGGCTTATTGAGGCACTGCTGCCGGATGTGCTCGTGAAAGGGGGTGACTACCAACCCGAAGAAATCGTCGGCGCCCGCGATGTGCTAAAAAATGGCGGTGAGGTTCGGGTACTGGCATTCCGGGACGGCCACTCTTCGAGCCGCATCATCGACAGGCTCAGCGACGAATAATACTGAGCGGCTGTGCGCATTTTCTACAACCTGCTCACCTACCTGCTGCTGCTGCCGCTAGCGCTCTACTGGTTGGCACGAGGAATTGCCAACCGCGTCTACCTTCGAAACGTTGGCCAGCGTTTTGGCTTCGGTTTCCCGACCATCGATCGTTGCATCTGGTTGCACGCGGTGTCGGTCGGAGAAGTTCAGGCTGCGGCGCCCTTGATTCGTTCGCTTCGAGAACGGTTTCCGGAACGACGCCTGCTGGTTACGACGGTGACGCCGACCGGCGCAGCACGCGTGAAGTCGTTGTTCGGCGATACGGTGTACCACTGCTACATCCCGTTCGAGTTTCCCAATGCGGTCAGCAGCTTTTTTCGAAGCGTGAATCCGGAAGCGGCGCTGATAATGGAAACCGAGATATGGCCGAATCTCTATCGCGGTTGCGGAACGCGCCAAATACCCTTGATCCTGGTCAGCGCCAGGATTTCACCCAAATCAGTGCCTGGCTATCGCAGACTATTGCCACTGATCCGCGAGACCTTGTCACACGGGATCATCATTGCAGCACAAAGCCAGTCCGATGCGGATCGTTTTTTGTCGCTTGGGGCCAACCCGGCACGAACTCGGGTCATGGGCAATATTAAATTCGATGTAGACGCTGATGCCGGGGTAACGGCACAGGGCAGAGTCCTGCGCAGCGAATTATTCGGGGATCGTCCAGTATGGATCGCGGCCAGTACTCATGAAGGCGAGGAGCAACTCGTTCTTCAGGCGCACCGTGATTTGCGTGAACGACATCCGGATCTTTTGCTCGTACTGGTGCCGCGTCACCCTGAACGATTCTCGTTCGTCAGGGAGCTTGTTGAGAAGCAGGGATTCAGCCAGGTTG
>Ga0265303_10002291_pt1 | contig 11830 bp, 12 predicted proteins | sample Helome_2_FD_192494 | JGI IMG/M metagenome (GOLD analysis project Ga0265303, IMG submission 192494) | Marine sediment microbial communities from subtidal zone of North Sea - Hel_20160317 (Illumina Assembly) | ecosystem: Environmental > Aquatic > Marine > Subtidal zone > Sediment ...
AGGCTGCAGAGAATGAGATTGCCGAGATCCCTGGCCGTGGTCGCGGTATTCCTGCTTACCTTCGCGGGGATCGCCTTACTCGTGTTACTGGTAGTGCCGCTCATCAGCACGCAGATTTCCGCGCTCTTGACCGCATTGCCCGGGATCGTGGCGCAGGCAGAGCAGGTGTGGCTTCCCAATGTGACCGAATTCCTGGGCATCGAGGCGGGCGAAGATATCGGTATCGGGGCATTTGTCGCGCGTTACAGTGACATGGCGGGAAGCTGGGGTGCAACGGTTCTCATGTCCGTAGGTCGGTCGGGCGGGGCACTTGCGGCTGCTGTCATCAGCCTGTTTCTGATTCCGATCCTGACGTTCTACCTGCTGCGCGACTGGGATTTAATTATTCGCAGTCTTGGGTCCCTGGTTCCTGAAAAACAGCGCGAGACTGTTTTCAAGTTAGCACGAGAGACTGACGATGCGCTCGGCGCGTTCCTGCGTGGCCAGATAATGGTCATGTTCGCGCTTTCGATTATCTATGCATCCGGTCTGAGCCTGGTCGGCCTCGAGTTTGCGATTGCTATTGGCGTCGTGGCGGGACTGGTCAGTTTCGTTCCCTACCTGGGTTTTGTATTTGGAATCGGACTAGCCGGTCTGACAGTGGTCCTTGAGCCCGATCCTGTCTTGCGGCTGCTCGGCGTGATTGCGACGTTTTCAATCGCACAAATGATTGAAGGATCCGTGCTGACGCCGAAGCTGGTTGGCGATCGAATCGGTCTGCATCCGGTCATAGTGATTTTTGCAGTTGCCGCAGGGGGCCAGCTCTTCGGTTTTTTCGGCATTTTGCTGGCATTGCCCGCTGCGGCAGTGCTCTCGGTACTGGTCCGTTTCGCGTACAAAAAGTATTTAGCGGAGCACCCTATGCCGCAATCCGATTTGACGCCAAACGATGACTCACAACCGGATAGCGGGAATTGAGTCAGCTCGCGCTGCCGCTGAAGCTCCAGGACCATGCCGTCTTCGACAGTTTCCTGGCGACAGGTAACGAAGCGCTGGTCGCTTTTCTGGCGGACAGTTGCGCCAACCCGACTGGACCCGGAGCATGGTTACGGGGAGTACATTCGACGGGCAAAACTCACTTGCTGCAAGCCGTATGTGAACGCGCCAGGGACCGGGCACAGTTCCTGCCGATAGGGAGTTTCGTTGACGTCGGTCCGGATATACTGGAAGGCCTGTCGAGCAGGCAGTTCGTCTGCCTCGACGATGTCGACAAGGTCAGCGGTCGGGACGATTGGGAGCTTGGCCTGTTCGGCCTGTTCAATGCATTGAGTGAGACCGGAGGCCTGTTGTTGTGTTCAGCATCTGCCGCCCCCCGGGACTGTGGATTCCTCCTGCCGGATCTCGTGAGCCGTTTTTCCCGCCTGCCGCTATTCAAGATTAGTCCCCTGGAAGATTCCAAACGAATTGAGGCGCTCCAATTGCGGGCACGGCATCGTGGGCTGGATCTGCCCGGCGACGCGGCGAAGTACCTGCTGCACCGTAGCTCGCGTGACATGGCCAGTCTTTATGGACTTCTCGACAAACTGGATTCTGAAAGTCTGATCGCACAAAGACGATTGACAATTCCATTCGTTCGAGAGGTTCTCGCACTCAGTCAATTCGGCAGTAAGGGGCTCTGACCGTGAGTTCAGAATCAGGCACTCGCCAGTTTTAACGCGACCGCTGCTACGCGCTTGCCGAGCGCCTGCGCGAGTGTTTTTTCCGACACGGAGAGCGAGTCCGAATCCCGTCCCCAGGTTACGTGACTCGCGCCGTACGGCGTGCCGCCTTCTTTTGTCGTGGTTAGCGCTTCCTCGGAGTACGGTATTCCGACAAGCAACATGCCGTGATGGATCAATGGCAATGCCATCGTAAGCAGTGTCGTTTCCTGACCTCCATGCAGTGACGACGTAGATGTAAAAACGCCGGCCGGTTTGCCAGTTAGAGTACCGTTAAGCCAGGCAGCGCCCGTTCCATCCAGAAAATATTTGAGCGAGGCGGCCATATTGCCAAAGCGTGTCGGGCTACCGAGCAGAACACCGGCGCACTCCTGCAGATCGGATTCAGTCGCGTAAGAAGGGCCGGCCGGTGGAACGACGTCCTCAGTTGATTCCGTAACGCTGGAGACCGCGGGGACGGTTCGGAGTCGGGCTGCCGCGCCGGCGACAGAATCCACTCCTGCACAAACTTCCCGAGCCAGGCTTTCCGTCGCACCAGATCGTGAGTAATAGAGAACCAGGATTTCGGTCATGGCTTGAGTAAGGCGACAACGTTTTCAGGGGGTCGGCCGACGACGGCACGCTGGTCATCTTCGTCAACGACTATCGGTCGCTCTAAAACTTTTGGATGATCCTGTAACCAGGATGCGAGCGCTTTTTCGTCCGTGAGTGGAATGTTGGCGCCGTTTCGAAATTCTTCTTCGCCGCGGCGCAGAAGATCGCTTAGTGGTACACCGATGAGCTTGGCGAGGTGCAGCAACGTTTCCGCATCCGGTGGTGTGTCAAGGTATTCGACAATACTGGGTGAAATGCCATGGGACTCGATTATCTCTAAGGTTTTCCGTGACTTGGAGCACCTTGGGTTGTGGTAAATAGTCAGGCTCATTGGAGTTTTAGTGACCTCAGGCGGTTTGTGAAGTTGGGCAACTTTAGCAGCAGATAGATTCCCCGTCAGTCAGTGTGTTGTTGCTTGACGTGAAGTGTCGGCGCTTGCTAGCGTTGCCGCGTGTATTCGCCGCATAAAACTACTGGATTCTTCCGCCATGCGGGTATGGCAGGACGGAGTATTCTGGTCGCTTTGTTAATTGTGCTGGGTGCCTGCCAGTCGGGTCCTCCGGTGCAGGAAATGAGTGATGCGCGGATGGCGATCGCGGTAGCTCGAGACGCCGGCGCGGCCCAATTGGCGTCCGACGACTTGCGCGCTGCAGAATCGCTGCTGAACAGCGCCCAGAGGAGCCTGACCCAACGCGACTATACCCAGGCACGAAGCGACGCGATTGCGGCAAAGAACCGTGCGCTGGACGCACTGGAAAATGCCGAGAACGCTGACGATCCCAGTCCACGACCCTAGTCCACGACCCTGGTCCACGACCCTGGTCCACGACCTTTCCCGAGTAACCGCCGTGCCCGAACCTGGTAGCTGAAAACGTGTGTCGCCAATTCAGAGTAACCGGTCGGGTACAAGGCGTTTTCTATCGCGATTCAACTCGGGCACGTGCTACATCACTGGGCCTTTGTGGCCATGCCGTAAATCGATCAGACGGTAGTGTCGAGGTACGCGTTTGCGGCGGAGACGATGAGTTAGAAACGCTGCGTTCGTGGCTGTGGCGTGGCCCGCAACTGGCCAAAGTGACTACCGTGGATGAGCAACGCGTCGAGTGTTCGCGTCCTCAGGAATTCACGACAGGTTAGCGTCCACGCGTTCCTACACCCTGAACCATTTCAGACGAAGTTTATCGAGGACCTTATTCGGATACTTGCGCTTACCCAGGCTGCCGTTGTAGCGACCAAGCGCGCGCGGCAAGTTGCCTTTCTCGATATCCAGGTAGTACTTCAGAATTGTGCATCCAAAGCGCAGGTTAGTTTCTATGTGCATGAGGTTATCGTTGGGCCGACCAATCTCCGCGAGCCAAAATGGCATTATCTGCATCAGGCCACGTGCACCGGCGACAGATATCGCGAAGCGGTCGAAATTGCTTTCTACGTCGATAACGGCCAACACGAGTTCCGGAGGCAATTCGGCACGCGTCGCTTCGCGATGCACACGTTGCAGAATTTCGATTCTTTCCTGAGGGTCTTCAACCTGGCGAGCAAGTCGCGACGACATGTCGGTTAGCCAGACCTGGGCATCGAAGTGATCCTGAAAGCTGTCGACTTCGTTGGCGGCCTGGCGCAGCAGGCTTATCAACTCCGGATCAGGCTGCTCCTGCGCCATTATCGTTGGCGGCATCGATATGATCAGAAGCGCTGTGATTATCAGATCGATGCGCATGCGTCTGGTCCTGTCACAACTAAAGAATCCCAACGATTGTCGTTAAGCAGCAATCTACTAGCTTAACGACGACTCCAAAAGCAAATTGAGAGCGTCATCACGTTTCATCATACGCGATTCTTCATCACGCCGATGACGGTATTCCAGTTCCCCGGCCTCTACGCCACGGTCGCTGATTACGAGTCGATGCGGGATTCCAATGAGTTCGGCATCTGCGAACTTGACGCCGGGGCGGGCGTCGCGGTCGTCGAATAGAACATCGATTCCACGTTCGAGTAGTTCTTCATAAAGTGTTTCCGCTGCCGCGCGGAGAGATTCCGAGCGGTGCATATTGATCGGTATTAACACAACGTCAAATGGCGTCAGCGGCTGTGGCCAGACAATGCCTCGCTCATCGTGGTTCTGCTCGATGGCAGCGCCGACGATTCGCGTTACACCGATTCCGTAGCAACCCATAGCCATAGTAACGTCATTGCCGTCGTTATCCTGGATCGTTGCGTTCATCGCGTCCGAATAGTTTGTGCCGAGCTGAAAAATATGACCCACCTCAATGCCACGTGCAATCTGCAACACTCCTTTCCCGCCGGGACTCGGATCGCCGTCAATGACGTTTCGGATATCGACTGTTTCGGGCACGTCGACGTCACGTCCGAAATTGGCGCCCGTGTAATGCGTGTCGGCTTCATTTGCGCCGCACACAAAGTCAGACATGATTGCGGTCGCATGATCAAAGTATGTTGTGACGTTCAGCCCTATGGGGCCAGCGAATCCGGGTTCGCAATCGGTTGCCTGCCTAACGGTCGCAGGATCCGCCATGGTTAGCGGCGACGTTACGCCAGGCAACTTCGCCGCCTTGATCGCGTTCAGTTCGTGATCTCCGCGAAGTATCAGTGCAACGGGACCTTTATCTCCGTCAACAATTAATGTCTTCAGCATTTCTGCAGGGCGAACCTGCAAGAAGTCGGTGAGTGCTTCAATAGTGCGAATACCCGGCGTACTTTTCTTTTCAAGTGCGAGTTTCGCGGCAGCTGGTTCGCCGCCCGGTCTAAGTGTCGCAGCAGTTTCGACGTTGGAGGCGAAATTGTCTTCGTCGCACCAGGCGATTGCGTCTTCACCGGAATCCGCAAGTACGTGAAACTCCTGTGAGCGATTGCCACCAATTTCGCCGCTGTCCGCATCCACGACACGAAAGCCAAGCCCGAGTCGGTCGAATATGGCGGTATAGGCGGCATGCATGACCTGGTAACCCTCCTCCAGGGACGCATGATCTGTATGGAAGGAGTAAGCGTCCTTCATAATGAATTCGCGCGCTCGCATCACGCCGAAACGAGGCCTGATTTCATCCCGGAATTTCGTTTGAATCTGGTAGAAATTGATGGGCAACTGCTTGTAGCTGCGAAGCTCGCGACGAGCGATGTCAGTTATTACTTCTTCATGGGTCGGACCAAAGCAATAATCGCGCCGATGTCGATCCTGCATGCGGAGTAACAGATTGCCGTACTTGTCCCAACGTCCCGATTCCTGCCACAACTCCGCAGGCTGGACAGCGGGCATCAGCAGTTCAAGCGCACCGGCGCGATTCATTTCTTCCCGTACGATGGCTTCCACCTTGCGCAGGACACGCAGGCCAATAGGCATCCAGGTAAACAGTCCGGACGCGAGGCGGCGTATCAGCCCGGCTCTCAGCATCAGCTGATGACTGACAATTTCGGCATCGGCCGGCGTGTCGCGCAAAGTACTTAGTCCAAACTTGGTAAAACGCATGTATGATCTGTTCCCGTTTGCCGTGGCGGGCGTATTCTACACGAGAGTGCGCGCAAGGGATTGGCTGAATCGTTTGCCACCGGCAAGCCACAGCAGGGCCAAAGTACAGGAAAGGAACAGAAAAGTTTGAAGGGTAAGCGTAATCCATTTGTCGCCAAGGAGGGCATTCCGTTCCTGGTTGCTGCGCTGATTGCAATCGTCGCGTGCCTGAATTTCGGGTTCGGTCCGTTTGTCGTCGTTCCGGCGATCCTGCTGCTCTTGTTCATATTGATCTTTCGGGACCCGCGCCGTGCAATACCGGCGGTGCCATTGGGTGTCGTGAGTCCGGTGGACGGCACCGTGGTCGATGTTAGTCTGACCGATAAGGGTGCACTGGGCACCGAGGCTCACAAGATTCTCGTGCGTGTTGATAGCTTTGGCACCTACACGGCGCGCTGTCCTGTTGAGGGAAAGATCATGGATTTTCGGGGCGCGGTGCCCGATACCGCAGAGGCAAGCGCGTGTACAGGTCTCTGGGTGCGGACTGATGAGAGTGATGATGTCGTACTGCAGTTTCATGGCCATCGTCTTGGCCTGGCGCCACTTGCGTTTCTCGGCTATGGCGAGCGGGTGGGGCAGGGCCAGCGTTGCGCCTACCTGCGCCTGACCCGACTGGCAGAAGTACAGTTGCCGATCAATGGTCGTATCATGGTGAAGAAGGGCCAACGGGTTTCCGCCGGTGTCGACGTGTTAGCCAAACTTCCGCACCCCTGAGCGGCAACAGGCACTTGCGAGGCGTTTTATGGCAGATGTAGGTGCAGAGTCCCGGCGCCGCGCCTATCTCAAGGCGCTGGAAATTGATGTCTACGCAATGCGCGGGAAGCATGCAGAGTGTCCTGTGCCTGAAATAGAGGCCGGCGCTTCTGATCTCACTGATTATCCCGCTCCGGATTGGACTGAACTGCAAACCCGTGTTTCCGCCTGCACGCGATGTACTTTACATAAGTCCCGTACACAGACCGTTTTCGGTGTAGGCAGTCGCACGGCGGACTGGATGATTGTCGGCGAGGCGCCCGGCGCCGAGGAAGATCGGCGTGGTGAACCCTTTGTCGGTCGGGCAGGCAAATTACTGGACGAAATGCTGCGCGCCATTGGTTTGTCCCGCGAGTCCGCGTACATCGCAAACATCCTGAAATGCAGGCCTCCCAACAACCGTGACCCGGTAAACGAAGAGGCCGATTCCTGCCGTCGTTACCTGGATCGACAGATCGAACTGGTTGCCCCGAAGATCATTATTGCCGTCGGCCGGATTGCCGCGCAGCGACTGCTGCAAACTGACGCACCGCTCGGCCGGTTGCGTCAGCAAAAACACTACTTGTCCGATGGACAGATACCCGTAGTTGTAACGTATCATCCTGCTTATCTGCTTCGAAGTCCGACGCAGAAACGAAAGGCGTGGCAAGACCTGTGTTTTGCGGTTGCATTGATGAACGAAGGCGCTAAATGATTACACCGGTAAGAGAGATTCCTGCTCATATCAGGGTGATGGCTCATGACGATATCGGGCTCGTGTCGGATATCGAGCAGCGAAGTTATGACTTTCCCTGGAGCCACGGTGTGTTCAGGGATTGTCTCCTCGCGGGATACAGCTGTGTTGTGGTGGAGCGCATAGATCGCGTTGTTGGCTACGGAATACTATCCATCGCAGCGGGTGAGGCCCATATTCTTAATCTTTGCGTCGATCCGATGTACCGCGAACTCGGCTATGGCGAACGGCTTCTCGAGGAAGTACTCGATGTTGCTCATCGTGAAGACGTCAATGAAGTGTTTCTTGAGGTGCGACCGTCGAACGAGAGTGCGATCTCCCTGTATCGCAAAAAAGGATTTCGCAATATCGCCAAACGCCCGGCGTACTACCAGGCAAGAGAGGGCCGCGAGGATGCTGCGGTCTTCTCTAAGGTAATGAAACGAACCGGGTAGCAGGATACGCCTGCAACCGTTAGACTCCGGCCCCTTTGCGGCGGGTTTCCATGACACCCATTCAGAAGGAAGTGAGCAGGCGGCGCACTTTCGCCATCATTTCTCACCCCGACGCGGGTAAGACGACCCTGACAGAGAAACTGCTGCTTTTCGGCGGCGCCATCAATATGGCGGGTACTGTAAAAGGGCGTAAAGCCAGCCGACACGCGACGTCCGACTGGATGGCCCTGGAACAGCAACGCGGGATCTCGGTTACCTCGTCGGTCATGCAATTTCCTTATCGCGACCGGGTTGTAAATCTCCTTGATACGCCCGGGCACGAAGATTTTTCTGAAGATACCTATCGAACGCTGACCGCAGTGGATTCGGCACTCATGGTTATTGACTGTGCCAAGGGTGTCGAAAAACGCACGGTCAAACTGATGGAAGTTTGCCGCTTGCGCGACACGCCGATCATGACGTTCATCAACAAGCTGGATCGTGAGGGACGCGAGCCCGTTGAATTGCTCGATGAAATCGAGTCTGTACTGGGAATAGCGTGCTCGCCCATAACCTGGCCAATCGGCATGGGCAGATCGCTCAAAGGTGTCTATCACCTCCTGCAAGATCGTATCTACCTGTATTCGACCGCCGGCCGCGAAAAGGCGTCGAGGATTGATGTTATTGAGGGCCTGCATTCCGAGGAAGCTGACGAAATCCTTGGTGACGACGCGCAGGAATTCCGCGACGAAGTCGAACTCGTCAAAGGCGCATGTCCGGAATTCGACATCAATGCATATCTTGCGGCAAAACAAACACCTGTTTTTTTTGGTTCGGCGATTTCAAATTTTGGCGTGCGTGAGTTACTCGACGAATTTGTAGAGCACGCGCCTGCTCCGGGAGCCCGGGATAGCGAGACGCGGCAAGTTAAGCCTGACGAGGAGGATCTGACCGGTTTTGTGTTCAAAATTCAGGCGAATATGGATCCGGGGCATCGTGACCGCATCGCGTTCCTGCGGATCTGCTCGGGCGAATACAAGAAGAATATTCGGCTCAGGCATATTCGATCGGGTAAAGAGATGAAGATTGCGGATGCGATTACCTTCATGGCTGCCGATCGACAACACGCTGAGTCGGCATATGCTGGTGATATTATCGGTTTGCACAATCACGGCACGATCAATATTGGCGACAGTTTCACGCGCGGCGAAGACCTGCGTTTTTCGGGCATCCCGAGCTTCGCGCCCGAAATATTCCAGCGTGCGATCCTGAAGGATCCTCTAAAGCTCAAGGCGCTGCACAAAGGGCTTGCACAACTCTGCGAGGAAGGAGCAACACAATTATTCAAACCAATGCGGAATAACGATCTGATACTCGGTGCCGTTGGTCCGCTGCAGTTCGATGTTGTCGCGCATCGTTTGAAGGACGAGTACAAGGTTGAGTGCCAGTTCGAACCGATCAGTGTTGCGACCGCACGCTGGGTCGAATCAAGTGACGCGAGGATGCTGCAAGAGTTTCAGCGCAAGGCGCACGATAATCTTGCACTCGATCATAGCGATAGCCTCGTCTACATCGCACCTACTAAAGTAAACCTGAACCTGACGCAGGAACGCTGGCCGGATCTGGCGTTTCGGGAAACTCGCGAGTACTAGTTTATCGGTTGAAATGGCCATCCGTGGCCATTTCAACGTCGACATTCGAAAAGCGTGGTTTTCGTATGTCTCCCATTTTCGATGGCATGCTGCCACCGAAAATGGCGGCACATCCGTATGCCGCGATCAATCGGTTGAAAATGCCATTCGTGGCCATTTCAACGTCGACATCCGAAAAGCGTGGTCTTCGTATGTCTCTCATTTTCGATGGCATGCTGCCTATGGAAATGGTGGCGTAACTGGGTGCCGCGCGCCTGTTAGCCGTTTCGTGAAAAATCGTTGATTGCAGCTTGCAATGCCGGAGTGTGTACCAGTCCGGGTGGTCCGTAGCGCACTTGCAAATACAGGTCTGTTATTTCCTCCGCTGCTTCCCGCATAGCCGAGCGTTCCCTGGCCAGACGTCTTGAGTAGGTCAGCGGCGTCTCTCCCAGAATCGGATCGACTCCTGTTGCGGACGTAAATTTTTTGTACAGCATTGCGGCGTGATCTTTCGGGGGCGGGCGGTAACGCAGCGTCAGAAGTATGCTGATTGTGCCGATCAGGATGATCATGATGGCGACAAGTGTCAGCATCATTTTCCGCCAACCGGGATCGTCCATGCCCAGCCACTCCATAAAACGACTTTGATTATCCGGGCCGTATGCAAGTATCCATTCGTTCCATTTTGCGTTGAGCGCATCCCACGTGAGGGTCAATTGATACAGGAACTCTGATGGCGCACTGAGCCCCCAGTCAGCACCGATTCCGTCAAACATGGCCCCGGATCTACCTGCATCAATTCGTTCCGGTGCGACCGCTGCGGTCGGGTCGACTCGGTACCAACCCCTTCCAGGCAGCCAGACTTCATTCCACGCGTGAGCGTCGGCCTGACGGACAATCATGTATTGACCCAGCGGATTGATTTCTCCGCCCTGGTAGCCGAGAACGACCCGGGAGGGAATACCGGCAGCACGCATCAGCACGGCAAACGCCGACGCATAATGTTCACAAAAGCCGCGTTTGGTCTCAAAAAGGAAACCATCGACAGGACTCTCACCGAGAGCCGGCGGCTCGAGCGTGTAATAAAACTCCTCGCGATTGAATTTCTGCAGCACCTCATTGATAAAGACTTCATCTGACCCGGCTGACGCCCGCATTTCTCGGGCAAGCGCTGTCGATCGCTCATTGCCGGCTTCCGGCAGGTGTGTATAGCTGGTTCTCCGGAAGCTGCTCAATTGTCTGCCAAGGCGAAAACCGGTGTACGAAATCGCGCTGTAGGTTGTTCGCTGATCGAGCGGCTGCATGCGTGCCAACTGCTGCTGTGATGCCATGAAGGTCCGACCCAGGTCCCATTCGGACGGTATGTCCAGTGCGAATACCCAATGTTGTCGAGTCGGTTCCATTGTGACCTGGTACGAAACGGGATCACCCTCATACTCTACTTCGCTACGTGCGAGCGGATCGATAGACGGACCTCCGCCAGTCCATGTACGCCCGTTATAGTTGTACAGGACAAGTCCGCGCCAATACCGCTGATGCGGCGGCGGCGGTGTGCCGTCAAACCTGACGCGAAATGCTACGGCGTTCGAAAGTGACAGCGAACTGATATCACCCGGGCTCATTTGATCACTCAGTCCCGAAGTGGCACTACTCGTATCGATCGGAACCGCCCAGAAGGGTGTCGCGATGCGCGGAAAAAATACCCACATCGCAATCATCAACGGTGCGGCGTACGCGACCAACCGTGTTGCGGACGCCAGGCTTCCGCCAATAGTAGCCTGCCTGGATACCGACATATGCATCCATGCCGTCATGGTGAAAAGAACGCCGGCAATCAGGAAGGGCAATGACCACATGTATTGTTCGCGCAAGAGCGACGACATGATCAGAAATATTGAAATGAACAAAAGAACGAACTGATCTCGTCTTTGCTTGGTTTCCAACAGTTTCAGGGCCGCCATGACGGCTAGCAAGGCGGAGCCGGGACCAACCCCGCTAACGGACTCATAAGAAAGCACAACACCCACGAAACACGTGAGCGCAAGCAGAATTCGAATCCAGGCCGGCGGTAGACGCCAGCGCTGTCGCTCAACCTGCCAGCGCCATCCGGCGCACACGACAAATGCAGCGGTTGCCCAAATGGGAAGGAATTGCACGTGCGGCAATATCGCGAATCCGAGTGCCCCAAGTGTCCACGGCAGGCTGGCAAGCAGAGACCCGTCAGTGCCTGTCCGCTTGCTCACGGATACTCTCCGTGCTGCGAATCGTCCGAAATATTGTAGAAAGCCAGCGCCTCCAGGCATCGATGGCGATGTGTATCGCCATGCGCTGGCTCGAATTCACCGCCTGGTATCCGCAGACCGTAGTCACTCTGTGTGCGGTCGGCATCCACGATCCAGCGTGTCAGTACCGAAAGACGCTGCTCCGTGTCGCTGGCCTCCACGTGTTCGAAGTCGAACCACTGGCTGCTCGTGTCCGCACCTGAAAAC
>Ga0265303_10002292_pt1 | contig 11829 bp, 5 predicted proteins | sample Helome_2_FD_192494 | JGI IMG/M metagenome (GOLD analysis project Ga0265303, IMG submission 192494) | Marine sediment microbial communities from subtidal zone of North Sea - Hel_20160317 (Illumina Assembly) | ecosystem: Environmental > Aquatic > Marine > Subtidal zone > Sediment ...
CTCAGCGGCTCTGCTTTGTCTTCGTCTGGCGGAAACAAGGAGCTCGAGTACTGCCTGGCCTGCTGTTTCAGGCTGCTCAGTACTCCTTCCCGCTGTTCCGTCACCGCCGGCGAGGCCTTGCGGAGGCGTTTCCCGACGATGTCGGAGTTGAGATTCACTCCGATCACGACCTCGGCGCCGAGCGCACGACAAGCCGACACGGGCACCGGGTTGACCAGACCACCGTCCACCATCCACCGGTCGTTGTGCCGGACTGCAGGAAACAATCCCGGCATCGCCATCGAGGCCCTGACAGCATGCGCCAGTCCACCTTCGCGAAACCAGAATTCGCGACCGTTATCGAGGTCGGCCGATACCGCGACGTATTTCTTGGGCAGGCCCTCGATAAGTACGTCCTCGGCACCTACGCAGTCGTGCAGGAATCGCCGCATTCTTTCAACACTGACGAATCCCGATTGCGAAAACTTGAGGTCGAAAAAACGCAGCACGTCACTTCGAGTGGAACCCAGGACCCATTCTTCGAGTTTCTCCAGGTTTCCGGCCACGTAGGAACCACCGACCATGGCGCCAACCGACGTGCCGCACACGACGTCCGGCTCTATGCCTTCTCTGTGCAACGCTTTGATCACGCCGACGTGCGACCAGCCACGCGATGCACCAGAGCCAAGGGCGAGTCCGATGGTCGGTTGGGTGGCTTCGTTACCCAAGTTTTTTCTGTCCTTGCATCTCTACATTGTCTTTGAAAACCGAAACGGATTCAGGTCTCGAAATTTCGATGATTATGTCAAACAACAACAGCATATCACCGGCTCACGTCACTCGGCTCGAGATATCGGGCCTGCTCGCGATCGGCTGAACATAAGGCAGGGTAAGGGATTCAGCCGCATCGAAACGACGGCCGCGCACTGCGCCGCGCCAGAAACGCTGCAGCCCAACAAGGCCCTTGGTTTAGCTCGCTTTCTTGACGGCGTTCATAGCGGGGATTGTGAACCCTGTCCACAATGTCTGTGTTAACTCCGTTTGGTTGATGGGTGTTTGTATGTTAAGAGCCTTGCTCGCGGCCCTGGCCGCTATTTTGCTCGTGGGCGTATTGTCCGTCCTGATCGTCGAATCGCGCGCGGTCAAGGAAGACTATTACGCAGCGCACGCGGAACGTATGCGTGCGATCGAAACGAGCAGAAACGACCTCGCCGCAATCGTTCAGGGAACCCAGAGTGCGTTTGAAGACGGCAGGCCGGTGTCGACCGCCGTCGACCTCGCCTTCTTGCGCCTGAGTGAGAACAACGTCCTTCTGCAGGCTGTCGATGAGCGACTGCGCCAAAACGTCACGGTTGCCACGCAGCTTGCTGCGTACGACGCCGGACTCAACCGATTCGTGCGCGCCGGCGAGGACTTCGCTGCCCGTCAGAACGCGTTTGCCGATGCCCTGCGCGCAATGCAGGACGAGTCTCCGCTGGTCGTCAAGGACCTGCGACGATTCAACTTGCGGCTGCAATCGCAGAATGTGTTTTCGCTCGCTATCGACGTGATTGAATACGCGACCGGCGCTGGCGGACAAGACGGCGTTGTGCTCGCGCAACGAATTGAAGCACTGCGCAAGGACTCGGCCATCCAGGCCCGCGCGCCAGGGACCCTGGACGCATTTGCGAGCGCAGCCAGTGATGTCATCGCACAGCGCTCCGCGGCTGGCACGGCGCTGCAATCGCTGACCGGCAGTCGCATCATCGAAAACCTCTGGACCCTGTCCAACGAGATCCTCGACGACAACCGACGGACCGTAAGCCGGGCCGAACGGGCTCGCCTCTTGTTGTCGGTGTGTACGGTACTGATACTCCTCGGCGCCGGCTACGCGATGTTCCGCCTGCAAGGAAGTTATCGCGAACTGAACAAGAGTAATCGTGAACTCGAGAGCCTCAATAACTCGCTTGAAGACCGCGTGACGGATCGTACCCAGGAACTGTCCACGGCATACGAAGATCTTAAGGAATCACAGGTGCAACTCGTGCAAGCGGAGAAGATGTCTTCGCTCGGCGAGCTTGTTGCCGGCATTAGCCATGAAATCAACACGCCGCTTTGGTACCTGATCAGCAACTCGACAGTACTGCAGGAACGCATGGATCAAGCCGGCGAATTCTGTGAAATCGGCGAGCAGATGCTGACGGCCGTGAAGTCCGGCGGCGACGTGAAGAAATCGATCAGTCGTGGTTTGACGGACATGCAGCGCATGCTGCATGACGGCATGAGGGACGACATTGACGAAGCGAAGGACCTGGTCAAAGACAGCATCGAGGGGCTCGAGGAACTCACCGAGCTCGCACAGAGCCTCAAGGATTTCAGTCGCCTCGACCGCGCGCGTCATGGCGAATTCAACGTCAACGACGGACTCGACAAGACGCTGCTCATCGCCAAGAACAGGCTCAAAAACAAGGTCACCGTACACAAGCATTACGGTGAGGTTCCTGAGATCAATTGCTCCCCTTCGCAGATCAATCAGGTCTTTCTGAATCTGTTGACCAATGCTGCCGACGCGATCGATGAGAGCGGCGATGTCGTCCTGCGCACCGTCGCCGAGAACAGTCGGGTTCGGGTCAGTATTGCAGACACTGGCGGTGGCATACCGGACGACGTGCTGAGCAAGATTCGCGATCCGTTTTTTACGACGAAGGAGGTTGGCAAAGGTACCGGTCTCGGCTTGTCGATCGTGGACCAGATCATTACCTCTCACGGTGGGGAGCTGCAGATCGAGTCTGAGCCAGGCAAAGGCACGACGGTGACGATCGTGCTGCCGATCGTCGCAGTTGCACCTACCGAGGATACCCAGGCAGAGGAGCAAGCGGACAAAGCGGCAGCGGTTGCGGACGAGAGTTCGGAAACTGCGGCGAACGATCCGGAAATTGACGATCCGTCGCCAACCGAAACGGCCGACGAGCAAGGCAGCGAGGAAGACGTTCCCGAAGTTGCGTCTGTATGACGCAGCTCGGCGAGGCATCAGATGACTGACAAGGCACGCATACTTTTTGTCGACGATGAGAAGCGGGTTCTCAACGCTATGCGTGGCCTGTTTCGCCGCGAGTACGAGCTGTTTCTGACCTGCGATGGCGCCGAAGCGATCAAGCTCGTGTCTGAAAACGAGATTGATGTCATCGTCGCAGATCAACGCATGCCCGGCATGACCGGCATCGAGGTACTTGGCAAGGTCAAAGAGCAATCACCGCGAACGGTGCGCATCCTGCTGACCGGGTACGCCGACCCGAGCGCCGTCGAAGGGTCGATAAACATAGGCGAAGTGTTTCGCTTTCTGAGTAAGCCCTGCCCGCCAAAGATGCTGCGTGAAACGCTGACGCTTGCCGTTAGCGCTGCGCGCACCAACCCGGTTGCGTCACACGAGACTGCAGCCGCACCGACCGCCGCAGCCCCGCAGACAACTGCCGCAACAACGCCGCCGCAAGCTGCCACGCCGCAAGCATCCGGGGAAGCGCTATCGCCGCCGCAACCTGCACCAGGACCTGCGCCAGGACCCGCTGTAACGGTTCCAGCCACACCCCAACCCGCGGCCGCGCAAACTGTCACCGCACCACCGGCCGCGGCTGCGTCAGCCCCCGCGGCAGCCACACCGCAGCATCCCTCGCCGGCGCCACAGCCGCCGTCCGAACCATCGCCGGTTGCACAGACGCCGCCGACGCCCGACCTAATTCATGATAACGATGACACGCAGCCGGCACTGCAGACACTCAACGAGTCGGCGCTGGCATCAACTGGTGAACATACATCGTCGCACTGGCAGTCCGTAACCAATGTGGTCATGTCCGAAGACACGGTCGAAGAGACACAGGAAAACGTGGCACTGGACTCGTCGACGATGGCTGTGAAAGATGTCGGCGTCGTCGTATTCACCGTCGACTCGGAGTTTGCCGCCACGGCCATCCGCGCCGTCTCGGCAGAGCGCACGACCGTACTTGCAACCACACTCGTGAAAGTGGCACAGGCAATCGACGACCAGAACGCTGGCGTACTCGTCACCGACTTCACGACAAACAACACGATCCTGCAAAAGATAATCGGCGCACTGAAACAGCACATGCCGGAGCTCGTCACGATTGTGGTCAGCAACGGCAGAGACACGACCGACATGATCAACCTGATCAACTACGGTCAGGTCTTCCGCTACGTCCTGAAGCCGCTCGAGCCGGAACAGCTGCGCAGCGACATCAACGCCGCCGTCATTCGTCACCTGTATCTGTTGAACAACCCGGAGTCCGCGAAACGACACCAGGTCATCGATTCGCCGAAGACCGGTGAATCGTCGACCACGCTGAACCGGTTTCTGGACAGGATTCGCGGCTCGCAGGCCATTTCGACCGACCCCACCGACACCATAACCTGATGCATAGAGTTTTACCGCAATGACTGAAGCAAAAGACAACAGTTCACTACCACTGCTGCTGTCGATCACGGGCGCCGTTCTCGTCGTCGCTGTGGGCGGCTGGTTCTTCCTCGACCAGGATGCCCCACCACCGCGAGCCAATCCAAGCGCCACCGTTTCCGGTTTGGCCGCAACCACACCCGACAACGAAACGGCGGCCGCGGAAACGAATGTCGATGAAATGGTCGTGGACGACGTCAATGAGGCGGTCACCGACACTCCGCCGACTGATAGGTCTCCGGAGCCTGCCACAACGACAGAGCCCGGCGATGACGCGGAGCTTCGCAAGGCCCGCCTCGCAGCCGACGCCGATATTCTGGTGTTTCCCGAAGATCAGAGTGCGCTGCACTACTACGGGCGTGTGCTGAATGCCGATCCGGACAACGAAGTGGCAGTCGCCGAACTCGATGCAGTACTCACCAGAGTTGCACAAACGGTCACTCAGCTACTGGCAGCATCGGAGTTCGATGAAGCCTATGCAATTGCGGTGCTCGTTGCGAAGCAAAGGCCTGAACATTCGCTTGTCCGTGAGACGCAGCAGACCCTGGACGCCTACACGGAAGAACTTGTAGCAGAGGCCATCCAGCACGCACAGGATGGCGATGACAATCAGGCCGACGAAGTGCTGGCCACGGCCGCGGCACTGCCTGGCCGGAACCCCAGTTACTTCGTTGCCATCCGCGATTCAATGGCCGAGATCCGTGAAGTCCGCCAGGCTGCGGACCTTGACAGAGACCGGCGCGCACAGATGGCCGCGGACAAAGCGCGGGCAGCATGGGTGGAGAGTGTCCGCAACGCAATCGTACAGGGCAACCTGATCGAACCGGCCGGTGCCAGCGCGCACGACCTGCTCGCTGAGCCCAACAGCTGGTCAGCCGAGCGCAGTCAGTTGACGGATGAGCTGGTCACGGCGTTGACCGAGACCGCGCAATCGAATGTTGACAACGGCCGCCCGAACGAAGTCGAGACCTTGTTAGATACGGCAGTTGAACTCGGTGCCGCGCCGGACACTCTGGACGACGTTCGCGCCTCGCTCGAGAGAGCTTTTGTCGAGGCGAAATCAAGAAAGATCGCCAAGATGACCGAACTAAAGCACATCAAACGCGTGCCTGCCCGCTACCCGCGGCGCGCGCAGAGAATGAATATGACGGGCTGGGTCGATGTCTTGTTTACCGTGACGCCAAGTGGCAAGACGACCGACATTCAAATCAACAGAGCCGACCCGGAGTCTGTCTTCGACGATGCGGCGATCGCTGCAGTCGAAGACTGGGAGTTCGAGCCTGTTGAATACCGCGGTCAGGTGATCAGCCAGCGAGCCGGCGCAAGACTCGTCTTCCAGTTGGAGTAGTCACACTCCATAGCCGTATCGGCAGACCCTGAAGCCGCATTCGATCGCGGCAAAGAACGCGTTACCGATAGCCGGTGGCGGGGCTGATTTAGTACACTGCGTAATCGAATTCAGTCTGGCCAGACTAATGATCAGAAGGCTCATCAATCAGGTAGTCGACGCTATCGCCGCGGAGAATTCCGTCGAGGCGAACGCGGCAAGTCACGATGCGGCGTTGCGCATGGCTACCGCAGTGCTGATGCTCGAGGTGGCGCGGGCCGACCACGTGTTCGACGAAAGCGAGTTTGATCAGGTTTTGAGACTCATCGAGGCACACTTCGAACTGACGCCTGAGGAAGCAGCAGAACTCGTCAATACGGCCGGTGACAAGGCAGAACACCTGACATCCGTGCATGACTTCACGCAGCTATTGCACGAGCATCTGGACGAGTCGGACAAAGCGCGAATCGTCAGCTTGTTGTGGCAAATCGCCTACGCTGACGGGCAACTCGACAAGTACGAGGACTCACTCGTGCTGAAGATCAGCGACCTGCTGTACGTCAGCCGCGGTCGCGTCATGCGCCTCAAGCATGATGCCGAAACCCTAACGCAACAATCCCGGTAGCGAACCCTGTGCACGTTCTGATATTGGGCGCGGGCGTCGTCGGAGTAACAACGGCCTACTACCTCACGCAGCGGGGCTGCGATGTTACGGTCATCGACAGCGAGGACGGTGTTGCCTATGGCGCCAGTTACGGGAACGCGGGCCAACTGTCATACAGCTTCACCGATTCACTGGCGAAACCGGATTTTTTCGCCCAACTTCCCGGCCTTCTGCTCGGACGCGAACCAGGCTCGAAAGTGCGGCTCGACCCTGCATTGATCGGCTGGGGCCTGCGATTCCTTACGAACTGCACCTCGAAGCGTGCGGCATCGAACACGATTGCCCTGCTACGTATTGCGATGCGGTCCGGCGAGCTCATGCAAGACTTCCTGCAGTCGGTACCGATCGAGTTCTCGCATCGGGCTGCCGGCAAACTCATACTGCTTACCGACGAGAAACAGCTGCGGTCCGCGCAAAAGTCGTGTGCTCTGAAGCGTGCGAACGGTTGCGTGACCGATGTACTCACTCGCGAAGAAACCCTGTCGATCGAACCGACGCTCGCCGAGATCAACGAAGATTTCATTGCGGCGGTCTACTCGAAGGACGATACGATTGCCGACTCTTTCAAATTCACGAACAGGCTGCGCAGCCACCTCGAATCAACGGGGCGAGTGAGTTTTCGGCTAGGCGCGAAGGCCCGCGGCATCGAAACTGCGCAGGATCATGTCAAGAGCGTTCTGCTCGATGATGGCGTGCTTGACGCTGACGCGGTCGTCGTGTGTGCCGGCGTGCGAAGCGCCGCATTGTTGCGGCCCCTGGGAATACGATTGCCGATGTACCCGGTGCGTGGTTACAGCCTGACGCTGCCGGTTGCCGACGCTACACCGTCGGCGAGTTATACGGCGCTGCGCCGCAGGATGGTGATAGGTCGAATTGGCGACAGCGTCAGGATTGCGGGATTCGCCGACTTTGTCGGCTACAGGACAGATGCCGATCAGGAGCGCATTCAGGCGCTGCTGCGGCTCGCCAGGGAAGTTGCACCCGGGGCAGCGGATTACGATGCAGCCGACTGTCAGGCCTGGGCCGGCAATCGGCCGATGACACCAGACGGCCGCCCCTTTGTGGGACCGACTACCGTTAAAGGCCTGTATCTGAACACCGGGCACGGCATGCTCGGCTGGACGCTGGCGCATGCCTGTGCTGCGGACGTCACAGCCGAGGTCGTTCGCTGAAATGACCGTCTGCGGGGCCAGCCAGTCATCGACCGCCTCGTGACGCCTGATGACTCTGCGCGCGGTGCACAAAAAATTGCGCCGGCATACCTATTTAACAGAATCTGGGCTCTGCTCCTGGCAGATTGTTAAGGAAATCGACAGCCGGGCCACTGTTACAAAGAACAGTTTGAATTGAAATTGATGAAGGCGTAACTTTAGCCAAATGCTGCGGATACGTTGTTGGTTCTCTAAGCCAGGCGTTCTGTAATGCCAAAAGAATAAATTGACTCTCAAGGGGTAGGCCATGAAATTCTTCCGGGTCGTTGCGACTGTCGTTGCAACAATGCTGCTGACTGCCGTATCGGCGCAACAGCTCAATTCAAATTCCTCGAACTCGCCGCTCGCCGAGGGCTATACCCTCGAAGCCGCGAAAATGAAGCGAAGCGAAAAGTGGGTTCGTCCGATGAACGAGCAGGCTCCGGACGACGGTGGCCCGCATCGTTACATCGTTCATTTCGACGACGAGGCTCTGCCCCTTTATAAGGGTGGCATCAGCGGCCTCGCCGCAGTGAATGTCGGCAACGGCCGAATAGACCCCAATTCGTCGGCGGCAGTCGCCTACGTCAATCATCTGCAGCAGCGGCAGGGAAGCATGCTCGCCCAGATGTCTGCCGAAGTCGCTGGCCTGAAAGTAGAACGTACCCACCAGCATGCGCTCAACGCGGCAACGATACGGATGACCGCGGCAGCAGCGAACAAGGTGCGTGGAATGCCCGGCATCAAGTTCGTCGAGCGCGATCAAGCGGTCGAGCTGACGACAGCCACCAGCCCCACTTTCATCGGCGCCAACGAGGTGTGGGACGGCAGCGCAACCGGTGTCGAGTACCAGGGTGAAGGCATGGTCGTCGGTATCATCGACGGCGGCATCAACCACGACCACCCCTCCTTCGCAGCTGTGGGTGCTGATGGTTATCAGCACATCAACCCGCTCGGCTCCGGGAACTATCTGGGCGATTGCGCCACCTTTGCCGGACTCTGCAATGACAAGCTGATCGGCGCTTATGCGTTCCTCGACGCACAGACCAGCCCCGTGCCCGATGAGATTCTGCTAGCCGGGGATCCGCCGTCCACCGACACCGACGGACACGGCACGCACGTGGCCAGTACCGCCGCCGGCAATTTCCTGGAAAACATCGCTCTGCCCGACGCGGATGGCAACCCGAGTTCGGTCGTCTTCGCGCAGATTTCCGGCGTAGCCCCCCACGCGAACGTTGTCGCGTACAAGGTATGCGCACCGTCCTGCTTTTTCTCCGATATCGCCGCGGCGGTCGATCAGGCCATCGCCGATGGCGTCGTTGACGTGCTCAACCACTCGATCGGTTCGTCGTCCGGGAACCCCTGGAACTCAACACAGGCGCAGGCATTCCTCGCGGCTCGTGCAGCCGGGATCTTCGTCTCGAACTCGGCCGGCAACAGCGGCCCGGATGCCGGAACGGCGGAGGCCGCCGGTAATGCGCCCTGGGTCGCAGGCGTTGCGGCTTCGACACACCCGCGCACGTATCCGGAAAAAATGCTCGTGGACCTGAGCGGCGGTGATACTGCTGCTCCCGCCGACATCGCCGGCCGCTCGATATCCGGCAGCTTCACCGGCACCATCGTGTACGCCGGTGACTTCCCGACGAGCAACGGCTCACAGAACGACACGGATCCCGCGCAGTGCCTGGATCCGTTCCCTGCTGGCACGTTCGGCGCCGACCAGATCGTGGTCTGCGACCGGGGTGCGATCGCGCGAGTGGCCAAGGGCCAGCACGTGCGTGACGGTGGGGCCGGCGGGTTCATCCTCGCCAACTTGGACGGTGGAGCGACGTCGACCAACGACGATCCGCACGTCCTCCCGTCAATACACATCAATGCTGCCGACGGCAACGCGGTGCGCGCCTGGCTTGCGAGCGGCACCGGGCATGCCGGTATGATCACGGCCGTCGACAGCCCGATATTCGACCCGGCCGCAGGCGACAACATGGCCGGTTTCAGCTCGCGCGGGCCATACACCGGTTTTGACTTTCTCGCACCGAGCATTTCAGCCCCGGGCGTCGAGATTATGGCGGCAGGTGCCGAACTCACCCAGGGTCAGATCGATCTGATCCATGCTCTCTACCCCCCCAACCTTTGGGAGTCTGTCCCCGGCCCCTACGGCCAGATCGGCGGCACTTCGATGGCCAGCCCTCATATCACGGGCACGGCCGCGCTGCTCAAGCAGGCGAATCCCGATTGGACTGACGCGGAAGTGCTGTCGGCGATCATGACAACGGGCTCATACGACGTCGTGAAAGAGGACGGCGTAACCCCGGGAGACTCTCATGACTTCGGCGGCGGCCGCGTGCAGGTGGCCGCGGCCATCAACGCCGGCCTCCTGCTCGATGAATCGAGTGGCAACTTCGAAGCTGCAAACCCCGACACGGGCGGTGATCCTGCTACGCTAAACGTCGCAGGCCTTGCCAAGGAACAGTGCGTAGCGGAATGCAGCTGGACGCGCACCGTGACCGCGACAGTCGGCGGCACCTGGACTACCTCGGGCTTCGACCCGTGGGTATCCGTCAGCCCGGCTTCGTTCACGCTGGCAGCCGGCGAGTCACAGGACATCGAGATCACGGCCGATGCGTCCGGACTGCCGGGCGGTGGCGTCTGGTCGTTCAGTCGCGCAGTTCTGACGCCCGACAGCGCCGACGTGCCCGCGACCCAGCTGCCCATGGCAGTTGTTGCGGCAACCGGTGACTTGCCTGATTCCGTCGACCTGGCGGCGTCAAGGACCGCTGGCTCGCAGCTCGTCACCGACGTCACCGCTCTGGAACTGACTGGCTTCAACGTCAAGATCTTCGAGCCCGCCAAGGTCGAGGGTATGAGCTACGCGTTGCCACAGGACAGTGACAACAGCTCGCCCTACGACGATCTCTCTGACGGCGTGCAAGTAGTACTGCACGACGCCCCGGCCGGCACGCAGCGCGTGGTGTTCGAGGTGTTGGAATCGGAGTCTCCGGACCTCGATCTGTTCGTCGGAGTCGTTCTGAATGGCAACCCGGTCTTCGACCCGGGCTTCGAGGTATGCGTATCGGCCACGGGCACTGCGCTCGAGTCTTGCGACCTCGACGCAGACTTCCTGCAACTGCTACGCGATATCATCGGCACAGAAGACCTCAGTTTCTATGCAGTCATTCAGAACTGGGCGGCGAGTGCCCCGGGCGCCGTGGACGCGTTCGAATTCGCGGCAACCAACGTTAGCGGCGCAGAGACCTCGAGCATCTACGCAGACGGCCCGACCGGAAATCTGCCAGCGCTGACGCCCTTCGACGTGCGGTTCTTCTGGAACCTGCCGGCGGAACCGGGTGATCAGTACATCTCTGCGACCGAATGGTATGCCGATACCGCGCGTACAATGCTGCTCGGCAAGACGCCGCTGCAGTTTGACCGGGGCCTGAATGACGTCTCTATCGCGACGGACGCCGCAGGACCGGTCGACGTTGGCCAACCTGTCACGGTCACGGCATCGGTTCAGCCGAATTTCACTATCGAAGATCGGACATACAATATCTTCGTCCCGGTTCCCTACGGCCTCGAGGTCGACCCGGCATCGGTGAGCGGCGGCGGTGTTATCAGCGGTAACTCGGTCGTGTGGACGGTGACCCAGGAGTCGCTGGTCGGCAAGGAAGGCGAGTATCTGATCAGTACCAACCTCGACAACGCGGTCTGTGATACCGGCTTCGGCGGCTACGTCAACCTCGCCGATTTCGGCATCCTGCCGGATCCGACATTTGTCGGTGATTCGATCGCGGGGACCTTCTTTACTGGCAGTAATCCCGTCGAGTTCTACGGCAGCCCGCGGAGCAACGGCCTGACGGTCACCGACGACGGCTTCGGCGTCTTCGACTCGACCCCGGGCCCGACCCCATGGGTGAACCAGCCGATCCCGGAGCCCAACGATCCAAACGACATGCTGGCGCCCTTCTGGTACGACTGGGTCATCGAATACAACGATGGAAGCAACGGCGAACGGATACGCGGTGTTTCTGCGGCAACCGCAGGGCCCGACGTATCGATCGTCGAGTGGGACGGTGTCGAGTATTGGCCCGCTGGTGGCACTTACCCGATCTCGGGCGACTTCCAGATCGTGATGTTTAGCACTTTCGACCCGGTATTCCCCGAGTTCGTCTTTGCATACAACAACCTCGATGAAGACTGGAACGACCAGCTGCAGGCTGCACTG
>Ga0265303_10002293_pt1 | contig 11829 bp, 14 predicted proteins | sample Helome_2_FD_192494 | JGI IMG/M metagenome (GOLD analysis project Ga0265303, IMG submission 192494) | Marine sediment microbial communities from subtidal zone of North Sea - Hel_20160317 (Illumina Assembly) | ecosystem: Environmental > Aquatic > Marine > Subtidal zone > Sediment ...
CCCGCCACATCTGGGATCGTGTCCCCGGCGGATAGCTCATTCAGCTTCTTCGTGGTAGCTCCGACGCCCTGAACGATTACCGCAATCCAACCTTCTCGGGCGTTCGAATCGGCGATAGTTAGCGGGATTCTTTCTCCGTCTTCGGTCGCTCGAACAATCACGAACTGCCCGGCCTTGCGTCGCTTGGCGATTTTGGGGGCATGGATCCTCAGGTACCGGACATCGAGCGCGAGGTCGTGAGCGTCTACAACGTCGTACATGAATACTTCTGTGCTTGCATCTACAAAGCATGACGCGAATCTGCGTCGGTATTCCAGAGACCAATGACCTCAGGCGAAGGGTCGGAGGGTCCTTATGGCCTTTCTGGCCGCGTCGAGCCGGGTCCCATCACGCTGCGTATACGTCCGGTTCGATGCGGATTTCAGAGTTGACAGAACGACTAATGAGACAGGCGTTCTCCGCTTTGTCCACTAGTCGGCGGGCCCGCTCCACTTGCGATCCTGGGACCTCAATCCGCGGCCGGAGCGTGATGATGTCCATACGATAAAGCCGATCCTCCCCTCGCTGCAGATGGCCAGTCGCTCGATCTGAGTAGGCCATAACGTCTACCTTCGACGCAGCCGCTATGGCTTTGAACGTCGTCATGAGGCACGATGAGAGCGCCGCCACATACAAATGCTCAGGACTCCAGAAACCGGCAGGGCCGCCGAACTCCGGAGGTGACGCTACGTCGAACGCAACGGAAACTTCTGGGGCTGTGAGACTTCCTGATTTCGATCCTTCTCCGGCCAAGCGGACTTCGTAGTCGTGTGATTCGATCACAATGATGCTCCTTCAATGCACGGTTAGGCGAACGTACGCCTCGGCGGGCAAGCGGGCAAGATTGCGAAAGTCACGAATTGGCTGTGCGATCGGCCCTAGATGAGATGAATCGGTCCTAATTCCTCTAGAGGATCGGCCGAGTATCTCGTATCACATACGGTACGGACCTTTCTGCTTCGGCGCCACGGCGACGTGAGCAATCTCGGGAGATCCAAAAGGAGGTTACCCATGACCAACATGATCGAACACAAGGCCAAGACAGTACGATTCATCGAAGCATTCAACACGAACGATTGGGGTACCGTTCGAGAAGTTGTGGCACCTGATTTTGTCCTTCATCACCCGGTCGGTGGCGAGATGCATATCGGTGCGGAAGGAATGGTTGAGGTTTGGGCGGAGTTCAAGGCTTCCCTTCCTGATTCCTGGCATCCCATCCCGATCATGATTGCGGAGGGCGACTACGTCGCAGTTCTGCTTCCCACGTACGGCCATTTCGATGGTCAACCTCATCGAGGCACCCAACCCACCGGAGCGTGGCTGGAATATGGAATGGTCAACATCGTCCGCTTTCACAACGGTCAGCTAGCAGAGGGCTGGTTTGGCATGGATCCGCTTGTGGAGATGCAGCAGATGGGTATAGCTCCCCCACCACCGGCTCGGCAACTTCTGCCATACGATGAGCAACTCTTACAGCGTTTCCAGAGCAGCATTAATCCCGAAGCACGTTTGTTCGATACGATTGAGGTGTTTGGGAGCGTCATCGTGGCGATGGGGCCGCCCCAATTCTCTCGAGATACGGATAGACGTGATGTAGATATCTACCGATTTACTGACGATTCGTTCCAGCGGATCTATGCGCACACCTTCTTCACCAACCCACCGTTCGGCGGAACGTTGAACGCCGATTCAGAATTATCGAATGCGATCATGAAGCGATACATCGCAGATGTCCTGACCGGCCACGATTTAGACGCTCTCGTGAACCTCGTCTCCGAGGACGTGCTCGTACATCCGACCGCCATGCCCTGCGAAGCTAGCTTCTACGGCATTATGGGCCTCGGCGGCTGGCTATCAGCACAGTGGAAGACCTTCCCCGACCTGGCAATCAGTGATTACTTCACGGTTACCCATGGAGATATTGCCGCCGTCCGGTGGGAAGCCAAAGGCACCTCCGTCGGAACGTATCTTGGTATTCCTCCTTCTGGTGAGACGGTCACATTCAGTGGTGTCTCGATGTACCGAATGGAGCATGGTCATATCGCGGAGATTTGGGACGCCCATGACTCGTTCGGAATTATCCGCCAACTCGACCCTCTGATCGGCGACTATTGAGGCACGAATGGGATCGAGAGCTTGAACGTCGACCCTCTGCCTAATCCTGCGCTGTGGGCTACCAGCTCGCCCCCGTGTGCCCGTGCGATGGAACGAGCAATACTCAATCCAATGCCGCTCCCAGACGTATTGGTGCCGACAAAGCGTTGAAAAATCAGCTCAAGTTGATCCGGAGCAATCCCCTCGCCGTCATCGGACACCGTCACCACGTTATGACCATTGAATTGCGTACAACCGATGTTCACTCTTCCGCCGACAGAGGTATGCGTCAAAGCGTTCCCGATGACGTTGGTGAGCGCCTGGCCAATTCTGTCCGGATCGGCCATCGTCGGAAGTTCGCACTCGGCGCTCACTTGTAGCCCGACACCCTTTCCGAGGTATTGCGGCCGTAGTCGCTCAGCTACCTCTACCGCGAGCTTGCCCAGATCAACCTCGATAAGAGACAGATCTAACGCTCCCTCTTGAGCGCGTGACAGGAGCGACAGGTCTTCCGTGAGTCTCTGTAGACGGTGAGCTTCCCTCGATACGGTGGCGTATGTCTCCGGCGTCGCAGGGAGAACCCCATCAATGAGCGCCTCCATGTGGCTCTCAATGGTGGCCAACGGGTTTCTGATTTCGTGGGCGAGATCAGACACGAGACGCGCTCGTGCCTGCTCCGTGGCAGCAAGATCGGCTCCAAGTTTGTTGATCGAAACAGCCAAATCATGAAGTTCGGGCTCCCTAAACGTCCCGACCTTCTGCTGGTAATCGCCGGCCGCCAAACGACGGGTCACATCCTGGACATCGGAAACGCGCCGTAGAATCCGAGTGGTCACCCACAACGCCAACACAATCGCGAGTGCACCGCCAACGAGACCACCGATCAATAACGAGTTAGTGAGTGCCTCGTTGAACGCGTCGGAGACTTGATTGCTTATCTCGGTAGGGCCGCCCTGTCCCCGTGCGGCGCCAAAGCCAGACTGCATGCCTCGTTCTGCTAGCTGTGGTGTCAGCCACCTGACTGCGAGAAGACTCACCGAGATAACAACGGCCACAACACCCAGATAGGTGCCGATCAGACGTGTCCGCAACCTCACGTTGCATCCAGCAGAAAACGATACCCGACGCCTCGCACGGTGCCAATCACCTCTGGAGCGGATGCATTATCTCCGAGTGCTTTCCTCAGGTTCCGGACATGAACATCGACTACTCGCTCGTCTCCGAAGTAATCCCAGCCCCATACGGCCTCGAGCAGCTGATGCCGGGAGAAAACTCTCCTCGGTTGCGAGGCGAAGGCCGCCAGGAGATCGAACTCCAAGGCGGTGACATTCACGGCTTCATCGTGTCTTGTTACCGAATGCCGGGCGAGGTCAATCTCCAGCTCGCCGAAGTTCAACACTTCTGAAGCCGTCTGCACGTTCTGTCGACTCCGACGTAACACTGCCTTCACGCGGGCCACCAGCTCGCGAGGGCTAAATGGCTTGGTGAGATAGTCGTCCGCACCGACAGACAAGCCGATGACCTTATCTGCTTCCTCGCTTCTGGCAGTGAGGAGAACAACGTACACATCGGAGAAGGTCCGGATTTGACGCAGCGCTTCAATGCCATCCATAGTCGGCATTCGGATGTCCATCACAACGAGATCTGGGGACAGAGACCTGACGGCTTCGACAGCTTCGGTACCGTCGGAAGCCTCGATGACACCAAATCCTTCGGCTCGGAGATACGACCCGACCACATTTCGAAGGTCAGCTTCGTCATCCACGACCAGGATCATTTTGGCCTGTGCGGTCATACCGCTCATTGTAGAAAACCAAACGGGCACCATAGTGGTGCCCGTCGGTGTCGTTGGTACCTAATTATCGGCCGTTGGACCCGTTTTGGAAACCGGTGCCAGGCGATAGTCCTTGAGCGTTCGGTCCATCACCATACCCCGGAGCATTCTGGTATTGAGGGTTGAAACCGTTCTGAGGTCCCTGTCCGTCGCCGTACTGTCGATACGTGCCATCACCACGGTGCTCCCTGGCCTCATTCATCAGGCAGTCTTCGCTACGCGTGCCGTCTTCGTTGAGGCATGGGCAATCAGCTGGGTCCTGGGTTTGTAGCCGATCGCGATCCCGTAGTTGATCATGGTCGCTAAGAGGATCACGAACTCGGTCCTGATCTTGGGTGGCGATGGGCCGATCATCGATGTCGTCGTCGAGGGTTTGTCCCCAGCCGACGGCGGGAAGTGTCATCAACGCCGCCACTGCTATTGCTACGTATGTCTTCCGCATGGTGGTCTCCTTTTTCTTGTCCACGCTTCTATCTCACCATGAGGACGTGAAGGGAGGCCTACCGCGTTTGTGAAGCTTGGATGAAGCTTGATCCGCGGCAATCCGTCGGTTACTGGTATTGCCTAGACGTTGACGATGTAATCACCAGCAGAATCGTCCCACTTGAACTCGACGACCCCACGAGTACGCGCGGCCTTCATGAATTGCAGAAAACTGCTGTAACCAAAGTGCTTCTCCGAGAAAGCCTCATCCTTCTTCCGTATCTGGTTCTTCAGCCCGGATAGGACCGTGGGGGTCTTGGTGGAGGCCAGTCCTGCCACCACTTCTCTCACGAGCTGGAAGGCGGCATCTTCGTCGGAGTTTGCTGCTGCGAAATCAATCTCAGGATCGCCTTTCGCGGTTCCCTCGGACATCTCAATGACGCCGTTCTCGCTGAGGTGGCGGAGTAGTTCACCGAAGGCGCGGAATCCATAGTTTGCCTCGGAGAAGGTGGGGTCCTTTCTCAGCAATGTCCGCTTCAGTTGGCTTCCCAAGACAACTCCTCCCGCGCTTCGTTTGAGTCCACCCAACGTTGTCGACACAAGTTTGGTGAGTCCGTCCAGGGATGTGTCCACGTCTGGCGCGGACTCAATGATCTCTGGGGACGGACCGTTGTCCATGGGGGGTGCCTGCTTCCGAGCAGGCTTCTTTTTGAGAGGGACTGGCTCGACTCCCTCGAGATCATCGTAGAACAGAAACTCATCACACGATGGAGGCAACAGCTTCGAGGTTGACGCACGGATTCCCACGCCGATCACTCGCTTGTTCATCTCACGGAGCTTGTGGACCAAGGGAGTGAAATCACTGTCGCCGGTACAAATAACAAAGGTTGTGATATACGTGCGTTCGAACGCCATTTCTAACGCGTCGACCGCCATCTTGATGTCTGCCGCGTTCTTACGCACGACGCCCATCCTTTGCGGAATCTCTATCAACTCGACGTGATGTCGGGTGAGCATGCGTCGATCTTCGTCAAAGAACGACCAATCACCGTAGGCTCGGCGTGCTATCACTCGACCTCGCTCGGCAAGCGCGTCGGCCACCGGAGTAAAATCGAAGACGGCTCCGCCAAGATCCTCCCGGGCGGAGATGGCGAGATTCTCATAGTCCATGAACAATGCGATGCGTTCTTCTTCTGTATCCATACGCCGACCTTACTGGAGAACAGTTCAGATGAAGGGAACTAAGGACATCTGTGTTACGATTCTCTCACCGCCGCACTGGAACGAGGTATGCGCACGCGCACACGCCAGTGGATAACGGCCTATCTAGGTTGCGAACCACCTCGAGTTCTGCTCCTCTCGGTCCTCGTGGGTTACGGATTACGAGCGTCGAGTCCTATCGACCGTACCTGCCCGCCCTTGGCCGTTAGCCGAGAGCAGAGGAGCAACAACTACATGACTACATTTAACGACCTTGGCGTGCCCGCGCCCCTCGTCTCAGCACTGGCTGCTCGCCAGATCACTGAGGCATTCCCTATCCAAGAAGCTGCAATCGGTGACCTCCTTGAAGGCCGCGACGTCCTCGGACGCGCTCCAACTGGTTCTGGCAAGACGCTGGCCTTCGGTGTGCCCTTGCTAGCCCGGGTGGCGAAGGGAACTCCCAGTCACCCCCGCGCTCTGATCCTGGCTCCCACGCGCGAGCTCGCCGAGCAGATCAGTAAGGAACTGACACCTCTGGCGAAAGCCACCAAACGCTATGTTATCGCCATTTATGGTGGCGTCGGATACGACTTTCAGCGTAAAAACCTACGGCGAGGAAGCGACGTCGTTGTGGCCACGCCTGGTCGACTCACCGACCTGATCGACGAAGGCACGGTCAGCCTCTCCGATGTCGACATCGTGGTTATTGACGAGGCCGATCGCATGGCCGACATGGGCTTTATGCCACAGGTGAAGACCTTGATGGATATGACGGCCGAAAATCGCCAGACAGTTCTGTTCTCCGCAACGCTCGATGGAGATGTTGCCGATCTCACCCGGAGGTATCAGACTGATCCCGTCACCCACGAGGTCGAAGGCGATGACAACGCCAGCGATGCAGCCCACTATTTCTGGCGCACCGACACCCACGACCGTGTTAACCGCACGGCCGAGATCATCGGAACGTCGACTCCGTCGATTGTGTTCACCCGCACTCGTCGGGGAGCCGATCGAGTCGCTAGCCAACTTGAGCGGGCTGGCGTGGCTGCGGCCGCGATCCATGGAGGACGCAGCCAAAATCAGCGCACGAGAGCCTTGCAACAGTTCTCGCGTGGTCGCGTTAAGGCTTTGGTCGCCACGGATGTGGCTGCACGAGGGATCCACGTTGACGGCGTGAATAGTGTTATCCACTACGACCTTCCGGAAGATCCGAAAGACTACTTGCACCGTTCCGGACGAACTGCCCGAGCAGGCGCTGATGGCGTGGTTGTGTCACTGGTTTTGCCGGAGCAAATCAATGAGGTCAACTTCATCCAGCAGTCAGTTGGACTCCATACCGAGATCCATCATCCCGCCGACGATTGGTTAACCGGTGAGTCCGGCGGACGCATCGGTGAGACCCCGATTGTTGAGGTCCGGGGAGGTGGCGGCGGGCGCCGTCGTCCACAGAACAAGCGCGGCCGCAACGGAGGCGGCTCTGCCCGCAACGGAGGCGGTTCTGGTCGCTCACAAGGCCGCACTGCGGCCCGTGGTCGCAGTGGTGGCCACACAAGCGGTGATCGAGACGGTCATGGTCGCCGTTCAGATGGCCGAGAAGGTCCGAACGAGAACCTCTATAGCGAGCAAGCTGGTTCGCAAGGATCTGGAGAACGCGCCTCAAAAGGTGCCCGCGCCAACCACAACCGCAACCGGTCGAACAGCGCCGGCGGAAGCCGTCAACGTTCAGAAAGCAATGGCTACGGCGGTGGTTCCTCCAACACGCGTTCCAACGGAAACCGATCTGAGAACAGTTCTGACCGAGATGGCAACCACCGTTCCAGTGAAGGAAACGAGTACGATGGGAACCGTTCGAGCACCGGGAACAGTACTTCCAGGTCTAATGGGTATCGCGGACGTAACACATCCGGGACCAAAGGCGGGGGTAACGGCAACCGAAACAGCTCAGGCGGCTCTGGTAACGGTAATCGCTCAAGAACCTCAAGCAACGGTCAATCGAGCGGGAATCGAAACGGTGGCGGGAGTTCTTCGCAGAAGGGTGGCTATCGCGGAAGCAACGGCGGAAACTCCACGCGCCGCAGCCACTAACTCCCAAATCCCTGAAGTAGAGCTCACTCATCAGTGGGCTCTACTTCGTTAACTCGCCCTCCTAGGGCTGGGCCACCCATAGGAGGGCGAGCAGAGCCGCAATCCCAACGACCGAAATCAAGGAGCCCAACGCAATGCCTCTGCGCAAATGTGGCCTCCGGATTCCCATCCAGACCGTCCACGATACGGTCGCTACAAATGCGACAAGAAACACCCACGGAAAGGCGGTCTCCGGGTTCGGCAAGAACGTACTGATTACGCCGGCCAGGAGCCACGGGGCAATGATCACACCGAATCCGAGCGCCCAGCCGTTGGGGCGCCCTATGCGGCCGTCTGGAGTGTTTCGTAGCTGTGGCACCCCGTCAGTATGTGCCGGTCAGATGCGTTTCTCAACGAGCAGAAGTCACTTTTGGTCTCTAGGGCAGTAGCTTCACGCGCGAGCGCAGAGAGTCGATGTTGACGGCTCCCGTTAGCTGCATGGTCCGGCTCATCTGGGTGTGCATGAGGTTGAGAACTCGGTCGACACCAAGCTCACCGGCGGCCATGAGCCCATAGAGGTAGGCTCTTCCGATGAGCACGGCCCGTGCACCGAGCCCGACCGCAGCCGCAACATCGGTACCGCTCATCACTCCCCCATCGATCATGACCTCACATCGATTACCGACTGCCTCCACAACACTCGGAAGCACCCTCAGTGGGGTTGGCGCCTGATCAAGCTGGCGCCCTCCGTGGTTCGAAATTACCAATCCATCGACCCCCTCCGCGACTACTCGCTCGGCGTCGTGCACGGTCTGAACGCCTTTGACCACCACAGGGCCGTCCCATTGATCTCGAGCCCAGGCCAGATCATCCATATTCAGAGACGGGTCAAACAGCTGGTTCACCAACTCTGCCACCGTCCCATCGAAAGAACTCAACGACGCAAAGTCAAGCGGATCACTCGTAAGCAGGTCGGCCCACCACCGAGGATGTCTGGCTATGTCCATCAGCGTTTTTGGTGTGAGTCTGGGCGGTATCGTCAGGCCATTGCGCACATCCCGCAACCGTTCGCCAGCTACCGGAGTGTCAATGGTCAGCACCAGCGTAGAGAAGCCCGCATGTTTGGCGCGCTGGATCAGTGATCCGCTTGCCTCGCGGTCGTTCCAAAGATACAGCTGGAACCACCTATTGGCGTCTGGTACCCCGGCAGAGACACCTTCCGGGCTCGTCGTTCCCAACGTGGACAGGGTGTACGGAATCCCTGCTCGATGGGCGGCTCTGCACACGGCCACTTCGCCAGCCGCGTGCATCATTCTTGTGAAGCCTGTCGGAGCGCAGACCAAGGGCATTGAGGCCTCAGTGCCGAGTATCGTGGTGGAGGTATCGACCGCAGCCACATCGACCAATGTCTGAGGTACAAACTCCACGGTGCGATAGGCCGATCGCGATCTGTCCAGACTCAGTTCATGGCCTGCCGCGCCATCGGTGTAATCGAAGACCGCACGAGGTGCGCGTTTCATGGCGAGCGCTCGAATGTCTTCGACAGTCGCCGCTTGCGCGAGCTTCTCCTCAGTTCTCAGCGCCGGCTTGGAGAAACCAATGATTGGCCGGAGCTCACTCGGCCGTGGCAGCCGCCGCTTCATCTTGTTCCCTTCAATCGAGGTCTTCATGCTGGGATTCTGACACAGAGCGCTGGCGCTTGTCGCGCATCCGCTGCCAATCAGTGGCGGGCCCGATGAGGGCTATGCGATCCCCTTTCGGCAGCGATGCCACGACGAGGTCGTATGAATGGCCCATCCAGTCCTCCAACTCATACCCAGGCACATGGGCGTCCGAGATAACCGAGTTCCAGTGCTTCTTGTTCATGTGATAGGCACCAGAAACGTTCGATGGGAACTCCGACCGGAGTTCGATTGCTAGTTCGGGGTCGCACTTCACCGAGATCGTTGGCGGGTCGACATCGTCAGGCACAAGCGCGAACATCTTGCCCCGCACCTTCCAGACTTGAGCACCAGGGCCGAACGGGTAACTGGACGAAGCGCCCGGGAACTCGTCCAGAAAGCGTACGATCTCGAGGGCTGAGAGTGGGGCGTCGCTCGGTGGGGGTTTAATGGTCGCCTGCTCCGGCTTCGTCGTCGACATCCTCGACATATCCCCATTGTTCTTGCTCGACGACATGCTCGATCTCGGGCTGGAACATGCTCAAGGCATTGCCAGGCGAGAATCGTGGTCGGTTGACGTCTCCGTAGTAGATCCATCCTTTCTTAGCCGCCCACATAAGAACCCGGCGGAAGACAACGACCACCAGCACGACTGCGACTGTCCACACTACGTATCTCACGCCACTCATTATCTCATCGAGGTCAATCCGGGTTGGGCGGCAAGAACTCAGCTGGCCACAGATCAAGCACAGTTTGGTAGTACGTTCGAACCTTCTCAGGATCGAGATCGAGCGATCGTTGAATCTTGTCGACCTCGTCCTGGATCTCCACGGGAACCTTCAACGAATCCATAAGCCGATTGAACATGGCGAATAGCCCGCTCATGAGGGTGAGCTCGACAATTTCTGTCTGGTCGAAGTGTTTCGAAACCTCTTCAAACACGTCGTCACGATCTCGCGCCGTGTTCAAGGTCACATGCTCGGCCCACAGCACGGCCGCCTTTTCACGGGGCGAGAGCAGATCGGAGTCCATGTAGGTATCCGTTCCAATAACCTCAATCTGATCGTATGTGATACCTGCCGCTTGACCAAGCGACGTGTTGTGTGCCGTTCAATAAGCGCACCCGTTGGTGTGGCTGGTCTTGATCACCACCATTTCTTTGATCTTGGTGGTGAGAACGCTGCCAGCTCCCTGGCGCTGTAGAACTGCGTTGAATGGCACCAGCATCTTGGCGACATGCGGAGAACGGGCGAGCACGCGGTACGAGTAGGGCACTCGCCCCAACATGGCTTCGACAGCCTCAAAGAGCACAGCTACGTCGCCCTCGGCATCGTCTGGGTGGATCATCTCAATACGTGACACGGTTAGCCCCTTTGTTCGTAAGCCTCTTCACCCTACCTCCTCGGATGCTGTCGGCCACACACGTCAGGACTTGGTTGATGGCACCTGAGGGGAATCCTTCACTCGTAGATCGGACGTAAGGAGGTTCCCGGCCGAGGACAACGTGACCAGCAGAACAGATGTGGTCACCGATCCCAGGATCAAATACATGATCACCAACTGGACAAGAACAGCCTGAAGCGGTTCCACTCCTGCCAGGAGTAGCCCGGTCATCGCGCCGGGTAGAGCGATCAGCCCAACGACCTTCGTCCGTTCGATCTGCGGAATGAGTGCCGACCTCGCCACCATGGATCCGACCATCCTCGCCACCTGAGATCGGTTCATCCCGAGAGCCAACATACCCTCGAGCTCGCCTCTACCGGACACAAGATGCTCATTGGAGCGACTCACCGCGAGGACGGTGGCCGGCATGGTATTGCCGATGGTGATGCCAGCGGTCACGATCAAAGTGATCGGAGAGAAGTCGAGAATCCCGAAGGCGAACACGAGGAAGAGGCTGACGGCGGTCGAGCCGCCAATAGCCAACAAGGCCGTGAAGAAGACGCTTCGACTTCCCCCAGCCCGCTGTCGAACGGTTTGGGCGGCGTAGACGACCATGCCAACTATCCACACCCAGGGCCAGAACTGAGAATCGAACACCAAACTCAAGACATATCCGGCCAGCAACAACTGAACCGCTGCCCGCGTTGCCGCCCAAAGAATGGATCTTTCGAGTCCAAGGCGTCGCCAAGCAGAAATCGCGACCGCGATTCCCATCAAACTAAGCGAGGCGACGATCGCCCAGATGTCCAAGTCACTCTGCATCAGATTCAGATGCTCCCACATCTGCGCTCGGTCGCCGAACGGAGTGGGCGGCGCACGGCGCCCAAATCGGGTCCTAGAGGACCCCGGAGGTTCTCTCAAACAGGCTGTACACGAATTTCTGGACGAAGCCAGTTGGAGATACGTGATCCTCGCGCACAAAGGTAACGGGCACGAAGCCTGGATCCAGCGCATCCGTCAACTCAGCCGGTCCGTAGCGCTGAACCGGCAGCCCACTGCAAGTCTCAGGGCCATCAAGCGCAAACGCGGCAATGATGGCGTGACCACCTTGGCTGACAGAGTGCGTCATTC
>Ga0265303_10002294_pt1 | contig 11821 bp, 7 predicted proteins | sample Helome_2_FD_192494 | JGI IMG/M metagenome (GOLD analysis project Ga0265303, IMG submission 192494) | Marine sediment microbial communities from subtidal zone of North Sea - Hel_20160317 (Illumina Assembly) | ecosystem: Environmental > Aquatic > Marine > Subtidal zone > Sediment ...
CGCAGATTTGGTGCAGAATCAGCTAGTTTCGCGACATTCAGTGCTTTCGAGTTTGCAGCAATGAAACGTCTACATCGCCCGGATCTCTATGGCTGGTCGTCATTTAATGAGGACCGAAACATCGACTTCCATAGTGTGGTCTGGGTGCGACCAGAAGGTAATGTGGTTATCGACCCATTGCCTCTCTCCACTCACGACCAGGCACATCTCGGGGAGCTGGGAGGGATTGCCACGATAGTGATTACTAACTCCGACCACGTTCGTGAAGCCAAGAATCTTGCATCCAAGTCGGAAGTGGAAGTCATAGGGCCGATCAAAGAGGCCGATAGCTTCCCCTTATCGTGCGATCGTTGGCTGGCGGACGGCGATGAGGTTGTTCCCGGCCTCGTCGCCTTGGAGTTGCGGGGCTCGAAGACGCCTGGTGAGCTGGCGTTGCTCCTTGAGGAGTCCACGCTGATCACCGGTGATCTGATTCGCGCCCATGAAGGAGGTGCTTTGTGTCTACTGCCGGATGCCAAGCTTTCCGACAAGCGCAAGGCCATCGCATCAGTACAACGACTCGCAGAATTGCCCTACTTGGAATCCTTGTTGCCCGGCGACGGCTGGCCGGTATTCAGGGATGCGAAAACGCTGCTGAGCGAGTTACTTTCGACTCTGCAGCCCTGAGCCAAACATGAGCTCGAAGATCTCTTACATCATCGGCCTCGACGATGCGCCCTTCGATCGTTCCCATCGGGGCGATGTCGCCGTCATCGGGACAATCTTCAACGGCGCGCGCCTGGAGGGCGTTCTGCGCGGCAAGGTGCGACGGGATGGCGCGAATGCGACCGGCAATCTTGCCGAGATGATCCTGGAGTCACGCTTCGCCCCCAGCCTGCAAGCGGTATTGCTTCAGGGAGTCACGCTCGCGGGATTCAACGTCGTGGATCTGCCGGCATTGAGTGAGCGAGTTCGCCTGCCCGTCGTGGCCGTCTGTCGGCGAAAGCCGGATCTTGAGAGTATACGCCGTGCGCTATTGGACTCTGGTCCCGGCGGCGAACGAAAGTGGCGCCTGATCGAACGTTTGGTGCCGGCGCGCAAGCATCGGGAAGTCTACCTGCATCACATCAACCTGGAATGGCAAGATGCAACGGCGCTGGTCGACCGGTTTGCGATTAACTCCTATCTGCCGGAACCATACGCACAGCGCACCTCATTGCCGGCGCATTGGCCGACGGCGAGAGTCGCCACAGGCCCTGAAGCAAGGGCAAACATTCTAGATGGAGGGAGGATCATGAAATACACGTTCTTGGTCGTGGCCACACTGGGGTTAAACGCCTGCAAACCGGCATCAACGACTACCAACGCCGATTGCTCACCTATCTGGGACATCACGGCCGACGGCACTGACGAGACAATCGCATGGGTGGACCATGCAGCGAATCCCAGGTTCGCGATCTACCATGCCGGGACTCCCGGCGAGGAGTTGGATGACCTGGTCTGTGACAAGGAGACGAAACTCGTGTGGACCCGGGATGCCAATCCGAGAGGAATCGATCGGCCTTGGAGTGACGCAATCTCCTACACGCGTCAGCCGAATGTCGGTAATCCATTGGGGGCGAGATTCGGGGCCCGCATGGGCTGGCGGCTGCCCACCATCTCGGAGATCCAGACTCTGGTGGACCCGAGCAAGTGCTCGCCAACCGGAGATCTGCCGTTGACGGATGGAGTAAACCCTGCCCTGCCCACCGGCCATCCGTTCCTCAACGTTCAGGCCACAGAGGATGATGGGTCCACGAGCATCACGCGTAAATACTGGACCGCCACGACCAGCGAAGTCGACGACACCGAGGCTATGAGCTTCGAGCTCACGCCCCAGTACTGCATTCTGGCATTTGCAGAAGACAAGACGGAGTCCTATTTCATCTGGCCGGTGCGGGGTGGGAACTGATTCGCAGCTGAGGGGCCTCCTGCACGATGCACAGCTGATCCCAACCGTTTGTCACATGCGGAGATTCGTGTGATTAAAGAAAAAGAATGCCGACAGAGCGACGATGACTAGGATTTCGGGGGAGGCGGCCCAATGACTGTAAGATCATGGCGCGCCCTCTCCCGGCTCTGCTTAGGGGGGCACGAAACGAAGTGATCTTCTGGTGAGCGTGCGTAGGGGGAATCAGTGTCAGGTCAGCAAAAACAGGGCGACCGGCGGGTGGTGGAGAAATAAGGGAGCTACCGGCCGCCCTGAGGCAAACTTGATCTAGATGTGTCTCGATTTCGTCTCTATTGCAACGCCTCCGCGATCGCTGCGACTTCCTCCGGGGTCAGAGCCATGAGCGCATCCGTGCCCATCCCGCCAACGTCGTTGTCGATGGCACTTTGAATCGCGCCAGCGCTCTCCCCGTCCACATCGGTGTCGTCGAGTGTACCGTGGCACACAGCGCAGAACTCCGCATACAGGGCCACACCATCTAGCGGCGCTATGGCGCCGGCCGTGACAGTGACCGAGTCCGCTGGACTATCTACCATGCCATCGTTCACGACCAGCTCGGCGACATAGTCCCCGTCGACATCGGCAGTGAAGCTGGGCGTGTCGATCGTCGCATCGGACAGCATAGCCATGCTTCCCTCCGGCACGGTAAGCGTCCAGCTGTAGGACAGCGGGTCGCCGTCAGCATCGCTGCTGCCGCTCCCATCCAGGGTCACCGGATCGCCGGTGATGACATCCTGATCCATACCGGCGTCGGCCACCGGGGCGGTATTGCCGGGATCAGCCGGGGGATCTTCTGCGGACGTCAGGTCGACCGTAATCGTATCGGCCACAAAGCATCCCATATCGTCGAATTCGCCGAACACATCTGCCTGCATACCTGCCATCAGATCCGCAAGTATTCCCGGCTCGCTGATCAGGCCGTCCGCTGTTTCTTCGACGAAGACAATCTCCGTATTCTCGTCGACCTTGACGCAGACATCGCCGTCGCTGGTAGCGAGTACGAAGCCCATGTCATCGACGCTCATGATTTCGCCGCTCAACACCTCCCCGGCATCGGGCTCGAGATCCAGGACAATGAGTGAGGTCTTCAGCTGCTCCGGAGCATCACTATCGGGCACCAGCACGCCGTCGAAGTCCCCGGAGTTACCCATCACGATGGCGCTTTCATCCAGCGGCGCGCCAGACTGATCGAAGATCCCGGTGCCCATCTGTAACAAGCCCGTGACCGACGAGCCGTCGCCAAAACCCTGGCCAGCGGCAATATCAAGACCGAACTCACTGGTGTTGAGATCGAGATCCGAAGAGATCGTACCCCTCAGGGTAGCGAACGTTCCGAGCTCGCCAATCTCGATGACAACCGCGTCGAGGATCAGATCGTCGTTGAAGCCACCGTTATTGCCGTCACTATCGCTATCGGCATCGTCGCTGTCACTATCGCTGTCGCCGTCGCTATCGCCATCCTCATCCATGTCGCTGTCACTGTCGCTGTCGGTATCGTCATCCTCTTTCGCTCGGAGGAAACCGATGGCAGTCACAAAATCACCGGTCATCAACAGCGAAAAATCCGTGGGGTCCCCGTTGCCGTCGAAAAGCCCCGTGTTCTCGTCAGTGGCGACCATCGCACAGTTCTGGTCGTTGCCGTCCGAATCGGAATCCTCATCGTCGGGATCCGCAACGAGGTCGGTCTGGCACAGCTCGAAAGCGCCGCTGTCACCATTGATAGCGCCGACTTCACCGTGAACCCTGGTCAGCTTGCCGGACACATCCCCGTCCAATACCTTGACGAAGACTACTGGACGGAATTTGTACTTGTCGTTACCGCTTCCCGATACCTTGATGGATTTCTTCGCATCCAGGTCTATCTCCAGCAGCAGCATGCCGCCGCTACCCACCGCAAAGCTGCCCCTTGGATTCAGGTCCACTTTGCCGTTGCCCGGCAGCTTTACGCTGGCAGATTCAACGACCTGGTCGTTCTCATCCAGGCGAATCAGCGTGAGGTCATCCAGAATCAGCCGAATCTTGTTGTAACTGCCGGCAGGCACGTCGGTGGACACGGCAAACAGCTCCGAGAAGTTCTCGAGCTGCAGGAAATCGATGGTTTCGTTGCCTGAGAAGATCGTGGCCTTCGGACCGTCACCGAGCAGCTCAATAGAGCTGATGGTCCCGAGAATCTGGTCGAAATCCTCGGTCGCGGCATCGGTGAAGAAAATGCCCACGGTCCCGACGCTGGCAGCGGGCGGATTGTTGCCTGCCGGTGGGGCGGCACTGTCGCCTCCCCCGCCGCCGCTACAGGCAGCAATCGCCAATACGGCCGCCAGGGACGGCAAGAAACTCCTGAAAAATCTCCCAAAAATCATGAATATGCTCCCTTCCGCACCTCAATATGCGGTTCGTTCCATCGCCATTCTTTGGTTTCGTGGAGGCCCAGCACGCACTACACGGGCGTCGACGCGCCCGACGGTCCGAACCTCCCTCTTGTACGTAACACGAAAAAACTGACCGGAAGGTTCCACAAGAATGTGGGGAGTAGAGAGTCCAGGCCCAGGGTCGGGCTACGGCTCAGATGTTGACTAGGTTCCAGGCCTACTTTTCGTTAAGCAGAGCTCCACCAGTCGGTCCAACTCAGCGGTGCCCACACACATAACGGTATCGGCACCTCCCCAATAGATCTTCACGCTGCCATCCTCTTCGGGCACGGCGCCGCAGGTGAATACGACATTGTGCACGTAGCCGGTCAACTCCCAGGGGTCCTCGGGTGCCAGGATCCACTCGTCTCCGACGCCCCTGACCTCAGACGGGTCGGCGAGGTCATGCAGGGCTACACCCAAACGATACACGCTGCCATCCATGGTCGGGAACACGCCATGATAGATGCTGAGCCATCCTTCATCGGTCCGGATAGGGGTGGCCCCAGGGCCGATTTTCATTTCATCCCAGTGGTATCGAACTGGGTTGATGACGACCTGAGAATCTCCCCAGTGAATAAGGTCTGGTGAGTAGGATATCCAGATAGACCAGGGACTGATTTCGGAGTGAGGACGGTCCAACCTGGCGTAGCGGCCTCCGAACTTTTCGGGAAAGATCACGACATTTCTCATGTCAGCTTGAGTGATCAAGGACATGCGCTGCACCGACTCGAAATCATCGGTTTCGGCCAGACCGATCCTCACCCCATGGCGCGAATAGCAGCTATAGCTGATCAGATAACGCCCATCCAGAAAGCACAGCCTCGCGTCTTCTATCCCGTACTCCTCGTATTTAGCGAAAGCACCCTCCTTGGAAGGCGTCATGAACGGTGCCGATCTCACCCTGAACGAAAAGCCGTCATCGCTGTAGGCGATGCCCAGGATGGAACGTCCTGTGCGAAGATGGGAGCGGAACAACATGACGTAACGGTCACCGAACTTAGTCACCGCCGCGTTGTGAACGGTCTCGACAGGATAAGGGACATCTCGCTTGGTGAGAATCGGATTACCGGGGTATCTCTGGACGATCGGGGTCATACTGTCAGCTCCTACCGAAGTCATCTTCCAATCGGACAATGTCGTCTTCCCCAAAATAGCTGCCCAGCTGAACCTCGATGAAGACCAGCGGCTCCGTGCCGGGATTCATAATGCGATGGGCTGCTCCTATAGGGATATCCACGGACTGGCCTGCGCTTAGGGCAATCTCTTCTTCATTGCGGGTGACCAGGGCCTCGCCACTCACGATGAGCCAATGTTCCGCCCGGTGCGCGTGCTTCTGAAGGCTCAGTCTTTTTCCAGGCTCCACCACGATTCGCTTGACATTGTGATCCACCCGCTGCTGCATATTCTCGTAGTGACCCCAGGGCCGGTAGTTCTCTCTCATGTCCAGCACTTGCTGGTAGACCTTCAAGTAATCCCTTGCCATACGCTCAGCCGTAAAGCGCTGCTCCACATGCGCTCGACAGGCCTCGCGACTGATGGATGGGACCTTTGCCACGGCTTCAATAGCTTCATCCAAATCGCTTACCAAGAAACCGGTCTCCGCATCTTTGACGATCTCAGGCATAGAACCTCGCTCGAATGCAATAACCGGCGTTCCGCAAGCCATTGCCTCCACCACGCTTAGGCCGAAAGGCTCGTCGAAGTTGATCAAATGCAGCAGGGCATCCGCCCCACCGAGCAGCTCGGCTCTCCGTTCCGGTCCGACGGATCCCACATACTCGACGCTCTCTCCGTCTTCGTAGGGTTCCACCTGCTGCGCGTAGTAATCGGCATCCTGGATGATCCCGGCGACGATCAGCTTCTTTCCGGTTTTCTTGGCCACCTGAATGGCTTCGTACACGCCCTTCTCGCCGTGAATCCGGCCGAAGAAAAGCAAGTACCCGTTGCTCTTTGGCTGCAGAGGAAATTGCGAAAGGTCTATGCCATGGTGGATGGTTGCGATGTAATCCAGGTCCGCACTCTTGTCGGACTCGCTAATCGCCACATAGTGCGTTTGTTCGTTATACTTCTTGTAGACGGGCAGAATGGATGGAGAAGAAAAGCCGTGGATCGTGGTCACTATCGGAGTGTCCAAGAGCCCGGAATAGGACAGCGGGAGAAAGTCGAAGTGATTGTGGATGAGATCGAACTTCGAGCCCTCTTCGAACAGCCTGGAAATATGCAGACACTCCCATACCTTCGGGTCCATTGAGCTGTCTTCCGAATAGGATCGTGGTGCAACCCAGCGGAGATTGGCGGAGGTTTCTGAGTCCCCAGTGGCGAACAGAGTGACATCAACCCCCAGCTGCACCAGACGCTCGCTGAGCAGCGAGACCACATTTTCCCAGGGCCCGTAGTGGCGCGGCGGCGTACGCCAGGAGATGGGACTCAAAATCGCCAGCCTGATCATGAAAAACGCTCCGAGTTTCTGGCAATCATTCCTCTTGGCGCTTATAGACCGAGAAGTAGCTTGCGCCCTGGAGGTCGGTCGATTCGAGCAGGGCTCTCATATTCGGGCCATTATATCGACTTCTGATGTCGCTCACCTGGAGGATTGCCACGATCGAAGCCGTCCAGCAGCGCCGAGTATCGGACCCGTCGGGGCATGCTATGATTTTGCCTGAGTCCTGTTTCAAATCAGATCCTTAACCCGCCATGCATGCAAATCTGAAACTCACACCGCTGACTGCAAAACGACGGCCAGGAACATTCCACGCCGAGGTGTCTCGTGTCATCACGCGACTCCATGTCCCCGGCTCCGAGGAACGCACCAGGGCAGTGATAGACAGGGTATTAGGACTGGCCGACGAAGAGACCCACGCCCTGTTGCAGGATGTGATCCGGCAGTTTTCCGATCGGCACCGGGACTTCAGGAGTATTCTCGAGAACAACTACCGCCGCATCGAGCACTGCGTACCGAATGGGCATGCAATTTCACAGGATGTGCGGCTTCTGTTGGGCGCCTATTTCACCAGCGAGTACTCGGTCGAGGCCGCAGCGCTGTTCAACCCCAGTATCGTGCCGCATCCGCAACAGGAGGGTTTGCCCGAGGGCAACACGCGCTTCATTCTGAGTTTCCGCGTCACCGGCGAAGGGCATGTTTCATCCATAGAGTTCCGGAGCGGCGTCATCAACAGCGACAACAAGATTCTTCTGGACGCTGTGAGCCCCTATGTAGAGACCCCGGTCGTCCATCCCAACCCTGTCTACGACCGGCACTTGTTTAACCTCAAGCTGAATGAGATGGGTGCCTGTAACGAGGTCACGGCCTACCTGTTTAGCGAACTGAGCTCTGAGTTCACCTTAGAGGATCTAGAGCGGCAGATCCAAGTATTGGAGTCGATGACGAATTTCGATACCGAGCGTAAGGCTGCCGCCATCGACTGTGCCAGATGGCTGGCGAGATCCAATTACGAAATGGCCTTCCGCCCGGAGCACAGTATCTCCGAGCGGGTGATTTACCCGGTTTCTGAGAACGAGAGCAAAGGGATTGAAGACGCGCGCTTCGTACACTTTAGCGATGATGACGGAACCGGGCGCTACTATGCGACTTATACAGCTTTTAACGGATCGGTAATACTGCCACAGCTGCTGGAAACCCACGACTTCATCACATTCAAGGTGATTACGCTCAACGGCAGGGCCGTCCAGAACAAAGGCATGGCGCTTTTCCCGCGGAAAATCCAGGGCAACTATGTGATGCTGTCTCGCCAGGATGGGGTGAACAACCGCATCATGTTCTCGGACAACATCCACTTCTGGCAGGAATCACAGATAATCCAAACTCCCAGCCAGCCGTGGGAGTTCGTGCAAGTCGGAAACTGCGGCTCCCCTATAGAAACCAACGTGGGCTGGCTGGTGCTCACCCACGGCGTCGGGCCTATGAGGAAATATAGCTTAGGCGTAGAGCTTCTGGATTTGGAAGACCCTACGCGAATCATCGGACGGCTCGATGAACCGATACTGGCCCCCATTGATGGGGACAGGGAAGGCTACGTTCCCAATGTCGTCTACTCCTGCGGCGCCATGATCCACCACGACGAACTTATTATTCCCTATGCCATTGCAGATCAGCGCAGCACGATTGCTACTCTGCACATGTCCGAGCTACTGACTCGAATGGGATTCTAGGCGGCTCATTTCAGTTTCACGGTAGTCTCTTGGATCCGCTCCCACTGGCCCACATGGGTCGGTGGCGTGCTCTTGTCGCGATGGATATACAAAGCGAGAAGCGCCAGGAGCCAGGACAAAGTTGATTCGGCACCCTGGTTTTCGTTGACGCCATTCGGCTCGAGCCCGTCGCGGCATCCCCCGTGCTTCGCGTCGTAGAGAGTCTCATGCTGATCGTTCTTTCCCAGAAACCAGTGCAGACACTTATGCGCGCAAGCGTTCCAATCCTCTTCTTGACTTGCATCAAAGGCGGCGAGGCAGGCATCGACCATTGCGGCCGCCTCCAAAGGTTGCTGATCGAACCTGGCCATGGTCCCTGATTTCGGGTACCACCCGCGGTTGCCGACAGGCATGAAGACACCGCGCTCTGCGCAAGTCTGAAGATCTTTGAGCCAAGCCAGAGATCGCAAGCCGGTGCTCAACATTGCCTCATTCCCGAGTCTCCGTCCCGAGAGGATCAACGCTTGAGGTATGCGGGCGTTGTCGTAGGTCAGTGTCTCCTCCGGCCAAACCCAATGCCTGTCTGGCGCCTGATCGTAGAATGCCTTGAGCTTGTTAGCAGCGGTCTCGAGGAGCCTGCACACCCGGCTATCGCCATAATAGCGCTCCAGGTAAGCGTTCATACCGATCAGAGAGAAAGCGAACGCGCGTGGCGAGGCGAAGCTCTCTACCGCTCCCAGAGCTTTGTGGAACAGATTCAGCGCCGCCGCCAGATGGCCTTTATTCCGGGTGCCGCCGACCGTCACGCCGAGGGCCCACACAGCACGGCCGTGGGCATCCTCGGAGCCCACATCTCCTAACCACCGGCGATCGTAGGACATGAAGTTTCTGAACCGCCCTGTCCTCCCGCCAAACGCGTGATCCAGGAAGCTCAAGTAAATGGCCGCCAGCTGATCCAAAGATACTTCAGGATTCCCGGTTACACACTGACTTGGAAGGAACTGTGCCAAGGTAGTGACAATCAACGCGCGCGCATTGTCATCCACGCAGTAACCGTGGTCACGGTTGGGGACCGTGAAGGTAGCGTGCTGGAGCATTCCCGTCCCATCGGTCAGAACCTGCAAGTGATCTAACTTGACGTCCGGCAGCGGGGAAGTCTCCAACTTCGAGGCTCCGAATGCTGGCAGCGCGCGGCGCCGCGGCTCAGCGGCTGCGGCTTCGAAGGTCCTCGAATACTTGGCCCCAACGCTCTCCCAAACCATGTCGCGACAATACGCGTAGGCTTCCCGTGCCATCGCACTTCTTTCCGCTTCATGATCCAGCAGGAATCCGACCCGCTCGGCCAGCGCCGCGGAATCCTTGAATGGAACCAGCATCCCACGGCCATCGGCGAGCATCTCCTGTGCATGCCAGTAGGGAGTGGAGACAACAGCCTTGCCGGCCCCCAGGGCATAGGCAAGGGTACCGGAGACGATCTGGGCCTTATTCGGATACGGAGTAACATAGACATCCGCCGCCTGCATATACTCCAACAGGTCGCTCAGAGGCAGGAATCTGTCGTCAAAGCGGATGTGCCGGTCCACGCCCCTCTCTATGGCACGCCGTCTTAGTTCATCTCGGTAAGCCTCACCCTCCCTGGCTTTGAGGTTGGGATGCGTATTACCCAGGATGACATACACTACGTCAGGGTGCTTTGCGACAATCTCCGCCAGCGCATCCACCATATACTCGAGCCCCTTGCCCGGCGAGATCAGACCAAAAGTCAGGATCACCTGCCTGTCTTCGAGGCCGAACGTTGGCTTGTGGATGGCCGGATCCTCCAACCTCACGTCCGGAATGCCATGAGGAATCAGTACCAGCTTATCGGCCGGGGTGCGGTAGATATCGCGCATGAATTCACACGCGCGGTGGCTCATGACGACAATTCTGTCCGAGCGCTCGACGATCTGGCGCATTACCTGCCGTTCCGCAAGTTTGGGGTCCTTCAACACGGTATGCAGCGTCGTGACCACCGGCATCTTGAGCTCATGCAAGAATTCGGTGATGTAACTGCCGCTCTTTCCCCCAAAAATCCCGTACTCGTGCTGCAAGCAGACCGCATCGAGTTGCTGCATATTGAGGAAATCAGCCGCCAAACCGTAGTCGTCTAGCCGGTTCTGGTTGATCTCGAAGCAGACTTCCTCAGGGTACGCGTAGCCGCCGGCTCGATCATTCAATGCCACCACCCGGGGCGAAAAACCGGGCGATGCCGCCAGCAATGCCTCCCTCAGATCTCGCGTAAAGGTGGCGATACCGCACTTGCGCGGAAAGTAAGAACCCACAAGAGCCACTTGTCCCGGGGTCCCTGCTCTGAAACCGGGTTGCCGGGTCTCGTCGGAAGCGCCTATATCTCTCATCTGGTCGATAGTCCTTCCAGCCAAACTAGACCGAGTCTAGCCATCCGGCCGTGTGGTGATAAATACTAGAAATACGCAGGAAGCAGCGTGAATCCTAGGCCTTGTCAATCCGATCAGGCTTTGCGGTAGAGCTTACGCAGTTCTTCCTTCGCCCGTTCGAGAATCCGCCTCTGCTCTTCGTCCAGATTCTTGCCTGCACGATTGACGTAAAACACAAGCATCGACATAGCGGATCGATATGGTGAGGCCTTGCGGCGCTTGCTTGCATCTGCGGACCGCTTGAGCGACCGTGCGATTCTGCCGGGATCCTTCCAGGTGAAAATGCCCTCTTCGAGGTCCAGGGCATGGCTTTCGCGGGTGACTTTGCCGGACCACTTTGCGGCGGTGGACGAGCGCGTGGATTTCTCACTCACGCAACAATGTGCTCCTCTGCCCTCCTACTTTCCAACAAAACGCTGGAACTGGCATCGGGCAAGTCCGTACTACCACGAACCTATTGGAACACAACCGGGACCAACCGGCTATGCGACTAACCCCTACTGCCGGGCCCAATATACGCACTTTCCGATGCCTTGTGCAGCTTTAGTCCGCACAAACACGTATTCCTGACCGTCCGCCTAGAGTATGACATCATAGGGTGTTGACCCCAAACTACTAGCACAGACAAAGGAACAGCGTGTTGGCGACCAACTCCGACGAAAGAGCAAGTGCTCCATCGCGGACCGATGGCGCATTTCAAACTGCAATCTCCAAGCACGTCTGGCGCACGAAATACCGGCGCAAGCGCGGTGAGCATCCCGAGTCGAGCATCACCGACACCTGGGATAGAGTCGCAGCAGCACTGGCGGCACCGGAAAGTGAGGACCGGGAACGCTGGAATCGCCTCTTCCGTCGGGTGC
>Ga0265303_10002295_pt1 | contig 11819 bp, 10 predicted proteins | sample Helome_2_FD_192494 | JGI IMG/M metagenome (GOLD analysis project Ga0265303, IMG submission 192494) | Marine sediment microbial communities from subtidal zone of North Sea - Hel_20160317 (Illumina Assembly) | ecosystem: Environmental > Aquatic > Marine > Subtidal zone > Sediment ...
ATTATGACACATGTATCGGAAGGGTTGAGCCAGATCCCATGAAGGAAATGTATTTGTAGAAAACCTTTGGTGTACTAATGCTAAACGTGTTACTAAGTCGGTCTCTTTTAAATCAGTATAATATCTCCGAATATCTTCAGGGATCAATAATCCTTTATAAATAATTGTAGTGGTAGAAAAGCTTGGCAGATAGAAATAATTACGCTCAGCTATTCTTGATTTTATAATGGCATGTTCGGTTATTTTTTTGGCGGCAAATAATTTTGCATTAAACTGTATGTCTGTAAGGTCTAAATTATTTTTACCGACAAATAACTGTTTTACCTTGGGTTCAGTTTTAGCCGCTATTTTACCAAGATTAGAATGATCAACCGGTACCTTTCTCCATCCAATAATATTTAAACCTTGTTTTATTATTTGCTCTTCAAAAATTGAAATACAATAAGTAGATTGATTATGACTTTTAGGTAAAAAAACCATACCAACGGCATATTCTCTAGGTTTAGGTAAGCTAAAATCGCAAACCCTTGAGAAAAACTCGTGTGGAATGTCAATTAAGATTCCAGCCCCATCACCGGTACGACCATCCGAACTTACCGCTCCTCTGTGTTCTAATTTTACTAAGATCTCAAGAGCGTTATGAATAATTTCGTGTGATTTTTCCCCATTAAGGTTACAGATAAATCCAGCACCACAATTGTCTCTTTCAAACTCTGGTAAATATAAACCTTGTTGCTCCATATCATTCAATAATTTTGACAAAAATAGATAAAAACATAAATATAATTTAAAATATATGTCTATAACATGTAAAAAATGCATTGAAATTAATAAATCAATGCATTTATTTTATATTTTATAAAAAAGTATAGCTAAAATTATGAATATAAAACTTTAACTATACTTTTCAAACCAATTTTAATGTTCATTCATCCTGAAATCAGGGTAAGCATCCATTCCGTGTTCATAACCATCTAACCCTTCCAGTTCTTCTGTTTCAGATACTCTTATTCCTACAGTTTTCTTAAGAATGAAAAGAATTACAAAAGTTGAAATTATACATATAGCAGCATATGAGGCTACACCTGCTAATTGGCTAACAAATTGATCCCATCCGGCCATGGCACCAAAGATACCAACTGCTAATGTTCCCCAAATCCCACAGAATAAGTGTACTGCTATCGCACCTACAGGATCATCTAATTTTATTTTGTCTATAAATCTAACCGCAAATACGATGATTATACCTGCAATAGCACCTATAATGATGGCATCCGTAGGGCCCATCTGATCTGCACCTGCTGTTATACCAACTAAGCCACCAAGTATACCATTTAAGAACATGGTAAGATCAAGGTTCTTATACATGGCAGTTGAAACTAAAAAAGCTGCAACTCCACCTGCAGCTGCGGCTAAACAAGTAGTCACTAAAGTTAGAGAAGTTAATGCAGGATCTGCAGAAAGTACTGAGCCCCCATTAAATCCAAACCATCCTAACCATAAGATCAAAACACCCGCAGTTGCCAATGGAATATTATGACCAGGAATAGCCTGTGGCTTTCCATCTTTGAATTTCCCAATTCGTGCACCTAACAACCAAACGGCAACTAATGCTGCCCATCCTCCAACGGAATGTACCAACGTTGATCCTGCAAAATCATAAAATCCTAATTGGTCCAAAAATCCACCTCCCCATTTCCATGATCCGGCAATAGGATAAACTAATCCTACATATATGACAACAAATATCATGAAAGGAACTATCTTAACACGTTCAGCTACAGCTCCTGAAACAATAGTAGCTGCAGTTGCGGCAAACATTCCTTGAAAAAGGAAATCTGTCCAATACGTATAACCTTCGTTATAGGCTAAATCTGCTGCAGCAACTGCATCTAATCCGAATCCTGCAAATCCAAAAACTCCTAATGAACCTTCCGCAAACCCGGGATACATTAAATTGAAACCCACTAAACAATATAAAAGTAGTCCCGTGGTAATAATAAATATATTTTTAAATAAAATATTTAGTGTATTCTTTTGTCTCGTTAACCCAGCTTCCAATAAGCCGAAGCCCAAATGCATAAAGAAAACGAGTGCCGTACAGATCATCATCCATACGTTATTTATAGTCAATAATTCCATAATAAATTCTTTGATTAGTTAATTTTTATTTTAAGGTTTTTCCTCCTTTTTCGCCAGTTCTTATTCTATAAGCTTCTGTAATGTCTGATACAAAGATCTTTCCATCCCCAACTTCTCCAGTTGCTGCTGCATCTAAAATTGCTTTGATGGCAGCTTTTTCAAATTCGTCATTCACGACAATTGATAAGAATCTACGTTGAATATCACTTGTATTATAAGTAACACCTCTATATACATGGCCTTCTTTTTCGTTTCCTTTACCAGTAACATCCCAGTATGAAAAGAAGGAAATACCAGCGTCATATAACGCTTCTTTTACTTCGCGATATTTTGATTTTCTAATGATTGCTTCGATTTTTTTCATAATTATTAATTTAGTTTAGTGTCTTTTAATTAATTCTTTATATTCTGTTTTAGAATGAATAGATTGCAGCTAACGTAAATGCAGCTAAGCTTTTTGTAACTTCTCCATCAGAATTTAAATAAGGCTCAAAATCATTACTCCAAGAATCTAATCTTATCTCAGGTTTAATAGTTAAATTTTCAACGGTATAGCTACCTGTTAAAGTTGCAGCAAATACACTTGGTAAGTCATCGAAATCTTTTTCATGTATTCCAAAAAGCTCTCCTCTTAGGCCTACGCTAAAAGATTCAGATGTAGCAACTTGTGGGTATAAAGCAACACCATAGAAACCAGCGTCGTCACTAGTTTGGTATGCTCCATTTATGCCTAAGAAGAAATCATCAGATAAATCAAATCCACCTGTATAATCAATTTCGAATCCTAATGCTACTTTGTTATCGTAATAGATGTTTAAGAATTGACCTGCATAGCCCAATTGAGCGCCAAAAGCATAATCTCCAGTCATATTGTTATATACATCCGTAACATTCATGATAGCTAACATTAAGCTAAAATCATCGGATAAAGCGAAATCAGCTTTTAAACCAAGATGAGAAAATGGTCCACTAGAGAATAAATAAGATGTACTATAGTTAAAGTTTCCTGTCGGAGAAATTACTTCGTAACCTAAATATGTGTTAAAACGACCCATTGTTAATGTAGTCTTTTCAGAAACATTCCAGTAAGCATATAATTGGTTAATGTAAAGGTCGGCATCGCCACCAACGGCATCAACACCTCTTGGTCCAAATGCCAAATCAGCAACAACTCCAGTTTTTTCACCTTCGTAAGATGCAATTAAGTTTGCCATTCCTAATGCAAACCCTGTACGATCTGCAAAAGATGTTCCAAAAGATTGTCCAGTGTTATCCGAAGCTGATAAATATGATTGGTAATAAGCATCGATACTACCACTAATGGATAATTTCTTTTCTTTTGCTTCTTCTTGTGCTGCTGCGTTATAACTGATAACTAATAGTAACGCGATAATAAATTTGTTAATAATTTTCATAATTTAGTTTTTTAGTTTTTATTATTTTTCGATTATCAGTGGCCAAATGTAAAAATAAAAATAACATATCAAGGGGTCAAATACTTAAAAGGAACAAAAAACAAGAACATACCCTTAAAAAAATAGGGGTATAATTTATAAAAGTGTAAAAAAATAGAATTAAAAAATTAAAAATAGGGGGTATTCATAAAAATAATAAAAAAATTTATAAATCTCATAAAAATGCATTTTTGTAAAAATAAATTACAATTCAAAGATTGCGAAAATGATAATTATAAGTGAAAACATAGTTTTTGTAGATTTATAATTATAGTATTTAATTGTAGCTTTGACCATATGAAATATAAGTACTTCTACGTTATTACCATTCAGTTCTTAGGTTTCCGTTTTCATGGATGGCAAAAACAAACAAATGCTAAAACCCTTCATTATATGGTCGATAAATCATTGGAGTTTGTTTTTAATCATACAAATTTTAAAACCTTAGGTGCTAGTAGAACCGACGCAAAGGTATCAGCAAATAGGTATGTTTTTGAACTTTTCATAGATGAGGAATTAGATATACTTTCTTTTTTGAGTAGTCTTAATTCTAATCTACCTAATGATATAAAAGCATTGTCTATAGAAAAAGTCGATAAAAGTTTTAATATCATTCAACAGCCAAAACTAAAAGAGTATCTATATCTTTTTTCTTATGGAAAAAAGATTCAACCTTTTGCTGCTCCTATTTTGGTTGGCATAGAAGAAAAGTTAGATATTGAATTAATGAAAATTGGGGCGAAACTTTTTGAAGGAGAACATTATTTTCATAAATATTGCACAAAACCATCGGCTAAAACAAAATTTAAAAGAGAAATTATTTGTTGCGAAATAGAATTGAACACTCTTTATAGTGCTAACTTTTTCCCTGATACGAGTTATTTGCTCCGAGTGAAGGGAAAAGGTTTTTTGAGGTATCAGATAAGGTTTATGATGGGTGTTTTATTTCAATTAGGAAAGAATGAAATTACCTTAGACTTTATTGAAAAATCTATTGATAAAAATAACGATAGAGAACCATTAAGATTCATAGCACCTTCTTCAGGGCTACAATTATATGATATTGAATTTATTCAATAATATATACTAATCTCTTAATATAGTTCTCGAGATTACAATTTTTTGAATCTCTGATGTTCCTTCATAAATCTGAGTAATCTTTGCATCGCGCATTAACCGCTCTACATGATATTCTTTTACAAAACCATATCCTCCATGAATTTGAACAGCTTCTACTGTAACACGCATGGCCATGTCAGCTGCATATAGTTTTGCCATGGCACTTGAGAGGTCATAATTTAGTTTTTGATCTTTATCCCAAGCCGCTTTCATACAAAGATGTCTGGCAGCTTCAATCTCTGTTGCCATATCAGCTAATTTAAATGCGATAGCCTGATGCTTGCTAATTTCTTTACCAAAAGCTTTACGCTCTTTTGAATATTTTAAAGCTAACTCATAAGATCCAGAGGCAATTCCTAAGGCTTGTGCTGCAATGCCAATTCTTCCACCAGCTAAGGTTTTCATAGCGAATTTAAACCCAAAACCATCTTCACCAATTCTATTTTCTTTAGGAACTTTCACATCAGTAAATAATAATGAATGCGTGTCAGAACCTCGAATACCTAATTTATTTTCTTTGGGTCCTATTTCAAAACCGTCCATACCCTTTTCAACGATCAATGCATTGATTCCTTTATGGCCTTTCTCAGGATCGGTATGAGCAATTACTAAATATACGCTGGCATTACCTCCGTTGGTAATCCAGTTTTTTGTGCCATTCAATATATAATGGTCACCTTTGTCTATAGCAGTTGTTTTTTGTGAAGTTGCATCACTTCCGGCTTCAGGTTCGCTCAAACAGAAAGCACCAATTATTTCACCGGTAGCGAGTTTTGTTAAATATTTTTGTTTTTGTTCTTCGGTACCATAAGCTTCTAAACCCCAGCAAACTAAAGAATTATTTACGGACATTACAACAGAGGCAGAGGCATCAATTTTAGAAATTTCTTCCATCGCCAACACGTATGAAACAGTATCCATGCCACCTCCACCATACTGTGGATCTACCATCATACCCAGAAAACCCAGTTCTCCCATTTTTTTTACTTGCTCATGAGGAAATTCTTGTTTTTCATCGCGCTCAATTACACCTTGTAACAACTCATTTGTTGCAAAATCACGAGCTGCATCGCGAATCATAATATGCTCTTCGGTAAGATTAAAATCCATAGTATACTATTATTATTAAATTCGTAATTTATGTCCTCAAAGATACCTTTTTAATAGCATATTTTCAATTATGTTTTAGTATTTTTACTAAATAATGAACCTTAAAACATGTTATTGTATCGGAGTAATGAGCGGTACCTCTTTGGATGGTATTGATTTATGTTATGCCAGATTTGATTACAACAAAAAGTATAGTTTTAAGATTTTAAAAGCAACAACTTATAAATATTCAGATAGTTGGAAATTAAAATTACGAACTGCTTTTACAAAGGATAAGAATTATTTGAACAATTTGGATATTGAATATGGTATTTATATTGGAGAGCTGGTGAATCAGTTTTGTTTTGATAATTCAATCGCTAAAATTGATTTTATTGCTTCACATGGACATACCATTTTCCACAAACCTGAAGAAGAGTATACTTTACAGATAGGGTTTGGTCAGGCTATAGCTGATACTACCCAATTAAAAGTAATTTGTGATTTTAGAATTCAAGATGTAAAATTGGGTGGTCAAGGAGCACCATTGGTGCCCATTGGTGACAAATTCTTATTTAATAACTATGATTATTGTTTGAATTTAGGAGGTTTCGCAAATATTTCATTTAATGATGATGATCGTAGAATTGCTTTTGATATATGTCCTGTTAATATTGTTCTAAATAATTATGCGAACAAAATTGATCTTGAATTTGATGATAAAGGAGAAATGGCGTCTTCAGGTAAGATAAATAAAGAATTATTAGACCAGTTAAATGCGCTAGAATTTTATTTTAGGCCATATCCAAAATCTCTTGGACTTGAGTGGGTTATAGAATTTGTTTTTCCATTGATTGATTCTTATAAACTGGAAACGAAGGATATTTTAAGAACATTTACGGAACATATTGCTTATCAAATTTCAAAAATAATTCATGTAAATTCATCTATCTTGATTACCGGGGGAGGGGCATTCAATGATTTTTTAATAGAAAGAATTGAGTTTTATTTAAAGCAACAGTTATCATTACCTCCAAAGGAGTTGATTGATTTTAAAGAAGCTTTAATTTTTGCTTTTTTAGGATTATTACGATTCGAAAATCAAGTTAATTGTTTAAAAAGCGTTACAGGTGCTAAAAAAGACCATAGTTCTGGCAAAATCTTTGACCCCATGATATAAATACAATGAGGGATTAAGAATGATGTTTGTTAAATTGCTTCAATCGGTATTCCAGATCTTTAAATTGCGAACTGTTTGTTTGAGACACACAAGCTCTCAGTCCTTCGGTTTTTTCACTACCGGTTATGGCTAAAGATATAGCCGAGATTCCATAAAATAATAGTCTTTCCAATAAATCTTCTCCAGTCATATTTTTATAGGAGAATGTAAAATAAAATCCGTCTGCCAAAGGCTTATCCTCATCTTTGTCATAAACGATGCTAAAACCATTATCAGTAAATAATTTTTTCATAATCTTTGCTCGTTCCCCATAAATTTTTACCTCATCTACAAAGTCAAATGTGCCGTCATTTACTGCTTTTAACATGGCAGCTAAACCATATTGAGCTGAGTGTGTAACACCAGATGAAAGTGCATATAATACCTTATAAATTAAATTATGTCCAAACATTGGATGCCCATAAATAGCATTTAATGAATCAAAGGATCTATTAAATAATAGATCATTGATAATCATCATTCCTACACGTTGACCTGCGTATGAAAAAGCTTTAGAACTGGAAATTAAAAGGATCCAGTTATCAGTATATTTGGCTACAGTCGGTTGATATGGAGGTTGTCCCGGTATAGAATAATCTTTTCGAAAATCCATGCCAAAATAAGCCATATCTTCTACTACAACAACTTTATATTGAGTAGCAAGCTCACCAATTATTTTTAATTCTTTTTCGGTAAAGCAAATCCAAGAAGGATTGTTTGGATTCGAATATATTATTGTTGAGATATTTCCTTTTGATAGGTAGGATTCTAATTTATCTTTGAGGGCATCTCCACGATAATTATAAACATCAAAAGTGTCATATTTATGATCTAAAACTTCTAATTGTTGTTTTTGTACTGGAAACCCCGGATCTATAAACAGAACAGTATCTTTTTTTTCGTCAAGTTTTGTTAACATTAAAAAAGCGGCAAAACCACCTTGCATAGATCCCACAGTTGGAATGCATCCTTTACGATTTACCTCAATGTTTAAGAAATTTTTCACAAAACGTGATATTTCATCCTTTAATTGAGCCACCCCATCAATCATTGGGTATTTAGACGCAACCCCGGTTTTTAAGGCAGCAATTTCTGCATTGGTACCAATTTCAGGAGGTGCCAGGCCGGGCACGCCCATTTCCATCCTGATAAATTTATTATTAGTTTCTTGTTCAATTTCGTTCACCAAACTAACGAGCTCTCGAATGGACGCTTTACCTATACTTTTTATTCCTGATTTTGCAATTTTATTTTTTACAATTTCATAATTTATAGGTGTATTTTGATTATTAACAGCTATCATTAAGTAGATCTTTTCTTTTATCAAAATTACGTAAAGTTATTAGATATTTTTTCTTTAATATCTTTTTAAGACGAATTAAAAAATAAATAAAACAAGATTCTTTTTTGTTTAATTTATTGAAGATATATTTTATATATTTAGGGCTTCAAATTACTTAAACCCATGACTGCATTAATTATTCTCATTTTCGTTTTCGGCTATTTAGCCATTACATTAGAACATCCATTAAAATTGGATAAAACAGTTCCTGCGTTATTAATGGCCGCAATAATGTGGGCTTTGCTTGCCATTGGATTTCAACAAGGATGGTTTAATGTAGTTGACGGACATGAAAATGTATTTAGTTTTTTAGCAGGCCATGATAATGAACATGCAGAAGAGGGCTTTACTAATTTATTATTACATCATTTGGGTAAAACTGCTGAAATATTGGTTTTCCTTATTGGTGCGATGACTATTGTTGAAATAATTGATTTGCATAGAGGGTTTGATGTTTTGAAGAGTTGGGTAAAAACTAAGAGTAAGAAAAAACTATTGTGGATTTTAGCAATACTTGCGTTTATTTTATCAGCAATTATTGATAATTTAACAGCAACCATCGTTTTAGTAACATTGCTGAGAAAATTAATACCAAACAGAACTGATAGATTGTGGTATGCCGGGATGATCGTAGTTGCAGCAAATGCTGGTGGAGCATGGTCTCCTATTGGAGATGTGACAACTACAATGTTATGGATTGGTAAGCGCGTATCTGCTCTTGCTTTAGTGACGAAACTAATAATTCCTTCAATAGTTTGTATGGTAGTTCCGACATTTGTTGCTACTTTACTCCCTGCATTTAAAGGCGAGATTGAAGTTGATATTAGTGAGGAAAATGTGGATGAGAGATCGTTATTGAGTAGTAGAACTATGCTGTTCTTAGGGTTGGGTATGATAGTTTCTGTGCCAGTTTTCAAAACAGTAACACATTTACCTCCATATTTAGGCATGATGTTAGCACTGGGTGTAGTTTGGTTAGTTTCAGAATATATACACCCTGAAGAAGAATTTACGGAAGAGCGAAAACATTTGTATTCTGCACATCAAGCTTTGTCAAGAATTGAAATGTCAAGTATCCTATTTTTCTTAGGTATCTTAATGGCTGTAGCGGCTTTAGAATCATTGGTTTATGGTAGTGTAATGATTGAGGGTCAAGAGGTACAGATGGGGACTTTACGCTATGTAGCCGAACTACTTAATGCTGCTATTCCTAATCAAAATATTGTAGTCATGATTCTTGGAGTATTGTCTGCCATAATTGATAATGTTCCATTGGTTGCCGCCTCCATGGGTATGTACAACTTACCGATGGATGATAGTTTGTGGCATTTAATTGCGTATTCAGCTGGTACAGGTGGGAGCATGTTGATCATTGGATCTGCAGCCGGTGTAGCTGCCATGGGTATGGAAAAAATTGATTTTATATGGTATCTTAAAAAGATAGCCTGGCTTGCCGCGATAGGTTTTGCTGCGGGATTTTCTTTAGCCATATTTTTTGTTTAAAATTTAATCGCATTTAGTGAGGTTTTTTATGAGTTGCTAAACAATTTTCAACTCGTATTTTCGTTACATAGTATTATCCCCAAAATAAAGCTAAAATTTATGTTGCTAAGTATTCAGCAGGGAGCCGAAATAGCTCAAGATAACCTGGAAGAAGTTATATCAGAAGAAAAAACCCTATCCATTTATAATTTAATTATGGATGGCGGTTTAGGAGGTAAAGTCATTATCGCAATCTTAATAGTACTTCTTGCTGTAGCATTGTACATCTACTTTGAAAGATATTTAGCCATTAAGGCGGCTACTAAGGTTGACAAAAACTTTATGAATCAGATCAAAGATCATGTGTCCAATGGTAAGTTGGAAGCTGCTAAAATATTATGTGTACAAGATGGGTCTCCTGCAGCACGTTTAATTGAAAAAGGTATTTCTAGAATAGGTAAACCCTTAGATGATATCAATACTGCCATTGAAAATGCCGGTAAGTTGGAAATTTATAAGTTAGAACGAAACGTGAGTGTTGTTGCCACCATTGCTGGTGCTGCACCTATGATCGGGTTTTTGGGTACGGTTATTGGAATGATAGTTGCAATTCATGAAATAGCAAATGCTGGCGGACAAATAGATATTAAAATGTTGTCAGATGGTTTATATACGGCTATGACCACAACGGTTGCGGGTTTAATAGTTGGTATTATTTCATATATAGCATATAATCACTTGGTGGTTCGCACAAATAAAGTAGTGTATCAAATGGAAGCTCAATCAGTTGAGTTTTTAGACTTACTAAACGAGCCTGTTTAACGTATGAATGTAAGAGGAAGAAATAAAGTAAGCCCAGAATTCAATATGTCGTCAATGACGGATATTGTTTTTCTATTGTTAATATTTTTTATGCTAACATCTACTCTTGTTACTGTTAATGCATTAGATATTTTATTACCTAAAGCACAAGGTAAAACTGAAAATAATAAATCAGTTGCTGTAAGTATTACAAAAAATCTAGATTTTTATGTGGATAGAAAAAAAGTTTCTGAAAATGATTTAGAACAAAATTTGACTAGTTTATTAAGCAACGATGAAAATCCAACCATAGTTTTAAGAGCCGAAGAAGGAGTTCCTATTGAAAAGGCTGTCCGCATTATGGATATAGCTAATAGGAATAAATTCAAGATCATATTGGCTGTAAGGCCTAAATAAAATGTCATATTTAGATACTCCACATAAGAGAAAATCTGCAATTGCAACAACCATTGTAATGGCGCTACTATTGTTTTTGATTTTCACATTTGGTTTGCGGTATTTTGATCCTCCTTTAGAATATGGAATTGCTGTTAATTTTGGAACTTCAAATGTTGGTAGTGGCAATATCCAACCAACAGAACCCTTAAAATCAGCATCTTCAGAGGAAGAAGTAGTTGAAGAAACTCAACAAGAAGAAGTAGAGGAAACTGTGGCAGAGGTTGAACCAACGAGTGCCCCTTCAGAGAAAGTCATTACTCAGGATTCTGAGGAATCAATAAAAATTAAAAAGCAGGAAGAAGCAAAAAGAAAAGCAGAAGAAGCAGAAAGGCAAAAAAAATTGGAGGCGGAACGCATTATAAAACAGCGAAAAGCTGCTGAGGAAAAAAAGAAAGCCGAAGAGGCCGCTAAAAGGAAAAGACTTGATGATATGATGGGTGGTCTTAATAATTCAGACGGAAGTGCAACAGGTGGTGAAGGCGACGATAATCAGGCAGGAGATAAAGGGAATCCAAATGGTGATCCGAATGCAAGTGGATACTATGGTAATGGCGGAGGTGGAAGCGGAGGCAATTACCGATTAGGAAATAGAAAAGCCGTGTCAAAACCGAAACCTACCTATGATTGTGATGAACAGGGTAGAGTAGTAGTTAGTATTTCAGTTGATAATAGCGGTAGGGTGATAAGTGCTCAAGCGGGTATTAAAGGCACT
>Ga0265303_10002296_pt1 | contig 11818 bp, 12 predicted proteins | sample Helome_2_FD_192494 | JGI IMG/M metagenome (GOLD analysis project Ga0265303, IMG submission 192494) | Marine sediment microbial communities from subtidal zone of North Sea - Hel_20160317 (Illumina Assembly) | ecosystem: Environmental > Aquatic > Marine > Subtidal zone > Sediment ...
TGCTATTGCTCCACATTTTTAATAAATGATTCAAAACTACCGTCTTCATAAAAAATAATAATATTCTTAATTGATTTAGAGTTGGTAGAGGGTTCAGCGGATGCGGCAGTTTCGGCAGAGTAGGATACCGCTTTTTCTTTTTGAACTGCCGGAAATGTACCCTTTCCATTGAGCAGCCAATAAAGATTAACTTCTGGAAAGGACTTAACAACTTTTAAGACGAATTCGAGGCTGGGTTTGTTTCTACCGGTAAGTAAGTGAGAAATGGTAGATCTTTGGACCGCTATCTTATCTGCAAAAGCAGATGCTGAAAGTCCGTAATAATTGATTACTTTCTCTAAACGCTGTACAAATTCTTCTGTGTTTACCATTGTACATTAATTGTTATATATAATCTTGTTCTTTGTGATAGATAGGTATTATATTGATCCATAAATATTGTATAAATAATACAGATAAAGATATTTAAATAACTGAAATACAACTTATTAAATACTTTTATAAAAATTTAACACTAAATTGTTTACAACGGTACTCAAATCACTAAGTTTGATTTTCATTTACGTTTACAAATGTAACTAAATTAGTCACATTTGTAAATGATTTTGACTTTACATTTGTAATATAAATTAAATCTATTGTGAATTTTTCTTCTTTAAATTATCAGGATATAAAAGAGCTTTCTGTACATGGAAGATATATAAGCAGTTCTCAGCTACATTCTTTTATAAATAAAAATTCAATTCACAAGAAATTATCTTTGTTAGGAAATTCCGTAGACGATAGACCTATTTATAAAGTAACATTAGGTAGCGGGAAAATTAAAATCTTAATGTGGTCCCAGATGCATGGAAATGAAACGACTACCACAAAAGCCGTCCTGGACCTAATTAACTATTTAAATAAGGATAGTGAACTTGCTAATCAAATTTTATCATCAGTCACATTAACTATGGTTCCCGTCTTAAACCCTGATGGTGCTAAGGTTTATACCAGGGAGAATGCTAATGTAATAGATTTAAACAGAGACTTTCTGGAATTAAGTCAACCTGAAAGCAGAATTTTAAGAGTTTTATACAATGAAATAAAGCCTGATTATTGTTTTAATCTCCATGATCAGCGAACGATTTTTAACGTAGGCAGTCTGGAGAAGCCGGCTACTTTGTCGTTTTTAGCTCCAGCACATGATATTGACCGTAATATCTCAGCCAGCAGAGGAGAAAGCATGAAAATTATTGTGGCTATACATAAAGCTTTATCATCTCTATTACCAGATCAGATTGGTAGATATGATGATGCCTTCAATCCTAATTGTGTAGGGGATACATTTCAATTGTTGGGAACACCCACTATATTATTTGAAGCAGGGCATTATCCAGAAGATTACCAAAGAGAGAAAACAAGGGAATTTATATTTTATGCTTTAATCAGGGCAATATCGGTAATATCCGGTAGTAAAATTGAGGGATACAGCTTGGATGATTATTTTAATATCCCTGAAAATAATAAGCGTTATTTTGATTTATTACTCATAAACTCACATCTTATTAATAATAAATACGATCAAAATATTGGGATACTTTATAAAGAGGTTTTGGATGAAAATTCCATAATTTTCAACCCCTATATTGAAGCAACCGGTGATTTAAAGGATTGCTTTGGTCATAAATATCTTGATTGTACAGATCAAAATGACCTCAACTTCTTAAAATCTGATAGAAAATTGTATCAGCTCCTTTTTTAAATTATATCACGAAAAAGCGGCAATATTTTGCATATAACTCAAAAAAACGTATTATTTATTACATTTAAATTCTTAAATTTATCCCGAAGCAAAAATTATTTTAACAATGGGTAAAATAAAATTAGACGAAATAGACCATCAAATTCTGGATATGTTAATTGATAATACCAGAACACCTTTTACAGATATTGCCAAAAAATTATTGATTTCTGCCGGAACGGTTCATGTTAGGGTAAAAAAAATGGAGGAAGCCGGAATTATTCGCGGATCTTCACTTACACTAGATTATGTAAAACTAGGTTATGCGTTCATAGCTTATGTTGGTATATTTTTGGAAAAAACACATCAAACCAAGTTTGTATTAGAAAGATTGAATCAAATTCCAAATGTTACGGTTGCACATATTACAACTGGCAAATTCAACATCTTTTGTAAAATAAGAGCCAAAGACACCACCCATGCTAAAAATATCATATTTAAGATAGATGATATTGATGGTATAAGTCGAACGGAGACCATGATTTCATTAGAGGAAAGTATTAATGACAAAAAACGTTTGATGCATACCATTTTTAATGAGCTCTAAAACAATAATTGAATTTAAATTAGTGTTACTAATCTGGTATATCATCCAATATACTAATTGGCATTAACAGAATTCTGATCAACCATCCTCCTATACTAAAATACGTGCTGAAAACCACTAGTTTTCTTAATAACATCAATGAAGAATTCCGAACTAAAAAAAGAAGATTTTCATCCCTTTTACGGGCCTTACATTGCCACTTTAGGTGATGTAGAATTAGTGGAGATTTTGAAAAGGCAATTAGAGAATTTTCCATCGTTTATTTCGAGTATTCCTGAAGATAAATTTCATTATTCCTATGGTGAAGACAAATGGACTGTTACCCAGGTTTTAGTCCATATATTAGATACAGAACGCGTTTTTCAATATAGGGCTCTTCGTTTTGCCAGAAATGATAAAACACCTTTGCCAGGTTTTGATCAGGATATGTTTGTTTCAGAATCTAAAGCAGAAAATTGGAGTAGGGAAGAATTGATAGAAGATTATAGAATCATACGTAAATCTACTATCGCTCTTTTTGAAAAATTTTCTGATGCGGATTTAAAAAGGGTTGGAATTGCAAGTGATTCACAAATGAGCGTTGCAGCTTTAGGATTCATTTGCTGTGGGCACCAAAAACACCATAGAAACGTATTAAGGGAACGCTACCTTAAAGACTAATCAAAATCTTTTTCGTCTTCATTTTCTTCTTCAAGATTAAGTTCTAAAGAAGGCCCTTGAATAGATTCATCTTTTATTGCTTCAATTCCATCAGCCATATTTTCATCAAAATTTGCTATGAAATGAGAAAGACTTTTACTTATTTTAATAAGGTACAGTACCTCTTCGGTTTGTAATTCTACGGCTTCAATAAATTCACCGTTAAGATTTCTAAAAGAAATTATATCTTCATCTCCATATCCGTCGGGATAGGTCTCAATGAGAAGATTGGTCACTTGGCGATCTAACTTTTTGTAATCTATAAGTATACGTTTCATAAGCAAGCGTTTTAATACAACTAATTCGGTTGTCTAAATCCTATACCTAAACTATACTTTTTTTTCCTTCAGTATTTCAAAGAGTTGTAAAACAGCAAATTTAGTATATGAAGCTGCTATTCTTTGTAGTATGAAAATGCCTGACTTAAAGTATCATCAGGAACTCTATTGTCAATTTGGGCTTCCCCTATCCTTTTTAAAAGAACAAAGAAGATACTGCCATGAGAATTTTTCTTATCGTATTTTAATAGATCTATAATGGAATGGATGTCCTTATCGTTAAAATCAACTTTTTCAAAATGTTTGCCTATTGTCATCTTAATATCCTCCAATTGATTAATTCCCAAACCAGTTTGTTGATGTGACAAGAATGCTTCCAATATCATACCAATGGCAATAGCTTCACCGTGAAGCAAGGAATCACGTCCCGGATGCTCTAAAAAATAGGATTCAATTGCATGCCCAAGGGTATGGCCAAAATTTAATATTTTTCTAAGACTTTTCTCTCTTGGATCCTGTCTTACTATTTCATTTTTTATGACTATTGACTCGTAAATATGTTCTTCCAGTTGGTCAACAGATTTAACTTGTTTAAGAACTCTCCAAAACGGTTCACTTGTAATTAGGCCATGTTTGAGCATTTCGGCAAAGCCGCTATTCAATTGTCTTTTATCCAGAGTATTTAAAAATTTAGGAATAATGAGTACCATTTTAGGCTGGTTTATTACGCCGATCTGATTTTTTAGCATTCCCATATCAACTCCGGTCTTTCCTCCAACTGAGGCATCTACCATAGCAAGTAAGCTTGTTGGAATATTAATAAAATCTATTCCTCTTCTATAAGTTGAAGCTACAAAACCACCCAAATCTGTAATAACACCACCTCCAAGATTGATCAATAAACTCTGTCTGTCTGCCCCTTTTTTTGAAAGCTCTTCCCAAACCTTTATACAACAAGTAATACTTTTATTAATTTCACCTGATTCTATCTCTATAATCTCAAAATTAAAGTTCCCACCAAGACTAGCCTGAAATTTAGGAAGACAATGTTCCCGGGTATTCTCGTCCACCAGTATAAAAACGCTGGAATAGTTTGAGATTTTTAAATGAGATTCCAAAGCCTCATATCCCAAATAATTAAAATGGATTTGTGTAGAAAAAGAAATAATTGATTCCATGGGCTATAATTTAAAATACTTTAGGTAATAATCTTTAATGAATACCTTGTTAAAATTAAAACACAAAATAAAGGCTATTTTTAATAAATGAATATAAATTCTGGTATTATCTTTGAATTGATAACTAATTGGTAATAATGAACAGAATTTTTGAAGATACCTCAACAGCATTTTCTCTTAAATCGGATTCTGAATTGGAACGAGCCTATTTTCTTTTTAAGATGATAGCTAATGAACCGCTTGTTAAAATTGGTACCGCAATGACCAATTTTGCTCTAAAAGCAAGATTACCTGTTGATGGCCTTATTCGGGCAACTGTATTCGATCATTTTTGCGGTGGTGTAAGTGAGGAAGATTGTATGACGGTAGTTGACAAAATGTGGAGTAAAGGCGTTTGTTCTGTCCTGGATTATTCTGTTGAAGGTAAGGATACTGAAGACCCATTGGATGATGCCCTGGAGAAAACCTTGAAGATTCTCGATTTTGTAAAGGAATTAGATGCCATTCCTTTCGCAGTTTTTAAACCTAGTGGTTATGGCAGAGTGGCGCTATTTCAAAAAATTGGTGAAGGCAAACCCCTATCAAAAAAAGAAAAACAAGAATGGGACCGAGTAGTGTACCGTTTTGAGACGACATGTAAGAAAGCACATTACCTGGATGTGTCACTTTTAATAGATGCCGAAGAAAGTTGGATGCAGGATGCGGCAGATGAGTTGGTAGAGGAGATGATGCGTAAATACAATAAAGAAAAAGCTATTATTTTTAACACATTACAACTTTACCGTTGGGATCGCATGGATTACCTTAAGGAACTACATTCAAAAGCCAATAAGGAAGGTTTTAAAATAGGAATCAAGACTGTACGTGGAGCTTATATGGAAAAGGAAAATGAAAGAGCTTTGGAAAATAATTATCCTACCCCAATATGTGCTACTAAATCTGAAAGTGATTCAAATTATGATAAAACAGTAGACTATATAGTAGAACACCTGGACAGGATATCCCTTTTTTCTGGAACGCATAATGAATTGAGTTCTTACAAATTAATGGAATTGATGGAACAAAAAGGGATCCCACATGATGATAACCGTATTTGGTTTGGTCAGCTTTATGGCATGAGCGACCATATTTCTTATAATCTTGCAGATAAAGGTTATAATGTGGCAAAGTATTTACCCTTTGGACCTGTACGCGATGTAATGCCTTATTTAATAAGACGTGCTGAGGAAAATACTTCTGTGGCAGGACAGACAAACAGGGAATTAGAACTTTTAAAAAAAGAGCGGCGACGAAGAAAAATCTAAGCGGACAATTTATTCTTCAAAAGAAAAGGAAATATAGACCCATTTAATAAGAAACTTTTTCACATTACAACGCTTTAAGTTTATAAGGTAATTTCCTGAAAGAGTTATTGCTTTACATTTATTAATACTGCCTCACAACTAGACAAGTCAGAATTAAGTACAATATTTTCAGAGTTGGGGCCATCATTTATTTCTATGGAGACTGTGTTTGGAGGAAAATTCCCCAAATTATGGGCATAGAGAAATAAATCATTTGATTTATTCAAATTCAATTTTACCTCAAAACTTTTTTTCTTGTAGGTTAATATGTGTTTATCAACAATTTGCTCACCGTTAAGATATATAGATACAATATCACCATCTGCTCTACCATGGTCATAAAGACTTATTGTGATTATCTCGTTATCTACCAACAGTTCTTTTTGGTACGAAATTTTTCTTCCTTCAAAAACAGTCCTATTTGGGACCTTAACTTTCTCTGGAACTACTATTTCTTTCGTCTCTTCCTCAACTGCAGCAATTGTCTCAACAGGTTTTTGTTCCGGGTCTGCGGGTTTCTCAACTACTTTAGAAGGCTCTGGAACTGGCTCAACAATAATCTCCTCCGTAATTTCAATAGGTGCTTCTAAAACTACATCGGGGGTTTCTACAACTTCAGTTGGGGCCTCGGCTATTGCATCTTCAGGTATTTTATCTTCTTTTCTTATAGTAAAATAAGGAGTAGCATACTTCGCGATATGGTATTTATTGAGAGGGAAGAGTTCAATGCCCATAATTTTATATTTATTTCCTGGGGGCAACCCCTTTCTTAGCTTAACATCTTTTACAAAGTGATTGTTTTTATACACACCAAGCACTTGTACTACCACATCATCCCTGGTTAAAAAGAACTTTATGTTTTTGCTTTCATCCATATTAGATGTGGTCCATTTTATTTCTACAGGACCAGGAGCAATCCAAACCGTTCCATTTGTTGGATAAGTAATTTCTATGGATGAACGCCATTGTATTCTTTCGTTTATTCTTTGTTTATTTAACTTATAGACCGAATTTTTAAAATTATTATAGGGTACGTAAGCAGTTAAGCCAATATTTGCTTCTTGTAATAACTGATAAAATTCTTCCAGTTCTGCAAGGACATTTATTAACGGGATTTTACTGGGATAGGTCTTCTTTATAAAATTTATTTTGGAAATAACTTTTTTTGCTTTCTTTTTATTTGATGCCTGACTATAATTCTCCGTACTGGTTTCAGTTAAATTTTTAGCGAAACTAAGCTTGCTATATCCAAATCTGTTTTCTAAAAACTTAATGGCTTCTTCATTGCTAAGAGAATTAGTTTCTTTAAATTTCTTTGCTATTTCGTATGCTAAAAGATATTCTTTCAAGCTTTGCTGTAGGCTTGCTTTAGCTACCTCAGTACTTACTACGTCAGGTGAGTTCACAGCCTGATTCAGTATTTTGAGAAATAGTTCTTTGTTTAACAATTCCTGTGAATTTGCAAATCCACCTTGATAATAATCAAATACCAGGCTTGGCGATTCCAATAAAAGATAATTCTTATTGGTTGTATTGGTCAAATCACCGGTTCCATAAGTCTCAAGAATACGCTGTTTTGCCTTCTCGTTCCATGAGTCGGTGCCCTCATTTATAATCTTCTTACTCAATTCAATCGGGTCATCTATCCTTGAATCATTTAATGGAGTCTGATTGTGGGCATGGTTTGGTTGACTAAATAGAAACCATAAAAAAAGAATAAAAATATTTTTCATCAAGATATTTTATAACGGCGATGTAATATAAATTTTGGCCCCTCTAAACAACACCTGCTTTTCAATAACAGAATAAAAAAAAGATACAATTTAAGGCTATGCCCGGACAGGCTACTTAATAGTCGCTAATCCTACTTAATAACTCCAAAATGCCCCAATTTATTATACCTCTGAACTTATATACGTAATATTTTCTTATTTAGTTTTAAGTAATGACAGTTTAGAATATATCAAACTTTATCCCTTGTAGGAATAGGGCTACAAGTAAAATTTTTAGATTTAGAGTGGTTAATACTTATGAGTCAGAAGAAACTAAGGGGTTTTCAATATTAAATTACTTCTTAAAAGTTTATTTGTTTAAATTGATCAGGTCAATTTCAATAATCTGAATATTCCGTAGGATAAAGGAAGTAGATATCTGCATGAGAAACGGTATTTTCATATTTTGGAAGTGTGAGTAACTCTTTCCATTCAGGAGAATCAAAAAAAGCCTTCCAAAGTTCATCTCTGGTTTCCTGATTTCTAAAAGTTGTCATATACATTAGATTAGGCATTCTAGGCCCCGATATTACTTCTGCGTAAAAAACGGCATTAAAACCTAATCGGTCAAATAACTTAATTTCACCACCTTCATTAAACATAGCTACTTTTCTTTTATAATATTCTTCTGTAGGGGATTCGTAACTACGCAATTCATAGATGCGATTGGCTTTTGGAACGTTAAATTCTGGCGCAAACAATTTTGGCATATTTTCAAATGCTCGCATAAGTATGGATTCAATGCGGTCATATGGTGGATATTCATGAGAAGCATTGATATAGTTGCCTCCTGTATGTGCATATGTGCTGTCTTTTACCAGCGCGTTGGTTAGGCCAAGAAATTGTTCTAAGGATTCATATGGAATTAACAGTACAATACGTTTGGTTGTATCTGTTACTGACTGTCGGGGTTTAAATACACCAATATTATATATATGCTGTCTGTGAAGCGCAGGTATGAACGAATTTCTAAGATACTCATCAGTTTTAGATTCTTGATCATTAGAGTTAAAATAATAGGTTTTAAGCTGATAGAATTCTCTGCTCTGATTTACTTCAGCTTGTTCATTCGTTATTTGTTTCTTTGTTTCGCGACTACAACATATTAGTAAACCAGCTATTATAACGTATTTGAATAATTTCATTTTTAAAAGTTGAATCGGTTATTGTAATAAGTTAAGAAAAACATGTACGGTTAATGGAAATTCATTCAATTAAATACCTTCTCCAAAGAATTGAGTCGATTATAATATAATAATTTATAGCTTTAATAAATATTCCTTATATATTTATTAATCAAGTAGTTGCAAATTCTCTATTTCAGTTGTGCTGTCACAGTTCTTTACAGTTAAAGTCATCAATTTTTCCTTTATCATTCCTTCTATTAAATAGGTCTTACAAGTGGTGTTTTTAGTGTCACTCTTTTTAAAATTAACGTCTCCTTCATTCATAAAGTAATCAATTGTAAGAGAGTCCAGTGTTTGATCATTTAACATCTGATCTATCTGTTCGGAATAAGTAAGGGGTTTGGACCGTAATTCTTTTAAAACCCTGCAATTTGGTAGGTAGCAAAAGCTGACACCGGTTTCATCAGACTTTTTTTTCAGAAAAAAGAAAAGGAAAACAAGTCCGATGGATAATCCTATAAGGTAAAATCCCAATCTTTTCAGAAATGCCATTACCTAAAAAATAAGAAAGTTGATATCACTGTATTTCAGATCGAACCATTCACCAACGGATTTATTGGTAAGTATGCCATGATACATATATAAACCGTTTCGAAGGCCCCTGTCAAATCTCAGCGAATTTTCCAGGCCTCCTTCTTCTCCGATCTTTAGTAGATAAGGAGTAAAAATATTACTTATGGAGACCGAAGAGGTCCTGGGGTATCTTGCAGGAATGTTGGGTACCCCATAATGGATGACCCCAAATTTTTCGCGGGTAGGTTTATCGTGGGTAGTAAGCTCACTGGTTTCAAAACAACCTCCCATATCTATGCTTACATCAATGATCACAGACCCTTTTTTCATTTGTTCTACCATTGTACTCGAAACTACAATAGGTGATCTGTCACTGCCGCGCACAGCCCCTATAGCAACATCGCAGCGCTTTAGACTCTTTAAGAGATTCTTGGGTTGTAGGGTAGAGGTATAAATTGTCTGTTTAAGATTCGTTTGAATGTTCCTTAATTTGGTAAGGGAGTTATCAAAGACTTTAACATTTGCTCCAAGCCCTAGAGCCGAGCGGGCAGCGAACTCCCCAACGGTTCCTGCTCCGACAATTACTACTTCTATAGGGGGTACGCCACTAATATTACCGAACATAAGCCCATTACCCTGATTGGTTGCAGCCATAATTTCTGAAGCAATAAGCACAGAAGCAATACCTGCAATCTCACTTAAGGAACGCACGGCAGGATATTTACCATCCTCATCTCGAATATATTCAAACGCTATGGCTGTGATTCGTTTTTTGGCTAGTTCCTCAAAATATTCTTTAGACCTCGTTTTTATTTGTAAGGCGGAAATAATAGTCGCCTGGGGATTCATCAATTGAATTTCCGACAGGGTAGGGGGTTCTACTTTCAATAAAAGCGGACAAGAAAAAACTTTTTTTGTGTCTCGTGTTATGCTTGCACCGGCTTCAGTATATTCTACATCTGTATAACTAGCACTTTCACCGGCACCTGCTTCCATTAAAACTCTGTGACCGTTTGAGGTTAACGCATTTACAGCATCAGGAGTGAGGCAAATACGTTTTTCCTGATATTGGTTTTCATTTGGGATCCCAATAAAGAGTTCTCCTTTTTGTTTTAAAATTTCCAGTGTTTCTTCCTGTGGAAGTAGCTGTTGTTTACTAAATGGTGAGGAAGGCTGATTCATAAACCGTAATTGGAAACCGTAAATTAATGGTCGATCTCAAAATTACAATTTTTTTTCATGAAGTAGGTTTGTAAAATGGTGTACAAAAAAATCCTGCACTAATGTGGCAGGATTTTCATTTTATATTTTTAACCTAAAGAGATATGTTAAACAAACTTCTCAAGGAATGCTGGATCTGTTTAAATAGTTGTTGTAAAGACTGATTTGGTGTTTTTTGAGACAAGGCCTCTTCTATTTTGTCCTCATTTTCAGGCAATACTCCTAGTTTTGCATTTGCCTGTCTCTCTTTGTCTTTGTAGTATTGCAGTTCTGCATCCATGGCATCCAGATCAATGCCGTGTACATATTTATCATAAAGTTTTATTCGAATAAAGTACACGAAAGGAATTACCACCATACATACGGGTAATATCCAGAAAATATTTTCTACATCTACATATGCATCATCCCAGTAAAAATAAACTTCAAATATCTGGAAGGCATACATACATATGGGGATCAAAAGGATATGATACCACCAGTGTTTGTTGGTAAAGAACCATATCAATAACAAATAAAAAGGCACTATTTTACCTAATAAAAACCAAGCATAAGTGTAAATGTCATCAAATCCATTTCTGTCAATGGTCATTCCCAGGAAATTTATAGTGGCCTCCGGGTCTCTTGGTAAATAATCATGGAGTTTAAAAATGAATGGCGCAGCAATTATTAAAAAAATTGCGATAGACTCAATAAATAATCTCTTTTTAGCTTTTTTACTTTGATCAGGTATCAGATTCATTTTGGCAATGTAAGTGAGGGATTATATTGCTCTAACGTAAAAAAGGGCAATTTATGATTGCCCTTTTTTCAAAACAGTAAACTATTTTAACTTAATTATTTTTATTTAAGTTTAATTTTAGATTTTTCAATTCCATCCTTGTGTAACAGTTGATCTTCAACAGGATTGTTCGGGGTCAAGGCTGCCGCCATCAGAATAAGGCAGGTACATATTCCAAAAAAAAGTTTTTTTGTGCTCATCGTAAATAGTTTTTCGTTAAAGATTTGATTCATTCTCACTAACAAATGTAGGAAAAAATACCCTAACAAATTGTTATTAATCGGAAAAACATAACCTTTTAACGTAAAAACTGAACATTTTACCGACTTTTTTGCCGTTCGTCGACTCCAAGACAATAGAAATGTACTTTTTACAATATGGAATTCTTCACTCTTCGTGCGAAATGAGATCAGTTAATCTTGTACTGTGTTAGCCAATTGTATTTTAGGACTTTTTAATTCTTTTTGTTGATTCATGGCTCTGGATCTAAAATACAGAAAGCACATTCAGAAAATT
>Ga0265303_10002297_pt1 | contig 11818 bp, 12 predicted proteins | sample Helome_2_FD_192494 | JGI IMG/M metagenome (GOLD analysis project Ga0265303, IMG submission 192494) | Marine sediment microbial communities from subtidal zone of North Sea - Hel_20160317 (Illumina Assembly) | ecosystem: Environmental > Aquatic > Marine > Subtidal zone > Sediment ...
CAGGCCAGCGGTTTGGGCCCAATGGCAGGCCAGCTCAGCCATTTCGTCAATTACGTTGAACAGGACATTCCCTACGCGCACACTCGTTACGCAAACGAGTACGATCGGCTGCTCGCCGTCATGGACGTGCGCTTGCGTGACCGCGAATTTATCGCAGGCGACTACTCCATCGCGGACGTAGCCAGTTTTCCGTGGGTTCTGCCGTATCGGCGACTCGGTAATGATCTCGACAAGTTCACGAACCTGCGACGTTGGTTTGACACACTTAAAGTTCGCCCCGCGGTCCGGACCGGCGTAGACGTAGGCAGCGACTGGCCTCGAGATGAAAAACGCAACGAGAAAGCCAGGGCGATGATATTCGGTCAGACGTCCGACACTGTTTTCAAAGCCGCTGAAGGACAGAGAAACTAGCGTGAAGTTTTACGATTGCAAAACGGCTCCCAGCCCAAGGCGAGTTCGGATTTTTCTAGCAGAAAAAGGTGTCGAGGTAGATACCGTGCACATTGATCTTGGCAGCGGCGAGCAATTCAGCGAGGCTTTTCGCAAGATTAATCCAGACTGTGTCGTTCCAGTGCTCGAACTCGACAACGGTCACAGTATTAGTGAAGTTGTAGCAATCTGTCATTACCTGGAAGAGCTGCATCCTGAGCCGCCATTGTTCGGCAAAACAGCTGAGGAACGTGCGACAGCCCTAATGTGGAATGCCAAGGTCGAACAGTTGGGACTATGGGCTGTTGCCGACGCATTTCGAAACTCCACGAAAGCTCTTCTGAACAACGCGCTGCCGGGGCCGGACAACTATTTGCAGATCCCCGAGCTTGCGGAGCGCGGTCGACTGCGTATTGACCGGTTCTACAAACGACTGGATCGCCAGCTCGCGGAAAACAATTTCGTCGCGGGTAATTTTTTCTCAATAGCGGATATTACGGCGATGGTCGCGATAGATTTTGCGACCTGGATCAAGATTCGCGCGCCTGAACAGGCGGTCAACCTGAAGCGCTGGTATGCAGCCGTCTCGGAGCGCCCGAGCGCGTCGGCCTGACATCAACGCGGTTTACTAAGCGACGAGAAACCGATAAACAGCAATAGCCCGATCTTTGACAGTTCCAATGCGGCGTAGATGGCGTGTGCGTAGGACGGCGGCGGTTCCCCGCCGCTCAGGATCAGGTCAGTTCGGGCAGCGAGTTCAGGAATTAGCCAGACTCCCTGGGCGAGTACTATCAACGCCAGCAGGCCGCAAAATGCCCACCATTGTCGTGTAAGGCCGGCCGCTCTCACGATAATCAGTAGCAGAAGCAATGCCAGAATTTCGGTTTTGTTCAACGCGGCGAAAACCACGCGGCCCACGTCAAGCGCAATCGGTCGGGTAATCGAGGGTGCGGTAAATCGGACAGGGGTTGCAATCATTGATACGCCAACGGTTATGCCTACCCACAAGAAGCAGATCCAGGCTGGATTCAGTATTGCGTTGCGAAATCGGCGTAACACCGTCATATAATGCACGACCCGTTTACGAAAGACACGAATGATGACTGATCCAGAGGCGCAACTGGCGTCGCGTGTGTTAATGATTCGCCCGGTCCGGTTTGAGAGTAATCCGCTCACGGCGCTGTCGAATCGTTTTCAGGGCAAGTCCGATGCGGACCCTGAGGCACAACAGCTTGCTGCACTGCGTGAATTTGACGGCCTTGTTGATGCGCTGCGCGGGGCAGGCATCGAAGTTTTCGTTGTTGAAGACACGCCGGAGCCGCATACGCCAGACTCGATATTCCCCAACAACTGGATCAGTTTGCACGCCGATGGTCGTGTCGTGCTGTACCCAATGGAGGCAAGGAATCGTCGCACTGAGCGACGCCCGGACATCATTGAGTTACTCGATGACAAACTGGGTTTGACGATTACCGAAGTCGTCGACCTGACGGAACACGAAGACTCCGGGCACTACCTGGAAGGAACGGGCAGCATGGTGCTGGATCGTGCCAATCGAATTGCCTATGCATGCCTTTCGTCACGAACACACTTCGATCCGCTGGGCGACTTCGCGCAGCGTCTGAACTACGAGGTTGTTGCGTTCGATGCTGTGGACCGCGAGGGTGTCGCGATATACCACACCAACGTGCTCATGAACGTCGGAGAGGAGGTGGCAGTCATTTGCGACGAGGCTATCGTACGCCAGGAACAACGCCATGCCGTTCTCGCCCAGTTGCGTGACACCGGGCACGAAGTAATCAGTTTAAGTTACGACCAGCTTGATGCGTTCGCAGGCAACATGCTGGAACTGCAGAATAGCCAGGGCGAGCGCGTCGTCGCTATGTCGCAACAAGCCTTCGAGTCTCTCAACGAAACGCAGCTCAGCGTTTTTCGCGCGAACGGCAGGATCGTCAGCGTACCGATAAACTCCATTGAAGATTCGGCCGGCGGCAGCGTGCGCTGTATGTTGGCCGAAATTCATCTTCCCTAATTCATCTCTTCCTTTATTCATCTTCCCTTTGCATGATTTTTCGAGCCATGGACCTTTAAATCATTGAAAATGCCCATAAATCCACAGCTACCTTTTAATTCCTCGAACGGGAGAAAATCTATGGCCGGTGTAAAAGCACAGAAAAATATCGTCGCCATTGTCGGCGGAGTGGCTCTCTTGTTGTTCATTGCCTCGAACTTCATCAAAACCATCCCTGTTGGGCGGGTTGGCGTTGCGACCTTATTTGGTAACGCTCAACCGGATGGCTACGCGCAAGGCATACACATTCCCGTCAACCCTTTGTATCGATGGACGATGTTTGACGCGAGACAACAAACGCATCTGGAAACTGCCAATGTACCGAGCCAGGATCAGCTGCAAACAAAACTGGATGTCAGCGTGCAGTATCGAATTGATGGTGCGATGGCGCCTGATATCCTTGAACAAACCGGGCCCGCGGCCGCCGCGGTTCGAGTGCACCTGATCCCGAAGCTGCGGTCGTTGTTGCGCGAACAGGGAAAGAGCATCAAACGTGCAGAAGACTTTTTTAAGGAAGAAACACAAGAAACGCTACAGCTCGCGTTGACCGACGGGCTCAAGGATTATCTGGAGCCTAAGGGCATTATCGTTTCCGCTGTGCTTATCCGCGATATAACCTTGCCGCCATTCATTGTGCAGGCTATCGAACAGAAAAAGGAACGAGAACAAGCCGTGGAACGTGAGCGGGCAGAGCTCGAGCGCGTACGAACAGAGCTCCAACAAGAGGTGGCTCGCGCAGAAGCGGGCCGCGAAGCGGCGGAGCAGGAAGCTGCTAGAAAAAGGATACTCGCGGACGCGCAGGCCTATGAGATTACGCAGATCAACAATGCGATCGCACGCAATCAGGCGTATATTCAACTGCAGTCACTCGAAGCTCTGAAAGCCATTTCCAAGGACCCGGCAAGCAAGGTCTATTTCATGGACGGTTCGAGCCCGAGCCCGCTGCCGTTGATGCATTTGGGGGACCCGCAGCGCTAGCCTCGATTTCAATTTCGATTACTGATCGATAAGAACGGGAGCCGGGTGACTGGCTCCCGTTTTCTTGTTTTGGCACAAATTAGGAACGCAAAAAAAATGACAAACGACAAAATCCTGATGTGTCCGCCCGATTTCTTCACTGTGGACTACGTTATTAATCCCTGGATGGCAGGGCATGAAGAATCGATGAGCCTCGAAATTGCGAAAGTGCAATGGGAAACACTGCGCGAGAAGATCGGCGAATTCGCGGAGGTCGTCACGATCGAACCGCAGCCCGAACTTCCGGACATGGTATTTACGGCGAACGCAGGTGTCGTTTACGGCGACAAAGCGATAGCCAGCCACTTTATGCCGCATGAAAGGCGACCGGAGGAGCAATTTTTCAAAGAGTGGTTTCGCAACAACGGTTTCGACCTCTTGGATCTTGACGACAATATCGGTTTCGAAGGTGCTGGTGACTGCCTGCTCGATCGTCGCGGTCCATGGCTATGGACGGGCTACGGATTCAGGACGGAGATTGAGGCGCATGCCGAGATTCGCCGTTTTCTCGACATTGAAGTCGTGTCTATTCGACTGACCGACGCGCGTTTTTATCACATCGACACCTGTTTTTGCCCGCTGACCGATGGCTTCCTCATGTATCACCCTCCCGCCTTTGACTATGAATCCCGCATGGCGATCGAGAGCCGCATTCCGCCGCACAAGCGTATTATCGTCGACACAATGGACGCTGGAAATTTCGCGTGCAACGCGATCAATATTGGCGACCAGGTTATTCTCAACAAGGCATCGGACCCGCTCAAGGCGCGACTCATGCTGGCCGGCTTCAGTGTGCATGAAGTTGAGCTAAGCGAGTTTTTAAAGGCGGGCGGCTCGGCGAAATGCCTTTCGCTTAAACTGAGCGAGCCAAAATGGTAGCGGAATAGAGCCATGTCCGAAGCGCATACCTACAGAATCTGGCCAAAAGATCCGGCCGCGCACCTGTTCGAGGTACGTGTAACGGTTGCAGAGCCGGACCCCGACGGCCAGGTGTTCGCAATGCCGGCGTGGATCCCCGGCAGCTACATGATTCGCGACTACGCCAAGCATGTTGTTTCTGTTCGCGCCGAGGCGGACGGTCGCGATGTTGCGATCGAAAAACTGGACAAGAATCGCTGGCGTGCGGCAAAAGCGAGTCGGGCGCTGACCTTGGTGCTCGAGATATTCGCGCACGATAACAGTGTGCGTGGTGCGCACCTTGACAACAGTCATGCCTACTTCAACGGAACCTGCGTATTCCCGGCTGTCGTTGGCCAGGAAGAGCGTGCCTGCAATGTTGATATCGTTGCGCCGGAGGTGTCATTTGGCAAGAGAACGCGCGTTGCAACGTCGATGCGTAGAGGGTCGGCCGAAGACTACGATTTCGGCGGCTACACGGCGGAAGACTATGCCGAGCTTATCGACCATCCGGTCGAAATAGGGTCTTTGTCCATCGGTGAATTCGACGTTCAGGGTATTCCTCACGCCATCGCTATTCGTGGCAATACACGCGTCGACATGGCGCGGCTCTGTCACGACATGCAAGGCGTCTGTGAGCAGCAGATGTCATTGCTTGGCGCTCCTTTGGATCTGGATCGCTATTTGTTTCTCTTGCATGCACCAGGTAGCGGCTATGGCGGCCTCGAGCACCGTTGGTCATCGAGCCTGGTTTGTGGCCGCGACAATTTGCCGGCGCGCGGTGACGAAGGCGTCTCCGATGAGTACCGAACCTTCCTTGGCCTCGTAAGCCACGAGTACTTTCATCTGTGGAACGTAAAGCGCATGAAGCCTGCTGCGTTTACACCCTATGACCTGTCCCAGGAAGTTCATACCGGACTGCTCTGGGTGTACGAAGGAATCACATCGTATTACGACGATCTTGCGCTGGTTCGCTCTGGCACGATCACAGAAGAAAGCTATCTTGAATTGCTCGGGCAAATCATGACGCGCGTTATTCGCGGCAGCGGGCGGCGCCGACAGAGCGTCCAGGAGTCAAGTTTCGATGCCTGGACCAAGTTCTATAAACAAGATGCCAACGCAACAAATGCCATTGTCAGCTATTACGCCAAAGGTGCGCTCGTTGCGCTATGTCTCGACCTGAAGCTACGGAGCGAAACCGGCGGCCGGGTATCGCTCGACGACGTCATGAAGGACGCATGGGCGCGATGGGGCGAGACGGGTGAAGGCATGCCTGAAGACGGCTTCGAGCAATTGTGTATCGACGTCTCGGGTGAGGATCTTGGAGACTTCTTCAATGCGACCGTTCGCGGCACCGGCGAGCTGCCGCTTGAATCGCTACTGCATGGGCACGGTGTGGAGTACTGCCTGCGGCGTTCATCAGGCCGCAAGGACAAGGGCGGCAAGCCCTCCCCGGACAACAAGCTGCCGACGGTCTGGCTGGGCGCGACACTCAAGACTCGTGGTGGCAAGCCGATATTCAGCGCACTAATGAACGGTGGTCCGGCCGAAAGAGCCGGCGTTTCTCCCGGCGACGAGCTTGTGGCTCTGGATGGCTTGCGAATCGATATTGCGGGTTGCGAAGCGCGAACGCGACGCTATCGACCGGGTGACAAGTCCGAGTTGACGGTCTTTCGTGGCGACGAGTTGATCTCGCTCAGAATGAACTGGAGCGAGGCACCTGAGGACACCTGTTATCTGCTTCTCACTGACGACGCCGACGACTCGGTGAAGTCCCGCCGTGGTGATTGGCTGGGGCAGTAATGCGCTATCTCGCCAACCCGACCTTGCGCCTGTTCATTGGCGCAACCATGATCAGTTTTTCGCCCGTGTGGGTAAAACTCGTCAGCGTGTCGGCGACGACCAGTGGTTTTTACCGCGTATTGTTCGGTAGCGTGGCACTCGCCGCCTATTTACTCGTCAGAAAGCAGCGCCTGGATTTGTCGAAACGCGCCTGGACGATACTAATTATCGCATCAATATTCTTCGCGCTGGATCTGTGGTTTTGGCATCGCAGCATTAATTACATTGGTCCTGGGCTGTCGACATTGGTGGCCAATTTTCAGGTGTTCATCATGATGTTCGCCGGGATCATAATGTTGCGGCAAGTACCGCGCCTCACCCAGGTTATCGCCGTCCCACTGGCGCTCGGCGGTCTGGCAATGATTGTAGGACTGGATTGGCAAAACCTGCCGCAAGACTATCGTCTGGGCGTGATTTTCGGCCTACTGACGGCGGTCGCGTACGCGGGCTACCTGCTGAGTTTGCGTGCTGCGCGCCGGGATTCAGAGCATCGCATGCCGATTCGCGAAGTGGCCGTGGTTTCGGCGATTTCGGCGTTGATACTGGGCGTTTCGGCAATTGTCGAAGGGGAATCGCTGGCAATCCCGAACAGTCTCGATGCCGCGTGGCTTATCGCGTACGGAATTCTCTCGCAGGGCATCGGCGTTATTCTAATCGCGAGCAGCTTGCGCCAGGTGTCGACGACCGAAGCTGGAATTGCACTATTGCTGCAACCGACACTGAGCTTTGTCTGGGACGTCGTGTTTTTTGCACGCCCGATGACAGTCGTTGAGCTGGTCGGAGCAGCGATCGCGCTCGCCGCAATTTACCTTGGCGCGCGGCCGGCCTCAAAGCAGGCGCAGGGCGCTCGGTAAAACTTCGAGTTCAAAGCGCTGCTGCAACGGTTGCACTTCACCGTCGAGATGCGACGCTAAAGGCTCCGATGCTGCAATGGACAGCTTAGTGACACTGCGATGGTGGATTTCTGGCTGCCCCATGTGCGTACCGGACATCAACTTCGGAAGCAGGGACATTATCCGGCGGCGTGTTACGGGGTCTACGATCAGCAATTCGAGCTTGCCGTCGTTGTTGCTCGCTATTGGTGCGATATGAAACATCCCACCGATCCAGGGCCCGTTACTGATGCTCGCGAGTGTGGCCGGACCGTCCCAGGAATAACCTGCCGACGTAATTTGCAGCCGAGGCGTCGCGATGCCATCGACCATCGCGCGGAAGATTGCGAACAGGTAGACAAGGTCGCCAATAGGCAAGCGGATCGAGCGCGCGATACGAGTGACCTTGGCGTCAAAACCGATGCCCGCCCCATTGGCAAAGTAACGATCGTTCATCTTGCCTATGTCTATGGTCCCTGAGACTTGCTTCGCCTGCAGTCGGCGTGACAGCAGCCTCACGGCGTGCTCCCAGTTGAGTGACATCTCACAGGCTTTCGCGAAGTCGTTGCCGGTACCGCTTGGGATGATCCCCAGCGCCGCGTCTTTTTCGGAACGCATAATGCCGTTGACCGCCTCGTAAACGCTACCATCCCCGCCTGCGACGATGATCCGGTCCGCGCCACCGTCGACATGTTTTTTGACTTGATCTTCGAGATTGCCGACGGCGCGGCTATTGTGCAGCTCGATTTGCACGTCGTCAGTCTGCAATAGCTCAACAATACGCGCCTGTCGGCGCGCGGCACGGCCGCGACCGGCTGTGGGATTCAGAAAAAGCGGAATCGGGGTTGCGGTCATAATTTCCGGATCTGAACGTGAAGGTCCGATGCTACAATGCGCGCCACCGTTTTCGCAAAGCAGAGTCGTCAATGTTGGAGCTCGGCGTCAAGTTTCTGATCAGCTATTTCATCGGTTCTTTCATGGGAGCCATGATCGTTGGCGCGCTGCGGGGCGGGGTCGATATTCGTACCATGGGCAGCGGCAATGCGGGGGGTACGAACGCCCTTAGAACCCAGGGCCTGCTGTTCGCGTTTGCGGTCGTCGTTATCGATATTGGCAAGGGAATTGTCGGCGCTGGCGTTGTGCCTGGCCTGGAGCTGCCCTTCGTAGGGACGGACCCGGACGTGTCGCGAACCTGGCTGACGATGTGCTGCGCATTGGCCGCTGTTGTCGGGCATGTGTGGCCTATTTACCATGGGTTCAAAGGGGGCAAAGGCGCTGCGACATTTGTGGGCACCCTCGTGGCGCTTGCGCCTGTACTAATTGTCGTTGTGGTGTCTGTCTGGGTAGCGGTAATTGCGCTAACAGGCTATGTCGGTGTTGCCTCGATGATGGCTGCGATTTCCTTGCCGGTCTGGCTCGGAGTCACTCGCTTGCCTGCGGACCAGCCACTGTTTATTTACAGCGTCGCCATTGCGCTGTTTATTGTCTTTTGTCACCGTTCGAATATTCAACGCATGAAAGACGGCACGGAGCACCGCAACTCGAAACTGATGCTATTCAATAGAAAACGCGCGAATACGCCCGATGACTAGGCTGGATGCGTCAGTCATTCGCAAAGCCATCGGCGAAGCCGCTCCTGCTCGTCTTGCTGAACTCGATGTTTTTTCGGAAATCGCGTCGACAAACACTCACCTGATGCAAGGACCGGCACCCGCGCCCGGCGAAATACACGTTGCAGCGACCGACAATCAAACAGCGGGCCGTGGCCGCCATGGTCGTACCTGGCAATCGCCACCCGGGTCCGGCCTCTGCCTGTCGATGGCGTATACGTTTTCTGCGCCGCCCGCCAACCTGCCAGCGCTCACACTCGCAATCGGCCTTGGTGCGATAGATGCCTTGCGCGAGCTTGGTGCGGCTGGCGTTCAGTTAAAGTGGCCGAATGATTTGATCGCCGCGGACGGCAAGTTGGGCGGAATACTGACCGAGATGCAAACCCGAACTGGCGCCACGACAAGCGTCGTGACGGGCATCGGTTTGAATATCGACCTTAGCGGGCACTCCGATATTGGTTTGGAAACCAGTTGGGCTGAGAGGATTGCCGATTTAAACGGGCACATTGAAGACCTGCCTGGCCGCAACATTATTGCCGCAGGCATGATCAACGGCTTAAGCAAGACATTCGTCAATTACGAGGCCGGTGGTTTTTCACACTTTGTCGACCGCTGGCCCGATAGCGACTGGCTTTTCGGCCGTGAATTTACGGTCGATACGCCAAAACAAAAGATCGCTGGCATAGGGGCCGGTGTCGCTGACGACGGAGCGCTACTGGTCGAGACGCCGACGGACGGCGTGCGACGAGTGACCTCAGGTTCCGTTTTGATGTCGGCCGCTTGAGTTCGCGACGTATGAAAGCGCTGCTACTGGATATTGGAAACTCACGCATCAAGTGGGGCGTGCTTGATGAGGGTGACATTCATCGGACTGGCCACATATCGCAAGACAGAATCCGTGACAAAGGCCTGCAGGTATTGACGACGAAACTGCCGCGCCGCGTCGATGAAGTTTTCGTCAGCAATGTCGCCGGCACCAGTTTCGCGACACGCCTGTCAGGCGTCGTTGGCATGCATTGTGAATGTGATGTGCACTTTGCGCGTGTTGAAAAAGCCGCTTGGGGTTTACGCAACAGCTACACGCAGCCGCGACGCATGGGCGTCGATCGTTGGGTTGCCATGGTGGGTGCCTGGGCGGAGTTTCATCGCTCGTGTCTCGTCGTTGATGTTGGCACGGCGGTGACGCTGGATGCGATTGACGGCAAGGGCGCGCACCTGGGCGGACAAATAATTCCGGGCGTCGGCACCATGGCGGACGCGTTGACCGCCGCGACCAGCGACATTCCCACCGTGCGGCCATTGCCTGCGCGCAAAGGTGCGGATATGAAGATGTTTGCGCGTACAACGGCGGCCGCGGTTCGGGAAGGAGCGCTCAATGCGGTCGCAGGTGCTGTGGATCGGGCCGTTCGAACGCTGCGATCTAAGGGCTACAAACCGATTATCGTATTGACCGGTGGCGATGCCTCACGCATTCTAGGCACGCTGAGCACAAGTCCGAAGCACCGGCCACACCTTGTCCTCCAGGGTCTCGCACATATGTTGGAAGGTCCCAAATGAAGAATTTATTGTTGTTACTGATACTGGCCAACATTCTCTATTTCTTATGGGGAATGTACGAGGAAACGGGCCCCCAGCCGGGGACCGAGATCGTTGAGGAAGAGGACCTGGGGCCGTCACTGGATATTGCGACGGCCAGAAAAAACCAGGGTCTGGCGAGCGTCGGTGCGGTGCTCGGGTCGGGTGCGCTGTCTAATCTCGAGGCCGTCGTTGGCCGAACGTGTGTCACGATCGGCCCGCTCAAATTGCGAAACGATGCGGACTCAGCGGTACTCGCGTATTCGAATGAGGGCATGAAAACCGGCACGCGCGCGACGCGAAAGCAGATATTTGTCGGTCACTGGGTACAAATCCGTAATATCGCCAACGATGAGTCGGCTAATGCCATGCTCGCTCAACTGAACGCCGGGGGCCTCACCGATTCCTATCTGGTTCGCACCGAGGACGAGGGTTTAAAAATCTCGCTCGGCTTGTTCGGCGACCTCGAGGGTGCGGAAAAAATCGAATTGGAAGCGCGATCATTGAACTTGCCGGCAGACATCACGCCGAGAATGGAAGATCGTTCGGTCTATTTCGTTGACCTGGCATTGCCGGCAGGCCAGGGCGCCGGCGACATTGTCGAGAAATACGGCGAAGACCAGGTCATGCTGCGCAGCAAGGCAACCTGTCCCCGATGACCTGTCCACAATAATTTGCGACGGCAAGCCTTGTCACGAGGGCCCGAAAAGCCAATAATGCGGCCCGCACGAATTCTGAGTGCGGACAATCAGCCGGCATAGCTCAGTTGGTAGAGCAACTGATTTGTAATCAGTAGGTCCCGAGTTCGACTCTTGGTGCCGGCACCACATAATCAACGACTTAGCGCCTCCACCGTGAGGCGCTTTTTCGTTTGTGGCGATGGTGCAGTCGGAGGCGCCACGGACGGGAGCCGGTGTATATCAGAGACTATGAACTAGGGGTCGAACCGCAGTTTCTCGATCCCACTTTTATCGACGATTGTTCAGCGACGAGAGATTGTCTTGGGCCGCCGGAAAGTAGGTTGGAGAAAGGCGAATGGCCTCGCCTAGAAAGAGTCTTGCTTGCGCGTAGTCCCCATTATTGATAGCTGCCCGAGCGGTGTTGTTTAGCGCGTGCGCTTCGCTCATCACTTCTTTGTAAGTTTCGATTGCGCCGTCGTACCAGCCCTGCCGTGCATAGACTCTGCCTAGATTGGCCCACGCCTGCTCGAATCCCTGGTTCGCGGCCGCCTCATAAAAATCGAGCGCGGCGCCGCGATTATCTCCCGCAAGGTACTTTGAATAGCCACGGTTGTTTAGAACGTGTGCTGCTTTGGGATTGATGGACAACGCGGCATCATAGTGAGTTTGCGCGGTCGTGAACTCGCCGGCCTTATCCGCGTACACGCCGAGCGCACCATGGGCGCGCCAGAGTTGATTATCGGTGGCCACAGCCAACGTCAACTCAGCTACGGCCTGCTCATTCTTGCCCTCTTTCATATAGATCAGGCCCAGGCCCTCGAGGGT
>Ga0265303_10002299_pt1 | contig 11813 bp, 6 predicted proteins | sample Helome_2_FD_192494 | JGI IMG/M metagenome (GOLD analysis project Ga0265303, IMG submission 192494) | Marine sediment microbial communities from subtidal zone of North Sea - Hel_20160317 (Illumina Assembly) | ecosystem: Environmental > Aquatic > Marine > Subtidal zone > Sediment ...
TGCAAGCCCGGAAGCAAAAGCGACAAACAGATCAAGCAGGCTGGGCCCGCCCCGCGCCAGCATTTCCCGCGTGGGTTGATCAAAACCGGGAATGACCAGACCCACCAGGACACCGACCAGCAGAGCGACACAAATCCCGAAAAAAACTGAATGCACTGAGATTTTCGCCAGCATGACGTTACCCTGCACAAGGGCAAGACCCAGCCCCAGCAAGGGTGTCATCAGAGGTGCGACCAGCATCGCGCCAATAACCACCGCCGCAGAATTTTGAACAAGACCGATCGCAGCTATGGTGGTTGACAGCACCATCAGGGCAATGAAGTCAAAATCCCAGTTGGAATTGGATTGCACCCTCTCCACCAGGGCGATGCGGTCTTCACGTTCAATTTGCGGTATCAGTCTTTCAAACCTGCTCTCGACAGCGACCGCAAATCGCCCCTTGATCGGGGAACCGGCGCTGACAACAACCACTGCCCGCCCCTTGTCAGCCTTGTAAAGTTTTGAGCCGGCGCTGCCGATAATCCGGCTACCCCATAAGCCGACACGTGAGGCACCCATCACAATCAAATCGAAATTGTTGGCCTCCCAGAAGCGCTGGATACCCTGAAAGTAATTATTGTCCACCACCACCCTGCGATGAATACCCTTGGTGTCCGTGCCCAAAGATCTTACAAGCAGTGCATCCAGACGTCTCGCACCCACCTTTTCCGAGTCGGGTCCGATATCCGGGTTGACCCGCGCTGCCGTCAGGTCTACGCCAGATGTTTTTGAGATGTCCCGGGCAAACTGCATGGCTGCCCTGCCATGCATGCCACTGGCGACACCTACTGCTATTTGCAGGTTTTCTTTTTCTTCAACCAGCCCAAAACAGAACACGACCTCGCAAGGCGCGTATCGTAAAAACAGGCGGCGCTCCTGAACATGCTCGGCATTCTTTGCGTCATATTCCTGGCGTGCGAGTGTGAGGACTTTGAGCTTGTCTATGCGCGCTTCCTCGATCATCTGTTCACGGAATTCGCGTGGTGTGGACGACCGGATTAGTTTCAGGCGAACGGTGATCAGCTGTTCAGTATCATTTTCCGGTGGTGTTTTCCCGTCATTGACCGGTGCACCCGCACTTAATAAGGGAGAGGATCTGATCAGCTGTTGCACTTCTGCAATCAGTGCTGATGCCCCGTTCTCAAGCGGTTCGTTCAGGGAAACTTCCAGCGCACTGCTTTCATTGCCATTACCCTCAACATGGTCAAAAACAATCAGGTCCAACTGCCGTGCTTGGGCCAATCGCAAGGCCCAGCGCAGTTGCAAAGCAACATCAAGGTCGTTTCCAATCCAAATTCCGATGCTTCCGTCAGCCACATTTTCTCCTGGTCTGGTTTCAGGCAGTGTTAAGCGCTTTCCTGAATATTGATCACCCGGATCAGCGCACCAACAGCCGGGTCATGATGTTCTTGTAAACCCGGGCCAAAGCGTCGAGGTCATCTACAGATGTATTTTCATCAATCTTGTGAATACTTTTATTAAGCAGGCCCAGTTCAAGTACCTCGGTTCCAAGGGGTGCAATAAATCGGCCGTCAGACGTACCGCCACCCGTATTCAGTTCCGGTTCTACACCCAACTCGTTTTGCAGAGCATCGATCACAGCGGTTCGCAGGGCGCCGGCATCAGAACGGAAGGGTTCACCGGAAACACGCCAGCTCAAGTCATAGCGCTCAATACCCAATTGTTGCAGCAGGGCTTCTATCTGTGACCTGATAACCTCGCTTGGTGAAGCCGGCGAGTTGCGGAAATTAAACCAGGCTTCAGCATGACCTGGTGTGACATTTTCCGCACCGGTACCTGAATGAATATTGGTCACCTGGCAGTGTGTCGAAGGAAAGTTTTCATCCCCCTGGTCCCATTGTGTTTTTGTCAGTGCATCCAAAAAACCGGTGAGCCGGTGAATCGGGTTATCCAGGGCCTGCGGAAAGGCACTGTGTCCCTGAATGCCATGAACCGTTAAACGGGCATGGGTTGAACCACGCCGGCCGATGCGTACCGTATCACCCAGTTTTTCCTGGCTGCTGGGCTCACCCACGACGCAATAGTCCGGTGCGCCGTTGCGTTTTTCAAGTATTCGAGCGACCTGTTTGACACCATCGACAGCCTCACCTTCTTCGTCGCTGGTCAGCAGGATACCGATTTGCCCGTTATGGTCAGGATGCTCACGCACCAACTCTTGAGCTGCAACGACCATGGCAGCCACTGCACCTTTCATGTCGGCAGCACCGCGTCCGTATAAAATGTTATTTCTGACTTCTGCCTTGAATGGCGGCGAAGTCCAATCCTCTAGCGGCCCCGGTGGAACCACGTCAGTGTGTCCAAGAAACCACAGCGAGGGTTCATCCGGCCCATTGGCATGACCATGGGTAAAAATCACGTTGTTGACTTCGCCAAACGGCAACCATTCAGTCTCGAAGCCCAGCGGTTCCAAAAGCACGGCCAATAGGCGCTGACAGCCTTCATCATTGGGTGTTAACGAAGGTCGTTCGATCAATGCGCGTGTCAGTTCCAGTGTTTCGCTCACGTCTTATCCCTTCCCAGTATTACTGGCTCAAGCTCTTTTGGATTGAAGCCTATGGCAACAATTTGATCAGTGACAAATACCGGACGTTTTATCAGTGTTGGCAACTGCAGCAGTAATTTCAGCAGTGACTCACCTTCCGACTGTCGTTGTGCTTCGCTCAATTGCCGCCAGGTGGTACTGCGACGGTTGACCAGCTTGTCAGAGAAATCCGAATCCAGCCAAGCCTGTAGCAATTCGGTTTGCAAGCCATCGGTTCGAAAGTCATGAAAGCGATGTTTAATACCCTGTTGCTCCAGCCACTTGACTGCTTTGCGGACCGTGTCACATTGTTTAATTCCATAGACAGTTAACATATCAGGATTCAACACTCGCTCTCAGAAGTTCATTAACACTGGTTTTCGAGCGCGTTTTCTCATCCACACGCTTAACGATGATAGCAGCGTAGAGAGCATAACTACCGTCCTTTGAGGGCAGACTACCAGGTACAACCACCGAGCCTGGCGGTACCCGTCCGTACATGATTTCACCACTTTCACGATCATAAATTCGTGTGCTCTTGCCAATGTAAACGCCCATTGAGAGTACGCTGCCCTTACCGATGATCACACCTTCGACCACTTCGGAGCGGGCACCGATAAAGCACTCGTCTTCGATTATTGTAGGTGTAGCCTGCAAGGGCTCAAGCACCCCGCCGATACCGACACCACCCGACAGGTGCACATGCTCGCCAATTTGTGCACAGGAACCAACGGTCGCCCAGGTATCAACCATGCTGCGTTCACCAACGTACGCTCCAATATTTACATAGGATGGCATCAGCACAGCGTCATGCCCTATAAAGGCGCCCCGCCGGACCGTGGCAGGCGGAACGATACGGGCACCGCAGGAACTGATATCTTCATCACTACCCCGCGCCCAGCGCAGGGGTACCTTGTCGAAATAACGTGAGGCCGAACCGTCGATTACCTGGTTATGACGAACCCGGAAATACAAAAGCACAGCTTTTTTCAACCACTCATTGACCTGCCATTCGCCATCTACGGACTCAGCGACTCTTAATGTGCCCTGCTCCAGTCCGGACAAAGAAAACTCGATGGCGGCCAGGAGTTCCTTCCCCGCGTTTTCGGGTGTGATAACCGTACGTTTTTCAAATGCCGCCTCGATTATTTCGCGTGGTTCCTGCAGCTTGTTCTTTGTGTTCATCATTACCCTATTTTTCTCTCAGTGTTTCAGTTAAAGTTTTTAGCAACAGCGCACGTGTATCCCGGCTCAAAGGAGCATTCTGCTTGTCGCTGAGAATAAAAGCGTCTTCGACACGATCACCCATGGTGGTGATTTTCGAATCGTGAATTCGTATACCACAAGCGTTAAATGCGAGGGAGATGTCGGATAACAGCCCCGGTCTGTCTGAACACGTCAGATCCATTAAAGTTTTTTCGCCACCGTGGGCCGCCGAGAAGTGAATCTCCGGGGCACTTTTGAACGGTCTTAATCGCCTTGGCAGTCTGCGCACCACCGGTTTGGGTATCTCGGCATCGGCTAATACCCTGCGTAAGCGGGCCTTCAGACGCTCACAATCGATGTCATTCAAACCCTGTGCATTGCCATCCATCAACTGGAACAGATCAAAACTTTTAGATGGAGTTGTGGTTCCGACCCGGGCTGCAAGCACATCGAGTCCAATCTCATCGATAACCGTTGTAACGGCGGAAAACAAACCGTCGTAGTCAGGGGCGTGAACCAGTAATTCACTGATACCCTGTTTTTTGACCTCACGAATCGCTACCAGAACGGGAGACTCCGGTGAGAGGCTGAGCACTTTTGTTGCAGTCCATTCCAGTTGATTGCCGGAATAACTCAGGAAAACATCCTGGGGCAGACTGGCCCACAATGTATCAACCGCCTCAGGATTCAATCCCTTTTCAATCAAACGCTCACGTACTTCGGCCTTGGCTTTCTGAATATGATGCTCGCGATCAAAAATGTTCGAACTACCCTCAGCCAGCGCCCTTGATGTGATGGTATACAACTCCCACAGCAGGCTGCCCTTCCAGTTATTCCACAACTTTGGGCTGGTCGCAGCAATATCAGCCATCGTAATAAGGTAGAGGTAATCCAGCCTGGTCTGGGTTCCGACAATCTCGCAAAAACCCCTGAGCGTTTCAGGGTCAGTAATATCCCGCCGTTGCGCGGTCTGAGACATCACCAGGTGCTGCTCAACCAGCCAGGCCACGCGCTCTGCGTGTTCCTGACTCATTGGTAAACTTTGACAGAAATTCAGCGCATCCTGTGCGCCAAGCGTGGAATGGTCGCCCTCCCTGCCCTTGGCAATGTCGTGGAACAAGGCTGCCAGGTACAGAATTTCCGGGTGATCAATTTGCTGGAAAATATCCTCAGCATGGGGAAATACAGAGCGGTACTTGCCATAGGCGAACCGGCGAAGGTTTCTGACCACAAACAAAATGTGTTGATCGACCGTATAAACATGGAACAGGTCAAACTGCATACGACCGACAATATTCGCGAAAGCCGGAATAAATGCAGCCAACACACCATAACGGTTCATACGTTGTAATTGCGTGTACACACCACTTGACTGGCAAAACAGTTCGAAAAAATATTGCCGGGCTTGTGGATCGGCGCGGAATGATTCATCAACAAGATACAGGTTGTCACGAATCAGCCGGATCGTTGATGCCCGCACGCCTCTTAGTTGCTTGTGTTTTGCCAATAGCAAAAATAATTCCATGATCGCGACCGGTCTGCGTTTAAACAAATCATCACTGGAAACTTCAAGAAAGCCCAGGCTGACACTGAAGTCATCACCCAGGTCCTCCGATGGCAGATTCTCCTGCGGGAGCAACTCTTCGCTAAATAACTGCAACAGCATTTCATTGAGCCGTTCGTTTTGCATCACCGTGCGGTAATAGCGTTGCATGAATCGCTCAACACCCGCATTGGGGTGTTGTGCTTCGTCAACGGGATAGAAGTGTTCAGCGATTTGCCGTTGAAACTCGAATAACAGGCGGTCTTCCCCGCGTCCGGCCAGCAAATGCAATGCAAAACGAATTTCCCACAGGAATGTTCTGCCGTCCTTTAAATCCTGGAGTTCGCTCTCGGTCAAAAACCCCCGCTCCACCAGGGTATGCAGGGACTGGGTATTAAAATGTCTTTTTGCGACCCATCCAATCATCTGGATATCACGCAGACCACCTGCGCTCTCCTTGATATTGGGCTCCAGGTTATAGGCCGTGCCGTGATATTGCTCGTGACGTTGAACCTGTTCTGCAAACTTGGCATCAAAAAATTCTGCCGCAGACCAGACCTGGTCAGCGGCGGTCGCATCCAGCATTTCCTGCATCGTGTCTTTTCTACCGCTGAGCAAACGGCTTTCCATCAGGCTGGTGGCCGTGGCTACATCCTTTTTTGCCTCGGAAACGCATGCTTCCAGGCTTCGCACACTGTGACCGAGATAAAAACCGGCGTCCCACAATAGTGTGACAAAGGCCTCGATGGCGGTACGCAACTTATCAGCGGGTGTCGAATCCGCCAACAGGATCAACAGGTCCACATCGGAATGAGGGTGGAGTTCGCCACGACCGAAACCACCAACCGCAACCAGGGAGATATCTTCATCGTCCGGTATCAGGCTATGCCAGGCATACAGTATCAACTGGTCGACCACCCAGGCACGCGCTTTGACCAACTGGTTTACATCAACATTTGCATGAAATTTTTTCTGCAGGCATTCATCCGCGTCACCAAGGGCGCGCTTGAGTATGCGAATAAGCTGATTGAGATTCTGCTCGCCACCAGTACTAACCAGTGAATCCGGATCAAGGCAACCCTCGGCAACCGCCGGTCTGGACAAGGGACCCCGTAAACGTATTTTCATTTGTCTGCCCGGATAGCCTCCGGCTTAAGCCCTGGCACGATTGCTCATAGTTCATCACCCGGCAAACAGGTCAAAACATCATAACCGTCTTCAGTAACGGCCAGGGTATGCTCAAACTGCGCGGATAAACTGCGATCTTTCGTATGGACAGTCCAGCCGTCGGCGAGTAAACGGGTTTCTTTTTTTCCCCGGTTAATCATCGGTTCGATGGTAAATACCATACCCGGAACCAGTAATTCACCAACCCCGGGTCGACCGTAATGCAGTACTTGCGGGTCTTCATGAAATACCTTACCGATGCCATGCCCGCAATAATCACGCACCACCGAGCAACCTTTCCCCTCGGCATATTTCTGTATGGCGTGGCCAATATCACCCAGCCGTAAGCCCGGCTTGACCATTTCTATACCGCTGACCATCGCACGGTGTGCTATCTCGCACAGTTGCCGTGCACGCACTGTGGGTTCGCCGACCAGGAACATCTTGCTGGTGTCCCCGTGCCAGCCATCCTTGATGACCGTGATATCAATATTGAGAATATCGCCATTCTTGAGTTTTTTATCACCCGGAATACCGTGACAGACCACCTGGTTGATGGATGTACAAATTGATTTTGGAAAACCGCGGTAATTCAGGGGTGCAGGAATGGCCTTTTGCTCTTCCGTGATATAGGCATGACAGATATCATCCAGCTCACCCGTCGTGATACCGACACGCACGTGCTCGCGGATCATCCTCAAAACCACGCCCGCCAGGTGCCCCGCAACCCGCATGGCTTCGATTTCTTCCGGTGATTTTAAAACTATTCCCATTACTCTTTTTCCGTGATGTCCCACTATTGATCACCGGCCATTCCCGGTGACAAGCCGATTATTGTACCTGCTGTCAGACGGTTTGTAATACCGGTTCTGAACGTATTCGAATTTGTGGAAAGTGGGAACCCCTGAAGATTCTCCATGACTAATGAATGTTCAAGAGAGATAATTCGTCTTCGGGATCAAATAACACGCGTGTTCAGGTTGAAGGGAGTTTCAGGGGAATGGGAAAGTTTTTCAAGTTTATGCTTCCGTTGATTTTGATCATCGGCTCCGTACTGATGGTTGTCGCCCTGGTCACCTGGCAAAAAACACAAACTGCTGAACGCAAACCCGACACTGAAAAGGCTGTTCTGGTCGACACCATCGAAGCGGAGGTTGTCTCGTTGAACTTCTCAGTCAATTCGCAGGGCACGGTCAGACCACGCACGGAAACCGCGCTGGTCTCTGAAGTGTCAGGAAAAATTGTGTCGGTGGCTCCGGGGTTTGTTGCCGGTGGTTTTTTCAACCGAGGAGATGTGCTGCTGCAAATCGATCCCAGCGATTATCAGACCGGTCTAAAACGTGCTGAAGCCGCCCTTGCATCAAGAGAAGCAAAACTGGCGGATGAAACGGCGCGCGCAGAACAGGCCCTGAAAGACTGGAATAATTTGGGCAAGCAGGGTCGTCCCTCTGATCTCGGTTTACGTAAACCACAGATGGCCGATGCAAAAGCCAATGTCAGTGCAGCTGAGGCCGATGTACAAAAAGCACGCCGTGATCTTGAGCGCACCCGGATCACTGTTCCCTATGATGGCCTGGTGAGACAAAAGGCAGTGGACATTGGCCAGTACGTAGCACCCGGCACCCGTCTCGGTGTCACTTTTGCTGTTGATACAGCCGAGGTTCGATTACCCCTTACCAACAACGACCTGAACTACCTGGATTTACCGTCTGAGACCGAGGTCGAAAACAAGGACAAGTCGTTTCCACCGGTAACACTTAGCGCTGAATATGGCGGCAGCACGAGCCAGTGGCAGGCCCGGATTATCCGAACAGAAGGTGTGGTCGATGAAACCAGCCGGGTCGTTTACGCTGTTGCCCAGATCGTCGACCCCTATGGCGTACTGGGCAAAAGCCATCAGCAGGAGCTCAAAATAGGTACCTTTGTGAATGCCGAAATCGAGGGTCTGCCTGCCGAAAACGTGGTGGTATTGCCACGCCATGTGTTACGCGCCGACCATACCATTTTGGCCGTGAACACCGACAATGAGCTCGAAATTCTGCCGGTGACTGTTTTACGTGCAGAACCCAAGAAAGTCTATCTCGGCAAAGGAATCACCGGTGGAACAAGAGTTGTGATTACAACACTGGATGCCCCGGTGCCCGGCACCAAACTGGCAATCAGGGGTATCGAGGTTCCCACTCCGGCAGTGCCTGCGGATGGGAGCGAACAGTGACCCCGAACCAGGGCTGGTACTACGCCATAATTGACTGGTTTGCCAGGAATGCCGTTGCTGCCAACCTGTTAATGATTATCCTTCTGTTGGGCGGGCTTTATACGGTTTTCACCATCAAGAAAGAAAGCCAGCCACCCATCGAAACCAACTTCATCACCGTCACCATGCCGTTTTTGGGTTCCAGCCCGGAAGATGTGGAAGAAGGCATACTGGTCAAAATAGAAGAGTCAATCCAGGATATCGAAGGTATCCAGGAAATCATGTCCACCGGACGCCGGGGCAGCGGCACAGTACAAATCGAAGTCAGGGCGGGTTATGACGTACCGGAGGTAATGAATGAGATCAAGAACCGTGTTGATGCCATTTCAACTTTTCCGGACAACACCGAAAAACCCATTGTTTCCCGCACCCGCTTCCAGCAGCAGGTCAACCTGGTTTCAGTATATGGAGATGTAGACGAACGCACACTTAAAGAGTACGCAAAGCAGGTTCGAAATGAGATTGTCACCCTGCCCGGCATTACGCGAGCGGAACTGCTCGGCTCACGGCCTTATGAGATCAGCATTGAAGTCAGCGAGTTTACACTCGAACAGTATGATATGAGCCTGGCCGAGGTTGCCCAGGCTGTACGCCGTGGCTCGCTTGATTTGCCGGCAGGCTCCATTCGTTCTGATGCCGGTGATATCCAGGTGCGTACCAAGGGCCAGGCCTATACCGGGCTGGACTTCGAAGATATCCTGGTTCGCACTAACCAGGACGGGTCACGGGTGCTTCTCAAGGATGTTGCAAATATCAAAGACGAATTTGAGGAAACCGGGCGCTTTTCCGAGTTCAATGGTAAACAGGCATTTACGATCCAGGTTCTGTCTGTCGGTGATCAAAGCGAATTGGATATCTCGCAAACGGTACGGGATTATGTAGAAGAAAAACGGGCATCGATACCCTCCGGTGTCAGCGTGGCCGCCTGGGCGGATGTGACCTATTACCTCAAGGGCCGTCTTGACATGATGATCAAGAACCTGGTCATTGGTGCATTGCTGGTATTTCTTTCTCTGACCTTGTTCCTGCGGCTCAAACTGGCTTTCTGGGTGATGGTGGGTCTGCCGGTGGCTTTCCTGGGTACTTTTTTCCTGATGCCGGTGTTTGGAATTACCGTCAATCTCATCAGCCTTTTCGGGTTCATCCTGGTACTGGGTATTGTCGTGGATGATGCCATCGTTATCGGTGAAAGCGCCTATACCAGCATGCGTGAAAAAGGCCATTCGATTGACAACATCCTGGAAGGTGTTCACAAAGTTGCCATGCCGGCGACTTTCGGCGTGTTGACCACCATGGCCGCGTTTATCCCGATACTGATGATCAGCGGGATCATGGGCAAGTTTTTTGCCTCGATTGGCTGGGTTGTCACCCTCTGCCTGGTTTTTTCACTGGTTGAATCCAAGCTGATCCTGCCCGCCCACCTGGCGCATATGAAAATCAAGCACTACGGTGAAGAAACGCATAATCGTTTCGTTCGATTCCAGCGGTTCTTCAGTGAAGGTCTGCACACCTTTGTAGACAGGTATTATTCACCGTTCCTGGCCAGGTGCCTGAAGCGGCGCTACCTGACCTTGTCGGTATTTATTTCGATGTTGATTCTTTCCATCGGCCTGCTGGTCGGTGGTATTTTGCGCTCGGTATTTTTCCCGGATATCACGGCCGATTTTCTGCAGGTTGAACTCCTGATGAACGAAGGAACACCCGCCGCACGGACCCACGACGCCCTGCGACAGGTTCAGGATGGTCTGTGGAAGCTGGACGCGGAAGTCAGCAAAGAACAAGGTGTCGAATCCGGTGCCGTGGTTTCCAGTGTGCTGTCATTTGCCCAGGGCGAAATCAGGGGTCAAATCTTTACCGAGCTGACCAAGGACGAAAAAGCCGTTATATCGGGCACGGAAGTATTACGCCGCTGGCGGGAAAATGTCGGTGAGATTCCGGGAGCAAAACAGCTGGGCTTTTCAGCAGCGACCGGCCCCGGTGGTGGTGCCGCCATATCTATCCAGCTCATTGGAGCCAATGTTGACCAGGTCGGACGTGCTTCTCAGGAATTGACACGCAGAATGCGTACCTATGAGGGCCTGTATGACATTCGCAACACCTATGAGCGCGGCAGACCCGAAATCAAGCTGAACGTAAAGCCGGAAGCCGAGGCGCTGGGGATTACATTGGCTGATCTGGCCAGCCAGGTCAGGGCCGGGTTTTATGGCACCGAGGTGCAGCGTATTCAACGTGGTCAGGATGAAGTGAAAGTCATGGTCCGCTTCCCGCAGGATGAACGTGATTCGGTTGGTTACCTGGATAATATGAAGATCCGTACACCGGCTGGTGGACGCGTTCCCTTTCACGCGGTCGCAGAGGTTGAACTGACTGAGAGCCCGGCTTTTATCCGTCGCTTTGACCGGGAACGCGCAATCCGCGTATCAGCAGAAGTCGATAAGGAAAAGTACGAGCCCAAGAAAATCCAGGATGACATCATGAACAAGGAACTGCCGCAGGTGCTGGCGCATTTCCCCGGTGTCCGCTCCAAGCTCAGTGGTGCCAGTCAGCAACAGGTTGAGATCCAGCAGGACCTGGTCCGTGGCGGGCTTCTGGCGGTATTTCTGATTTACGCCCTGATGGCCATACCGCTCAAATCCTATGCGCAGCCATTGATCATCATGTCGGTTATTCCTTTTGGTACGATCGGTGCACTGATCGGCCACCTGGTACTGGGTATCCCGGTCAGCATGACCAGCTACTTTGGCATCATTGCCTTGTCCGGCGTGGTGGTGAATGACAGTCTGATCCTGGTTGATTTTGTCAACCGGGGGCGCGCGGCCGGTGTAGCCGTCACCCAGGCCGTGAAAGATGCTGCCAGATCACGTTTTCGCGCAATTTTGCTGACTTCGTTGACCACTTTCCTCGGACTGGCGCCGATTGCGATTTTCGAAACCAGCCTGCAGGCACAAATTGTTGTTCCGATGGCGGCCTCGCTGGCTTTTGGTATTCTGTTTGCGACGGTCATCACTTTATTCCTTATCCCGACCCTGTACCTGATACTCGATGATTTCAAGCAGTGGTGG
>Ga0265303_10002300_pt1 | contig 11813 bp, 13 predicted proteins | sample Helome_2_FD_192494 | JGI IMG/M metagenome (GOLD analysis project Ga0265303, IMG submission 192494) | Marine sediment microbial communities from subtidal zone of North Sea - Hel_20160317 (Illumina Assembly) | ecosystem: Environmental > Aquatic > Marine > Subtidal zone > Sediment ...
TGTCGGACTGACCGATCCCAGACGTCTCGAGGAAGACGAGGTCGTATCCCGCAGCCTTCACGGTAGCGACGGCGTCTGCGACGTGGGGCGACATTGCGAGGTTGGCCTGTCTGGTGGCAAGCGACCGCATGTAGGTGCTCGCGCCTGACACCGAATTCATCCGGATGCGATCGCCGAGCAGCGCTCCCCCAGTGCGACGTCTGGAAGGGTCAACAGAGATGACCGCAATCCGCTTGTCGGGGAAGTCCCGGCGGAAACGCAGGACGAGTTCGTCGAGGATCGAGGACTTGCCTGAACCACCAGTGCCGGTGAAGCCGACCACAGGCGCCTGTGAACCAGCGGCACGATCCCGGATCGATTCAAGGAGGTCCTCGTGATCGGCTGGTGCGTTTTCGGCCAGAGTGATCGCCCGTGCCACGGCAGCGGCTGCGCCGACATCAATCCCGCTGACGAGGTCGGGAGACGCCGGCTGTGTGTGAACGGCACCCGCCATGAGGTCCTCGATCATCCCCATGAGGCCAAGCTCCCTGCCGTCGTCAGGCGAGTAGATGCGCACGGACGCTTCCTGGAGCAGCACATCACCCTCTTCAGGGAGGATCGTGCCTCCACCTCCGCCGAATACCCTGATCGACTCGCCGCCCATGTCGTTGAGCAGCTGCCGGAGATAGCGGAAGAACTCCATGTGACCCCCCTGGTAGGAGGTCACGGCGACGGCGTGGGCATCCTCCTCGACAGCGGCTTCCGCGATCTCGTATGCAGACCGGTCATGGCCCAGGTGGATGACCTCGGCACCGGACGACTGAAGGATCCGACGCATGATGTTGATCGACGCGTCGTGACCGTCGAAGAGTGACGTTGCGGTAACGATACGGACGCGGTCGTGTTCGGCCATGTCGACAGGATAGGGACCAGCCTTTCGCTCTCCAGGAGTTCACGCCGCTGGTTGGTGGCCGGTCAGGTCGAGGTTCCGTCCTGTTCGAACTGGGCGCGCATGTCAAACGCATACGCTGTTGGACCCCGGCGCCGGAGCGCTTCAAGGCGTTCCGCTCCTTCGACGAGGTTGGGCCGGTGGTCATCGGGGACCCACCACAGCACCGTGGTGGCTTCCGGTGACTTCTCGAACCATTCCTGGCGGCGCCGAAGATACATACCGTGGCCAGAGCGTGTCACGAAGTGCCTCATCGCATCGAAGTCATCCCAGACCGTGAGGTTGACGATGAACTGCTCGTCATCCTCGTGACCCGGGTACCGCAACCCGGTCGCTCCAACACCCTCGTCGTCCTTCAGCATCCAGACGAAGCCCGGACTCGACTCCCCAAGCAGGTTGATGGCCGCAATGGCGTTCATGAACTCCGCGACGGCATCGGAATCGGGGTCATCCACGAGCCGACCGATATTGAGCTGTGCAAGCTGCATCAGCCGATTGTATGCGGATTGGGGATCGCCGATCGAGTGCATGCGATGCAATCTCACCTACGCGCGTCACCGCTTCGCCCAGAAGGCCGCACCGCAGTGCGGACATTCGAGCTCCACCCCGCCGCCGGACCACCATGTTCCCTTGCGGCTTCTCCCGGTTCGCCGATATCGGCTCACCGGGATTCCCAGTCCGCACTCGCTGCACGGCTGGGTGGTCGTCGCATGCCACCATCGGCGTATCCACTCCCGCATGCCATCACACTACGCCACCAAGCATCAAGCCCCTCATCACGAGGCCCAGGTGAGATCCTGCAGCGAATCAGCTGGCTTTGGGAAGCTGGTATTCCTCGCATGCACACTTGGGGACGGTGCATCCAGTCTCGGTCCTGTGCTCCTTGCGCGGATGTCCACACCCGACGCATCTCTGCCTGCCGCCATCGACGATGTTCTGGTTCTTCATTGATGGGGTCTCCCTGTGTGCTCTGGCGGACGAGGCCACCGATAGCGGTGATCCGAGAACCGTTCTTTCAAGTGACACCCTGTCTGACCTACGGCCTCTGTCTGCGCATCCGGGCCCGTATGACCCGTGACGGAGTTCCTTCGCCACACGGCACTGGATGGCGAAAGGGCGTAGTGCGCATTGGCGCACACTGTCTTGTGTCCACAGTAGCCGCGATCGCGATTGGGCGGACCAGCCGCACCCACATACCCAAGTCGATGGGGTTTGACGTCCACGCCGGCCGACTCCAAGGACAAGCAGAGTTGAACGGCTCGACCGTGATCGCGCATTCGGCGATCGCCCCGAGATTCCGGATCGCCGACGAGGCCCCAGCGATGGATTGACCAGCAGGTGCCCCGGCACACGAAGCGCATGAGGGCGTCCGTCGCCTTGGGTAGATTGACAGGAGCTACAGACTGCGTTGCCACAGCCCGAATCGGAGGAGATCCCGTGAACGTCCAGATTGATGATCGCCCGTCATACGCCATCGCCAAGGTGAGGCTCGATCCAGGTGAGGAGATCGTCGCCGAAGGCGGTGCGATGGTCGCCATGACCGACGGCTTCGACCTCGAAACCAAGGCACGCGGCGGATTCCTGAAGTCGATAGCGCGATCGACATTCGGTGGCGAAAGCTTCTTCATGAACACCTTCAAAGCTCCTCCGTCTGGAGGCACGGTTCGCCTCGCACCCGCACTCCCCGGCGACATGCGGGTGACCGAGATGACCGGCGAACGCCTCATGGTGCAATCAGGTGGTTTCATCGCCTCAAGCCCCTCGCTCGAAGTCGAGACCAAGTGGGGCGGCGCAAAGACGTTCTTCTCAAGCGAAGGCTTGATCATGCTTCGCATCTCGGGGACGGGCACGCTGATCACTTCTGCTTACGGGGCCATCGAGGAAATCGTCCTCGGACCGGCCGAGAAGTTCACTGTCGACACAGGCCACCTGGTGTCGTTCACCGAGGACATCGGATTCAATATCCGCAAGGTTGGCGGCTGGAAGAGCACCTTCTTCTCCGGCGAGGGCCTCGTGGTCGACCTGACGGGACCGGGAACACTGACGCTCCAGACCAGGAGTCAGGATGCATTCTTGAGCTGGCTGATCCCCCAGCTGCCATCACAGAACGCAAGCAGCGCCTAGCGCCCCGGTCTCGCTTCTGGCTGGCCGCGAAGGCCCGACATCGTCTCAGTCGACGCCAGGGCAGAACGCGCTCTGCATCCGTCCTCAGGTCTCGGCGGTGAGATCCTTCATCCATGCACCGTCGTGCTCAGCGAGGTTGATGCCGTTGTCTGCGAACCACGGGAGAACAGTGTCCATGGTCCAGGACAGCCACTTCGTCGGCGCGATCTCGATCGTTGTGTCTTCGTGGGCAGCGAGGAAGCGCCCCATGGTTGCGAGGCCCGTCTCATTGAAGAGCCGCTCCCGCACGCCCCGGTTCAGTTCCGCAGCGGGTGTGCCTTCGATGACGCGTGCTGAACCGGTACATGAGGCCCAACCGCCTTCGATCGTCACAAGCGCGGTGACCGTGGGTCTGGCGAGAATGTTCTTCACCTTGCGTGTGGTCCGGGGGGTGGGAAGGTACATGCGGTCGTCCTCACCGAGCGAGAACAGCAGCATCGTCATGTGCGGCGATCCATCGGGATTGATCGTTCCGAGCACCACGGAGCTCTGCTGCAGAACCAGTACTCGGAGGTCGTCCGTCAACCCGTGTGGGGTCCGGTAGGAGTTCGGGATCGAGGACATCGCTCAAACCTACACGCCGGACCTGCTCGGCGAGCAGAATGCTCGTATGTCGCTCTCAGATCGAGATGAGCGGCGCAAACACGAACACCAGAACGATGCTCACTGCGCCAACGGCGACCGCAGCGACGATGCCCACGAGGAACGGCTTGAAGCCGAGGCCCCTCAGCTGGTTGATCGAGGTCCCCAGACCGACGGCAGCCATTGCCATGGCAAGGCAATACTCGGCAGCGGTGCGAATCCCATGCACAAGGTCGTCCCACGCCTCCGCACCCCAGATCCCGAATGCGCTGCCACTCGACTCGATACCGGCATCGCCGATCGACCTGAAGGCAGCCATCGCAAGAAAGCCGAGGATGAACACGGGCATCATGTCGATGATCCGGGTTCCCTCTCCAAGTTCCTCGCCCTGTTGGCGTTGGCGGCGAACGTATACGTAGGTGATGGCAGGGATGACGACGACCATGAGGACATTGCGCACGAGCTTGCTCACGATCGCGATATCCGCCGCACTCGGTGAAGTGGTCACGTTGAAGGACTGGTCATAGATGAGTCCCGCGCCAGCAACCTGGGCCGTTTCGTGGATGGATGTCCCCACGAACAATCCGACCTCGATGACGTTTCCGCCGAAGATGAGGTTCCCGAGGAACGGGTAGAGCAACATTGCAGCGATTCCGAACACCGTGATGTTCGCAATCGCGTAGGTGACTTCCTCCTCCTTCGCCCGGATACCAGGAGCAGCAGCGACGATCGCCGTTGCTCCGCAGATTGCGGTCCCGATGGCGATGAGGGTCCCGAGGCGTTCGGGAAGGCCCAGGCGGCGCGTCGCGACCGTGGCCACCAACAGGCCGGTCAGAACGGCGCCGATCACGATGGGTATCCCGAACGCGCCGATCTCGAGCACGTCAACGATGCTCAAGCGAATCCCGAGAAGGATGATGCCGAGTCGCAGGAGCTTCTTGAGGCAGAAGGTCACACCTGGGGCAAACATCGCACTCAGTCCGATGGTGTTGCGCACAAGCATCCCAAGGACGATGGCGATGAGGATGAAGCTCACGAGACCCTTGAACCCGAGCAACGAATTGAGCGCGTTCGCTATGGCGACCGAGGCGACGACCACAATCGCAGCGAGGCCGATTCCAGGAAACAGCGATGGCACGCGATCAATGGTGGTGCCGAACAGGAGGTTCTCGAGCGTGCTTGGTTCGCGCGAAGTGGTGGTCTTCGTCACTCGAGACCTGCACTCCCTGTTGGCGCGTCGGCGCACCCGGCGCTGACTCGAGGATGGTCGTTCATTCGGTGGATCACGATAGCTCGGCTGGCGGCTGCTGGAGGCGCAACGGTGATCCCCACAGGAAGGGCAGGAGCGCCCTCCCCATCGACGGCCGTCGCAAGAACTAGGCGGGTTCGCCTTCCGTCGCCCCTTCAACGATGCCTTCGAGGAGGATGACGACTACGCGTCGCTCGGCGACGTCGACCTCCGGAACGAGCTCATCGACCAAGGGCACCTCAGCGCGGCCACCCCCGTCGATGGCGACGACGAGACGATCCTGGGCCGCCCCGACGACAACATCGGTGATCGAACCGATTCGGGTGCCTGCCCGATCGAATGCAGTGCAACCGACGATGTCCTCGATCCACCATTCATCGAGGTCGAGGGCACGGCGTTCACTCGGATCGATGACGAACTGCACCCCGACCAGTCCCTCTGCCGTTGTGCGATCCTCAATACCCACCAGGTGGAGGATGAAGTCTGAGCTGTGCGGCCGATGCTCGGCTACCTCGAATGAGCGGCTCGGGGATTCGTTGGTGGTCACTGTTCCACCAGGCTCGAACCGCTCAGTCGCATCAGCACCGAGACCCCGAACAAGCACATCCCCGCGGATACCGTGCGCCTTGCGCACATACCCAACGGGGATGGTGTGTTGTTCGTTCATCTCACCACGAGCTTGGCTCACGTAGCTTGCTCAGAGCTCGAGTCTCAAGGGTGCCGATCAGTCCAGGAAGTCGACGTCGACCGACAGGCCTTCTTCATCTCCGGCTGCGTTCGCGACGTTGCGGATGGCTCTGGCCACGCGTCCGCGCTTGCCGATGACGCGGCCCATGTCGCTCTTGGCTGCACGAACCTCGGCGACGACAGCGTCATCGCCATCGGCGACAACATTGACCTCGACGGCATCAGTGTCGTCCACAATTTCAGAAACGACGTAGGTGACGACCTTGTCGACGATTTCGCCTTGGCTCACGATTCCTCCGAGCTCTCTTCAACGGACTGCTCAACGGCCTCTAGGGCATCGTCAGCGGCTGCCTCTTCCTCGACCTCGACTGCGGCCTCTTGGGCTGCGTCCACGAGAGACTCGTCAGCCTTCATGTCGGCAGCATCCTCGGGCTTCGGGTCCTCCTGGACAGGTGCGGCTGGCTTCTCTTCGACCGGTGCATCGCCACCCACGGTGTGGATGTCACCCTTGGCGACCTTGAATTGCGTCCATGCGCCTGAGATCTCAAGCAGCTTCTGGGCACGCTCGGTCGGCTGGGCGCCGGTCTTGAGCCAGTACAGAGCACGCTCGTTGTCCATGGTGATCAGCGACGGCTCCTGGCGAGGGTCGTAGATCCCAAGCTGCTCTATGTACTTGCCATCGCGTTGTTTGCGGGAATCCATCACCACGACGCGGTACGTCGGCTGCTTCTTCTTGCCAAGCCGCGTTAGGCGGATCTTGACTGCCATCGGTCACCTCTTCTTGCTTTGGCGTGGCATGCCCGGCATCGAGAGCCCGGGGATGGGACTCTTGCCTCCGGCCATGGCCTTCATCATCTTCTGTGCTTGCGAGAACTGTTTGAGGACGCCGTTGACATCCTGCGGCCGAGTTCCCGATCCGGCAGCGATTCGGCGTCTCCGACTGCCGTTGATCATCTTTGGGTTCCTGCGTTCAGCAGGCGTCATCGACCTGATGATCGCTTCCACGCGAGCGAGTTGGGACTCATCCACCTGGATATCGCGCAGTGCCGATCCTGCGCCCGGGAGCATACCAACCAGCTGCTGCAATGGGCCCATCTTCTTGATCTGCTGGAACTGCTCGAGGAAGTCTTCGAGGTCGAAGGTGTTGTCGAACATCTTCTTGGCTGCGCGCTCGGCCTCGTCCTCGTCATAGGTCTCCTCGGCCTTCTCGATGAGCGACATCACATCGCCCATGCCGAGAATGCGCGACGCCATCCGGTCCGGGTAGAAAGCATCGAGATCGCCGATTGTCTCACCGACACCGACGAACTTGATGGGTACGCCGGTGACCTCCCTGGCCGATATCGCAGCGCCTCCCCTGGCGTCACCGTCGACCTTGGTCATCACAAGACCCGTCAGGTCGGTGTATTCCGAGAACCCAATGGCCACGTTCACCGCTTCCTGACCGGTCATGGCATCGACGACGAGCAGGGTTTCGTCCGGGCTTGCCACCTTCTTGACGGCAGCAAGTTCCTTCATGAGGTCCGTGTCGACCTGAAGCCGGCCCGCCGTGTCGACGATCACCACATTCGCCGATTCCGTCCTCGCCTGCCTCAGCGCCGCCTTGACCACTTTCGGCGGCTTGCCCTTGCGGTCAACGAACACTGGCACATCAATGCGCTTACCCAATGTCTCGAGCTGGTCAATCGCAGCGGGTCGCTGGAGGTCTGCTGCAACGAGCATCGGACGCTTCCCCTTGCCCTTGAGGTGGAGGGCAAGCTTTGCTGCGGTTGTCGTCTTGCCGGAACCCTGGAGGCCGACCATCATGATCACCAATGGTGGGGCCGCCGGCCGGACGAGGGGCGCCTCTTCCTCACCGAGGGTCACGATCAGCTCCTCGTGCACGATCTTGATGACCTGCTGCCCTGGCGTGAGGCTCTTCATCACCTCGGCACCGACTGCGCGCTCCTTCACCCTGGCCAGGAATGACTTGACGACTGACAGGTTGACGTCGGCCTCGAGCAGCGCAAGCCGAACCTCGCGCAGGGCAACATCGACGTCTTCATCGCTCAGTCGCCCCTTGCTGCGTAGCCGATCGAAGACGCCGTTGAGCCTGCCGGAAAGCGTGTCGAACATGGCGGCAATACTACGGCGAGTCGGGAGAGACCTCCGTCGGCGCTCACGTGTGGTGCACCACCAGGGTTCCGGCAACGACTGCTGCGCGAACGACCTGGCCCCGTGTACTCACCGAAGCCCTGGTTTGGAACATTCACCGCTCGACCCAACCACAGGTTGCAGGCGACACCGCTGCAATCCGCTACGGCGATCCCCTACCTGATAGCCTCGTGCCATGAATCTCACAGTCATCGATCACCCCCTCACCCGTCACTACCTCACGGTCCTGAGGGACAAGGACACCCAGCCGCAGAACTTCAGGGCAGCTGCCAAAGGGCTCACGTACACGCTTGTGTTCGAGGCAACAAAGCGTCTTCCGATCGAGGCGTGCGAAATCGAGACCCCCATGGAACGGACGATCGGTTACACGGTCGAGGACGTGGTCGCCGTTCCCGTTCTGCGCGCCGGGCTTGGCATGCTCGACGCCGTCCTCGACACGATCCCCAACGTCAAGGTCGGCTTTGCCGGCGTGGCACGTGACGAGGCGACGGCGCTCCCCCAGGAGTACTACTCGAAGCTCCCAGATCTCTCGGAAGCCTTCGTACTCATCTGTGAACCGATGCTTGCGACCGGTGGTTCGCTTTCCTGGGCAGTTGACAAGGTCAAGTCATCAGGCGCACACACGATCACCGCTCTGTGCGTGGTCACGGCGCCTGATGGCGTCAAACGCATGTATGAGGACCACCCCGACGTGCACATCGTGGCTGCCGCACACGACAGGGAACTCAACGATGCCAAATACATCGTGCCGGGCCTCGGGGACATGGGCGACCGGCTCTTCGGGACGCTATGACGGACACCGCATCGTTCGAGGACGCCATCAGGGAGACGGTCAAAGACATCCCTCCCGGTGAGATAGCTACCTACGGCGAGGTCGCAGCCGAATCGGGATTCCCTGGGGCCGCGCGTGCTGTCGGCAATCTTCTCCGGGCGACCACGGGGATGCCGTGGTGGCGGGTTATCGCAGCAAACGGGCGTCTCGTGCCAGGCAACGAAGTCGAGCACGCGCGCCAGCTTCGGGCAGAAGGTGTACCGATACAGAATGGGCGGGTTGTGATGAGCAGGGCACGATGAGCTACACGATGACCGAACTGATTGGGCTCAAACGCGACGGTGGCGAGCTCGACGCCGACGCCATTGAATGGATCATCTCCGAATTCACGGCCGATCGGGTTCCTGATTATCAGATGTCGTCTCTCCTCATGGCGATACTCCTCAACGGGATGTCCGCAGCCGAACTGGCTCCGTGGACGGAGGCGATGCTGCACTCGGGCGAGGTGCTCCACCTCGATGCGGTGCTCAAACCAAAGGTCGACAAGCACTCGACCGGCGGGGTTGGTGACAAGATCTCGATTCCCCTTGCGCCAATCGTCGCAGCATGCGGCGTTGCCGTGCCGATGATGTCGGGGCGCGGGCTTGGACACACAGGCGGGACGCTCGACAAGCTCGAATCGATCCCAGGGTTCACCACGCAGATCCCGCCAGAGGACTTCGTCGACCAGCTCAACGACATTGGCGTGGTGATGGTTGGCCAAACCGAGGCCCTGGTCCCGGCAGATCGCAGGATCTATTCGCTCCGCGATGCCTCGGGGACCGTGCCATCTGTCCCGCTGATCAGTTCGTCGATCATGTCGAAGAAGCTTGCCGAGGATCTCGACGGTCTGCTGCTCGACGTCAAGGTCGGGAGCGGAGCATTCATGAAGACCAAGGCTGAGGCCGAGATCCTGGCACGCACGATGGTGGGCATCGGAGCATCCCACGGGACCCCGGTGACGGCCATGCTGACCGACATGTCCCAACCTCTGGGAGCGACGGTTGGAAACAGCAACGAGATCATCGAATCCATCGCGGTCCTTCGCGGAGAAGGCCCACCCGATGTCACGGAACTCACGCTGACCTTCGCCACCGAGATGCTGGTCCTCGCTGGCTACGAGAACCGAGACGATGCACACCACGCGGTTCACCACGCAGTGTCGAGCGGTGATGCACTCGATGTCATGATGGCGTTGACAGCCAGGCAGGGAGGCGATGCCCGCTACCTCGAGAACCCGGCGCTGTTCGAACGCGCTCCACACGAACATGTCATTCCTGCCACCCGTTCCGGGTTCGTCCACCGTTGCGATGCGCTTTCCCTTGGAGTCGCCGGGGTACGGCTTGGCGCCGGTCGGGCCACCAAGAGCTCCGTCATCGACCCGACGGTTGGATTCACCATCGAAATGAAGGTTGGGGATCGGGTCGCAGAGGGTGAGCCACTTGCGCGCGTCGCCTACCGCGACCAAGGTTCCCTCGAGAGCGCTCTGAGTGTCCTACAGGAAACGTGGGAGATCGCCGATGAGCCTTGCGAGGCTCCAGAACTCATCATGGGGGTTATTTCGTGAGTTACCACACGATCAAGGCTGCAGCGGCCGTCATCGCGGCCAAGACGCAACGAGACCGTCACCAGGCTGCGGTGGTGCTCGGTTCCGGACTCAGCGACTACGCGCGCACCCTCGCCGGTGCGATCGAGATGCCATACGAGTCGATCCCTGAATTCCCGGTACCAAAGATCGTGGGTCACGGTGGCTCGCTGTTCTCGGTTCCCGTCGGCGACGCCTTCGTACTCCTGTTCGCTGGTCGCGTTCACCTCTACGAGGGCTGGAGCATGGACGAGGTCGTTTTCGGCGTACGCACCGCTGTAGCGACGGGAGCAGAGCGCATCCTCCTCACGAACGCTGCCGGCGGCGTCAACGAGGATTTCCATCCCGGCACGCTTGTGCCGATTTCGGACCATCTGAACCTGACGGCTCGCAACCCGCTCATCGGGCCGAACGATGACCGGCTAGGGCCTCGCTTCCCCGACATGACGACCGTCTACTCGCTGCGGCTGCGCACCGAATTGGCCCGCATCCTGCGGTCCCACTCCCTCCCGGTGCATGAGGGTGTCTACGCCTGGTTCACCGGTCCAACGTACGAAACCCCGGCCGAAATCCAGATGGCAAAGCGAATGGGCGCCGACCTGGTTGGCATGTCAACGGTGCCGGAGGCGATTGCGGCGAGGCACATGGGCGCTGACGTCGCCGGGCTCTCGCTTGTGACCAATTATGCCGCGGGAATCTCTGGCGAACCACTGTCACACGACGATGTCACCGAGACCGCAACCCGGGCGAGGGCGCGATTCGCCAACGTCATCGACGCATTCCTACCCGCGCTCGCCGACGGTTGAGGGCGCCAAACTGCCGCTGAACATTTCCGCTTTTTGAGCCAATGGTCAAAGTCCGTATCATGGACGGACACACCGACCCAAGGAGCGGAAACGCCATGAACATCGCGGTCTGCGTGAAGCAGATTCCCGACCCGGCGACACCCTACGAGCTCGATCCCGAGAACCACTGGGTCGTCAGGCCCAATGATCAGGTACTCGACGACACGGATCGATACGGCGTTGAAGTCGCACTCCAGCTAGCGGAAGCCAATGAAGGCACCGTGACGCTGTTCTCGATGTCCCCATCAGGATCCCTGCAGGGAATCCGCCAGGCGCTGGCCATGGGTGCGGACAAGGCCGTCGTCATCGATGATGCAACGTTGCGGGGCGCTGATGCGCTGCTCACCGCGAAGGTCCTCAGCGCAGCCATGGCCCGCGAAGACCTCGACCTCGTGATTGCCGGCACCGAGTCGACCGACGGCTACTCGGGGGTTGTTCCCCAGATGATGTCCGAGCTCCTCGATATGCCGTGCCTCACATTTGCGCGCAAGGTCGATGCGGAAGAAGGAACGGTCACTATCGAGCGCCAGACGGCAGCCGGATACGACGTCGTCGTCGCTCCCCTTCCTGCGGTGTTGTCCGTCACCTCCGGCATCGTCGAACCCAGATACCCAACGTTCAAGGGAATCATGCAGGCGAAGTCGAAGCCCATCGACACCGTATCGGCAGCAGACCTCGGCGTCCCCGTGGACGTCGGACAGCGCATCGTCAGCGTCGACGAGGTGGCTGCCCGTGCAGGCGGAGAGATCGTCGAGGACGATGGTGAGGCGTTTGGGCGCATTGTTTCGGTTCTCGAAGAAGAGATCGGA
>Ga0265303_10002303_pt1 | contig 11809 bp, 7 predicted proteins | sample Helome_2_FD_192494 | JGI IMG/M metagenome (GOLD analysis project Ga0265303, IMG submission 192494) | Marine sediment microbial communities from subtidal zone of North Sea - Hel_20160317 (Illumina Assembly) | ecosystem: Environmental > Aquatic > Marine > Subtidal zone > Sediment ...
CTAAATCCAGGCTGAAATGGGGTATTACCCTGCCCTTCGACAACAACTATGTCACCTATGTGTGGTTCGATGCCCTTTTAAATTATGTCTCGGCTCTGGACTATCCGGACGGTGACCTGTTTAAAACCTATTGGCCGGTCGCCCAGCATGTCGTGGCCAAGGATATCCTCAAACCCCATGGTATTTACTGGCCGATCATGCTTAAAGCGGCCGGCATTCCAATCTACCAACATTTGAATGTTCATGGATACTGGAATATCGAACAAAGTAAAATGTCCAAAAGTCTTGGCAATGTTGTCGATCCCCTCCAGCTAAAAAATGTCTACGGACTGGATGCCTTCCGGTTTTTTCTGATTCGCGATATGACATTCGGCCTGGATTCGAGTTTCAGTGAGGATTCACTGGTACAGCGCATAAATTCTGATTTGGCTAATGATCTTGGCAACCTGTTTTCCCGGGTGCTCTCAATGGTCCATAAATATCTGGATGGAATTGTTCCAGAGGTGGATCCGCCGGCGGAGCAGGAATGTGGATTCGGACTGGAGGCAGACGCCCGCAGTGCGATTAATGAGTTTGAAGGCTATATGGAATCGTTTCAGTTTCACAACGCTGTGCAGGCAATTTGGAAATTCATCGGTCAGATGAATAAATATGTAGATGTTACAGGCCCCTGGGAACTGGCGAAAAAAAAATCAACCCGCAAACAGCTGGAAGCAGTTCTGAGCAACCTGCTGGAAGGTTTACGGATTATTTCAGGCCTCATCTACCCCGTCATGCCCGATGCGGCAGCCAAAATGCAAAAGCATCTCGGACTGGATCCCGCAGAGCCTTTTTATCTGCTGGATCGAATTAGGTTCTGGAAATCGATTAAACCCGGCCTTCAGCTTCCAAAATCCGTGGTTCTTTTCCCACGCATAGAACCAGTCGGAAAAAGAGCAGCACTGGCCGACAAACCGGAAAAAGCAGCTGTAAATTCTGCCATTAAAGAAGAAATTACGCTGGCGGAATTCAGCAAAATTGACCTCAGGGTAGCAACGGTGGTTAATGCGGAAAGAATTCCCAGAGCAAAGAAAGTCTTAAAACTTGAAGTTGATTTAGGCCAGAAAAGGACCATCGTTGCCGGAATTGCAGAAAAATATACGCCCGAAGAGCTCATCGGAAAGCAGGTCATTATCGTGGCTAACCTGAAACCGGCCAAACTCATGGGAATCGTCTCCAACGGTATGCTGATTGCCGCTGTCGATGATTCGGGACCAACGGTCGCAGTTTTGGACAAACCCGTGGATTCGGGAACACCGCTGAGATAGATGATAAGTTAGTGTAAATATCAATTTATAAATTCCCAAAACACAAGCTTCAAATTACAATTAAAACTCAAATTCTAATATTCAATGACCAAAAAGTTTTGAATTTTGAATTTCGATCATTGTTATTTGTTTGAATTTTGGGATTTGTTATTTGGGATTTACCATAAGTGTTAAAATGCTGATAATAAAAATTCAGCTTAGTTATGACAGATAAAAACTACCAGACCAGGATTCCACCATGTTACGCCATCATCCCGGCACGCTACCAGTCCACTCGATTTCCCGGCAAACCGCTGGCGGATATCGCCGGACGCCCCATGATATGGCATGTTTTCGATCAGGCCCGGCGATGCCCCGAGCTGTCTTCTGTCGTTCTGGCAACCGACGATGACCGCATTCGATCCGTAGCAGAAAAATGGGAGATCCCGGTGGTAATGACCCGCGCCGACCACCGCAGCGGCACGGATCGGGTACTGGAGGCCGCCACTCAGATGAATCTGCCCTCGGATGTGGTGGTGATCAACATTCAGGGTGATGAACCTGCTCTGGCGCCAGCCATGCTCACGGAGTTGGTTCGTCCGTTCGACCAACCGGAGATTCAGGCAACCACTCTGGCACGCCAAATTAGTGCCCAGGAGGCTGCCAACCCGGATCAGGTCAAGGTGGTGTTTGCGCAAAACGGCACTGCATTATATTTTTCGCGGACACCCATTCCTTACCATCGAGACACACAAAAGGATACATTTTACGGCCATATCGGAATTTACGCTTTTCGCATGAAGGCACTGGAAAAATTCGTGGCCCTGAACCAAAGCAGACTCGAAGTCACCGAAAAGCTCGAACAATTAAGGCTGCTGGAGAACAATATTCCCATTCAGGTCGTTTTAACCGAACATCAAAGTATCGGCGTGGATCGGCCCGAAGATATTCAATTGGTCGAACAGAGAATATTGGAGAAAGGAAGAAAGTAGAGGGAATAAGTTTTAAATTCGAAATCCGAATTTCGAAACTCGAAACAATATCGAATGACAAAAATTCTAATAATCAAAACTAATGGATAAGACAGGACTAAATTTCGGTTGAATAGTTTTGAACATTAAATCATTCGAATTTATTATTTGTTTCGTATTTCGTGCTTCGGATTTCCAGGTAAAAGGATTAGGAACAGATTCTATGAAATCTGCAATGAAGAAAAAACTGTTAAACCTCGCACATATATTCTTTAAAGGAACCTGGCTCGCCTGGCACCGCCTGCACCGTATATTGACGGCCGAGGTCTACTTCGGCCGCAGCCCGACCGGCGTGCCCCCCGGTTCCGTTGTTTTTTTCCCGATTCAACCAAGTATTCTGGGTTGCGGTATCGCCGCCATTGTTTCTTATAAAAACAGCAGGCCGACGCAATCCCCCCAAAGTGCCGCCTGGCTGGTTGAGATGGTCAAGCCCATCGAGTGCCAGGGCTGTAAGACCTGTCACAAAAATGACTTTACCGGCCTGGATGAGAACTATCTGGGCGGAAAAGACCTCATCGAATCTCTGTCGCAAAAGATTCAAGCTATCAAGTGGGAAGATCATTTTTTTGCCTTCTACACGGACTCTAAAGAGCGCGGGCTTCTGGCTAGTGTTGGCGATCGGCTGTCCGGCGTTGTCGAGACCGAGGCCAAAATGTTAGCCGATCATATCGGCCGCCTACCGACACCAAAAGTGGAATTGATGGCCGCCCGGCTGGAAAAACTCAAGGATATTGCCTGGTGCATTCACCGTGAGATAATAGATAACTTCAAAAAAATCGACGCATTGCTCAACGGGTCTGATAAAAAGCTGCAGCCGGCGGTGGTAAGCACGTTTAAAAAGATCAACACGGTTTTAAACGGTATTGACCGGCTGGAGGTTAGAGGACGCGATTCAGCCGGTATTTCGCTGATGTTTGTCTTGGACCCGACTGAATTTGTAAGGTTTGAGCAAACTTTAAAACAAAAAAATCTGGACACCCAGTTGCAGGAGCGCTGCAGTCAAAACACCCTTGCAAACCGTGTCATCAGTATTCACCGGACACAAAAAGATACAGATGAAAATCAGGTTGCGGTTGCCATGACATTTAAAGTGGCGAAAGAGGTCGGCCGTCTGGGAGACAATATTTCTTTTTTGCGCCGCCAGATCACCAACGATCAGATACTGCAGAACCTGGCCGCCTGTCCGGCCATATTTGACACGATTTCGGCCCATACCCGCTGGGCATCGGTGGGCGCCATCACCGAAGCCAACTGCCACCCGGTGGACAACCAAACCATGGATGGCTTTGCAAAGAACAACGGTATCATTCACACCTGCCTGAATGGGGATATTGATAATTATCAGCAACTCAAGCGGCAATTGGAAGATAACGGGGATCAAATACCAGAAGATATCACCACCGACACCAAAATTATTCCCCTGGTCATCCAGAAATATTACCAGCAGGGCCATCACATGGAGGAAGCCTTTCGACTGGCCGTCAATGATTTTGAAGGCTCCCACGCCATCTCGATGCATACGGACCTGGATCCCGGTAAAATATTTCTGGCACAAAAAGGCAGCGGGCAGGCGCTTTTTGTGGGAATGGCTGAAAATCATTACATTCCCACGTCCGAAGTATACGGTTTCGTTGAAGAAACCGATCGATTCTTAAAACTGGACGGCGAGACTGTGGTGGAAGGAAACAAGGGTCCTACCCAGGGACAGATTTTTATCCTGAATCAGCAGTCTGCAGGAGGGTTGGAGGGCATCCGCGCCACTTACTATGACGGCACGGAACTGGCTTTGAGTGCCGGCGACATCAAGTATACGGAAATTACGTCGCGGGATATCGACCGCCAGGACTATCCCCACTATTTTCTAAAAGAAATTTCGGAATCGCCGGATTCAATAGACAGGACCCTGCAAAATCGCTGGAAGATCCATGAAAAGAACAGCAGCCAATATGTCAGCTCCCTGGATGACACGGTGATTCCGCCGTCTTTGAAAAAAGCACTGGTTGAGGATCGGATTAAGCGCATTTATTTCATTGGTCAGGGCACCGCTGGAGTGGCGGCCCTGGCCTGTGCCAATATCCTCAATTACTATATGGATAATCCATCCTATCAGATCGCCGCCTTAAAGGCTTCGGAATTCAGCGGTTTCCAATTAAATGAGAATGACACGGCCGAAAGCATGAAAGACGCGCTGGTAATTGCGATCAGCCAATCGGGCACCACCACCGATACCAATCGCACCGTTGACATGGTCAAAGAAAGGGGAGCGCATACGCTGGCCATTGTAAACCGGCGGGATTCGGACATCACCTTCAAGGTTAACGGCGTTATCTATACCAGCAGCGGCAGGGACATTGAGATGTCGGTGGCCTCCACCAAGGCCTTCTATTCACAAATTGTTGCCGGGGCCATCCTGGGGCTTTACATCGCCGCCCTTAAAAAGCGCAGAAACGAGGATTTTGTCTCCAACGAGATTAAGCAGCTGCTTGCGCTTCCTGACCACATGCGTAAGATCCTGACCGGCCGTGATGCCATCAGAGAGTCGGCTTCGAAACTGGCGGTCTCCAGAACTTACTGGGCGGCGGTGGGCAGTGGTCCCAACAAGGCATCGGCGGATGAAATACGGATCAAACTCAGTGAACTCTGCTATAAAACGATTTCATCAGATTTCGTGGAAGACAAAAAACACATTGATTTGTCATCGGAACCGCTGATTATTGTCTGTGCCGCCGGTACCAGACATACGGTGATTGGCGATATAATTAAGGATACCGCCATATTCAAGGCCCACAAAGCCACGACCATCGTCATTGCAGATGAGGGCGATGATCGTTTTGATCCTTACGCTGATGCCGTCTTCCATGTGCCGCACGTCAGCGAACATCTGGCCCCAATTTTAAACACCCTGGTCGGGCACCTCTGGGGCTACTATGCGGCTTTAGCCATTAATGAGGGCTCACGCTTTCTGTACCGATTCCGGGATGGAATTAAAAAAAGCCTGGATGAATACAAAGCCCAGGGACTGGATGTATACGAAATCATTCTCGAAAAGCCGTTTCGGGAAAAAATAGCCGAATTCTATATCGAATTCAGGAAAAAAAGAGCCTCCAACCAGTTCCCTACTACCATCGGCCTGGATATCGCATCGGATCTAACCCTGTTGCTCAATTATTTATCCGGCCGGTTACCGGTATCGGATTTCGATCTGGACTTCCACCAAAAGGGTACAGCAGTCAACATACTCAACATTTTCTTCAGTCGCCTGGCGGACGCCATCAGCGCCATGGCGCGGCCAGTGGATGCTATCAAGCATCAGGCCAAAACCGTTACCGTGGGGACCAGCCGAATTATCGAACGAATCGAAGGTATCCTTTTCGATACCTTAAGCGCTGAAAACTTTACGATTTCCCAGATGACCAACACCAACATCATTGTCTTAAAAAATCTACAGGCTGTTATTGATCAAATCGAAGGCTCCGTTCTTTATCGAATTGATGGATTGAGCTTGCTCGGTGAGCCGACCGATGACACCACCATCGAGGTCTTAAAAAAAGGGGGGGATATTTCTAATGTGCCATCCCGGGTCGAATCGGACAAGCGCTTGAAAGGTACGAAGCGGATTATCGTCAGGCAGGGCAATGTGTATATCGGAAAAGGCCGCAAGGATGAGCGCAGCATCCTGGTCATTCCCATTTTATCTACTTCCGCTGACAGTCCGAACAAAATTGAGTTTCTGCTGTTATTGCATGTGTCTTTTAAGCAAACCATACCCCTCGAAAACAAGATCAAAGCGCTCGGCGGAAAATATGAGCATGTAAAAAATATTGTTCAGGAAAACAGCCTTGCCTGGCAGGATCAATATCTGGAACAAGTTGAAATTGACGAACTATTCGGTCGATCCGCAGAAAAAATAGGCGAATACATTGTTGCTCAACATAACGGCCACGTATAGCTTCATCAATTCTCCAAAAGTACCCTATAAGCCTTTATTGTCGCAACCTTTGGCGCGGCCTGGCGATCAAAAGGTTTCAGGTGTCAGGTTTCAGGCATCAGCAATTATGATCGAAAGTTAGGAGGCCTGGACATAAAATCATCCTATTTTTTTATCGCTGAAATCCCTTCCTGGTCTCACTCATCAATAACAGAATTAATTGCTGGTTTCCAAATCATTTGATCTGTATCCTCTGAAGTGCAGACTGGCATCTGACACCCGACACCTGACACCTGACACCTCAAAATGAATCTTCTTGCTGTATCTTGGGAAATACGATGGTTTATGCTCATTTGTTCCGATCAGGTCATCAAAAGTATAAAAAAGTTGACAATCAAGTATGTATTGTTGTATCATGTCCACATTAGTGAAAATACGGCTGATTTCATATCGAAAAAAAAACTATTCCTGAATTTGATTCAACGTCCGCATTTAAGAAGTTTTGTTGGCCATAGAACCCTGCGCTGTCAGAGGCTCGACGGCCGGATTTACTTAAACGTGCTCGGATCAAAAACATAGCGAGTGTGTGTATATGGATAACATTCCAACATCTGCCGATGCTTCAATCGATCGTTTAAAAGAGATATCCACCTGGGTCTCATCGGTCCATGATCTTGATCAACTTCTTGAACTCATCATCGAAACCGCCACCCGGATGATGGATGCCAAGGCCAGTTCTTTGCTCCTGCTGAATCAAAAAACCAAAAAGCTTCATTTTAAAGTTGCCACCGGTGAGAAAGGAACCGATGTTAAACAGTTCGAAATCGACCTCGGCCAGGGTATCGCCGGCCATGTAGCGGAAACAGGGGAGCCGCTCTTGATTCCGGATGTCGCCAAAGATCCACGCTGGGATAAAGAAATCAGCGAGTCCATTGGCTTTCAGACCCAATCCATCGCCTGCGTGCCGATGAAAATGAACGGAGACATCATCGGGGTAGTTGAGATTATCGACAAGGCCGATGGCAGTTCCATTTTACCAAAGGATTTAAAGATCCTGTCCGTTTTTGCCGATCTGGCCGCCCAGGCGATTGGTAACGCCCGCGAGATCCAACATGATAAAAATGAAATTAGAGACCTAAAACAAGAGTTACAGGGCAAATATGAAATTATCGGCGAGAGCAAAGCGCTGCGCAAGGTTATCTCTGATGCCATCAAAGTTGCCAATTCAAAGGCAAGCACCCTTATTCTGGGCGAAAGTGGTACCGGCAAGGAATTACTGGCGCGCTTGATTCATCGCGTCGGGATCAGAAAAGATCAGCCCATGGTCGTCCTCAATTGCGCCGCCCTGCCGGAAACACTGCTCGAAGATGAATTATTTGGTCATGAAAAGGGCGCGTTTACAGGCGCCGCCAGTCGCAAAATCGGTAAATTTGAATTGGCTGACGGAGGCACCATATTTCTGGACGAAATTGGAGAAATGAGCCCGGGCATGCAATCCAAGCTGCTTCGTATTTCGCAGGAAGGCGTTTTCTACCGGGTCGGAGGAAATAAATCTATTCCCGTAGATGTGCGGGTTATATCGGCGACCAATCGAAATATTGAAGAAGATGTCGCGGAGGGAAGATTCCGTGAAGATCTGTATTATCGTATCAATGTCATTCAGATTCATATGCCGCCTTTAAGAGAACGCCGAGAAGATATTCCTTTTCTGGCGCAGCACTTTCTAGATATTTTCAAAAAGGAAAGAGGGGCGTCTGATTTAGTCATATCCAAAGCGGCCATGGATCAAATAGTTGAGTATGACTGGCCGGGAAATGTCAGAGAAATGAAAAATGCCCTGGAACGTGCAGTCGTTATGGGCAACGGCAAGCAGATTTTGCCGGAAGACCTTCCGGCCTTTGCCTGTCGCCCCCAATATCCCGGGCTGGAGGTCGGTCTAACTCTGAAAGAAGCTACCGATGCATTCAAAAAAGAGTTCATCCTCTTAAACCTCAGACACACCGACGGCAACCGCAGTAAGGCAGCTAAAAAAATGGAAATCCAACGAACCTATCTGTCACGGTTGGTTGCCAAATATGGAATCTCTTAGGAATGAAAAATGTCGAATGACGAAGGAAGATTGGTTGAAGTCGCTACGCTCCGCCAAATTTTAAAATGGACAGTATTCCTTAATTTTTCATTCGACAATCGTCATTAGTCATTTTATTTATACCAGCCTGTTCACATTTGTATAATCTCTTCCCGGATACTCGCACAAAATTCAGGTGTCTTTATGGTCATAACCTTTTGAAATGATGATAGTAAAGCGTACAATCCCAGGTCATGGAATACTTTTTGCATTTTTTTGACGGAATATCTCCCGATTAGGAAGATTTTCATTTTAATCGTCAACATCGTTAAGCAATTTTTTAAAAGGGACGTTATGGAAAAATACAACCTGCTGCTCGTGGATGACGATCCTTTTATTCTCGAGGGCATCGGAGAAGATCTGGAAAGCAATGGCTATCAGGTCACCTGTGCTTCCAGCGGAGAGTCTGCTGTCCAACTTCTTGAATCGACCCATTTTGATCTGGTCATCACCGACCTTGTCATGGGCCGCACCAACGGTATCCAGGTCTTAGAAAAAGCCAAGGGACTCGATTCTGATATCCAGGTGATTATATTGACCGGATATGGAGATATCGACTCGGCGATCGAAGCGCTGCGCAGCCAGGCAGATGATTTTCTGCTCAAACCCTGTGAATCCCAGGAGATGCTATTCCGGGTGAAAAACTGCCTTGAAAAACAAGAATTGACCCGCAAAATAAATCTATATCAAAAAATTTTGCCCATGTGCTGTGTTTGTAAAAAAATCCGGGACGACTCCAACCGCCAGCCCGGTACCGGTGAATGGATTACCATTGAAATGTTTATTCATGAACAGGCCAAACTTGAGATAACGTCCAGCTATTGTCCGGATTGTGCCCAAAAAACCATGGCCGAGTTTACCCGTAAGAGAGTGTAGCCCTTATCCCAAACGGACCTATTGGTCCTATTTACAACCACTTATACCTACCTTCCGTATTTCGGAACTTATTTTTGAAAAGCGTTATAACCTGTATCTTCCGACGTTCAGCCTGACACCTGAAACCTACTTTCTCCTGAAACCTTTTGGTAATTAACAAATAACGAATAACTTCCAATCAGTTTTCAAACCGATTGGAGAAATTGTTGTCTAAATGCCGGACTTGTGATTATATGGGCAATTACGGCCAAGGAACAAAATATGAACTGAAGGAGTCAATTAATGTTCACAACTTATGTTAAATCCTTTGTGGGTGTTGCTATTTTCTTGCTTTTGGCAATTCCATTTCAGGCTGGTGCCAAAGTCGAATGGAGGATTGAAAATACCCTTAAAACCGGGCAACCACCTCTCGATGTGGCAGTCTCTCAGGACGGAAAATCGATTTTCGTACTTACCGCCGACGGCAGTATTCTTATTTATGACAGTGGCGGTCAATTAGAAGATACCATCAAAGTCGGCGCCCATATTGACCAAATCCGTGTCGGTCCCGGTGGCGAACAGCTTTTTGCTACCAGCCGGCAAAACCAGACAGTGGAAGTCATCGCGCTGAATTTTATCCGCAAAATCAATGTGATGGGCTCACCATCCAAGGGTCGCACCGATGCACCGGTCATTGTTACGGTATTCAGTGATTTTCAATGAGGGTACTGTGCGCAACTTGTGCCTCAACTCGAGCAGTTGCTCGAAAAATTCCCGACAGACGTGAGAGTGGTTTTCAAAAATTTTCCCATTCGGAGCCATAAATATGCCATTAAGGCTGCCATGGCGTCTCTGGCAGCCGGCCGCCAGGACAAATTCTGGGAATTTCACGACGAACTTTTTAAAAATTACAACCGTCTCAATGATCAAAAAATTCAAGAAATCAGTAAAGAACTCGGCCTGGATCAAACAAAATTTAACGAAGACCAGAAGAGTCCCGTCGAGGCAGCCCGAATACGACAGGATTACGAAGAGGGCATCCGCCTGGGTGTCAGAGGAACGCCAACGGTTTTCATAAATGGTAAAAGGTTAAAGAACCGAAGCTTGCAAAACATGGAGGCGAATATCAGCGAGGAGTTGAAGACTGCCGCGGCAAATGAGGATAAGGCGGCTACGCAATAATAAAGCATTACCACCCGGCGGCTTTTAATAAAATTAACAGAATACCTTAATTTTAGGCATTTTAGAGCATTTTTGGCATTTACTTATGGTATTGACTCTCCATATGACCAGACGGGGTTGAGGATCCTCTCAATCCAAAAATTAACGTATCCGCGACTTAGAGTATTCCAGCGCCGCCTTGATAAAATCCCTGAAAAGGGGATGCGGGTCCATCGGGCGCGATTTAAATTCCGGATGAAACTGACACCCGACAAACCAGGGATGGTCTTTAATCTCGATTATCTCAACCAGATCCCCGGTCGGTGAGGTTCCGCTGACCACCAACCCTTTTTCAATCAGCTGCACTTTGAAATCATTGTTAAATTCGTATCGGTGGCGATGGCGCTCGGAAATATTTTTGAGGCCGTAGGCTTTATAAGCAAAGGTGTCTTTTACCAGCCGGCAGGGATATGCCCCCAGGCGCATGGTGGCGCCTTTGTCGGAGGACGCATCCCGCTGCTGTTTGGTGCCTGTTTTTTCATCAAACCACTCCAGCATCAGGTAAATGACCGGATCCGGTGTAAGTTCATTAAACTCGGAACTGTTGGCCTGGGCCAGGCCGGCCACGTTACGCGCAAATTCAATGACTGCAATCTGCATACCCAGACAAATGCCGAAATAGGGTATTTTATTTTCCCGGGCATAGTTAGCAGAACATACCTTGCCTTCGATGCCCCGGGTCCCAAAACCGCCGGGTACCAAAACACCGTCGGCGTTCGCCAGCATTTCACTGCAAGTTCCATCTTCTATTTTTTCTGAATCCACGAACACAAGATTCACATTGCAATCGTTGGCAGCTCCGCCATGATATAAGGCTTCGTTCAGACTTTTATAAGATTCGGTCAGATCAACATATTTTCCGACAATAGCTATGGTCACGGATTCTTTCGCGTTTTGAATTTTTTTGACAAGCTCCGACCATGCCTCAAGCCTGGGTGCCCGTGTCCAAATTTTAAGCAGTTCGACGATTTTATTGTCCAAGCCCTCTTTGTGAAACACCAGCGGAACTTCATAAATGCACTCCACATCTTTGGCGGTGACTACAGCGTCAACACCGACATTACAAAAAAGGCTGATTTTCGACTTGATGTCATTGGAGAGGTAGCGGTCGGTGCGGCATAACAGAATATCAGGCTGAATTCCAATGCTGCGCAATTCTTTTACGCTGTGTTGGGTCGGTTTTGTCTTAACCTCCCCGGCGGTGCCGATATAAGGCACGAGGGTTAGATGGATGTAAAGGGCGTTGTCTTTGCCCACATCGGCCTGGAACTGCCGTATGGCTTCCAGAAAGGGCAGGCTCTCAATATCTCCTATGGTACCGCCTATCTCAACAATTACAATATCAACACCGTTGGCAGCC
>Ga0265303_10002304_pt1 | contig 11801 bp, 8 predicted proteins | sample Helome_2_FD_192494 | JGI IMG/M metagenome (GOLD analysis project Ga0265303, IMG submission 192494) | Marine sediment microbial communities from subtidal zone of North Sea - Hel_20160317 (Illumina Assembly) | ecosystem: Environmental > Aquatic > Marine > Subtidal zone > Sediment ...
CTATGACGCCGTACGATATGCGAGTATTTTCCTTTTTATGATCGGCTTGCTGTTGCTTGGCCTGCGGCTGTTGCGGTTTCTTGAAAAGCATATCTCCTTTGCCCATCTCTTTTCACATCACCTTATTTTATCCTTGATTAGCTTTGCTGTAATCGCAACCTTTTTGGGCACAGCCCTTTATTTTAGCCTCAACCCGGCAACCCTGGCGGGGTTGTCGGCCCGTATTCATCATCTTGAAAAAGAGCACCCCTGCGCGCGGTTGAAAACCCAACAGGGCCACCTTGTAGAGGCGAAAGAGATCGGCGATGAAAGATTGATCAACGCCACGCTTGAAAGGATCAAAGAATCCTATAAAGAATGTTTTTAGCATAAGTTGCTATAAGCCATTTCAATAACCCCGTTTCAGCCGATTTGCGGCTTTTGTAAAGCGCTAAGCTTGTTGCGCTAAATCTTGAAAACTCGGGCTAAAGCCCTAAAACAGTTCAAGATTTTACGCTTCACTGCGCTAAGCGCTTTTTAACAAAAGTCCGCAAAATTAGCTCCAAAGAGGTTTTGAAATGGCCTATAATGTTTTTTTGATTGGCGGGGTAAGGACAGACCAAAGGCGCATATCGGTTGTCAGAATGGGAGAGCAGCGTATGCAAAACCTGAGGGCGATCTTTTTTTTCACAACAAATCTTGCGGCAGTACCGGTAAATTATATTTTTCGTAAATTGACGCTGGTAGCGCTGGTGTTGCTGGCGGCAGCCGCCACGCAGGGTGTCTCGGCCGCCGCCCTGAAAAATTTATAAAAAGGAGAACTTTACCATGAAAACTCGAAATTATTTGCAGGTTAACTTATGGATTATGGGCTTACTGGCTGTTTTTATCATCACCGGTTGTCCCCCGACCCAGGTAAAAACTGTCAGCGAGTACGGAGGTGCGCTGGCCAGGCCGGATCGCATTTTCGTTTATGATTTTGCCACATCACCCGACGACGTCGATCTCACCAAGGGAATTATCCCCGAGCTTGAAGGGCTGGTCAAAAAAGCACCGCGCACCAAAGAGGAAAAAGCCGTGGGTCGACACGTGGCCAATGCGCTGGCCAGGGAGCTGGTCAAGGAGATTCAGAATTTCGGGCTGCCGGCGGAAAGGGCTGCAGGAACGCCTCCTGCGTCGGGAAACATCCTTGAAATCGAGGGCCAGTTTTTATCCGTTGACGAAGGCAACCGCGCCGAGCGTGTGATCATCGGATTCGGTCTGGGTCGAACCGCGGTGAAAGCCAACGTTCAGGTTTACGATTCGGCTGCAACGGGTCGGCGGGTGGTGGAAAAATTTACCACCGATGCCAAAAGCGGCCGTAAACCGGGTATGGCCCTGTTTGTGGGAGCCGGGGCCCTGGCGGGCCACGCGGCGGTGTCAGCGCTGGTCAGCGGCGGGGTGTCTGTGGCCAGCGAAAAATTTTCGGCCAACGTCGAAGCCGACGCCAAACGCACGGCTAAAGATATTGCCAAACAGCTGGGGCAATTTTTTGTGCGGCAAAATTGGATTCCGGCCAGTGCGGTGCAATAGAAAGGAGGGATTATTATGGCTCGACGATTATCGATGACGATTTTTGTGATCATTCTAACCGGTTTTTTGGCAAATCCGGCAGCAGCTGCCGATGAGAATTCCTGCTGGCTTGAAGCCAAACAAGCTGTGTATCTGTCCATCTATGACCTTGACAGCCTGGGAAGCATCCTGTCGCACATGTGGGAAGGCGTGCTGGGCCAGGGCAATAAACAGCGGGTCATAAGCTCCAACGGTAAAATTCGCTATTATACCAACCCCAACGCAGCCGCCAGCAGCCCGGGGATCAATTTAACCTGCCATAACAATGAAACCATTGGTGTGCCCTGATGATTCGTGTTATGAAATTCGAGTCAACGACCACCCGCACAGCGGATGGCTTGGATTTTACCGCCATAGGCGGGAAAAGACAGGGGTGCGAAGTGCCCCAATCGTTGCGGGTTAAACCGGGTGCGAAGCACCCGGTTTGGAAAACCCAATCAAAGAAGTGTGGTTGAAGGGCAAATGTATCCGCTCACTCGGAGCGTAATCTATCAATATGATAGCAAGCGAACGCCCTATCAGGGTCAATAGATTGGATTAGGAGGTGAGTGTCATGTATCAAAAGCCTTATGGATTGCTGCGACTGGAGAAAGTTTTGGTACTTCTGGTTGCTTGCATACTGGCGGCCGTTGCGCCATCAGTGGCGGCCGAAGAAAAATCTGCTGAAAGCGGCTGGGAGTTTGGGGTGGCGCCTTACCTGTGGGCCCTTTCCATGAACGGCAATGTGACGGTCAAGGGATTGGAAGCCGACGTCGATTTAAGCTTCAGCGACATCTGGGACGAGCTGAATTTCGCCGTGATGCTGGCATATGAGGCACGTAAAGGGCACTGGGGCTTGTGGGGCGATACGATTTATGCCAACCTGGGGGACAGCAATGTGGACGGGCCGCGCGGCTTCATCAAGATCGATCCCACCATAAAGGCCCTGTGGCAGGGGCTGGGCGGTTACTACCGGCTGGGCACCTGGGACCTTACGGACGATTCGGGTAAAAAGGCACCGTCTGTGACGGTCGACACTTACGCCGGCGCCCGCTACACTTATTTAAAGGTCGAACTCGATTTCAACGGCGTTTTCAAAAACCGTGTCAATGACGTTAGCAAGGACAAGAGCTGGGTGGAACCGCTCATCGGGGCAAGAACCATCTGGGATCTTTCCGAGCGATGGACCGTTACCCTGGCGGGAGATATTGGCGGGTTCGGTGCCGGTTCCGATTTCGCCTGGGATGCGTTCGGCTTGATGGGTTATCGATTCAGCCTGTTCGGTGAAGATAACGCACGGGTTTTAGCCGGCTATCGGGCGCTATACCAGGATTACACAGACGGCAGCGGCAGAGACAAGTTCCAGTGGGACGTCACGATACACGGGCCAATATTGGGGTTGCTTGTCCAGTTTTAGCCGCACTTATTCTTTCTATAGAGAACGACATAAATCATTGCGCTTACATACACAGCGTTTAGCATGCTTGACCCTATATGGTGGTTTTAAAATCAACGATTCAAAGGGCGAATACGCAATTTTTTATGACGCTGTGTATAAAAGGAAAGATCGATCTAAATGCGCTGGAAATGGATTTTGGGCATCTGTGTTTGTGTGATCATCGCCCTGACGGCGGCGGGCTATGTCTTCCTGCGTACCTATGACTACAACAAACTCAAACCCCGCATTGCCCGGATGGTCAAGGAGGCCACCGGACGCGAACTGAATCTGGGGGGCGACATAAATCTGGCTGTCGGTTTTTCACCGGCGCTGGTGGTAACGGATATCACTTTTGCCAACGCCCCATGGGCCTCAAAACCGCAAATGGTCAAGATCGGTGAGCTTCAGGCTCAGGTCCGGCTGCTGCCTTTGCTGGTCAGAGATGTGGAGCTGAAACATATCGGGCTCAAGGGTGTTGATGTTTTGCTTGAAACGAACCCGGACGGGCAGGGCAATTGGGAATTTTCTGTTGACAAAAGCCCGGCAAAGAAGGCCGGGGCGGCAAAGGCAACCGAAATAAACGTTGACAATATCCGCATCGAAAATTTGAACCTGACATTTCGCGACGGAAATACCGGATCGGCAACGCGGTTTAACCTGACCGATCTCAAGGTGACCCGGCAGGTAGCCGGTGATGAGCTGGCCGTTGATTTGAGAGCCGAATACAGCGAACAGCCGGTCACCCTTTCCGGAAAGACCGGGTTGATTCGCGAGCTAATGGCATCCAAACGGTTCCCGTTTAAACTGGCCGGGACCTTTTCGGATGCCACCGTCAAGCTCGAAGGCGCCCTCGATGATGTCCTTGAACTCAAGGGCATCGATCTTAAGGTCCAAACCTCGGGTGAAAATCTCGCAAAACTCAAGCTTCCAAATAATATCCGGCTGCCGGAAACAAGCGCATTTGATCTGACGGGGCACCTGAGGGGCTCAAAGGAATCCCTGGCCTTGAGCGACTTCAGCGGGAATGTTTCCGGAGGCGATGTCAATTTAGCTTTCAGAGGCAACGTTGGCGACCTGATGGCAATCAACAGCATCGATCTGCAACTGAAGGGATCCGGCAAAGATCTCACGGAAATCGGTGCGATCATCGATCAAAAATTGCCCGCCACGGATGAATTTGTGGTTGAAGGCCGGCTGACGGGATCTGCCAGGGCCTTAACGCTGCAAGCGGCAACCGGCAGCGCCCGGCGGAGCAGTTTGAACATTGCTTTAAACGGTGAGATAAAGGATTTGCTTAACTTCAGTGGCCTAGATCTGAAAGTGAAAGGCTCGGGCAAGGACCTGGCAGAAATTGGACCCATTGTCGATCAGAAACTGCCGGCCACAGATGAATTTGCGGTTGAAGGCCGGCTGACGGGATCTGCCAGGGCCTTAACGCTGCAGGCGGCAACTGGCAGCGCCCGGCGGGGCAGTTTGAACATTGCTTTAAACGGTGGGATAAAGGATTTGCTTAACTTCAGTGGCGTGGACCTGAAAGTGAAAGGCTCGGGCAAGGACCTGGCAGAAATTGGACCCATTGTCGATCAGAAACTGCCGGCCACAGATGAATTTGCGGTTGAAGGCCGGCTGACGGGATCTGCCAAGGCCTTAACGCTGCAGGCAACAACTGGCAACGCCCGGCGGGGTAGTTTGAGCATTGCTTTAAGCGGCGGGATCAAGGATTTGCTTAACTTCAGCGGCGTGGACCTGAAAGTGAAAGGCTCGGGCAAGGACCTGGCAGAAATTGGACCCATTGTCGATCAGAAACTGCCGGCCACAGATGAATTTGCGCTTGAGGGTCGGCTGAAGGGTTCTGCCAAAACCCTGTCTCTGTCGGAAGCCAGCGGCAGTGCCAGCCGGGGCAGCTTGAAGCTGGCCTTAAATGGTAAGATTAAGGATCTAATTGGCTTCAGCGGTGCAGATCTGAAACTGATGGGCTCGGGCAAGGACCTGGCGGAGATTGGTACAATCATCGATCAGAAGCTTCCGGCCACCGATAAATTCGCTATTGAGGCCCGGCTGACGGGTTCGGCCAGGTCCCTGTCGCTTCCGCAGGCAAAGGGCAGCGCAAACCGCGGTAGTTTGAATCTGACGTTAAACGGCGCAATTGAACAGTTGCCGGCGCTTGGGGGCATAAACTTCACGCTCAAGGCTTCCGGCAAGGAGCTGGCTGAAATCGGACCGCTGGTCGGAACCAAACTGCCCGACCTGGGGCCCTTTAATATGAGCGCAAAGCTTGCGGGTTCGGCCAAAGCCCTCTCGCTGAACGCGTTTTCAGCAATGGTCGATAAGAGCGATTTTAACGGAGTGGGCAGGGTGGAGTTTCTCAAGCGTCCCAAAATTACCGTACGCCTTGAATCGTCGGTGATCGATTTTACAACCCTGATGAAAAGTCTGGAGAAAGATAGCCAGAAGCCTGCTAAACAAGATAAGCCAAAGCGCCGTTTGTTTTCCGATGATCCCCTGCCTTTTGAGGCCCTCAAGAAGGTCGACGCCGATATTGTGCTGAAAGCCAGGAATATTAAAGCCAAAGACGCGCGCCTTGAATTCGGTCACATGAGCTTAAAACTCGAGGACAGCGATTTCAGCATCGATAAGCTCGAAGCCACCTACAAGCAGACCAAAATTTCGGGAAATCTGAATATCAATCCCGGCGCACCGCCCCGGGTCGCCACCAATTTTCTGGTTCAAAGCTTTAATCTGGGCGAATTTCTCAAAGAAACCGGCAAGAGCGATCAGGTTCGGGCCATCGTTGATATCGCAGCCCACGGGAAAAGCAGTGGTGATTCGGTGAGCAGCCTGTTGGCCAATTTAGACGGCGCCTTCGGAGCGGTCATGGGTAAGGGCTTTCTAACGAAATACCTCGACCTGCTCGCCGTGGATCTTTCCACAAAAGTCATCCCGATCTGGGGGCGCCACAAAAAAGCAGACGAAATCAACTGTGCCGTCGTCCAGTTCGACATCAAAGAAGGCGTGGCCACCAGCAACGCCTTTGTGTTCGACTCCCAGGTCGGTATCCTTTCCGCCAAAGGTAATATCAATCTGGGCACCGAGCAGGTGAATTTTTTACTCAACCCCCGGCCCAAAGATTTCAGTCTCGTAAGCCTTTCAACCAAGCTGCGGGTAAGCGGCACGCTCATGGATCCCAAGGTCAGGCCGGATACGCTTTCCGTAGCCAAGAAAGGCGCAGAATTGCTCGGCGGGCTGGCGCTCGGCCCCATCGGGTTGCTGGCACCGTTTATTAAGCTGGGTGCTCACAACAAGCATCCTTGCGAGGTCAAGAGCCTCGCAGAATTAGGGCTGTCAGTGCCTGCTGAAAAATAGCCGGAGGCGCTTTTGTACATCTGGGTTGAAGCAGGATTGCTTTCTTTATTTTAATGTTTATGGTTAGTTGTAATTGAAAAAATACGGCCGGAGAAGTCGATCTGTCATGATCTGAAAACCTGCTCCAGAGCCGGTTTATCTTATCGATGATTGAAGGAGGACTTTTCTATGAAACGACTTGCCAGCTATTTTACTGTTTCGGTATTTCTGGCTTTAATTCTCAGTTTTGCCACGACTGTTTTTGGCGCCCAAGAAGCTTCCACAATCATGTGCGACAATGGTGTGGTGAACATCGGGGACATGGATGTTGATGTTCAGGATAAATGCGGCCAGCCCAACAGCCAGACGATGAACGAGTGGGTCTATAATTTTGGTCCGTCCCAGCCGGTTTACACGGTGATATTCAATGAAGGCCAGGTTGTGAAGATTTTGGAAGATGAATGGGGCAGTTAGAAGTTTTTTCAGTTTTCATCCAGCTCAATCCGCCTGCGGCGGACTAACCTAAAAAAGAATTCCAGATTCTTTCCACCCGCATTCGCAGGTGGCTGAATTTTTCTTTGGGGGCTCTGGCCGGTATTTCCTGAAGACTGGCCTGATGGGCTGCGGCCCGATAAATCAGATAGGCATGCTTTAAGATGTGGGCTGTATATTCATCGATGGCGCCGGTTGAGATCAACGTCTGAATCAGGCGCACATTGTCGGTCCATTGCAGCAAGGCCTGATATGCATGCGATTTTAGCAACACCAGATACTGCACCAAAAATTCGATATCCACCATTCCGCCCGTATCCTGCTTGAGATCAAACAATCCCGCTGCGGGTTTTAACAGTTCCTGGCGCATGCGGTTGCGCATGCGGATCACCTCCTGCTGCAGTTTGCGCTTCTGCCGCTGACGGGCCAGGACCGCGCTGCGCGTGTCTGTAAAGTGATCGATTAGCAGCGGATCTCCGAAAATGGGCCGCGCTTTTATCAGGGCCTGGTGCTCCCAGCTCCAGGCCTGGTTTTGCTGATACTCGCGAAAACCCTCCGCATGGCTGACCAGCACCCCGGCCCCCCCGCTGGGTCGCAGGCGCATGTCGATTTCATACAGTTTGCCTGCCCGGGTGTGGGCCGTTAGAATATGAATCACCCGCTGTCCGAGACGGTTAAAGAACTGGGCACTGTCGATGGCCTGCTGGCCGCCTTTTGTTTTTTCGCTGCTGCCGGAATGCAGAAATACCAGGTCCAGGTCTGAGGCGTATCCCAGTTCCAGCCCGCCGAGTTTGCCGTAGGCGATCACCGCAAAGCCGCTGTCGCTGATTTTTCCGTTTAACTCGCAGGCCGGCACACCGTGCCTGGCGAGCAGATGCGCATAGGCAATTTTAACGACTTCAGCCAGCACCGTTTCGGCGATACCCGACAGATGGTCGCTGACACGCATCAAGGGCAGCGCTCCGGTCACATCAGCCGCGGCAACCCGCAGCACGTTAACTTCCTTAAAAACGCACATCTGCTCGATCTGATATTCCAGGTCATCCGATGGCCCGCCGCGCATCCGCCGCAGGAGGTCGGCCTTTACCTGCTCGACAGTCGGCGGTATATACAGCGTGCGGGGGTCTAAAAGCTCATCTAAAAGAACCGGATGCAGTGCCAGAAAAGAAGCGATCCAGGGGCTGGCCTCCGTCAGCTGGATGAGGTGGGTCAAGGCATCCGGATTTTCGAGCAGCAGCGCAAAATAACTGATGCGCCCGCCGATGGATTTTAGCAGATCAACAATCCGGGCGAGCACCGGCTCAGGGCTTTTTGCGCCGCCAACCGCTTTGAGTACCCGCGGGATTAATTTTTCGAGGCGCTGCCGGCCCTTTGATCCGATTTGATCTGACCCGAGGGCGCTGTTTAAATAATTTAATAACCGCAATACTTCCTGAGGTTGCCCGAAACCGATTTTCTTGAGCACGGCTTCAGCCTGCGCATCGCCGAGCAAGCGCTGCCATATGCCCAGCAGCTGTTTTTCTGTTTTCTGTTTGGCGGTCTCGGCATCTTTGTCTTCCAACAGCATCTGGAAATGCCGGTGCACGCTGTTGCGATGTTGCTTCAGTTGCAGCATAAATGCGGCTGTATCACCGAACCCCATGGCGGCGGCCAGGCGGGCCTGACCCGCGGGATCCGAAGGGATGTCGTGGGTTTGTTGATCGGCAAATTCCTGCAAACAGTGTTCGGCATCTCTGAGGAAAACGTAAGCGGCGCCGAGTTCATCACCCACTTCCGGCGGGATATGATTTTCACGCACCAGGGTACGGAGCACTTTTTGGATGCTGCACTCCTGAAGATCCGGCGTCACGCCGCCGCGGATCAGCTGAAACATGTGACCAAAAAATTCAATTTCCCGAATACCGCCCCGTCCCAGTTTAATATTGCGTTCCATTCCCCTGCGCTGGACCTCGAGGGAGATCATTTGTTTCATTTCCCGTAAAGAATCAAAGGCGCCGTAATCCAGATACCTGCGGTAAACAAATGGGTTTAGCCGTTTCAGCAGTTGATCACCGGCTTTTTTATCGCCGGCCACAACCCTGGCGCGAATCAAGGCATAGCGTTCCCACTCACGACCCTGCTCCTGGTAGTAGTTTTCCAGAGCGTCAAAATGCATGACCAGAGGCCCGTTTTCACCGTAGGGCCGCAACCTCAAATCCGTGCGGAACACAAATCCATCAACAGTGGGCTGACTGAGGACCTTGATCAGCCGGCGGCCCAGGCGGGTGAAAAAATCATCATTACTCACAGATTTTGCACCACCGTTTGTTTGACCGGCTTTAGGGTAGGTAAAGATCAGATCGATATCGGAGGAGAAATTTAACTCCCGAGCGCCCAGTTTGCCCAGACCCACAACAACCAGTTGCTGACGGGAGCCATCTTCGGCTGTCGGCTCACCATATTGGTGGGATAGCCAGCCTGAAAGAATCGCGCTGGTCCGGTCAAGGCAGGTATCCGCCATGGTGGAAAGATCGGTGACGGTTTCCGCTAAATCGCTCCAACCGCAGAGATCCCGGAACGCAATGCGGAGCATTTCCCGGCGCCTGTGGATGCGCAAGGTTCGGCCCAAAGCCGCCTCATCTTTTACATCGGAAAGGGCCGTCTTTAGTTTTTGATCATAGTCTTTTTGGGCATAGTAGCGCTGGAGGTCGCCACTGGCGATCAGATCGGATATTAAAGCCGGGTCGCGAATGCAGTTATCGGCAACAAAGTTGCTCAATGCAAACACGCGCTGAAGAGGGCCCACAATTTGCGGATCCTGTGGAAGATTGATTTTGGCTTTTTCAGATGAGCTTTTAAACGCCTCCCACTTTCTTTCCAGGTCCTGTGCGAGTATGTCGGGGAGGGCAGTAGTATTCGTCATCTTTGATTAAGTTTTCAAATGGTTTGGCATAGCGCAAAGCGTAAATGAACAGCCGCTTTTTCAACGCCATGCGCCATGCCCCATGCGCTCTGCTATTTTACATACCCCCAATCCACCAATCGGCGATAGGCATGCTGGGCGTACTGGCCCTGCTGTACGACCTGTAGGTAGCGATGGTAGAGATTGGCTGCCTGCCGGGTGTTGCCCATGCCTTCCTGGCTGTAGCCTTTGAAAAAGGTAATGTTCGGATTACCCGGCAGCAGTCGATCATAGGTGTCAAATTCTTCATGGGCACCTTCGAAATCCTTCAGCTGAATTTTGGAAAATCCACTGAGGTGATAGGCCTGAGCTTCCTGAGGATAGGCTTTTTGGGCCATTTCGGCATACTGGCGCCCGGCGGCATACTTCTTCTGAATCAAACTACTTTTTGATATCATGCACAGGGCGACATAGTCGTTGGGTGCCTTTTTCAGCGCCCGGCGGAAATGATCGCTGGCGGCATCGTATTTGCGTTTGGCCAGTTGACTTTGACCTTTTTCGATTTCTTCGATGGACTTCTTCTGGGCCCGCAGGCGGGAGGTGTGGTCCATATAGCGTTCGCGATATAGTGGCCCGTTCACAGCGGACTGATATTGGGTATTGGCCTCCTGAACGGCTGTATCATAGCGCTCCTGGCTCATCGGATGGGTGGCGAATAACAGGTCGACGCTGGTGGATTTATGTTTTGACATGCTGTTGAGCATGTCCATCAGACCGATAAACCCCTCGGAACCATAGCCGGCGCCCACCATATACTTCATCCCCAGGGCATCGGCTTCGCGTTCATTGTCGCGGCTGTAAGATGCGAGCAGGGCTCCGGCACTGATCTGGCCCAGCTGGCCTGCCAGATTTCCCAGGGCTGCGCTCTGGGTTCCGGCCAGTACCGAAACGCCACCAGCGAGCGCCTGGGTCAACTTACCTTTTGACATCTGCTCGGCCGAGTGGCGGGCATTGACATGACCCAGTTCGTGGCCCAGCAGGGCGGCCAGTTCGGCTTCGTTATCCAGCGACAGCATAATGCCGCGGGTGGCGGCAATCGTACCGCCGGGAAAAGCGTAGGCATTGACATAGGTGGCGTTTACCACCCGAAACGAATAGGGCATATGGGTGCGATGGGATTTAGCCGCCATCTTGTTGCCCACCTGACTGATGTAATTGTTTAATTGGCTGTCCTGCACCGCTCCGAAATCGCTTGAAATCTGTATGGGCGAGACCTGCCGGTCAATTTGAACTTCGGTATCCTCGGACACCAGCATAAACTGCTTTTTCCCGGTGACCGGGTCCGTGGCGCATCCGAACACATAGCCGGCGGCGGCGAATGATGACAGCCACAAAAAATCACGGCGGGTCAGCGTGCACGCGGTAGCTAATTTTGAAGGTTGGTTGGACATGACGGTCTCCATTCTATGGTGTCAGGTTTTGTTTTCCAGAAGACAGAGGTCAGACGACAGAAGACAGATGATAGAAACTGGTTGATGACGCGCTTTATCTGACTTCTGTCCTCTGTTCTCTGTTGCTGACACCCGACACCTGAAACCTTATAATTCCTGATACCCGAAACCTCAGTTATAATGATTTGTTATTTTGAATTTCCCTTGTTGGGTTCGATCAACTGATACGTCTTTAGCAAGCGCTTTCCAAGGGTGGCTGCAAGCTGCTTGTAGAAGATAATTCCATTTGCAGCATCTTCTTCTAAAATGCGAGATAATTTATCCCGGTCGGTTTTCAGCAATTTAGTGGCTTGCAAACATTCGGCCGAGGCCGAGTAGACATCTCCGCCGATAAGACTGGACCATCCAAAAGCTTCTCCATTCAATTCGGCACGGTAAACCACCTGTTCCGGCTCTCCGACGCTCAATTTCACACACCCGTTTAACAGGATAAAAAAGAACTTGGCGGGATCATTTTCTCTGAAAAGAATCTCACCTTTAGTGTGCGAAGATGTTTTGGAGACATCCATGAATTTTTTCACAAAATCCATGCTCGTGCCCGTAAAAAGCTCAGATTGTTTGATATACA
>Ga0265303_10002305_pt1 | contig 11800 bp, 9 predicted proteins | sample Helome_2_FD_192494 | JGI IMG/M metagenome (GOLD analysis project Ga0265303, IMG submission 192494) | Marine sediment microbial communities from subtidal zone of North Sea - Hel_20160317 (Illumina Assembly) | ecosystem: Environmental > Aquatic > Marine > Subtidal zone > Sediment ...
GCGCACCACGTCGTCGAGCCTTTCCAGGCGTTTTGTCAGGCGCGAGATGGTATCCAGGTTTTCCCGGGTAAACACATCGTCCGCCTGTAACAGCAGCAGCAGGGTTTCGTCACTGCCGAAGAGACGGCGGGCAGACTGGTAAAAAAGGTAGTCCTCGTCATCCGGTGACAGCAGGCGTTCAACAGACGGGTCGATTTCGACCCTGATCTGTCCCGAACGGAGGTCGACCAGTTGCAGGATGGCCAGGCCCGTGATGATGAGAACAATCACCAGCAGGGCCTGCGCATGCCTGACCACAAGTGTAGGAATGACTTGCCAGCGCAGGAAGCCGCCTGGATTACCGGATGCCACGAAACTCCTTCAGGCGCTCATGGTTGAAGAGGTCATCATCAAGAGTAAGGTCGAGTTCGATCTTGCGGATGCTCAGGTAGGTTTCGGTTTTGTTGCGCAGGTCGGTCATGGTGAACTCGCGCGGCAGGCGGATAGAGCCCGCTGATGTGATGCTGCTTGCGTCCGCAATCAGCTGCTTGCGCAATTTCTCGCCGGATTCAAAGAAATCCACCCGCCGAATCACACAATCCGGCTGGTCAAAATAGGCGACGATAGATTCATATTTCGAGCCGGAATCTTCCGCGGGACGGGTTTCCAGTACGTACATGGGTGACCCGTCCAGTTGAGCATCAGGTAATTGCGCCGGCTGCTCTGACGACAGCATGGCGTAAAAGCGTTCGATGTCCTCATAGGAAAAATCGCTGCCATACATGGACGAGGCAATGCGTTTCGAGGAGATGCGCCGAATCTTGAACAGCGACGGCATGTACATGTACATCTCGTTCCCGGCAGCCTTTTCGATAACCAGCAGGCGGGTGCCGATTATGTCATCAGGCTCGCGGAAATAGGCAATCAGCCTGGAGGTTTCGTCGGGAAAACGCTTCAGATAAATATCCGCGACCAGGGTCTTCTCGTAGCCGGCACGGTCGACTGAACGCATCTCGATCTGCTGGACTGCCGACGACTCCGGCTCGTTCATCCGGATGCACGCTTCCAGCTGCGGATCGATGGCATGCACGCTGACGGGCAGCCACAGGCAGAGCAGTGCGCATAACAGGCCGGTTGTTCTGAGGCGCAATGACATGGCCAGTTCCCGGATTATGGTTCTTGTTGACGGGTCTCATCCCTGAACTACAGGAGCCCTGTTTTTAAATAGTCACCTATTTCCGTTGGCGAGACAAGTAGCTTTGCTCGTGAATATTTACTTGTTCACCTGTGCATAGTGCGCAGTCCACCCTATACTTGCTGAATTAGAATAAGGTTGTCATGGATGGCTGTACCCCGCCACGCTTGTTGTGTCGGAAGGTTGCGGCCGGGCAGATAATCAACCGGGGGCGGTACATGGCAGATTCGGACAGCAGTGCAGGCTTGCGGGATATCGTTCGCTTGCCGCCGGTTGTCGGCGGCATCATTGCCCTGCTGGTGATCACGTCGCTATTGCTGGCCCGTGGCAGCGGTGGTCTGCAGTTCCTCGACCTGGCGACGTGGGACCTGTTTGTTTCCTTCAAGACGGGCTCTGCTCAGCCGAGCGAACGGCTGGTCATGGTTGCCGTGACTGAAGATGACATCGCCGCCCTGGGCAGCTGGCCTCTGACCGACGAAATGCTCAATCGCGCACTGGGCATCATCGGTGAACAGGGCGCGCGCGTCATCGGGCTGGATATGTACCGTGATACGCCAATCCCGCCGGGCTCGGATGAGCTTGACCGGACGTTTTCAGAAAATGACAGGATCTACGGCGTCAAGAAGTTTGCTTCGGCCAACGCACCGGGTGTCCGGCCGCACCCGGCCCTGGAGGAAGCCGGGCGGGTCGGTTTCAGTGATATCGTGGTGGATGCCAATGGCATTGTCAGGCGTGGCCTGCTGTTTCTCGATGACAGGAACACGGTGTCCTACAGTCTTGCCTTGCGGCTTGCGCTGGCCTACCTGGCAGAGGAGGGTATCCATCCGCAGCCCGGCGAACCGGACGCTTCCCATATCCGGCTGGGTGAAGTCACGATTTCTCCGCTGGAGCGCACCGACGGCCCGTACTTTGCTGCGGATACGGCCGGCTACCAGTTCCTGCTCGATTACAGTGACGGCAAGCGCGGCTTCCCGGTTGTGTCGCTGTCCCGTCTGCTGGCTGGAGATTTTCCCGGGCACTTTTTCAGGGACAAGGTTGTTATCCTGGGTGTCTCTGCCCAGAGTGTAAAAGACATTTTCTTCACACCCTACAACAGCGGTGTGGGTCTGGATGAAGGCACCTCCGGCATCCAGGTGCATGCGCTGATTACCAGTCAGCTGCTGCGCGCGGGGCTGGACGGGGTCAGGCCGCCACTGTCGGTGCCGGAGGTATGGCAAATGCTGTGGACACTGCTCTGGATAGTGGCAGGTGTTGCAATCGGGTTGTCGCAACTATCCTTCAATCGCATGTTCATCATCATGCTGGCCGGTGTCGCTAGTATCGTAGTGGCCGGCTACCTGGCATTCACCCGTGGCTGGTGGCTATCGGTAATGCCGCCGGGGCTGGGCTGGCTGGTCGCTGCCGGCATCATGACCGCCTACCTGTCACGTTATGAGCGGCAGCAACGCGGTCTGCTGATGAACCTGTTTGCCCGGCATGTATCGCCGGACGTGGCCGATGAAATATGGCGTAACCGGGAGCAGTATTTCACCGGCGGGCGGTTGCGTTCGCAGAAGCTGTGCGTGACCACGCTGTTCTGCGATATCGAGCATTTCACGGCCGTGTCCGAGAAGCTGGATCCGGAGTCCCTGATGGGCTGGCTGAACGATTACATGGAGGAGATGGCGACCCTGATAATGCAGCATAACGGCATCGTCGATGATTATTACGGTGACGCCATCAAGGGTGACTTTGGCGTGCCGGTCATCCGCACTACCAGGGAACAGGAACGACAGGATGCCGAGAATGCCGTGAGTTGCGCGCTTGCTATGCGGGAAGGACTGCTTACAATCAATGAGAGATGCAGCGAACAGGGCCTGCCACACCTGCGCATGCGGGTGGGTATTTCTACCGGCGACGTGGTGGCCGGATGCCTCGGCAGCTCGATGCGCATGAAATACACCACGATCGGTGACCCGGTCAATACCGCGGCGCGTCTGGAGAGTCTGGATAAACAGTCATTCGATTCCGGCCCGGGTGCGACGGACTGCCGTATCCTGATAGCGGAATCAACCCGTGAATTACTGGGCAACCTGTTTCTGCTGAAAACGTTTGGTAGTATGGAACTGAAGGGTAAAGAGGATCAGGTAGAGGTGTACAGTGTTGAGGGTTATGCGGATTCGACTGTCGTTGCACTGCATGACCGGGGAGTGAAGCTATGAACACAGATATTTTGATCAAAGGGCTGATTATACTGCTGGTGTCTGCATTGGGTCACGGCCCGGCCCTGGCAGACAGCGACAAGGACCGGCCTGTTCCGGTCACGGACAAACAGGCAACGAAAAAACCGGATCAGGACGGCAAGGATACAGGTAAAACACGCCCGGCTGCGATGCCCGTCTACGTCCCGCCCATGCGCGGTGCCCCGGTTGCCCGGGTCGGTGGTGGTACGCGCGGAATCGGTGATGACTTGCCGTTTGTCTCTGTGGTGACGCCGGAGCACACCGGCTACACGAGTTCCTCACAGCCGGTGTTGTACTGGTATCTGTCGGAACCCGTCGATACCCGTTTTGAATTTGCCCTGATCAATGACAACGAAATCGAGCCGATTATGGAGATTGCCTCGGAACGGCAGATGCTGAAGGGGCTCAACTTCCTTGACCTGTCAGAGCACGGTGTATCACTCAAGCCCGGTATCATCTACCAGTGGTCGGTGGCCCTGGTTGGCCAGCCTGAAAAGCGTTCCAGCGATATCGTCTCCAGTGGGACCATCGAGCTGGTTGAGTTGAACGAGACCCAGAGTGCAGCGCTGGCCGGAGCCGATGGTCTTGATACGGTCAGGATCTATGCACGGGAGGGATACTGGTACGACGCCTTCACCGGCCTGTCCCGGTTGCTTGTCGCCAGTCCTGACGATGCGGAGCTGATCGAGACGCGTACCGCCCTGCTGCGGCAGGTTGGTCTCGACGAGGTGGCGGACGCAGATAAATAACAGTCGCTCACCGGCGCTTGCGACTGCTCGCCGGCCAGATGAATTAATCACTGTGTGCGCCGGTAATCCGGTCATTGTCAGGCCTGAATAATGCGTAATACATCCTCTCGCCTGCAGCGCCTGCTGCTGATCCAGCCAGGCGAGTCCGGCAAGGTCGGCTACTTCCTGGTGTTTTTCCTGCTGGTCAGTGCAGGTATGGCAATCGGTAACAGTACGGCCAATGCCCTGTTCCTCAAGCGGGTTGGTGTTGAGTACCTGCCCCTTCTGTACATGGGGCAGAGCGTGCTGCTGGCGGTGGTCAGTCTTGGTTATGCAGCCATTGCCGACCGTGTCCCTGCTGAACGCTTCTTCCGCTACATGTTTTCCGCTTTGTTGCTGCTGGTTGCGGGCTGCTGGCTGCTGGTGTCCCATACCAGGTCCAGCCTGGTCTACCCGGCCTATTACCTGATTTACGAGGTTGCCTCGGAGGTCCTGCTGGTGCATGCCGCCCTGTACCTGAACCAGAACCTGAATACCCTGCAGGTCAAGCGGCTTGCGCCGCTGATGTTTGCCGGTGCACAGGTGGGCACTATATCGGGTGGATCGCTGCTGGCCCTCGTCGCGCCACTCACCGGTGTCGGCAATCTGTTGCTGGTATGGTGCCTGTTGCTGACGGCCGCAGTAGTGCTGCTGATTGTCTGGCACCGCAGGCATGGGCAGTCATCGCATTATCGGGCGCCACGCAAATCACGGGACCTGTTCGGTGGCAGTATCGAACAGGTCCGCCAGGGTGTCCGCTTCACCCTGGACTCTTCGCTGTTGCGCGCGGCATCCATGGCAACCTTCTGCATGGTGATTGGTTTCTACATCATGACCTACAGTATCAACCGTATCTACAACCAGGCGTTTGCCGGTGAGGCGGAACTCGCCGGTTTTCTCGGCGCCCTGACAGCGGTCACCGGCAGTATCGCATTACTGCTGCAGTTGTTCGTGACCAGCCGGATGATACGGCGCTTTGGTGTCCGTCGTATCAATATGCTGTTTCCGGTCACCACCACACTGGCACTGTCTGCACTGACTATCAGTTTTACCCTGCCGGCGGCGCTGCTGGGCAGTCTCAATCGTGACGCGATCATGACGGCGTTTCGCAATCCGGTGAGGGCGATGTTCTTCAATGTGCTGCCGGCCTATATGCAGGGGCGGGCCCGCGCCCTGATCGTGGCCATCGTCCTGCCGCTGGCGCTGTTCATCTGCGGACTGCTGCTGTGGTTCATGCAACGCACTGAAGATCCTGTCATCTTCATAGCACCGGGACTGCTGGCAGGCTGTCTGTATATCTGGTTCAACCTGCGCATGAACCGCGCGTATGTCGCTACCCTCGTCAACAGTCTGCGTGAGCGCCTGTTCCTGCCTGATGAGAGGATGTACCGGGAGCTGGATGGCAGTGACGAGAGGGGCATGGAAGCTATCGAACGCGGTGTCCGTCATCCTGATCCGGCGATCGCGGTGAGTTATGCGCGCACGCTGCTGACCGCGTTTCCGGCGCAGGCCGCCGGTACCGTGGTCGCGCGTGCCGCAACGGCCGATCATGCGACCGCCGACCGTCTGCTGGCTCTTCTGGATAAAACTGATCTCTCGCCTTATGTGTCGCAGCTGCAGACCCTGGCGGCATCAGGTGATGCGCACCTGCAGGCAACCGTGTTCAGGCTGCTGGCCGCTGCGGGCGGGCGAGAGCAGCGGTCCGGGGCCATGCATCACCTGCAGGGCGACAATCCACGTCTGTGTGCGAACGCTATCCACATCTGTCTGCAGGAAGCACCGGGCACACTGCCAGCGGATGAGGTGATCAGCGCCTGGTCACGCCTGCTCGGGGGTAATATGCACTCATTGCTGGCTGCGCTGGAGCTGGTGCCGGACCTGGCATGCCTGCCGCAAGCGGCCCGGGCGCAACTGGAGTCTGCCTATGTCCCGGTCGTGGACCGTTTGTTCCGCGACGGACCCGACCGGGTACGCATCCAGGCCCTGCGTTGCCTGTACGCGTGGCCGTCTACTGTCAGACCCGGGATGATCAGTTGGCTCGAACAGTATCTGCACAGCGACAATCCCGAGGTGCGCGTGGCCGCAGCACGCTGCCTGCATTTGGCCGATGGAGACCATCGCGCGGCACTGCTGCGGCAAACACTGGGTGATGGTCACGCCAGGGTGCGCGCGGCTGCACTCGATTGCCTGGTGCGGACGGACGCCGATTTCCCCGGCATTGTGGCTGACTGGGTCCTGGGCAACCGGGTCAGCTTGCGTGCCCAGGAGGCGCTGCTGGCTGCGCCTCAGGCAGCCACGCTTGACGAACCTGTATTCGAGGAAATTGCCCTCACCAAGGCACGCGAGGCCGAGCGATTGCAGCAGGCCGTGCACTACCTGCAGGCAGAGGCACACGACGACCGACTGGCATCGCGACGCCTGCTCGAACATGTCCTGAACGAGCGCTTTGAACAGACAGTGCAGCTGGCACTGCTGTCACTCAAGAGCCTGCACGAGCCCGGCCTGATCGAGGTCATCCGGGCCGGTTTCTCCAGTGGTGACGAGCGCTTTATCGCCAATGCCAGCGAGGCACTGTCCACTATCGCCGACCGGGAGGCCCCGGGCCTGTTGCACAGGTTGCTTATGAACCGCATGGAAGATCCCGCCAAACATGACGGCGGCATGTTCACTTCAATCCGCGAGCTGCTGGACTGGTGCGCCGGTCTGCAGGAGGAGCTGCTGCAGACATGCGTTTCGCATATCCGACAGGATGCTAAACTGGAGCCCGTCCATGATCGACCTGATTGACCGACTGGTTTTACTCAAGGAGTCCGCCATCTTCGGCAGGGTGCCGACCGATGACCTGCGGCGTGTCGCGGAATTGATGGATGAACAGCGCTACTTCAGCGGTGAGCGTGTGTTCGACATCGATGAGCAGGGCGACTACCTGTATATACTCGTATCCGGCAAGATCGGTATCTCCATCGAGCGGCAGACGTCGGCTGGCAGGTTAATCGATACCCTCTCTCCCGGTGACTGCCTCGGCGAGATGAATCTGCTGGATGAATTGCCGCGCTCGGCAACGGCCCATGTACTCGAGGACAGCACCTTGCTGTCGCTCGACAAGGGCAGGCTGCATGGTCTGCTGTTGAGTTATCCGGAAATCAGCATCGGTATGCTGCGCAGCCTGTCACTGCGTCTGCGCGATGCCCACCGTCGCCAGCGGGAGACGGAGGCAAGGCTGCAGTTGTAGGGTGCGCATTGCGCAGCTTTTCATGCGCATGCAGGGCATACTCTGTACATCCCGCACGGTCAAATAGTGGAATCGGGTTGCACCCCGCATACCTTGTCAGGTGCTTGCGGTAAACAATCACCAGACAGGTCATTGCAGGGCGACCCTTTTGCCTCTTAATAGTAGATGCAAGGTGTGTAATGCGCCATTTCGGTTGTTTGCAGGGAACAATCAGTAATCCTGTCATGCAGGAGATGCTTTTCCGCAAATATGCCGGGCGTAGATCCGGTGCCTATATCGCAATGTGAATATGTCACAAAAGACATGTGCATGCTTCATGGTCCGGGCTGTCTCCGATCCTTACTCTGAATCTACAGGAAGTATTTCCTGATAACCTTGGGGCAACGAGAGGAGTTGTGGTATGAGCGAAGCAAATCATATACCGGAAGTGGTTGTCTGGTTGCCTGCGCTGCTTGACGAGCAATCGCGGGATGACTTGACACACGATCTGGAGCAAAAATCAGGCATACAATCGGCGACTTTCTGCCCGATTCGTCACCACCTGATGCTGGTACAGTACGATCGCAACGGCATCAATTCGCAGGATGTATTGCGCTATGTCGTGGACAGCGGTACTGATGCCAGACTGGTCGGACCGATCTAGGCAGTTTTCGCCAGCTCGAAACAGGATGCAGCCCCCGGTCCGCCGGGGGTTTGTATTATTTCTGTAATGGTATATTCAGATTTTGTCATTTCCGCGCAGGCGGGGCCCAGTGCTGCAATATATTCAAATTTCACGTCATTCCCGCGGAGGCGGGAATCCAGTCCGTCTGTTTGCCGCTTGCTTATAGAGATGTCTGGTTTGTTTAAATCAAATGGGCAGATTTTGACACTGGGTACTGTTTACCGCTGGATTCCCGCCTCCGCGGGAATGACGAGTAAAAAGTAAATCAGTACTCGCATGGGAATGACGAGAAATAAATGAATCAGTACTCGCATGGGAAAGACGACCAATTTATAGAGATGTCTGGTTTGTTTAAATCAAATGGTCAGATTTTGACACTGGGTGCTGTTTACCGCTGGATTCCCGCCTGCGCGGGAATGACGAGTATTATATCGGGGTGCGGCTGCCAGGAATTGACCTGGTGTGTTCTTCCACAAAAACAAAATTGTGATTAGTGACTGGTATTCACCACGCATGCGGCAGGGTCTGTCTGAGGATGATCTGCTTGCCCTGCATCTCGATGTAACCGCCGGCCTTGAGATCCTTGAGTATCCGGCTGACCATCTCGCGCGAGGAGCCGATGTGATTGGCGATGTCCTGCTGGGTCATCGCCTGCTTCACTATCTTGACGCCATTCTCGTCTTCGGCCGACTGCAACAGCAGCCGCGCAACACGGCCGTAGACATCCAGCAGCGCCAGGCTGCTGACCGTATCGGTCAACGCGCGCAGGCGCGCAAAGGCCTGTTGCAGGATCTTCATCATGGTCTGCGGATGTTCCTGCAGGAAGTCCTCGAAATCCACCTTGGAAATGATCGCCAGCTTGCTGGCCTCTGTGGTGATGACGGAAGCGGACCGCGGGCCGGCGTCCAGCAGGGCCATTTCACCGAAGCTCTCGCCCGGGCCATGGGTATTGAGGATGATCTCCTTGCCGTCCTCGTTGCTCAGGAAGACTCTGACATTGCCGGAGACGACGACATGCAGCGAATTGCTGATATCGCCCTGGTTGATGACGATAGTATTCTTCGGATAACTGTGTGTCACCGCCTTGCTGGACAACCTGGCCAGTTCGTCGGGTTCCAGACCGGAGAACAGTTCGATGTTTTCTAGCATGTGTGATTCCGAAATGTAGGGTGCACTCTGTGCACCTGTACAGGTGCATGAAATGCACCCTACATCCAGTAGGTCGCGCCTGCAAGGCGCGATTAGTCATTACATCAACCTTGCACTCAGGGTAAAACTGAAACCCTTGTCCTGCAGGTTGTTTTCCTCGTCATCGAACTCTTCGAAGGCATGACCGTAGTAGATCCTGAAGTGAATGCGTTCGAGAAGGTTGCCCAGCAGGCCAATACCGGCGCTGGTGATGTTGCTGCGAACCGGGTCAATTCCGGAGCGGTTGCTGGCGTGTCCATAATCGATGAATGGCGCTACCTGCAGGCTGATGTCACCCGACTCGCTGTCATAGACCGGGATGCGTGCCTCCAGGGAGGCAACAAAGCCGGTATCGGCGATCAACCGGTTTTCACGGTAGCCGCGCACGGTGTTAATGCCACCCACCGTGAACTGCTCCATCGAGGGCAGCACCCCGTTGGCCAGCTGCGCGTCGGCACGGAAGATCAGCTGCATGTCCGCTGTATTTAACCGGTGGGCCCACTGGAACTGTCCCAGCCAGGCAAAAAACTCGCCGTCACCGGGTTCGCCATTGACCGTGGCATCGAAGGCATCGATGCCGCCGCTGAACAGGGAGCGGGCCGCCATGACCTTTTCACGCCCGCGGCGCAGCCATTCCTGCGAGAAGCGCAGCACGCTAAGTCGTGACTCGCCATTGTCAGTGCCCGGTACGAATGGAAAAGATGCACCCAGCAGGAAGCTCTTGCTGCGGCGCAGGTCCAGGGCCAGGCCGAGCGTGAAGGTTTCGTTGAGTGTGCGGTGCACGGGATGCACCAGTCCCAGGCTGACTGTAGTTTCTTCACTTTTGACGTCGAGTGCATCGAACGGTGCCTCCACGACCTTCGAGTCGATGTCGTGCACCGACAGGCGCAGGCGGGTATCCCGTGCAGTAAGGGGCAATGTATAGGCAGCATTCCACTCGGTGAGCCCTTCGCCACCGCGCAGGTCGAGCCCCAGTGTGTCGCCCCGGCCGGTCAGGTTGCGGTGCAGGGCGCGCAGCGAGGCGCTTTCCCCGCCGACACTGGGTGACTGGGCATTGTCGAGGTCCAGCCAGAGTTCATAGGGCTGTGCCTCCTGTATCTGTACGTTCAACTGGCTCTCGCCCGGTGCGGCACCGGGGTCCAGCGTCGCATTGAGTCGTTCGATACGTGGATTCTGTTGCAGGATCTGCAGCTGCTCGCCCAGGGTAACGATGTTGAGGGGTGGTCCGCCACCCAGTGCAGCTCGCTCGCGGATGTAAGCGGGCCGCAGTCTGCGTTCGCCGCTAACCCGGATGTCACTGAGTTTCCCCTCGATAATGCGCAGGGTGATGATGCCGTCGTTTACCTGCTGGTCCGGGATGATTGCACCTGAATTGATATAGCCGCGTTCGACGTAATACAGCGTCAGGCGGTAGCGCAGTTCCTGCAGTTCGCCCGAGGTAATTTCCCGGTTGGTGTACCCGGCAATGACCGCACCGAGTTCCTCGTCTGAAAAGACGCTGTTTCCGTCAAGTTGGATTTCCCTGACGAATACCCGTGCCTGCCTCGACAGATCGGCACCCGGTGGCGGTGCAGGGACCGGCGGCAGCTGCAATGGTGGTTTCTGTTCTGTTTCGAAGTCCGGCAGTTCCAGCGGTACATCGCTGGGTCGCTGCTGCGGGAAGGAGGGGGGGGCGGCAAACGACGGATCGATGCCAAACAGGATTATCAAACATGCTAAAGCCAGGAATTTCCGATGAAGCCGATTCCGGATGCCCCCGCTCTCTCCGGGAGAGGGTTGGGGAGAGGGGCTCAATAGAAACCGCCGCTTGTTCATTTATCCCCTCTTCCTGTCCTTCTCCCTGAGTACCCATAAACCGGGCATAAAGGAAAAGGGACGCTATGTTCTTAGTGTTCTGGATGCAACTATAGCAGGAACAGTTAGTCATTGGTGCGGGTGTGAATATGTCACATTTTCCGCCCGTCATCGTTCACAGCCATCCAGGCCGGATTTTCTTACCGTGTAGTCAGGCAAGAAAAGAAAACACACACGAGAGGAGAACCGCCATGAAAGACATAATTGTAATTTCAACACTGGTGATGCTTGCCGTCATCGTCACTCACCCGGCTGCGGCATCGGCAGACAGCTGGCAGGAGAAGCTGCTCTTCAGCCCGACACCCGCGCAGCTCACAATGGAGGAATCCCGAGATCGCATCATGATCTACGAGGGATTGAAGGATGTGCAGGTGGCAGAGGCCATGGATAGCCAGTTCGATCGCATCGAGCACATGATGTTCACCGGCACGGTGGTCACCGATGATCAGGGCGAGGTCCTGATCGATGAGGAGACCGGCAATGCCGTGATCGAGGATGATGGTTGCTAGTAAAGGCCGGGCGGCGCATCCGCGCACCATAATGGATCAGTCAGGGATGCGCCGTTCAGTCATGCTGGTACCTAAGGGACTGGATTGCAATGCATTTACGCCGTGATAAGCACTTTTGTATTAGTCGGCGAGAAACATGCATCAAGCCACTATTCAATAAGGAATCTGCTAAGATGAAATGGCTTACGCA
>Ga0265303_10002306_pt1 | contig 11790 bp, 11 predicted proteins | sample Helome_2_FD_192494 | JGI IMG/M metagenome (GOLD analysis project Ga0265303, IMG submission 192494) | Marine sediment microbial communities from subtidal zone of North Sea - Hel_20160317 (Illumina Assembly) | ecosystem: Environmental > Aquatic > Marine > Subtidal zone > Sediment ...
CCAACCGGCCTCGGGTGTTCCGGCCGCAGGCCCGCAGAGACTATGGGAAGGCATCGAGGATGTCCATGGCGCCGCGCGGCCTGTTCCGTCTTGGCAGGGAGCCGACCTTTCGCTAGCGTGTCAGCGGGGTGTTTATGACCTTCGCCAATGCTAAATGCCATATCTGCAGCGCCGAGCTGACTGTCCATCAGCGCTTTCGCGGCGGCCTGTGCGACGACTGGCGCTGCCAGGAAGCGGTGCTGAAGAACGACCTCGAGATGCATCGCGAGCAAGCCGCCAAGGCCCTCGGGGTCGAAAACCCGGGGAAGCGGCCGATCTTCGTCGTGCCCCGGAACGACCGGCGAATCACCAAGCTGGCCAGGCATCGCCGGGAAAAGTTCCGCGATCACCTGCGGCGTATCGTCGCCGCTGCCGCGGACAGGACACCGCCGGGCGACTTGGATGACGAGGAACCTATCAGCGCCAAGCCACTGCCGGAGCCGGAGAACGGACTGCTCGGCCAGGCTTGTGCCGCTTGCCGCGGTTACTGCTGCCAGCACGGCAAGGAGCATGCCTTCCTCGAGGAGGATCGCATGGGCCGCTACATGTCCGCCGCGCCGCATGAGAGCCCGGAACAGGTGATCGAGCACTACCTTTCCTACCTGCCGGAAAGCAGTTTCGAGGAAGCTTGCGTCTACCAGTCAGCCACCGGTTGCGCGCTGCCACGTGAAATGCGGGCCAGGATCTGCAACGCCTATCAATGCAGCGGCCTGAAAACCTACCGGCGCCACTTGGAAAGCCAGGGTCCGGCCGAAGGCTTTGCGGTGATTCGGGAGGACAATCAAATCATAAGGTCCGCGTTCCTGGGCCAGGAAAGCCTGCGCCGCTACGGACCTTCGCCGGATCAGGCGCCACGGGACAACGACCCGCGCGGGGGGACCGTGCGGGGCTAACCGTCCCTGGACAAGGTGCGCCGGCAACTATCGGCGAGTAGCGACTCGGCCTCGCTCCGCAGCGGCTGGCCGTTAAACAGTATGGTGTCGCCTTTCAGTTGAACCACGCCGACGACGGCCTCTGCCTCGTAGCTTTCGGGATTCGGTGGAATGCCCAGGCGGTCGAACAGGTTGATGTCGATCACGATCACCACCTCTTCGGCCCGGTCGAGGCGGGTCGCGCCTTCGATCCCGGCGCCCGGCACCGATCGGCCATGGGCATCGACACCTGGCTGATAGGCCGCATCCGGTACCGGCTGATGCTTGACAAGACGATTGCAGTCGGCCTTTGTGATACGCAACTTGGCATCGTCGGCGGCGGCAGGAGCAAGCGCGGCGGCGCCAAGAATTAGCAGGCCCGCGGGGACAAAATGGCAGAGGCGCAGCATGGTTCAAGCCTAAGTCGCACTCGCTAAAAAAGCCATAAGGTCCGGCCAGCGGGGGACAAGGGGGTTAAAATGTCTGCATTGGAAAAGTTCTTCAAACTATCCGAACACGGCACCACGGTACGGACCGAGGTGATGGCCGGGATCACGACCTTTCTGACCATGGGCTACATCACTTTCGTCAATCCGGCGATCCTGGCCGATGCCGGCATGGATTTTGGCGCCGTCTTCGTGGCGACGTGCTTGGCGGCGGCGATCGGCACCCTGGTCATGGGGCTTGTCGCCAACTACCCGATCGCGCTGGCACCGGGCATGGGCCTGAACGCCTTCTTCACCTACGGCGTCGTGCTCGGCATGGGCCATACCTGGCAGACCGCCTTGGGCGCGGTTTTCCTCTCGGGCATCATCTTTATCATCCTGAGCGTGCTGCCGGTGCGCGAGTGGATCATCAACTCGATCCCCAAGACCCTGAAACTGGCGATCTCGGCGGGTATCGGCCTGTTCCTGGCGATCATCGCCCTCAAGAACGCCGGGATCGTGGTCGACAACCCGGCCACGCTGGTCGCCCTGGGTGATCTGACAACGGCGCCGCCGCTGCTCGCCCTGACCGGTTTCGTGCTCATGGTCGCGCTCGATCACCGCAAGGTGCCCGGCGCGGTGATCATCGGGATCCTGGTGGTGACCGCAGCCGGCGTTCTGCTCGGCGTTTCCGAATGGAAGGGTTTCGCCTCCCTGCCGCCCGACCCGAGCCCGACCCTGTTCCAACTCGATATCGCCGGCGCGCTCGAACTGGGGCTTTTGACCGTGGTCTTCACCTTCCTCATGGTCGACCTGTTCGACACCGCCGGCACCTTGATCGGCCTGGCCCACCGGGCCGGTATGCTCGACGCCCAGGGCCGCCTGCCCCGCCTGCGCGGCGCCCTGCTGGCCGACAGTACGGCCACGGTCGCGGGCTCCCTGCTCGGCACCTCGACCACGACCAGCTACATCGAGAGCGCGGCCGGCATCAAGACCGGCGGCCGAACCGGCCTGACCGCCGTCACTATCGCCGCGCTGTTCCTGCTCTGCCTGTTCTTCTCGCCGCTCGCCCAAACCGTGCCGGCCTATGCGACAGCGCCGGCCCTGCTTTTCGTCGCTTGCCTGATGGCGCACGGCCTGGCCGAGCTCAACTGGGAGGACGCCACGGAATATGCCCCGGCGGTGATCACGGCGATCGCCATGCCGCTAACCTTCTCGATCGCAACCGGCATCGGCATCGGCTTCATCGTCTACGCCGTGATCAAGATCCTGAGCGGCAAGTTCACCGAGTGCCCGCCCGCGGTGCTGGTGATCGCCGGCCTCTTCGTGATCAAGTTCGGGTTCTTCTCGTAAGTTCGAGTGCCGCCACACGGCCTGTCTCAGGTCGGGCGGAAGCTGATCAGGCCGGACTCGATCAAGGTGTAGACGACGCCCCAAAGCACGGTCGCAATCACCGTCGTGATGGTGAACTTCCGAACCAGCCGCGGCTTGTCCGGCGCGCTGGTCGCATGACCCGGCTCGGGCTCTTCCGGCACCTTGATGCCCCAGGGCAGCACCGTAAAGAGCACCACCCACCAGATCATCACATAGACAAGGACGCCGGTGAACCAGTTCATGGACCTGTCACACCTGCTCCAACTCGATCAAGGTGCCGGAGAAGTCTTTCGGGTGCAGAAAGAGCACCGGCTTTCCGTGTGCCCCGGTCTTGGGTTCGCCGTCACCCAGCACCCTTGCGCCGCCGGCCATCAGCCGGTCACGGGCGGCCAGGATATCCTCGACCTCGTAGCAGAGGTGGTGCATGCCGCCGCTCGGGCTGCGCGCCAGGAAGGCGGCGATCGGCGAGTTGTCGCCCAGCGGATGAAGCAATTCGATCTTGGTGTTGGGTAGCTCGACGAAGACCACAGTGACGCCGTGTGCCGGCTGGTCGATGGGATCGGATACCCGAGCGCCAAGCACATCACGATACTGGGCGATTGCGGCCGGAAGGTCCGGTACCGCGATGGCTACGTGATTCAGTCTTCCAATCATCTTGGTTGCCTCCCTTAACTCAACAGCCGCTTTAACTCACAAGCGCAGCAGGTGAACCTTTACCACCGGCTTCTTGCCGACCGCGCGGAACAGTGCGCGCCGTACGGCGATACGAGCGGTCTCGCCCAGCCTTTCGTCGCTGCGCAACGCACCGCGCGGCAACTTGGCCAGGGCTTCCTCCAGCGCCGCTAGGGCATTGGCAATGACATCGGCTTCCTCATCCGGCTCGAGCACCCCTTGCAGTGACAGACAGGGCTCGTTTGCGAGAGCGCCCTTCTCGTCGACGACCAGGCTGAGGAACGCCACGCCACTGTACACCAGCTTATGCCGGCCGCGAATGATCGGGCTGTCCGATGGTATAAGCCGGGTGCCGTCGAGCAGCAGCCGCCCACTCGGCACCTGGTCCAGAACTTCGGCGCCCCGCTCGACCGACAGGCTGATCAAGGTGCCGTTCTCGGCAACGATCGCCTGCGGCACCTGGCAGTCCCGGGCGAGTTCCGCGTGACTAGCCAGATGGCGGGCCTCGCCGTGAACCGGTATCGATATCTGGGGCCGTACCCACTGGTACATCTGCGCCAACTCGTCACGCGCCGGGTGGCCCGAAACATGGATGAAGTGGTCCCGGTCGGTCACCACCTTGATGCCCTTGCGCACCAGTTCGTTCTGCAGCGTGGAGATGGATTTCTCATTGCCCGGAATGATCCGGGACGAGAAGACCACGGCGTCGCCCGGGTCCAACGATACCCCCGGATGCTCGTTGTGGGCGATACGCCATAGCGCGGAGCGCGGCTCGCCCTGGCTGCCGGTGCAGAGCAGTAGTACTTCCTCGCGCGGCAGGTAGCCGAGGTCGCTATCGGAAACCAGTGGCGGCAAGCCTTCCAGGTACCCGGTTTCGACCGCCGAGCCATAGATCCGGTGCATGGAGCGGCCGACCAAGGCGACCCGCCGGCCGTGCTCCGAGGCGACCTGGACGATGGTCCGGAGGCGCGCCACGTTGCTCGCGAAACAGGCGACGGCGACACGCCCCGTGAAGCCGCCGATCAGCTTGGAAAGGTTATCCTGCACCTCCCCTTCCGAACCCGACTCGCCCTTGACCAGCGCGTTGGTCGAATCGCACACCATGGCGAGCACGCCCTCGTCGGCCAAGCGCCGCAAGGCCGCTTCGTCGTAGTCCTCGCCGACCACCGGGTCGGGGTCGAGCTTCCAGTCGCCGGTATGAAGCACCGTTCCCACGGCGGTCCTGAGCACCACGGCGCTCGGCTCTGGAATCGAATGGGTCAGGGTGATCAACTCGATTTCGAAGGGTCCAACGGTAAAGCGGCCGGACATAGGCACTTCGGTTACCACAGCGTCCTTGGCCGCACTGTTTTCCGCCAGCTTATTGCGCAGCACCGCCGCGGTGAAGGGCGTCGCATAGATCGGACAGCGGAACCGCGGCCACAGATGGGGCACCGCGCCGATGTGATCCTCGTGGGCATGGGTGAGGACCAGACCGGCCAGCTTGTCTCGCCGTGCTTCGATGAAACCCGGGTCCGGCATCACCAGGTCGATGCCGGGCAGACGGTCGTCGGCAAAAGTGACCCCCAGGTCGATCATCAGCCAGGCGCCATCGTGGCAGTAAAGGTTGAGGTTCATGCCGATTTCGCCGGTACCGCCAAGTGGCAGGAACCAGAGATCGGACGGTCCAGCGAGTTTGTTCACGCCGATTTCGCTCGATTGGCTTGGTGGATCAGGGCAAGACCTCGCACCGTCAAATCGGGATCGCTGTGCTCGATGCAGGTGCAGGCCTCGGTGAAAAGCGGCGCCAGGCCGCCGGTTGCGATCACGGTCATCGGCCAGCCGGTCTCTTCCTTGATACGCGCAACCACACCCTCGATCATCGAGACATAGCCCCAGTAGAGCCCGGACTGCATGGCCGGCACGGTCGACTTGCCGACCACCTGCTCGGGCCGAACCACGGCGACCCGGGGCAGCTGGGAGCCGGCCTGATAGAGCGCTTCGACGGAAAGATTGACGCCGGGCGCCAGAACGCCACCTTCATAGCTGCCATCTGGCCCTATGACGTCGAAGCTGGTCGCCGTACCGAAATCGATCAGGATCAGGGCACCGGCATACTTGCTATGGCCGGCGACCGCGTTGACCAAACGGTCGGCACCGACCTGCCGCGCCTTGATGGCAATGCCCAGGTCCACATCCGAATCGCCGATCATCATAGGCTCGATGCCGAAGTACTGGCTGCACAGCGCCTTGAGACCGTAGACCGCCGGCGGCACGACGGAGGCGATAATCGCACCGTCTATGTCCTTGGGCGTCAGGCCTTCGAGGGCCATCAACTGGGTCAGCCAGACCGCGTACTCGTCGGCCGTGCGCTTGGCATCGCTGGAGGCCCGCCAGCGCGCGCGCAATTGGTCGCCGGCGAATACCGCGAAAACCACGTTGGTGTTGCCGGAATCGATGGTCAGCAGCATGTCAGGTGGGCCTGTCGAAATAGACGTCACCGGCCGCGATGGAACGGATCGCGCCGTCGGGCATCTCGAGCATCAGCGCCCCGCCCTCGTCCAAGTCGCGAAAGGTGCCGTGCAGGGTTTCGCCGGGCAGCCGAACCCTTATCGACTGGCCCAGCCCATGCCCATGGCGCAGCCAGGCCTGGCGGATCGGCCCGAACCCCTCCTCGAGCCAGCGATTGACCCAAGCAAGGAAATGCCGGGAGATGGCCTGAAGCAGATCAACCTCGCTCAAATCCGGTTCCGAGCTTTCGTAGCAAAGGCTCGTTGCGGGGAACTCGGTGCCCTCCGGATGGCTCTTCACATTGACGCCAACTCCCAGGACCAACCACTCGAGCCCGCCCTCCGGCGCCATCTTGGACTCCAATAGAATGCCGGCGCCCTTTCGGCCATTGAACAAGACGTCGTTGGGCCACTTATAGTGGATCTCGACCATCGGCGGCGCCACGCTGCCAACACCGTCGCCGACGCCGAGCGCCGCGACAAAAGCCAGCTGTGACGCCTCGGCCGGCGTACAGTCAGGTCTCAGCACGAGCGAGAAGTACAAATTACCCGGCGGGCTCGACCAAGTCCTGCCCTGGCGGCCCCGACCTTTATCCTGCTCGCGGACCCAGACCAGTGTCCCGTCCTCCGCGCCCTCCTCGGCCAATCTCTTGGCCTCGTCGTTGCTACTACCGACCCGGTCGAGCGCAACGAGGCGGTAGGCCGGCGGCAGACGAGGGTCTGGATTTGGCGCCGTACCGCTCATCCAGTGAAGAGCGCGGCGGCCGCCGCCGCAGCGCTGTTGACGACCGGACCGGCCACGATCACGAAAAGGATCATCGCCAAGCTGGCGCCGCCGATAACCAAGGTCATGCCGCCACCGATCGGCCGGTCGAGGACCTCGTCCGGATCGTCGAAGTACATCAGGCGAATGATCCGCAAGTAATAGAAGGCCGCCACGACAGAGGTCAGGACGCCGATCACCGCCAATGTGTAAAGGCCGGACTCGATCGCCGAAAGAAAGACGAAGTACTTGCCGAAAAAACCGGCAAAGGGTGGTATGCCCGCCATGGACAACATAAGGAAGGCCAGCGCGAAGGCCATCAGCGGATTGTTCTTGCCGAGACCCTTGAGGTCGTTGATGCCCTCGACCATGCGGCCGTCCTGGCGCATGCAAAGGATGCAGGCGAAAGTACCGATGTTCATGACCATGTAGATGGCCAGATAGACCGCCACGCCGCGCACGCCGGCCTCGGTACCGGCGGCAATCCCGACCAAGACATAGCCCATGTGGCCGATCGAGCTATAGGCCATCAGACGCTTGATATTGGTCTGGTTGATCGCGGCAAAGGCTCCGAGGGACATGGAAGCGATCGAAATCACGATCACGATCTGCTGCCACTGAACGAAGAGGTCCCCGAAGGGCCCGAACATGACCCGCACCAGCATCGCCATGGCCGCCACCTTAGGCGCGCTGGCAAGGAAAGCCGTGACCGGTGTCGGCGCGCCCTCGTAGACGTCCGGCGTCCACATATGGAACGGCACGGCGGAGACCTTGAAGGCCAGGCCCGCCATGACGAACACCAGGCCGACGATGAGCCCAACCGACGGCGACGCCCCGGCGTCGAGCGCACTGGAGATGACTTCGGCCAGGCCGTCGAAACTGGTCGTGCCGGAAAAGCCGTAGACCATGGAACTGCCGTAGAGCAGCATGCCCGAGGACAACGCGCCGAGGACGAAATACTTCAGGCCGGCCTCGCTGGAACGCACGGTGTCCCGGCGAAATGCGGTGATCACGTAAAGCGAGAGGCTCTGCAGTTCGAGGCCGAGGTAGAGCGAAATCAGATCGTTCGCCGACACCATCATCAACATGCCCAGTGTGGCGAACAACATGAGCACCGGTAACTCGAAACGGTCCATCTGCTCGCGCTCGACGTAGCCGAGCGACATGGCGATGGTGGTTGCCGAGCCGAGTAAGATCAGGATTTTCATGAAACCGCTGAAGCCGTCGGTCACGAAAAGGCCGTTGAAGGCCAGCGCCCGGCCGCCGGGCGAAGTCAGGACCAGGACGCCGGCAACCGCCAGGGCCAGCACCGTGAGCCCCAAAACAAGGCGCATCGATCCGGCGCCGCGAAACACGCCGATCATCAGTAGCGTCATGGCCGCACAGGCGATGAAAGCCTCCGGCAGAACCAAGGAAAGATCGTGCGAGATCATCTAGGCCGCCTCCTCGGTACTCTATTCGCCGGGCCGGAAGGCGGCCAGACTGGAGCCCTCCGACATTATCTGGGCTGATTGGTATTGCTCGATCACGTTGGCCACCGACGCGGACATGACTTCGAGGAAGGATGCCGGATAGATGCCCATCCAAAAAACGATGGCGATGAGCGGTGCGAAGATCACCTTTTCGCGCCAGTTCAGATCCATGATCGAGCGCAGGTCCTGCTTGGTCAGTTTACCGAAGATCACCCGGCGGTAGAGGTAGAGCATGTAGGCCGCGCCAAGCACCATGCCGGTGGCACACAGCAGGGCGACCCAGGTGTTGGCCTGAAAGGCGCCGACCAGGACCAGGAACTCACCGATGAAGCCGCTGGTGCCCGGTAGTCCGACCGAGGCCAGCATGAAGACCATGAAGACGACCGCATAGGCCGGCATGCGTTCGACCAGCCCGCCATAACTTTCGATCAGGCGCGTATGCATGCGGTCGTAGACCACGCCGACGACGAGGAACAGCGCGGCCGACACGACGCCGTGTGACAGCATCTGGATCATCGCGCCTTCGATGCCCTGCTGGGTCGCCGTAAAGATGCCCACGGTGACAAGGCCCATGTGGGCGACCGAGGAATAGGCGATCAGCTTCTTCATATCCTCCTGGGCCAGCGCCACCAGGGAGGTGTAGATCACCGCGACGACCGACAGCACGTAGACCAGGATGGCGAAGTCGGCCGAGGCCAGGGGCAGCATGGGTAGGGAAAAGCGCAGGAAGCCGTAGCCGCCCATCTTCAACAGCACGCCTGCCAGGATCACCGAGCCGGCAGTCGGCGCCTCGACGTGGGCATCGGGCAGCCAGGTATGGACCGGCCACATGGGCACCTTGACCGCGAAGGAGGCGAAGAAGGCGAACCACAGCCATTTCTGCATTTCCGCGGGAAACGGCGTGGTGAGCAGGACCTGGATATCAGTGGTCCCGGTTTCGAAGTAGATCGCCAGAATGGCGAGCAGCATCAGCACCGAACCGGCCAAGGTGAAGAGGAAGAACTTGAAGGCCGAATAGACCCGGCGCGCGCCACCCCAAATGCCGATGATCAGGAACATCGGGATCAGCACGCCTTCGAAGAAGACGTAGAAGACCAGGAAATCGAGCGCGCAGAACATGCCGACCATCATGGTCTCGAGCACCAGGAAGGCGATCATGTACTCCTTGACCCGGACCTTGATGGAATCCCAGCTGGCCAGGATGCAAATCGGCGTCAACAACGTGGAGAGCAGCACGAAAGGCATGGAGATGCCGTCCACGCCCATCTGATAAGAGATGTTGAAGTCCGGAATCCACTCAACGTGCTCGATGTACTGGAAGTCCGCCGTGCCGCGCTCGAAACCGAACCATAGAAAGATCGATACGACGAAGGTAACGAGCGAAGTCCATAGCGCACCATATCGGGCGTTGCGGGCCAAGATCTCAGGATCATCACTCTGAACGATCAGAAGGATGGCCAACGCACCCACCAGGGGCAGGAAGGTTATGATGGAAAGCAGCGGTGCACCGTCAAACATGGCCGATCACCCCAGTCCACTGACGATGTACCAGGTGATCAGCGTGACGACGCCGATCAGCATGGCGAAAGCATAGTGATAGACATAGCCGCTCTGCAGACGGCCGGCCCGCCGCGCGATATTCAGCGTGGCCGCGGCCAATCCGTCGGGCCCCACGCCGTCGATCACCGCGCCGTCACCTGTTTTCCACAGTTGTCGGCCCAGGTAGTGCGCCGGCCTTACGAAGAGAAGGTCATAGAGCTCGTCAAAGTACCACTTGTTCAACAGGAACAGGTAGATCGGCCGGAAAGTGCGGGCCAACATCCCCGGGATGCCCGGGCTGAACATGTACATCCAATAGGCCGCCGCGATACCGGCGCCAGCCACGACCAACGGCATCAGCTTGACCCATAGGGGCACGTGGTGCGCCGCTTCGATCGAATCGTTCTCCGACAAGACCAGGAGCGAGCCGTCCCAGAAATCCACGCGCCCGTCGCCAACCATCCAAGTGTAGGCCGCGCCACCCAGGACCGCGCCGATGGCCAGGACCACCAGCGGCAGGATCATGACCTTGGGCGATTCGTGGACGTGGTCCAAGGTCTCCTGGTCCATGCGCGGTTTGCCGTGGAAGGTCAGGATGATGAGGCGCCAGGAATAGAAGGCGGTCATGAAAGCCGCCGCGATACCGGCCCAGAAGGCGAAAAGCCCTTGCGTGCTGTGCGCCCCATAGGCGGCCTCGATGATCATGTCCTTTGAGAAGAAGCCGGAGAATCCGAGGAAGGTGCCGGGAATGCCGATCCCTGCCAAGGCCAGGCTGCCGATCCACATAAGTGCATAAGTCTGCGGGATGCGCTTCCACAGACCGCCCATCTTGCGCATGTCCTGCTCGTCGGACATGGCGTGGATGACCGAGCCGGCACCGAGAAACAGCAGTGCCTTGAAGAAGGCATGGGTGCCCAGGTGGAAGATCGCCGCGCCATAGGCCGAGACACCGACGGCGAAGAACATGTAGCCGAGCTGGCTACAGGTCGAATAGGCGATCACCCGCTTGATATCGGTCTGACACAAACCGACCGTGGCTGCGAAGAAAGCGGTGATCGCGCCGACGTAGGTCACCAATTGCAGGGCGATCGGCGAGTACTCGAAAATCGGCGACAGCCGGCAGACCATGAAAACGCCGGCGGTCACCATGGTGGCCGCGTGGATCAGGGCCGAGACCGGGGTCGGACCCTCCATGGCGTCCGGCAACCAGGTGTGCAGGCCGATCTGCGCCGACTTGCCCATGGCGCCGATGAACAGCAGGATGCAGATCACGGTCAGCGCATGGCTCTCGACGCCCAGGAACACAAAGCGGGAGTCGGCGAAATAGGGCGCGGCCTCGAAGACCTGATCGAACCCGACCGAGCCGAAGATGAAGAAGGCGCCCATGATGCCGAGCGCGAAGCCGATATCGCCCACCCGGTTGACCAGAAAGGCCTTGATCGCCGCGGCGCAGGCGCTCGGCTTTTCGTACCAGAAGCCAATCAGCAGGTAGGAAACCAGGCCGACCCCCTCCCAGCCGAAGAACATCTGAACGAAGTTGTCGGCGCTGACCAGCATCAGCATGAAGAAGGTGAAGAGGCTGAGGTAGGAGAAGAACCGCGGGATCGACTTGTCGTGCGACATATAGCCGATCGAATAGATGTGGATCATGGTCGAGACCACGGTCACGACCGACAGCATGACCGCCGTCAGGGTGTCCAGCCTGAGCGCCCAGGAAAGCTCGAAGCTGCCGGAATCGATCCAGGTGAAGAGTTCGGTGACATGCGCGTTGCCGTGCAGCACCACATCGTTGAAGATGATCAGCGACAGCAGCGCCGAAATCCCCATCAAGCTGCAGGTCACGAGCTGCGAAGCCCGGTCGCCAATCAGGCGGCCGAACAGCCCGGCGATGATGGCGCCCACAAAGGGCAGGAAGACGGCGGCAACGTCCAAAATCATGACGGCTCTCAGCCCTTCATCATGTTGATGTCTTCAACCGCGATGGACCCGCGGTTGCGGAAATAGACCACCAGGATAGCCAGGCCGATGGCCGATTCGGCCGCCGCCACGGTCAGCACGAACATGGCGAAGACCTGACCAGTGAGGTCCTGCAGATGGGTCGAAAAG
>Ga0265303_10002307_pt1 | contig 11790 bp, 9 predicted proteins | sample Helome_2_FD_192494 | JGI IMG/M metagenome (GOLD analysis project Ga0265303, IMG submission 192494) | Marine sediment microbial communities from subtidal zone of North Sea - Hel_20160317 (Illumina Assembly) | ecosystem: Environmental > Aquatic > Marine > Subtidal zone > Sediment ...
ACAGCTCGCCGGCCGCATCGTAATCGCAGGCGTTGAGGAACGGCGTCGCTATAGTTGCACAATCGACACCGACGTCCAGGGTCGGCATGCCGTGAGGCACTTCGACGTCGGTAACCAAGGTGATGTCTTCCGCCGCAAGTAGCCCCTCGTAAAAGGACTTCGCAGCCGCCGGGACGTCCTCGTTGATGATCGTATCGAGAGCGCCATGGAACAACCACACTTTGTCGTCCTGCAGATTCTCAAGCGCGTCGACCGCGTCGCTCTGCGCTTGCTCATCGGCGTACGCGCGAAGTGCGTCCAGGCCAACATCGCCTCCATTCATGCAGGGTCCAAGGCCCTTCTTCATCGCCCCGGATGCACACCAGTACGGACCACCGGCAATCAGCCCTGCGCCGCCCACAATCGCGGAGTGTGCGACATGAAGCTGTCCCGCCATGTAGGCGCCGGCCGAGACGCCGGATACGGTAATCCTCGACGTGTCGACATTGAACGTCGGCGCGGCAACGGTTTCAACAACATCGTCTCCACCACAGGCTGCCACGAAAACGACGAATGCCACCAACCCTGAGCGCAGCCGCATCATTGCACCCGCTGCAGTAAGCCGTCGATCGCCGCCAGGCACTCGGGCTCGTCGAGCAGCGGCACGTGTCCGCGGTCGGGAACACGGATAACCTCGAGGTCTTCCTTGCGCACTTTCATCTTGTCCACTATGTCCTCTGTAAGGATGTCGGATAACAAGCCCCACAATAGCTGAACCGGCGTATCTTTCAACGTATCGAACAATGCCCAGGGATCGCCTTTTTGCGGACCAACCTCGCGAACCGCCTCGCCGATATTGCTGTCGATATCAAGCTCGGGAATACCCTCGGCGTTCTCACGATAACCGCGCCAGGCCATCTTCTGCCAGTCGGCGTCAGACAGTCCAGGCAACCACTCGCCATAAATCTCCCTGGCTTGTGCGGCAGCTTCATCCCAGCTGGTTACGGGGGGCACGCGTCCGGTGTATGTCTGTACGCGCGCCAGGCCCGCCGGATTGATCTCGGGGCCGATGTCATTCATCACAACGCCGGCAATCCTGTCGGGCTGCTGTGCCGACATTGCCATCGCGATCAGCGCGCCCAGCGAGGTACCGATGACGATGACTTGTTCAATACCGAGTGTATCCAACAGGGTCCATGTGTCCTGCACATACGTTATCGGATGGTAGTTACGCCATTCCGGATCGTGGTCCGAAAAGCCCCGGCCACGCAGGTCCGGAGTAATCACGCGGCGACGATCGCTGATGTAGGTTGCCAGGTCTTCGAAATCGCGGCTGTTGCGCGTCAGCCCCGGGAGACAAATGACGGGAGTTCCGGCATTGTCACTGCCGAAGTCACGGTAATAGAGCTTTAGTCCGTCCGTGCTTTCAAAGAAGTGTGCGTTGCTCGCCGCTGGCATTGGCATCCCTTAGTATTTGATATCTGCAAATTGCTTGCGAAGCTCTCGCTTCAACACTTTGCCATTCGGATTTCTCGGTAATTCGTCAACGAAGACTGTCGCCGCGATGCGTTGCTGTTTGCCAAGTCGACTGTTTGCCCAGGCCGTTAGTCCCTGCTCGTCCATGCTTGCTCCTGGCGTCTTCACAACTACCGCCAGAGGTGTTTCGCCCCATTTGTCGCTGGCAACGCCGATCACTGCCACTTCGTGGACGGCTTCATTCTCGAAGAGGGTGGCCTCGATGTCAGCCGGATAGATATTCTGGCCACCCGAGATGATCATGTCCTTCTTGCGATCCACTAGATAGAGAAACCCATCCTCATCCAGCTTGCCGATATCGCCCGTGCGCAGCCAGCGGACACCCGACGGGTGCAACCAGGTATTAGCCTCATTCTCCTCGTCGTTGTTGTGGTATCCAGCCATCATGAATCGGCTGTGGCCAACGATCTCTCCGGCTTCGCCGGAGGGCAAGATCTTGTCCTGGCTATCGAGAATGACGATGTCCTGGCCCGGACATGGCCGCCCGACAGACTCGATCTTCTCAAGCATGTCTTCCGGTTCGAGAACCGTGACGAGCCCCTCTGTCAGGCCATAGAGCTCGACGAACTCGCCAGGTAAGCGCGCCACGATTTGACGCTTCAATCCGACCGCGAGCGGCGAACCACAGCACATGTAAGCGTCGAGACTGCTGAGGTCAAACTGCTCAAATTCATCGCACTCCAGGATCATCTGGAACTGCAACGGCACCATCGCGGTATGCGTGATTCGGTCACGCTCGACCATTTCCAGAAAGCCGGCGGGCGTGAACTTCTTGTCAATGAAGATCGTGCCGCCGCAGTACATCGTTGAGAGCATCGCGACCCAGCTGATATTCGAGAACAGACCGAGATTGCATACCGTGCGTGCGCCGGAGTGATAGCGCAGCGGGATGGCCATGTCGCTCGCCCACGCCTCGCGACAGGCATGGTCGTGAACTATGCCTTTCGGCAGGCCGGTGGTGCCGGAGCTATAGATGATGTTGCACTCATCGTCCGCGGTTATCGTCACATCGGGCTCGTCGTTGGAGCCACTTTGCTGCAGCTCATCGTAGGCCTGCCAACCGCCGACCTGCTCGTCGAGACTGATGAAGCGCTCGCCGATCTGATCCGCGACGGCGTCGCGTATGGATTCGACGCGCAGAACATGTTCGCCGGAAGCGATGACCGCACGCGCGCCGGCATTGTCTATCATCGCGGCGATTGCGTCGTCGGTAATCGAGACATTTAGCGGGACAGCAACGAGGCCGGCGCGAATGATGCCAAACATGGCTTCGGCCATTTCGTAGCTGTTCTTCATCAGGACGATGACGCGGTCGCCGTGCACGAGACCGCTATCCAGGAGCGCATTACCGAGCTTCGCCGTGCCTTTACCAAAGCCCGCCCAGGTGACCGTGCTGTCGTCACATACCCACGCTGGTTTATTGGGCAGAAAGCGAGCGTTCTGCGCAATAATTTCAGGCAATATCAGTGGTTTAGGTGAGAACCAGGCCATCGTTAGCTCCCCGACAAGACGGCTTCTTATATTTCAACGAGCGTTGAATACTAGTTGAGCGGTCGTTGAAATTCAATTGCCGGGTCGCTACCGTGGCTTACTCATGGCCGCAAAAACCTCAAATAAAAAGAAGTCTGCAATGGCGAAAAGCAAACACCCCACTCGCGAGCGTATTCTGGACGCGGCCGAAGAATTGTTCGCGCTCAAGGGCTATGAAGGTGTCTCCGTGAGGAAGATCATGAGCAAAGCGGACGCGGACGTTTCGCTTGCTTATTACCACTTCAAGTCCAAAAAGGACCTGTTCGATCAGGTCATGCTGCGGCGCGTCGAGTTTCTTAATTCAATACGCCTGAAAGCCCTGGAGGCCGTCGAAGAACGTCACCCGGACGACGCACCCACCGTTGAGGAGATCATCGACGCGTTCACGCATCCATTACTTGAGTTGCTGGGCCGCGAACACGACGAGTGGAAGTATTATTTTCAGCTAATCGCGCAGATCAATAGCTCCCCGGAATGGGGTGGTGAGCTGATGACGCGCTACTTTGACCCACTGGTTCGTCGCTTCATCGAGGCACTAAGCAAGGCGCTACCCGACTGCGACGAGGCCGACCTCTACTGGAGCTATCACTTCCTGTCCGGCGCGCTGACGCTCACCTTCGCCGAAACCGGCCGCATCGATAATCTGTCGAGCGGTGTTTGCCATTCCTCCGACATGGAGGCTATCAATCAGCGCATGCCGGAATTTCTTGCCGCTGGCTTCAGGGCCCTCTGCGCCAAGTAAATCAAGGAATTACGTGGTTACAAGCAACCAATGTTGAATTTCAACGAGCGTTCAATTAGCATTTCTTCAACGTTCGTTGAATAACGTCAGCGCACTTCGTGCGAACAAACCCTGGGGGAAAACCATGCACAATCGATCAATTCCATGGCTTCGTGGCCTGTGCGGCCTGTTGCCAATGTTCGGCCTGTTGACGCTGGCGCCTGTGGCAGTCATAGCCCAGGACTCCGAAGCCGGTGAAATGCTGGACGAAGTTGTAGTTACATCGCGGCGTCGTGAGGAGACCCTGAAAGACGTTCCGATCGCCGTTACTGCGTTCAGTGCTGACTATCTCGAAGAGGTCGGCATGCCGGATATCGTCGGCATTACACAGTCCACGCCAAACGTGACGCTCGAAGTGTCGCGCGCGACCAGTTCCACGCTGACCGCATTTATCCGCGGAGTGGGTCAGCAGGACCCCGTTGCCGGCTATGAGGGCGGCGTCGGCATCTACCTCGACGACGTTTACCTTGCACGCCCTCAGGGTGTGGTTTTTGATATTTACGACGTCGAGCGTATCGAAGTGCTGCGTGGACCACAGGGTACCCTGTACGGCCGCAACACGATTGGTGGTGCTGTTCGCTACGTCACGCGCGGCCTGGGCGATGAACCCGAGCTAAAATTGAGAGGTTCGGTCGGCTCGTACAACCAGATGGACCTGGTAGCAACCTTTGCGACACCGGTAAACGACCGGGTGCGCGTTGGCGGAACGATCGCATCGTTTCAACGCGATGGCTTTGGTTCAAACCTGTTTACGGGCGGCGAGCACTACGACAAAGACATTGTCGCCGGTCGCCTGAGCTTTGAAGTCGATGTGTCAGACAACTTCAAGGTCAAATTGTCAGCCGACAATACGAAAGACAACTCGGCGCCCAAGTCGGGTCACCGACTGACCGTCGGCAATTTGTCCAGCGCCCCGGTGCTTGGCAACGTGTTCGACACACGCGCCGGCATAGAAACACTTCCCTCGTCTACCGGTGGCATCGGCCAGAGCGTCAGGCAACGCGGCCTCCAGATGACAGCAGAATGGGCAATTAACGACCGCCTTACATTAAAGTCCATCACGGCTGACCGCAGCGATAAATCGGAGTCACTCATCGATTTCGACAGCCTTCCGGGCAACGACTTTGATGCACCGGTGCTGTACGAGAACGAACAGTTTAGCCAGGAGTTTCAATTCACCTACAGCGGCGACAACCTCTCGGGTGTATTTGGCGCCTATTACATCGATGCGAACGCATTCGATGTGTTCGACGTTGTCCTGGGCAATCTCGGGGTAACCTCATTTACTCTCGGCGATTTCGACACAAAATCGTGGGCCGTATTCGGTGACCTCGTGTGGGACATCTCAGACACGATGAGCCTCGGAGTCGGCGGTCGATTCACGAGCGATGAACGCTCCACACTCGTCACGCGTGAGCTGTTCCTTGGACTCGGTTCGCCCTACTTCGGTAACTCCAGCGCGTTCTCGCTAACCGTTCCGTCGCCCGGCCTGGTACCCACCTTTACCGGCACGCGTACTGACGAGGACTTTACGCCGCGCGTTAGCCTGTCATGGAAACCCAACGATGCGCACAACCTGTACGCCTCTATCAGTGAAGGCTTCAAGGGTGGCAGCTTCGATCCGCGCGGCGCCTACCAGATCGCAGGTGTCGATAAAGGCTTTGAACCTGAGACGGTGGTCTCGTTTGAACTCGGTGCGAAGTCTGTCTGGGCAGACGGCAGGGCGACCACCAACGTTGCCGTGTTCTTCTCCGACTACGAGGATATCCAGGTGCCGGGCTCGATCGCGATCGACACTGACAACGATGGCGTAAATGACAGCTTCGCAGGTGCAACGACAAACGCAGGTAAGGCTGAGATCAGCGGTGTCGAAATTGAATCGATGGTGCAGATTACCGACTCTTTGTCTGCGATGGCCTCGCTCGGGCTGATCGATGCCGACTATACGGAATGGTTTGTCTCCGGAGTCGATATATCCGGATCCCGAGAGTTCCAGAATACGCCGAAGACCGTGGCGAACCTGCAGCTTCGCAAAGAATGGGAGTCTGGCCTTTTCAATCGTCCGGGGAGTATTTCGGTGATCGCCGGCGCCTCTTTCAAGGACAACATGTTCCAGTTTGAAATATCGAACGCTTTGCTTGATACGGACGCCTACACGCTCGTAGACTTGAGCGTTGGCTGGCGCGATGACGACGACCATTACTCGTTGAGCCTGCATGCTCGCAACCTGACAGATGAGAGGTACAAGGTTGCATCTTACGACTTTCCGACGCTTGGACTGGAAGGCGTGCAGAGTGCTTTCTATGGCAATCCACGCATGATTACGCTTACCGGCACAGTAAGCTTCTGACGAAGTAAAGATACTTTCGGCGCGACCCCCTTGTGCCGCCAGTGTCAACTTAAAGGCCACTTCTCCTGAAGTGGCCTTTTTTTTGTCGGCTATATCTGTTGCACCAATCAACCTGCCGAACGCTGACAAATAACATAGCGGAAAGCCTGAGCGATAAACCGTCTGCGTCCGGCCGTAAACAGCCCTCAGGCTGGTAAACTAGCAATCGACTGCTACTGACCCAAAGCATCCGTTTGCCCTCAATCGCGAGCAAATACATTCGGCGCTACCTGTTTTCACAAGGACTTTCGATCGGTCGCGTCGACCGAAGAGCTGGGAACGTAAGTACCGTGGTAGACGAAGCGATGCTAATAATTTTCAGGAGACTTACCAAGCAATGAACAAGCGTATTGTCCGTGTGCTTTTCAATATCATCCTCTGGGGCAACCTGAGTATCGCCAGTGCGCAATCTGACGCGCCTCAACAATTTTCGACCTTTAGTGAATGCCGCCTGGTTAGCGGACAAGTAATTGAATCGTGCCGGATCGGGTACCGGACTTACGGCAGTTTAAATGAGGACAGGTCCAATGCGCTGCTTGTCCCAACCTGGTTCACCGGAACCTCCGTTGAACACGCTTTTCTGGCATCGCCGGATTTTCTCGATCCCGATAAGTACTTTATCGTCGTTGTGGATGCCCTGGCCAACGGCGTATCGATCTCCCCCTCGAACAGCGAAACGCAAGCGGATGGCCAGTTTCCGCTGATAAGCATTTCTGACATGGTTGAGAGCCAGCACAGGTTGCTGACCGAGATCCTGGACATTCAGGAATTGCACGGCATCGTAGGTCTGTCGATGGGCGGCATGCAGGCCTTTGAATGGGCTGTGCGCTACCCCGATTTCGCTGGCAGAACTGTGGCTGCCGTTGGCAGTCCTCGTTTGCCAGCTTTTGATATCGCGTTGTGGACGACGCGAATTCGACTACTGTCTCTGTATCGGCAATGTCAATGCAAAGAGGCCCTGGAAGCAATGGCTGGTATCGGCATGCTCATGTTAGTACCCACCGAGCTCGAGCAGGAAGTGGCCCGGGAAGACGCTGTTTCGACCATCATTTCGCGAGGCGAATCCAGCTCCATGAGCGTGAAAAAAAGCTGGGATATGCAGCGTCAGGCAGAAGCCATGATAAGTCACAATATCGCACGAGATTTCGACAATGTTTTGCAGAATGCCGCCGTAGCAGCCAAGACTGAATTTTTAATCGTTGTTGGAGATGATGACCGTGTCGTCACTCCCCAGTCAGCCCGGGAGTTTGCGGCACTCTCGGGAGCAAGCATTGTTGAGCTGGACGAGGACTGTGGCCACGGCGACCCTTGGTGCGCACGGGTTGATTTTGCCAATGCAGTTAGCACCTTCATTGACAAGGATTGACTAATTGACTGCGAGACAACTTGCTGCGTGACAGGCCGCTTCTGGCCGAACGGACTGACCACAGTCTGGTAGACACTTCCAAGCTATTATCGGACCGACCTCTCGCAGAAGCGAGTTTCTTGGCTATGCACCGTCGCTCCGCTGGACCACAACTCTCCTGTAGAATGGTTGTGCACTTCTAGAAACGGATAGCTGCCATGAGCCCTGCCAAGCCTGTAGTAATCGCGATCATTTGCGTAGCGGCGTACTTCATAATTTTTTCCAACAGTATGCCCAGAGATATCGAATATCGGGGAAACACGTTAGGTCCAAGACAAGAGGTCGAGAATAACAGCAACAAAGAATTCGAGATAATCAGCTACAAAGACGAGTCTAACTATCACGTATTACTCTTTCTCCTGCCCGAAGACCAATCAGTTACGACGCAGGAGCTGCTTGAATTCTATGTTGGCAATTTCAAGGCGCAGGGGTTCAAGTTCCGGAGTGACGGCAACATGCACCTTGGGCTGAAAGGTGACGAGGTCATCTATATGACTATTGCAGCCAAGATGAACGCTGCTATTGCCTACATTGAAAAGGACCCGGAGCCTCGTCCAAGGAAGCCCAGTGACGCGAATGACATATTCTCGAGTCTCGCAGGCTTCTCGCTCAAGTAAGCCGTTTGCCCGCTCGAATACCGAACGCCCCTTTCCGCTAGAACGGACCTCGAGACCAGCTTCCTGCAAGAACCCAGTGCGGGACCGCGGCTAAACACCCGAAACCAAACGGTCGCCTGATATCATGATCACGGGCTTCGATTGACTCGGAACAGCCTTGCTAATACATCAAGTAGTTGAGCTTGGTTGCCCTTGGGCGAAAAGACAAAGTGATGAAACTCAGTAAAGCCATATCGAGGAAATATCATGAGAGCAATTGTTGTCATTATCGTCTTCGCCCTGGTGGCCGCTGGCGACTTTGCGATAGCGAGTGAAGATCAGGATCTCGCAGCGCTGCGGGCACTGGATCAAGCTTATGCATCGGAGTGGATCAAGGGCGATCCGGACAGCGTGTTGGCGCTATTCACTGATGATGCGACGCTCGTTCCGCATCACGGAGACGCCCCCGTCAAGGGCAAAGAAGCAATCAGGAACTTTTGGTTCAATCCCGAGTATCCACCTACAGTAGTACCAGAATGGCACAGGCAGCCGTCCGAAATTTTTATCTCAGGTGATATCGGCGTGGTGCGCGGGCGCGCACGCCTCGTCTGGGAATACTCGGGAACGCGGACGACGATACCGAACGGCAACTACGTCATGATCGCGGTACGTGTTAACGAAGGATGGCTGATTCGCATGCTGACGTGGAACGACGATCCGCGCAAATGGCTACGTGAATCCCTCGACTGATTCAGAGGATTGATCAATAGTGTTCGGTCTCAAAATGCGCAGCCGCTACCTTCAGAGATAGCCCATGACAGACGAACTCGCGAAGATTCTTAACAGAGATTGCTTTTGTATTGCGGTCAACAAGGATGATCTCCGTCATAGCCTGAAAGCCAACCTCAGAGATTCCGGCCTGCCGGAACAACTCCTGGATGCGAACAGTCACCTGTTTGCGGATTCGCCTGTTTTCCTGGAGCGAAAGCACCTTCAGGAGATGGAGGCACTTATACATGCAGTCGAGCACGTAAGCAGAAACGACGCATATCGCAACGAAGTGCTCGCTGCGGCGCCCGCCGCTGCGCATCACGACCATGGCCCCCGAGGCGTCTTTTTCGGCTACGATTTTCATTTGGGTGCCGATGGCCCGCAGCTAATCGAGATCAATACCAACGCCGGCGGAGTACTTCTGAGTTTACATCTCGCCTCAGCCCAAAAAGCCTGCTGTGAGCAGATTACCTCGTTCTTCGGTCGGAACGGCACTCTTGCGGAGGCCGAGAATGATCTGGTCGCAATGTTCAGAGAGGAGTGGAGATCGCAGCGCCCGGATACGGACCTCAAGACCATCGCCATCGTCGACGACAAACCAGCTTCGCAATTCCTGTATCCGGAGCTCCTGCTCTTTCAGTCATTGTTCAGGCGTCACGGGATTGAAGCGATTATTGCCGACACGGCAGACTTCACGATCGAAGACAACACGCTTCGCGTTGACGGCCAGAAAATCGACCTGGTGTACAACCGCCTCACTGACTTCTACCTTGAAGCGTCTGAGTCCGCTTGTCTGCTCGAGGCCTATCAGCAAGGTATTGCCGTATTCACGCCGTCTCCGCATGTCTACGCTCTCTTTGCCGACAAGAGAAACCTTCCGCTGTTATCCGACTCGAATCGACTCAGGGCGTTTGGTGTAGAGGCAGAAGACATCGACGCGTTGGGTCGGTCGTTGCCAGCAACCGTCACTGTCAGAGAGGACAATGCTGCTGAGCTCTGGAAAAATCGAAAGCGACTGTTTTTCAAGCCCGCGACAGGATATGGCAGCCGCGGCGCTTATCGTGGCGCCAAGCTTACGAAGCGCGTCTGGGCGAACATCACACACAGTAACTACGTCGCCCAGGCCATGATCCCGCCGAGCGAGCGACAGCTCATTATCAATGGCGAGAAGCAGTCGCTAAAGCTGGACGTTCGTTGCGTAACCTACAAAGGCGAGATTCAACAACTGTCAGCCAGGCTTTACGAGGGCCAGACAACCAACCTCAGGACCGAGGGCGGTGGACTTGCGACGGTCTTTGCGACTCCGGATACCCGTCTCCGCTGTCCATAGCGCTGAGCCGAATACTAGCCACTCACCCGTAAGAGGATTTGAATCTTCAGATGGCGTCGCGCAATGACGACCCATTGATCGTTGCTTGCCGCGCGAATAGTCAGGTCCTGGCAGTAGAACTAGTCGAGCTTCAACGTATCGGCATAAGCAAAAAGGCCGGCGGCACCGCCTGTGTGCAGGAATACGATCGTGGCTGCGGCTTCGAATCGGCCCTCGCGAATGTAGTCGATCATTCCAGCCAGTGCCTTGCCACTGTAAACAGGGTCAAATAACAATCCCTCGAGACGTGCCAGCATCAGCACTGCCTCATTCATCGCATCCGTCGGCTCACCATAGCCGGGACCAATGTAATTGGAGTTAGCGATGATGTCGTCTCGCGATACGACGCCCGGGACACCCACGAGATCCGCGGTCTCGACAGCAAGTTGGTAGACACGCTCCTCCTGCGCTTTCTGAGGCGCATTGACGCCGATGCCAAGTATCGGCAGATCACTGTCACCACCTCGTATACCCACAGCAAGTCCCGCGTGGGTGCCGGCACTGCCGGTTGCAGTAACGATGTGATCCACGTGCAGGCTTTGCGCCGAAAATTGTTGCAATAGCTCCAGACCACAGCCGACGTAACCAAGCGCACCCACAGGATTCGAGGCACCACCAGGAATAATGTACGGCGTGCCGCCAGCAGCACGCACCTCATTTGCAACCTCGGCTATGGCGGCATCGAAGTCGGTGCCCTTCTCGTACTCGCGCAGGTTGGCGCCGAAGATCCTGTCGAGCAGCACATTGCCGGAGTTGCGATAAAGATCGCTGGGATGGCCGACACGATGTTCCAGCAGCACTTCGCATTTCAGACCCAGCTTGCAGGCAGCCGCCGCAGTCTGGCGCACGTGATTTGACTGCACCGCGCCGACCGTGATGATGGTGTCGGCTTTTTGCTGCAGCGCCTCACCCATGGAAAATTCCAGTTTGCGAGTCTTGTTGCCGCCCGTCGCGAGACCGGTACAGTCATCCCTTTTGACGTAGATCTGAGGCCCACCGAGGTGTTCACTCAGACGCGGCAGGTGCTCGAGCGGCGTTGGCAAATGCGCGAGGCGGACTCGTGGAAATTTAGACAGCTGCATTTTCGTATCCCTGTGTATTCGACAGCGGCTCGTCGGAAAGCGCGAGCATTACCGTTTTTTCTGCAAGCACATCGGTTGACGACACAAACGGCACATCGAATATCGATGGATCGAGTACCAGCGGGAATTCCGTGCAGGCACCGATTACGGTCTCTGCTCCCCTGGCGATCAGGCTCTCGACCAGCCCGCGAAGGCCACCTACAACGGCCTCCGATTTGTCTCCCGCTTTGATGCGCTTGACGAACGTCATCGTAACGGCGAGCTCGTCAGGTGACTGCAGAACAAGTTCGTGCCCGGCGAGCGCTTCCTGGTAAAGCTCCGCGGCGAAACAGCCCGGCGTCGTCAACAGGCC
>Ga0265303_10002308_pt1 | contig 11789 bp, 10 predicted proteins | sample Helome_2_FD_192494 | JGI IMG/M metagenome (GOLD analysis project Ga0265303, IMG submission 192494) | Marine sediment microbial communities from subtidal zone of North Sea - Hel_20160317 (Illumina Assembly) | ecosystem: Environmental > Aquatic > Marine > Subtidal zone > Sediment ...
AGTACCGGGGTGGCCCGGCCTACTACATTGAGAAGGCCATGGGCCAGAAATGGTATGCCTGGATATTTGCAATCACTACGATCATTGCGACCGGCCTGCTGCTTCCTGGCGTGCAATCGAACAGTATCGGCAATGCGGCAGAACTGGCGTTCGGCGGCGAGACCATTGTCAATTTTCTCGGCGACAGCATCAGCGCAACAAAGATGACGGCAGCCGTTATTGTCGTTTCCGTTCTGGGTTTTATCATATTCGGCGGCGTCAAGCGTATCGCCCACTTTACCCAGATCGTCGTACCTTTCATGGCGCTTGGCTACATAGTGATGGCGCTCGGAATCATCGCATTTCACATTGCCGAGCTTCCCGATATCCTGGCACTGATTGTCAGGGACGCATTCAGCCCGATGGCGGGTGTCGGCGCCGCCATCGGCTGGGGTGTGAAGCGCGGCGTCTATTCGAACGAAGCGGGCCAGGGAACCGGCCCGCATGCCGCAGCCGCATCGGAAGTCCAACATCCGGCACAACAAGGCCTTGTACAGGCATTCTCCGTTTACATCGACACCCTGTTCGTTTGCTCTGCCACGGCATTCATGATCCTGATTACCAACCAGTACTATGTTACCGGTGTCGAAGTGATAGATAGTGGTGGCATGCTCAGTAATGACATTCAGGCGAATAGTCCCGCATTTACCCAGTATGCACTGGAGAGTGTCATGGGCGGCTTCGGTAAGACATTTGTGGCTGTCGCGTTGTTCTTCTTCGCGTTCACAACCTTGCTGGCCTACTACTACATCGCGGAAACCAACGTGGCCTACATCAGGCGGACATTCCGATTTCCCGGTGAACTCGTCGTCCTGAAACTCGCACTGATGACGTCTGTTTTTTACGGAACGATTCGCTCGGCAGACCTTGCCTGGGCACTGGGTGATGTAGGCGTCGGCATTATGGCCTGGCTGAACATCATCGGCATCCTGATTCTGTTTCTGATGGGCAGCCCCGCTTTGCGCGCATTGAAAGACTACGAAAGGCAACGCAATACGGGTGTCACCAAGTACACCTTCAATCCGACAGAACTTGGCATAAAAAATGCTGATTTCTGGGAGAAGATGTAGGCGCCTTTGTATCAGCACGTCCCGATATCAGAGATGCGATAACAACGACCCAGATGGCGATCGAGATTCGACTGGCAACCATGAAGGATTGCCCGACAATTACTCAGATCATTGCCGAGTCTGCTCGCGGGCTTGGCAAACCCGACTACACTGATGATGTCATCGAAGCTGCCTTGAAAGGCATTTGGGGACTCGATACGCAACTCGTCAAGGACGGCACATACTTCCTGGTTTACGCGAACGACGAGTTGGCGGCATGCGGTGGCTGGAGCTTCAGGAGCACACTGTTCGGATCCGACAATGACGGCGCGCGCAATGCAGCCCGCCTCAATCCCGCTACAGACGCTGCACGAATCAGGGCCTTCTTCGTACTACCCGAATTTGCACGTCAAGGGATTGGATCAGCATTGTTGGCCCACTGCGAGAAGGAAGCGAGGCAGGCAGGCTTTCGCACACTCTCACTTGGATCAACTCTGCCGGGCCAGCGGCTATATGCAGCCCACGGGTTTATAGCAGGGGCACCGATCGATCACGATCGCGGGGACGGAATATTGATGCAGGTCATTCCAATGACCAAACGCCTTGTCCTGGAGCGCAAATGAGAGAACCGGCACCTGCGCATGGAACCAGCACGCAAGACGCCTTGAGGTCCGCATGGCCAGGACAGCTATTTGTTCGGAAAATTGAGTGCTCTCTTGTCCACCGCCAGAGCCGCCTCATGTACGGCTTCGGCCAGACTTGGGTGCGCATGGATGGTACGTTGCACATCCTCGGTACTGGCTGAAAATTCGAGTGCCAGCACGGCCTCCGAAATCAGCTCGCCAGCCATCGGACCAACGATATGAATACCCAGGATCTCATCGTCTTCCTTTGACGAGATCATCTTGACCATGCCGGACGTCTGTTCCATCGCTTTTGCACGTCCGCTGGCCATGAACGGAAATGAACCGGTCTTGTAAGCACGCCCGCTGGCCTTGACCTCTGCCTCGGTCTTGCCTGCCCACGCGATTTCGGGGCTTGTATAGAGCACCGACGGGATGACGTCGTAATTCATTTCGGCGAGTTCGCCGGCGATCAGGTCGGCCGCCATTACGCCCTCTTCAGACCCTTTGTGCGCAAGCATTGGCCCGCGGACGCAGTCGCCAATGGCGTATACGCCTTTCACGCGTGTGCGGCAGAACTCGTCAACGACAATGAATCCATGGTCGTCCAGTTGGATACCCGCATCATCGGCAAACAAGTCATCCGTGTGTGGTCGGCGACCAACAGCAACAATGAGCTTATCGACTTCAATGGACTGAGCACCATCTTTGTCTGCAAACTCCACCGTTACGCCGTTCTTGCCAGCCGTTCCCTTGGCCACTTTGGCACCCAGCTTTATATCAAGTCCCTGTTTCGCAAATTCCTGCGACGCGACTTTCGCCACATCCCGGTCAGCCATGAACAGAAAATCATCCATCGCTTCCAAAATGGTCACCTTGGAGCCCAGTCTCGCCCAGACGCTGCCGAGCTCGAGTCCGATCACGCCGGCACCGACGACCCCAAGACGATCGGGGACCGCGTCGAGCTCCAGTGCATCCCAGGAATCAATGATCCGGTCACCATCGAAAGGTGCAATACCAAGATTTATCGGCGTTGAGCCGGATGCGAGAACGACATGCTTTGCTTCGACGACCTCGACATCACCTGAAACCGGCGTGAACTCGACTTTTCTTCCGGCAAGGAGTTTGCCGTGCCCGACGAGACCCTCGACCTTGTTTGCCTTGAACAGCCCGGCTATTCCACCGGTCAATTGCCGAACGATACTGGCGCGACGTTTCTGCATTGCAACAATATCCATCGCAACGTCACCCGTCTGGATGCCGTGTTTTTTGAAATCGTGTCGCGCCCGATGATACAACTCACTGGATTCGAGAAGTGCTTTCGAAGGGATACACCCGGCGTTCAGACAGGTACCGCCAAACGCATTCTTGCCATCCCGGTTCCGCCACTCATCGATACACGCGGCCGTAAGGCCGTGCTGTGCGGCCCGGATCGCCGCAATATAGCCGGCGGGGCCAGCACCTATGACTACGACATCGAAACTCTTGCTCATTTGATTTGCCAATCCTGTCTTTCGAAACCATTCAGACCTGCAACAACAGGCGACTCGGGTCTTCCAGCTGTTCTTTGATCGCGACCAGAAACTGCACCGCTTCCTTACCGTCGATAATGCGATGATCATACGTCACTGCAAGATACATCATCGGTCGCGGAACGATTTCTCCATCGACTACCATCGGTCGTTGCTGAATCGTATGCATGCCGAGAATAGCGCTCTGCGGCTGGTTGAGGATCGGTGTCGACATCATCGAACCGAAGATCCCGCCGTTGGTTATCGTGAACGTGCCACCCGTCAGATCTTCCATGCTGATCGTGCCGTCCTGGGCTTTTTTCGCCACCGCATTGAGTTCGGCTTCGAACTCGGCAAAGCTCATTTGATCGACGTCGCGAATCACAGGCACCATCAAGCCACGGTCGCTGGATACAGCGATGCCAATATCGTAGTAATTGTGATAGACAATGTCGGTGCCTTCGACCGAGGCGTTGACCACTGGAAACCTTTTTAGTGCCTCAACTGCTGCCATGGAAAAGAACGACATGAAGCCCAGTCGTACGCCGTGCTTTTTTTCGAATGCGTCGCGATAGCGGCTGCGCAAGGCCATGACTTCGGTCAGGTCGACTTCGTTAAATGTCGTCAGCATCGCAGCCGTTTGTTGTGCTTCGACCAGACGTTCCGCGATACGTGCTCGCAACCGGGTCATTGGCACTCGTTGGTCGTTTCTCGCAGGCCCTTCCGCAACGCTGCTGTCGACGACCACCGTTGCCGGATCGCCCGGCGTGACATTGCCGCTGTCATCTGACTTGAGGAAAGCCATCACATCAGCTTTGGTCACGCGGCCGTCTTTGCCGCTTCCCGTAACCATGGTGGCGTCAAGATCGTGCTCCTCGAGAAGCCGACGCACGGCCGGGCTGGTCTTTATCGGGCCCTTGCCTGGTTCCGCCACTGTGTCGACAGGGTGACCCGTATCTTCCTTCGGAGCAGGCGCCACGGCTGCCGCCACCTCACCCTCCTCAAGTATCGCCAGTACATCACCCGCCTCCACGGTTGCCCCATTCTCAGCCACAATCCTGAGCAGCGTCCCCGACGCCGGGGCAGGTACTTCAAGAACCACCTTGTCGGTTTCGAGGTCCACCAGGTTTTCATCACGAGTCACCGGCTCGCCCGCTTTCTTGTGCCAACCGACCAGGGTTGCGTCGGTCACAGACTCGGGTAACGGAGGTACCTTGATCTCAATCGTCATGTCGTTTTCCGTTTGGTTTTTTCAGGCTTGACCACCTTGCTCGCCTCACTCTTGATATCGAGAGCGGCTTCGACCAGTGCCTGTTGTTGCTGCAAGTGAATTTTGAAAATACCTGAAGCCGGAGCCGCCGCGCCTGGCCTCCCCGCGTAGTAAAGTTGTTGATGATTTTTCAGCGGTTCCTGCAGCCGATGCTTGATCTGATACCACGCCCCCTGGTTCAGCGGCTCTTCCTGGCACCAGATGATCTCTTCCACGTGCTCGTAGTCCTCGAGCAGCTCTGCGTATTGCGCGATAGGGAAAGGATAAAGCTGTTCGATTCGAATAATTGCAATGTCAGCAATACCGTGGGCCTCGCGGGCCTCGAGCAAATCGAAATACACTTTGCCACTGCAGAATACGAGCCGGCGCGTCTTTTTCGTCACAATCGCTTCTACTTCCGGAATGATCAATTCGAAACATCCGCTGGACAACTCCGTCAATGGCGACACGGACATCTTGTGCCGCAACAGACTTTTCGGCGTCATGACGATCAGCGGTTTGCGAAAAGCCCGTACCTGCTGACGTCTGAGCATGTGAAACATCTGCGTTGGCGTCGAGGGTACGCAAACCTGGATATTGTGCTCCGCACACAGCTGCAGGAAACGTTCCAGTCGCGCCGAAGAGTGCTCCGGACCTTGCCCTTCGTAGCCATGCGGCAGAAACATCGTCAGCCCGCACAAACGTCCCCATTTAGCTTCTCCGGAGCTTATGAACTGGTCGATGAGCACTTGCGCGCCATTTACGAAATCGCCGAACTGGCCCTCCCAGATAACAAGTGTGTTCGGCTCCGTGCTTGCATAGCCGTACTCGAAGCCGAGCACCGCCTCCTCCGACAATAAAGAATCGATGACGCGAAATGCATTCTGCCTGTCGACGATATTGCTCAGCGGCACGTATTCACGATTGTTCAACTGGTTATGCAGGACCGCGTGACGATGAAAAAACGTGCCGCGTCCACTATCCTGACCAACCAAGCGAACGTTGTGCCCTTCGAGGAGCAAGGAGGCGTAGGCCATCGTCTCCGCGAAACCCCAGTCCATATCGGCTTCGCCCTTCGCCATCTTTACACGATCGTCCACGATGCGCTGCACACGACCATGCGGACGCACGTCCGGCGGAATCGAGGTTATTGCCTCGCCGAGGTACGCGACCGTTTTGGGACTGACAGTCGTATCGACGACATCGTCCCATTCCGTGTTCAGGTACGGTGCCCAGTCCACTGTGTACGCGTCACCAATCATTCCCAGGGACGATTTGGGTACGGGTTCGCCGCGATCGAGACGATCGCGGTAGGCATCCTGCAATTCCGTCGCCGTTGTCGCTGTAATGAGCTGCCTGTTGGCAAGGTGATTCGCGTACAACTCACGAGTAGTTTTGTGTTCGCGAATCCTGCCATACATGATCGGTTGTGTAGCGGCAGGTTCGTCCGCCTCGTTGTGCCCGTGTCGGCGGTAGCACACCAGGTCGATAACCACATCCTTCTTGAATTTCTGCCGGTACTTCAAGGCAAGCCGCGATACAAAAATAACAGCTTCGGGGTCATCACTGTTCACGTGAAAGATCGGCGCTTCGATCATCTTCGCGACATCGCTGCAATAGTCAGTCGAGCGCGCATCCGACGGACGGCTTGTCGTAAAACCTATCTGATTATTGACGACCACGTGAACGGTGCCACCGGTACGAAAACCGTTGGTCTGAGACATTTGAAACGTTTCGGTAACTACGCCCTGGCCGGCGAATGCAGCGTCACCGTGAATCAGGACCGGGAGTACTTCCTGCCGTTCCATGTCATTACGCCGCTGCTGGCGTGCCCGCACCGAGCCTTGCACCACCGGGTTAACGATTTCCAGATGGGACGGATTAAAAGCGAGTGCGATATGCACGTTGCCGCCCGGCGTTTTCATGTCGGCCGAGAATCCTTTGTGATATTTGACGTCGCCGGAGCCTTTGAGTTCCTCAGGGTCATATTTTCCTTCGAATTCCTCGAATAGCTCTTCGGGTGACTTGCCAAGTATGTTCACGAGAACGTTAATACGGCCGCGATGTGCCATGGATGACAATTTCGCGTATTCCCGATGCGCCGCCTTGCTGGATCATGTCATCCAGTAAGGGAATCAGGCTCTCCCCACCCTCGAGAGAGAATCGCTTCTGTCCCACATAACGAGTATGCAGGTATCGCTCGATGCCTTCTGCACTCGTCAAATGCTCAAGTATCCAGAGCCGCTCGTCATCGCCAAGCGTATCGCTAATGGCACCCTGCTCGAATCGCTTGCGGAGCCACAAGCGTTCCCGCGCACGCGACATATGTGCAAATTCGGCACCGACTTTTCCGCAATAGATTCTTTTCAACAGTGACAAGATGTCGCGCAACTTCATACGCTCATCGCCGGTCCCGGCCAGCCCGCCTGTGAAAAACTCCGTATCCATGTCTGACTCGGCCAATCCAAGGTAATCGAGCTTCAACACGCCAGGCAGAGGCCGGTCCATCAGGCCGAGCGGATCGATATCCGCAATCTGGTGTCCACGCAAACTAAAAACCTGGATAAGTCGCGATACGGCCGCCTGCTTTTCCCCCGAGGTCACAGGCTTGCCTGATCGGCGCGTCGTTACTTGCCGGGACGCACGTCCGCGTCGCGTCTCTGCGAGTAACTCATCACGAATCGCCGAGTGCACGACTTCGGTATCCGGATCCCCCATCGCTTCAAAATAGTCTCGCCAGCCAGCGGCGACAGAATCGGGGCTTTCCAGGTACTGCTCGTAGAGTCGCTCAACGGCACTGGCATTGCCGCCAAACAACGGTGTCGACGCTAACTGGTCCTTCAGGGAATTGCTCATAATTTCCGGGGTTTAGGTAATAGTCGGCCGCAGGCTTCAAGGAGTTGTTTTTGCTGCTTGCGAAGGGGCGCTAGTTTATCCCAAGCGTCCTACTTAGGGAATCTAAATCCCGGATCTACATCAGGCGCAGTAGATTGACCAGTTCGTAACACACGAGGCAGGCATAAGCACTGAAGAAAACAGTGAGAAAGAGCCCGGTCCTGAAGCGGTTCAGGAAATGCGCTTTGGCAAGAAAAACGAGCACAAAAATGCCAAAGGCCGTCATCAGGAGTTTGGTGCTGATGAAGGCCCCCGTACCCATGCTCATCATGGCGTTCATGAGTGGGTTGGCCTCAATCATGCCTTTTTCCATCAACAGCAGCGTCAGGAACGCATCGGCGCACGAAAGCAGCATGGTCCCGACCGAAAGAAAGAACAGCCAAGGGTGATGCCAGTCGAGAAAAATGACGTCATCATCTTCAAGCCGTCTGTGAGCATGGCGCCGCGACAAGGCAAACCCGTAAAAGACGGTCCGCCAGCTGAAACTGCGTCGATCGTTTTCCGACCGTGCGTTTGATTCGACTTCGCTTGTTTCCATGCGTCTCGCTTGTTCTTATTTGTTAGTTAACGTCGTCGGCCATCGTAACTTCCAGCAAATAGCCGATCAAATCATCTCGATCGGATTGCCGCGACAGTCCCGAAAATACCATTCGGTTGCCGGGCAGGAACCGCCCGGGTTGTCGCAACCATGCGTCGAGCGCACGCGGCGTCCATACGAAGTCGGCACTGTTCAAGACCGAAGAATACTCGAACCCGTCACGCGATCCGGCGCCAGACCCGAAGACGCCGAACAAGGCAGGACCAATCATATTCGATGCGTTGTTCTCAAAGCTATGACACGCACGGCAGACGCGTGCCAATTTTTCGCCGTTGGACCGATCCGCGCTCGAGTACGGCGCCATCGAGAGATATTTCGAATTTGTCAGAATAGTCTGCTCGCCGAGTGTCGCGGCCGTCAATAATGGTGCCACGCCGGTTCCCCCCATGGCGTCCTCACTTTTTTCGGCTCCGCAGGCAGCAATCAAGACAATAATCGCGGCTGCCGACAGTAGCTTTATATCGTTTTTCAATGCCAAGTCTCTGTAGTACAGCTTGTACCAAATATAAATCAAAAGAAATATCAATGCTGCATCATTCTGATTTACAGGGTTTTTAAGCGTTGCGAGTTATTCGGCAGCACAATTATGTCTAGAACTTCGACCTCCTTGATCGCACTTCCTATTTGGCGCAGGAGCGAACAAGAGCGATAATCGCCGGCGGATATCGGCAAATGCAAGAGCAAGCGCAATGAAGGGATATACCGCAGCGTCACCGGATGGAGAGGCGATTCATTACGTGGATCGCAAGCGCTGGTTCTGGATCCTGTCAGTTACCTACCCACTACAGCCATTCGTCGCGATCTGGCTGCATATGGAAACAGGCAACGAATTGTGGTTTCTGTTGCCGCTGGCTACGAGTTACGTTATTGCGCCGCTTCTTGACTGGCTGATCGGTGAGGATAGCAACAACCCGCCCGAAGAGGTCGTGATGCAGCTCGAGCGGGACCCGTACTATCGCCGGTTGACATACATCGTCGTTCCGCTGCACTTCATCACCTTGATTTTCTGTGCCTGGTATGGCGCGACACAGCCGCTCAGTTGGTGGGCTTTCACCATACTCGCTATCGTTGCCGGCATCACGGCGGGCCTCGCAATAAACACAGGACACGAACTCGGTCACAAGAATTCGAAACTGGAAAAATCTCTGGCAAAAATCGTGCTCGCCGTCGCCGCGTATGGCCATTTTTCAGTAGAACACAACCGGGGCCATCACAAGGACGTATCCACTCCAGGCGACCCGGCCAGTGCCCGAATGGGTGAGGGTATTTACAGGTTTGCGCGTCGTGAGATTCCGGGCGGTTTTCGCAGAGCGTGGCAAGTAGAAAAAGAACGCCTTACGCTTCGCGGCAAATCTGTCTGGCACCACAGCAACCCGATTCTGCAATCGTATGCGATTACGGTGCTTCTCAGTCTGGCATTAATCATGTCCTTTGGCTGGAAAGTCATCCCATTCCTGCTGATCCACAATCTCCTCGCCTGGTGGCAGTTAACCAGCGCCAACTACGTTGAGCACTACGGCCTGCTGCGCGAGCGTGACGTCACTGGAAGGTACGAACGCTGTCAGCCTCACCACTCGTGGAACAGCAACCACATTTTGAGCAATCTCGTGTTGTTCCATCTCGAGCGGCACTCCGATCATCACGCCCATCCTTTGCGCCGTTATCAGTCTTTGCGCCATTTTGACGATCTGCCGTCGCTGCCCAACGGTTACTTCGGCATGTATATGCTTGCCTACGTTCCGTGGTTGTGGTTTTCGATTATGGACAAACGTCTCATGTCATTGCCACATATCCAGGGCGATCTCGACAGGGTCAATATCGACCCGGATGCACGGGCCTCGATTTTCCTTAAATGGGGGCGCGAAAAGATGCTCGAACCGACGATTACAGACATGCCCGAGATCTGACAGCCGCGACAGTTCTTGCACACAATGCCCGGTTTCTCGTGTCGGGCATGCACACCAGCTGTCGCTAAGATGGCTGTGATGACAGTAGCGGATCCCATCCCGAAACACCTGGTCGCCGTGTTAGTTGCTACCAGTGCGGCTCTGTTCGGCCGTGCGTGGTTGCAGGTCGAATTGACTGCAGCGGGTTATCAGAAGTACTACGCCGCAGATTTGTCCTACCTGATCGTGCCACCCATCCTTCTCTTTCTGCTCGCCCCGGTCCTCCGTAAAGACAGGTTATTTCTGCGCCGGCAATTCCGGCGCCGCCGATTTTCCCGGGACCTCGTGCTGAATGCGCTCCTGGTAGGCCTGCTGCTAAGACTTGTGTCCTGGGCAACACTGATCGCAGGGATTTCCTTCGGACTCTATCGGAATGAAGATTCGTTTGCCCTGGAGGGCCCGCAATTCAGTTTTCAGTGTGCACCGATACACGTTGTCGCGCTTGGATACCTGGTAATGAGTTTCCTGGTCCCGATCATCGAAGAAGTTGTGCATCGAGCTTACATTCAGTCCGGGTTACAGCGGACAGGCCCTATCATTGCCATCTCCCTGTCGGCAATGATATTCGCCGTCTTTCACCCGCCAGCCAACTGGCCCTACACATTTTTTGCCGGCCTGGTGTTCGGTATTCAATACTGGAAGTCAGGATCGCTTTGGCCATCGCTGATTTCCCACGCGACTGTCAATGCCCTGATCCAGCTCGACTGGCGATGCCTGAATGGCCAGTGGAATCCTCCAGCAGGTGCACTGCCATTGTGGCAGGTCGGAGTTCCAGCCGCGCTTGTCCTATTGGTTGCCTCGGCATCGGCCATTTTATTGAGCCTCAAGAAAGTGCACCGCAGCGGTTAACCGCTGCGGTGCCAAGCGCGTCACAGAGCGTTTGCGACTCGCTCGATAATGTGAGACGTCGCCTCTACCAGCCCCTCGTAAATGTTGACAATGTCCTCGCCAACACTGCTCGTATCAGTAATGCCAGCATAATCATTGGCACTGTTTTCCGGTGTACAAACACCGGTTCCACCAGACACAAAATCGACTTCGCTCGTTGTTAATTCACGCATATCCAATCTCCTTTTGAATCACCGTAAGGTGCTGCGCCTCCTGCGCAAACCAAAAGTAACGCCACGTTGTTGAGGTTGCTGCCCGCAAAACCCGGCGAAACCTCGAGATTTGACATAAATCACCATCGCGCCGGAGCTGTGATGCGGTGCACAGTCGGCTCTGTGACATCTGTATACGCTGCGAGACCGATACCAAGTTTGGGCTGGAACAACGATGAAACACACGCTCCCACGAGCTGCGCTGGCGGCACTCGCTCTCGTTGCATTTAGCACGGCTAACGCCGATTTCGGGGTCGGCGTAAAAGCCGGCACGCTCGGACTGGGCGTCGAAGGTCGCTGGAGTCCTCTGCCGTGGCTGGATTTTCGCGCAGGAATCAACGACTACGATTATGATGACGACGGCAGTCAGGCCGGCATCGACTATGACGCAACACTCGTACTCGATAATTACTACCTGACCGGCAACCTGCACTTTCCGTTGAGCCCATTCAGAGTAACGGCCGGCGTCTTTGAAAATGGCAATGAGTTCCTTATGGGCAGCCAGGATACCGGCGGCAGTGATTTCGATATCGGAGGAATTTCGTTTAGCCCGACAGATGTTGGCGAACTTCAGGGCGCAGCCAGATTCAGCGACGTGGCGCCTTATCTCGGTGTCGGATTCGACTTCGAAGTATTTGGCAAAGCCGGTCTGAACTTCGACTTCGGAGTCCTTTGGCAGGACTCGCCGGACGTAACGTTAGAGGCCACCGGCCTGGCAAACGCCTCGCCCTCGGTTCAAGCCTTGCTGATACCAGCGAGGCGTTTGCCAGGCCGGTGGC